>Ga0153932_1000381_pt1 | contig 12949 bp, 14 predicted proteins | sample TSNJ016MetaG_FD_102273 | JGI IMG/M metagenome (GOLD analysis project Ga0153932, IMG submission 102273) | Attine ant fungus gardens microbial communities from New Jersey, USA - TSNJ016 MetaG | ecosystem: Host-associated > Fungi > Mycelium > Unclassified | place: USA: New Jersey, Wharton State...
GCCCATGATGTCCGTCACGCGCTGCACCGCGCCGATGATTTCCGACATCGTGCGGCCCGCATCGCCCACCAGCGTCGTGCCGGTTTGCACGCGCGAGACCGATGTATTGATCAGTTCCTTGATCTCCTTCGCAGCCGCAGAAGACCGTTGCGCGAGACTGCGGACTTCTGCCGCGACCACCGCGAAACCTCGTCCTTGCTCGCCCGCACGCGCCGCTTCCACCGCTGCGTTCAACGCGAGGATGTTGGTCTGGAACGCGATGCCTTCGATGATCGTGATGATGTCGGCGATCTTCGTCGAACTCTGGTTGATGTCACCCATGGTGGTGACCACTTGTGAAACCACCGAGCTGCCCTTGTTCGCAATATCCGACGCATTGGCGGCCAACGAGCTCGCCTGACGCGCGTTTTCTGCGTTCTGCTTCACGGTGCCGGTCAACTCGTCCATGCTCGATGCCGTTTCCTGCAGCGCCGACGCCTGCTCTTCCGTACGCGAAGACAAATCGATATTGCCAGCCGCAATCTGCTTGGTCGCCGATGCAATGGACTCACTGCCCGAGCGTACCGTGCGTACCGTATTCACCAGGCTGGCCTGCATCTTCGCGAGACCCGAGAGCAGTTGTCCCATCTCGTCACGCGAGGTGACAATCAGCTCGCGGCGCAGATCGCCGGCGGCAATGGCATCGAATTGCGCAAGCGCTTCTTCGAGCGGACGCCCGATCGAACGACGCAGTGACAGCCACGAGAACATGGCGGCCGCGAGACCCGCCAAAATTGACGCGATGCTGATAAGACGGAAGTCGCCGAACGATTCCTGCGAGTTGTCGTAGTCGCTCTTGGCTGAGTCGAACTGGTACTTGCGAAGCGCTTCGCCAAACGCGGCCAGCTGGTTGAACGCAACCTGCATGGCTTCGGCGGAAGCGACGATCTTGTCTGCATCGTTCGCCCTGATATTGGCGTAACCGTCGTCCATCAGCTTCTGGAGTTCAAGGCGCTTGGCCTGGAAGTCCTCAGCCAGTTTGTGTTCGCCCGGCCCCTGCGGCAGTGCCGCGTAGGTCGCCCATTCCTTGTCCGCGCGCGTGCGCATCAAGGTGCCGCGTCCAATGGCGGTTTCCGCCGCCTCGGGCTTGCCAACCAGCAAGGCCGCCCGATCGAAACTGAGCCGCTCACGGGCGGTGAACATTTCGGCGTTGCCGGCCGCGACAGCGCTAGGCATCTGGTTCATGTAGAGGCCGCGTGTCGTGTCGTTACCGCGGCTCATTCCCCAAAGCCCCAGTCCGCCAATCACGATCAGCAACAGACCCAGAAGCGCCATGGCAATACCCAGGCGACCTTTAATCGTCGAAAACATGTCGTCTCACTTTTCATATCTCACATCGATATCCGAGCGGTGGCGCGCGTCGATGCTGCGAAACGCAACCGAGGCTGGCGGCGTCATCCGGCCCATACCCTTTAACGGCAAACATGAGCGTCTCTTTAGAGATTGCTTACATCGCGTTAGTTTACATTTCAATAATTATTGAAATGTAAACCCGTTTGTCGTACGCTTTGGCGCATGAACTCAAACACCGTAGTCCGCGCACTGGGCGCACTTGCGCACGAGTCGCGGCTGGCAATCTTTCGGGCGCTGGTCGTGGCGGGTCCTGACGGTCTCGCGGCCGGCGACATTGCCCAGCAACTCGGCGTCTCGCCATCGGGTCTATCTTTTCATCTGAAAGACCTTTCGCACGCCGGACTGGTGGATGCACGTCAGGATGGGCGCTACATTTTCTATTCAGCGAACTTCGACGCCATGAGCGGGCTCATTGGCTTCCTCACCGAAAATTGCTGCGAAGGCGGCACGTGTTCGGTGAAGGTGTTGTCGAAACGTTCTCGCTAACAGCGTGCGTAAAGAGCTAGTCGCTCTTAAACAATTCATGGAGACTCATTGCATGACCATCACGATTTACCATAATCCCGCTTGCGGCACGTCGCGCAATACCCTTGCGCTGATCCGCAATGCAGGCGTTGAACCGGAAGTGATCGAGTACCTCAAGACGCCGCCGACTCGCGACACGCTTTCCAAAACGATCAAGGATGCGGGGCTCAGCGTCCGGCAAGCGATCAGGGAGAAGGAGAAACTGTTCACGGAACTCGGTCTCGCTAATGCGGCCCTGACAGATGAACAGTTGCTCGACGCCATGCTGGCGCACCCTGTTCTCATCAATCGCCCCTTCGTGGTGACGCCTGCAGGCACGCGTTTATGCAGGCCGTCCGAATTGCTTCTGGAGATACTGCCCGATGCACAGAAAGGGCCGTTCAGCAAGGAAGACGGTGAGGTTGTGATCGATGCCAAAGGCAAGCAGGTTCGCTAATGTCATCAGGAATGCCTAATATCAGCCACGCGCATGTCGACGTTCCGAGTATCGACAAGCTGGCGCCTGAATCTGTTGCAACCCATCCGCCGCGAATTCTGCTGCTGTATGGCTCGCTTCGCCCCACTTCATACAGCCGCCTCCTCACCCTGGAGGCCGAACGCATCCTCAATCATTTTGGCGCCGAGACAAAAGTCTTCGACCCGCACGGCTTGCCGATCACCGACAGCGTTCCAGCGGATCATCCGAAAGTAGCGGAGCTACGCGCGTTATCCGCGTGGTCGGAAGGACAAGTCTGGTGCAGCCCGGAACGGCATGGAACGCTCACCTCGGTATTCAAGAACCAGATCGACTGGATCCCGCTTGAGATCGGCGCTGTGCGGCCCACGCAAGGCCGCACGCTCGCGGTCATGCAGGTCAGCGGCGGATCGCAGTCGTTCAATGCGGTGAACGCGTTGCGTGTCCTCGGCCGATGGATGCGAATGGTGACCATCCCGAACCAGTCATCTGTCGCCATGGCGTACAAGGAGTTCGATGCCGACGGCCGCATGAAACCGTCGGCCTATTACGACCGCGTGGTGGACGTCATGGAGGAGCTGATCAAGTTCACGCTGCTCGTGCGCGATCGTTCGTCCTACCTGACTGACCGGTATAGCGAGCGCAAGCAAGCGTCGCCGGTCGTGGCCTCGCTCGCAAACGCCGCGATGACTCATGAAACCGCTGCCCCGGATGATGACGATGTGGAGTAAAGCCGCAATAGCGTGTCGTAAGCCTTGACTTCATTCCTCTCCAACGGATATTTTCGGTGCTGACGGATTGCTCGTACGAGCACGAGCATTGGGTTAGCGGTCAGAAGCCGCCCATGACAACCGATGGAGACAAGAATGAACAACACACTCGCCCGACGCTCTGCGTGCGGCCTCGTTGCGGCAGCCATCCTGAGCATCACCGCGAGCACGGCGCATGCAGCGGCCGACTCAGTCAAGCTTGGCTTCATTACAGATCTTTCAGGGCTCTACTCCGACTCCGACGGTCAAGGAGGTCTCGAAGCCATCCGCATGGCGATCGACGATTTCGGCGGCAAGGTGAACGGCAAGCCCATCGAATTGCTTTATGGCGATCACCAGAACAAGGCGGACATTGCGGCGTCGAAGGCGCGCGAGTGGATTGACCGCGACGGGGTCAACGGGATCATCGGCGGCACGAATTCGGCGACCGCGCTCGCGACCAACCAGATTGCCGCTGAAAAGAAGATTCCGTACATCAACGTGGGCGCGGGTGTTGATGCGCTGACCAATGAGCAATGCACGCCCTATACGGTCCATTACGCCTACGATACCGTCGCGCTTGCCAACGGCACCGGCCAGGCCGTGACGAAGCAAGGTGGCAAGACCTGGTACTTCCTGACGGCCGATTATGCGTTCGGAAAGGCGTTGGAAAAGAACACGTCGGAGGTCGTGAAGGCGAATGGCGGCCAAGTGCTCGGCGCGGTGCGGCATCCGTTATCGGCATCGGATTTCTCGTCGTTCCTGTTGCAAGCGCAGGCGTCGAAAGCACAGGTCCTGGGGCTTGCAAACGCAGGCGGCGACACCATCAACTCGATCAAGGCCGCGAAGGAATTCGGCATCACCAAGTCGATGAAAATCGCCGGCTTGCTGATCTTTCTCACGGACATCCACAGCCTCGGACTGGAGACTGCCCAAGGTCTCCTGGCCACCGATAGCTGGTACTGGAACAAGGATGCCGTGACGCGTAAATGGGCGGAGCGCTACTTTGCGAAAATGAAGAAGATGCCGACAAGCTTGCAGGCCGCGGACTATTCGGCCGCAACCACTTACCTGAAAGCAGTGCAGGCGGCGGGTTCAACTGACAGTACGAAGGTCATGGAAGAACTGCACAAGATGAAGATTGACGACATGTACGCCAAGGGCTATATCCGGCCCGACGGCACCATGATTCACGATATGTATTTGATGCAGGTGAAGAAACCGTCGGAGTCGAAGGAGCCGTGGGATTTCTATACGATCACCGCGACCATACCCGGCGAGCAGGCATTCGGGTCCAAGGCCATATCGCGTTGCGCGTTGTGGAAGTAAAGAGCAGTTCGGCAAACGATGAAGGAACGCCGGCGCATGACGTGACAGTCATGCGCCGGATGGAGGCTCAGGAGCGGTAGTCGGGAAGGTCGCTCGCTATCAGGCGCAGCGCTGCTTGCCATGCGAGTTCGATGATGGCGTCCGCATTTTCCGAGCCAAACTGCCGCGCGGTGAGTTCGCGAACATGCTCTGGCGGTATCCGCAGTTGCACGCCTCCGGCCAGTGCCTGCACCTGCGCCTGGCAAGCGCGTTCGAGAAAGTAGATTTCGTGAAACGCGTGCGCGGCCGTGGCGCCGCCTGCGAGCAGACCGTGGTTGCGCAGGATCATCGCCTTGTGCGGACCGAGATCGGCGACCAGGCGCGCACGTTCGCCGAGGTCAAGCGCAATGCCTTCATAGTCGTGGTAACCCAGCTTGCCGTAGAACTTCAGCGCATGCTGGCTGATAGGCAAAAGCCCTTGCTCTTGTGCCGACACAGCCGTCCCCGCCGCCGTATGCGTATGCACGACGAACGCAATATCCTCGCGCGCCATGTGAACTGCCGAGTGGATCGTAAAGCCCGCCTCATTGACGATAAACAGCTCGGGCGTATCGCGCGCACGCTCGTCAATCACCTTGCCTTCGTAGTCGATCTTCACAAGATCCGACGCGCGCATTTCGTGGAACAGCACGCCGTATCGATTGATCAGGAATGCGGGTTTTGAACCAGGCAAACGCGCGGTAATATGCGTGTCGATCATGTCCGTCATGCGGAAATGCGCCATTAGCCGATACAACGCCGCGAGATCCTCGCGGACCTTTTGTTCGGCTGCCAGAATAGGCGATGTAGTCGTTTCCATGATCTGTTCCTTCCTCCCAATGACGCAGTCTTAGACTTAACAACGAAGCTTGATCATGCCTTAACAACGTCTTAGCGACGCTTCACGCCCGGCAACACGCACAGCATTTCATAAAGCAGGTTCGCGCCCAGCAGCGACGTATTCCCGCTCGTATCGTAAGGTGGCGACACTTCGACCAGATCGCATCCGATCAAGTCAAGCCCATGACAACCACGGATGATTTCCATGCCTTGAATTGTCGTCAGGCCGCCAATCTCCGGCGTACCCGTGCCCGGTGCCCACGCCGGATCGATACCATCAATGTCGAAGCTCAGGTACACCGGACCGCCCGCCACCTTGGCGCGGACTTCGGCCATCAGCGGATCTAGCGACTTGTGCCAGCACTCTTCCGCCTGCACCACGCGAAACCCTTGCCGGCGGCTCCAGTTGAAGTCATCGGCCGTATAACCCTGCGCACGCAAGCCGATCTGCACTACCCGCTCGCAATCGAGCAGCCCCTCCTCCACCGCGCGTCGAAACGTCGTGCCGTGGGCGATCTTCTCACCGAACATATGGTCGTTGACATCGGCGTGGGCATCGACATGCACAAGGCCAATCTTGCCATGCTTGCGGTGCAGCGCGCGCAGGATCGGCAGCGTAATGGTGTGATCGCCACCGAGCGTCAGCGGCACCACACCTTGCTCGACGATGCGGTCATACGACTCTTCGATGATCCGGACCGCGTCCAGCAGATTGAACGTATTGATGGCGACGTCGCCAATATCCGCCACTGACAGCGAGTCGAACGGCGCGGCGCCGGTCGCCATGTTGTAAGGCCGGATCAGGACGGACTCGGCGCGAATCCCGCGCGGGCCGAATCGGGTCCCGGCGCGCAGCGACGCGCCAATGTCCAGCGGCACGCCAATAAACGCAGCGTCCAGGCCCTCAGCGGAAGCGAGATGCGGTAAGCGCATCATGGTGGCAATGCCGCCAAAGCGCGGCATTTCATTACCGCCGAGCGGTTGATGAAAGATCTTTTCCATGGCACGTCCTCACATTGATTCGTCGAAATATCTGGATTGAATTCTGGCGCTGACCGGCGCACCGACAAAGTGCTGGTGCGAAATATTTAGTTCAGTTATTTCTAAAGTATCGGCACGTCCGGCCCGAGGGCATTGCTTCACCGCCTTTACAAGGCCGATCGCTTGCCGGCATTTGCCGTATTCGATGGAGTGAGAAGTGGCCACAGTATTGCCTGAAGCACGCCTGCTACGCATTTTTACCTGCGTGATCCGGCACCAGGGTTTTGCCGCGGCGCAGCAGGAGCTCAATCTTTCCACATCGGCGATCAGCACCTACATGAGCCAGTTGGAGTCGCTGGTGGGAGTGGTGTTGTGTCATCGCGGGCGCGGCGGGTTTAGCCTGACGCCGAAAGGCGAGGAGTTTCATCAGGAAGCGTTGCGGATGCTTGGTGAGGTCGATGGGTTCGAGCGTTACGCCGCCGGGCTGCGCGGAGAATTGCGCGGCAGTATCAAGCTTGGTGTGCTGGATTCCACGGTCAGCGATAAATCGTTGCCGCTCTCCGAAGTCATTGGTGCGTTTACGCGCGAACATCCGTCGCTGCATGTGCATCTGCATGTGCAAAGCCCCTACGAATTGCAGCTTAGCGTACTGGGCAATCGCCTTGATCTGGCGATCGGCGCCTTTCAATTACGCATGAACGGGTTGATCTACCATTCGCTTTATCGCGAGCAGCACTGGTTGTATTGCAGCGATAGCCATCCGCTTTTCAACGAGCACAACATTCCGCAAGAAACGATCAGCCAGCAGCGGATGGTCGGGCGCGCGTACTGGAGTCAGACAGAGCTGGCGCGTCATGGGGTCAAGCGTAGCGAAGCGACGGTGGACAGTATGGAAGGGCAACTGATCCTGATTCTATCCGGCGCGTTTATCGGCTTTCTACCCGAACATTATGCGCAGGCCTGGGTCGACAAGGGCCGGCTGCGCGCGCTCGCACCGGCAGGGTTCGGCTATCAGGCACCGTTTGCGTTGATCGTCAGGCGGGGGCGTTCGAAGGAACCTTTGGTTCAGACATTCCGCGATACGTTGAAAGTGCATCTTGGGCGCTAGCGCTAGCGGTATTGCGTTCATGCGCTGGCGCTGCAAAACGCACAACGTCGAAAAATAAGGGAATAATTTGCCACGCTAGTTCGTTTAATTCATGAGCGCGGTACATCGCGCCAGCGGTTGGTACGCGCTCGTCCAACATTCATGGGGAAACAAATGAACTTCAAACGCATTGCATCGATGTTGCTGGCTGTCCTGACCGTCTCGCTCGCCATGTCCCTTGCCGGATGCCAAACCGATGGCGCCGCTTCAGGGTCGAGTTCTGGTGGAAGCTCCAGCAGCGGCGGCTATTGATCTCGCCCGAGCGCTCACTTATTAAAGCCCAATGAAAGCATCGCGTCGATGATCGTGTTCCGGATGCTGGGACCGTGAACGGCCCGCCTCGTCCCCCCGGAGTGCCGGAGTCTGATTTCCAGCAGGCGTTGGCAGCATTCAGGGCGATCGCGGGCCAGAGCGCCGTTCTCTCGGGAGACGGTGCGGCGCAGCCATATCTGGATCCGTTCGCGCCCGGAGATGCGCACGCTTACGAAGCGTCGGCCATTGTGCTGGTATCGGATGTCGAGCAGCTTCGTGCCGTGCTCAGCGTAGCGAACCGGTATGGCGTGCCGTTGTGGAGCGTATCGACCGGACGCAACTTCGCTTACGGCGGCGCGGCACCGCGACTTAAAGGCTGCGTCGTGCTGGACTTGCAGCACATGAACCGCATCATCGAGATCAATGAGACGCTTGGTTATGCGCTGGTCGAACCGGGCGTCAGCTACTACGATCTTTATCAGGCACTTCAAGCGCGAGGCATCGGCCTGTGGCTTGATCCACCGGCTGCCGGCTGGGGCAGCGTGGTCGGCAATACACTGGAGCGCGGCTTTGGCACAACCCCGTACGGGGATCACGCAGCCATGCAGTGCGGAATGGAAGTGATGCTGGCGAACGGCGAGGTGGTCCGCACCGGCATGGGTGCAATGAACAATAATCAGGACTGGCAAGTATTCAAGGCAGGATTCGGGCCTTCCTACGACGCCATGTTCATGCAGTCGAATTTTGGCATTGTGACCAAGCTAGGCATCTGGTTGATGCCGAAACCCGAAGGCTACACGCTCTGTACATACAAGTTCCGGCACGACGCCGATCTTGAGAGCATTGTCGAGACGCTACGTCCGTTGAAACTCGATGACACGATGCAAAGCAACGCGGTCATCGAAAGTGCGGTGCGGTGGGCTGCCGGCGTGTCGACACGCAAGCAATGGTACGACGGCCCTGGTGCAATGCCCGATTCGGCGATAGAAACCATGACGCGCAAGCTCGGCATAGGCCGCTGGAACCTTCGCTTCTGCTTGTATGGTCCCGAAGCGCTGGTGAAGGCGCGTCGCGATGTGATACACCAGCGCTTCTCAGCCATCGCAGAAGCCGAGTTGATCGAATCACCCTATACGCTTGCCAACGTTGAACCCAAAGGCGGCGGCGATCGCAGTCAGGTCGGCATTCCTAATCTTGACGCATTCAACTTGCTGAACTGGCGCGGCGGCTCGGGCGCACATGTTGATTTCTCGCCGGTGTGTGCGCCGCTTGGCCGCGATGCCCTCAAGCAATATCGAATGATCAGGGATCGGGCGGCGCAGCATGGCTTCGATTACTACGGCGGTTTTACAGCCGGCCCGCGCAGCATGCACCATATTTTTGCGGCAATCTTTAATCGTGACGACCCGGCGCAATCTCGCGATGCGGGTGAACTGCTGAAGACATTGATCAACGACTTCGGCGCGGCGGGTTATGGTCAATACAGAACCCACCTCGCCTTCATGGATCTCGTTGTATCCCAGTATGATTTCAACGACCATGCATTGATGCGCATGAGCGAGAGCATTAAGGATGCGCTCGATCCGAACGGCATTTTATCGCCGGGAAAACAAGGTATCTGGCCCAGGAAGTTCAAGGAGCGCGACTGATGAAAACGGGTCGGCGTGATTTCCTTGTTACTGCGTCGCTCGCAACCGTATGCATGCGGGGGTCATGGTCTGCAACCTTACCAAGCGGGCACGCAGCGTCTGGTCACGGGCTTACCATCGTCTTCGACGAACACCTTGCAGATAGTCACGCGTTTGCTATCAGAGCACGCGCGATGGGCGCACGCATTGTGCCGCTGGGAAACGATATCGGCATGCTGTGGCTCAAGCGCTTGATGCCTCTGGCCACTTCGCCTGGGAACACCATCGCGGGACTGACGACACACGCCAATGCATTCTTGCTGACCCGTTTCGCACAAGGCATCGGCTTGCAGGTTGCTCAGGGCATCAGCGAGACGCATGTGGCGTCCGGCACGCTAGTCATGTGGCAACTGGATGCTGACGGCGCCCGGACGTCCTCCTGATTGCAGCCATCGCTCTGCGAGCCTTTCACCGAATCAACGCGATCATCCGAACCCAGCGCGACGCAACCGCGCAATCGGTAAGAAAGAGTGTATGCACCCCATCATCGCGCGTAAAAGTCCCACCGCTCTCCGCTAAAAAAACATGGCTATGAAGGCCCTTACAGCCCCATTAAGGTGCTGTTTTATGTGTGCTAGCGCACCCCGTTTCAGAAGCATGCTTATGGTTGTGATGTAGCGCACACATCTGAAGGTTTTCCCGTTGGTCCCCGTAATCGGCGCCGATACACTTTGGTCAGATCGTAAAACCGGGGAAGGCAATGCAACCGATGACGGGCTTCGTGCTGTACGGCGTCTGCGCAGCAATAGTCGCCGCAATCGCTGGCAAGAAAGGACTGAGCTGGAGCGCGTATCTCCTTGTGATGCTGCCCTTGGGACCGGCGGTCGCAATCATTCTGCCGCTCTTCACTCAGGGCTCGGCAAACAGCGTCATGACAACAGCACTCGTTTTTTGCGTGCCGCTTGCAGCGCTGATGATCGCACTGTTCAGCAAGGGACCGACGACACTGACATCGGGCACCGAATCACGCGAACAAAAAGGCGCTTGAGCGCGGCAAGCGTTCGATTTCAAACCAACGCAACTCCATTCATACGCGGATTGCCCGCACATCAATCGCGACACATTTCATCCCGAACAAAAATAACGGCGCCTGTCATCGCATGACAGGCGCCGTTATTCAACAGCCCAAACCGGGCTCGCTCAGGCCGCTACCGGCTCTTCTTCCACTGCAAGTACCGTCATCGGCTTCGACGGCGTTCCGTACGCGTAATCGAGCGTCATGCGCATATAGTCGTAGCTCTTGCGAATGGCAGCACGCACCTTGTTGATCGTCTCCACCGGCGGATTGGTGCCGAGCAACGTTGCCACGATGTCCAGGGCCATCCACGGGTGCTCATCGTCGTAATGAGCGTGCACTTTGAGCCAGCGCATTGCGGACTTGCGGATCGGTTCCGGAAAGGTCAGCGCGTACGTTTCTTCCGAGCAGACGAAACACGAAAAGTCACCCGTTGCGCCTTCCACTGCATAGTTCGTTGCCGCCACCGCCACCGCCAACTCGTCAGTAAGGCTCACATGCCCGCACCAATGCGCGAGTGCATGCATTTCGCTCGGCACTTCTTGCGACAGCAGGTCATCCAGTCCAAGCCCGCTTGCCCCTGCCCATTGCAGCCAGTGCTTGGCATGCATGTTCTCAACCCGGATGTTCTGGATGAGGTAAGACCGTGCCATCCCTTCGCCATGCGAATGACCGAACCGTGCTTTCATCAGGTTCGACGCCATGAACTGTGGAAACTGCTCGATCACGGGGAAAAAACCAATCAGAAAACGTTGCGTGCTTTCGATATCGAGCGTCGCGTCCTTCATGGCCTTGCACAACGGGTGATAGACAACCTTGCTCTTCGCTTCTTCGCAATCCTTGACTACGTCCTGGAGCCATTGCGGATAGCTGGAAACGCTCTTGAGTTCGCCGGTACGGGTGAAGTCGGTATTCATCGGATGATCTCTCACAGGAATGGGTTTCAGGTGTTGGGCCGCGGCATCCTATGCGGGCAAGCCGTATCTCAACTCGCCATCGTGATGCCCGCCAAGCATCGGGGAGCAAGAGCATTTCCTATATGCAGGCGCGCACATTTCGCGGAACATTTAATCAAAACCATTTCTTCAGACAGCATCGCAACGACGCCCTTTTTTCGACGCGCAGCAGTGCCGCGGCCCGAGACGTCAGGCCGGTGAAACAGTTGATAGATCAAAGACCTGCAGAGGATTTGATGCATTTCGCTCGAGATGTTTATTGGCACGGCGGATTGAATCAGGCACGTGCCGCGTCACTCGCTGCGGGCGCGTTTGCACTACATTTTGTCGGTGGCGAACTATGCGGTTCTGCTCAAGCGGCCAGCTTGGCGAGACTCATGGCAGGACGAGTTGCCTCTGGCGGATAGACATGCCAGGCGCCGTCGTCATGGCGGAAAAAGAACAACGTGAAGGTGCTGAATTCGAAGCTGACCGTGAGACGCGACGTCCGTTCCACTGCAATGCAAACGCACGGATTGCGCCCTGCGCGAAGACGATGAATGGAGCGTACGTGCAGATGCCCGGCACTCGCGGCGCCTAGCCATTTCTCAACGAGTACGCGTAAGGACTGCTTCGACGCAAGCATAATAATCTCCGAGATTTGCATTCCAATTACCCGATGAGACCATGGTAGAAGCGCAATAAACGCTTGTCCGTCGGGAGAGGTCGATTAAGGCTTCAGCCGCGGCTGGTTTTTCTGTCGGAATTTCCTTACGAGCCGTCACGCTCGGAAGTCAAACCATGTTTGATTGCATAGCGGATCAGTTCGGCGTTGTTTTCAATACCGAGCTTTTGCATGAGGCGCATCTCGTGCGTGCTGATAGTCTTGGCACTCAGCACGAGCACGTCGGCTTATCGCATTGACACTCTTGCCCGCCGCCAAAAGATGCAGCACCTGGAACTCACGGTCGGACAGAATCTCGTGCGGCGCCGCTGTATGGGTATCGAAGACCATGACGTCGACCAGCTTCGGATCGATGAACCGTCCGCCACCGGCGAGCTTGCGAATGGCGGCAAGCAGGATGTAGGATCGCTATCCTTCGTGACATAGCCGGTTGCACCCGCACGCACCGCGCGCGCAACGACCTGCGCTTCGTTGTGGATGCTGAGCACGAGGACCGGCAGCGCCGGGTATTCGGTGCGCGCGCGCCGGATCAGGTCGACGCCGCTGATACCGGGCATCGTCATGTCCAGGAGCAATAGGTCTACGCAGCAGCTACGCAGTTTCTCGATCACCTCGACACCCTGAGCCGCTTCGCCTGCAACTTCAATGTCCGTTGTCGTCGCCATGATCTGCTTCAGTCCGCCGCGCACGATGGCGTGATCGTCGGCTATCAGGATCCGGATCATGGGCGTTCGCCGCCGCCCAATGGAACATGAATCGATACAACGGTGCCAGTTTCAGGCGAGCTGTCAATGCGCAGAGATCCCCCAATTAACCGCGCGCGCTCGCTCATACCTAGCAGTCCGTATGAATATCCCTTGCGTGCTGCCGCGGGATCGAAACCACAGCCGTCGTCGCTGACGTAGAGGTCAAGCGTTGTCTCGGTGTTGGTCAAGGTGA
>Ga0153932_1000382_pt1 | contig 12936 bp, 15 predicted proteins | sample TSNJ016MetaG_FD_102273 | JGI IMG/M metagenome (GOLD analysis project Ga0153932, IMG submission 102273) | Attine ant fungus gardens microbial communities from New Jersey, USA - TSNJ016 MetaG | ecosystem: Host-associated > Fungi > Mycelium > Unclassified | place: USA: New Jersey, Wharton State...
CCCGTCGAGTACCTACGAGATGATCTGTCGGGGCGCCGCCATCAATCCATCGGCACCCGCACTTTCGTTCTTTGCTACGGCCGATGACCATCGGAACGCTGAGTGCTGGACGTATAGTGAACTCGTGCGTGATGTCACGCGAACCGCGAACATGTTTGCGCGCCTGGGCGTACAGCGCGACTCGGTTGTCGCATACGTTCTGCCCAACCTTCCTGAGACGCACTTTACGATCTGGGGCGGGGAAGCCGCCGCGATTGTCTGCGCGATTAATCCGCTGCTTGAGAGTGAAGCCATTGGCGAACTGCTCAACGCTTCGTGCGCAAGCGTGCTCGTCACTCTCGCGCCGTTCCCCGCAAGCGACCTTTGGCAGAAGGTGCAAGCGGTGCTGCACAAGATTCCTTGCCTGCAGCATCTGGTGCTCGTGAATCTGGCCGACCGAATGCCGGTCGACAAGGGATTTGCGGCCCGGATGCTTCAACGCGCCGAGTCTTCAAAGCTGCATGGGCCTGGCGGCGTTCATAGTGCCATTCCTGCGCACGTCGGCATCCACCATTTCAGCACCGCCATCGCGAGGGAGTCCGGGGTGGCGCTCAGCATCACGCGTCGAGCAAGCACCAATGATGTATCGTCCTTCTTCTGCACGGGCGGCACCACCGGACTACCGAAGATTGCGATTCGCCGGCACGGCAACGAGGTGGCCAATGCGTGGAACGCCGGTCAATTCTTCGGCGAGAGCATCGGTCCGGGGAAAACGATCTTTTGCGGTTTGCCACTTTTCCACGTGAACGCCGTGATGGTGACAGGTCTGCTAGCGTTCTCGCGTGGTGCGCACGTCGTGCTCGGCACGCCGCAAGGTTATCGGGGCGAAGGGGTTGTAAAGCGCTTCTGGGAAATTGTCGAGCATTACCGCATCAACTTCTTCAGCGCCGTCCCGACGCTCTACGGATCGCTGCTGGACGTTCCGGTTGGCGAGCACGATATCAGCTCGCTCGAGTATGGCATGTGCGGCGCCGCCCCCATGCCGGTGGAATTACTTCGCACTTTCCAGAACCGTACAGGAATAAGAATCCTTGAAGGCTACGGCCTCACGGAAGGTACCTGCGTTAGCAGCATTAACCCACCGCTAGGCGAGCGCAGGGCCGGTTCGATTGGTCTTCGTCTGCCCGGTCAGGCAATGAAAGCAGTGGTGGTCGATGAGACCGGCCGGTATGTACGCGATTGCGTTGCGGATGAGGTCGGCCAGCTGGTTATCTCCGGTCCAAACGTATTCATTGGCTATTCGCGGCCGGAGCAGAACAGTGGTATCTGGATGGACGGTGGTGACGGCGCCCGCTGGCTCAACACTGGCGATCTCGGACGCTGCGACCCCGACGGTTACTTCTGGCTCACCGGCCGGAAGAAGGAGCTGATTATCCGGGGCGGACACAACATTGACCCTGTGGCAATCGAAGAACCACTGCATCGCCATCCCGCAGTCCAGATCGCCGCAGCTGTAGGGCGCCCCGATATGCATGCGGGTGAGTTGCCGGTCGCCTATGTGCAACTGAAGCCAGGCACAACGGCAACCGAAGCGGAATTGGCCGAGTTTCTGCGTCACGAGATCAACGAACGCGCCGCGTTGCCAAAGGGAATACGGATCGTGGATGCGATGCCGCTGACGGGCGTCGGCAAGATCTTCAAGCCGGCGCTGAAACGGCGCGAAACGGCAGACGCCGTACGGTCGGCACTCGTGGAGGCTGGCGTTGAGGATGCAAGCGTTAGCATCATTGACGACTCCTCGCGCGGCACTTCACTGTACGTCGAACTTGCCGATCCCGCGTCCGAAGCATTGGCGACTTCCGTGCTCGGGCGGTTTCCGTTCGAATTTTCGATTGCGGTCGTCGCAAGGCCAGCACGGACCGAAAAACCGACCGGGACAGACCCGGCACCGATAGATACGCAGGGCAGCCCAACGTGACGCGAGCCATGACATCGAGGGGACGCGTCCGGATTAAGGGTTAATCAGGCGTACCCGCCGTGATGCTGCAGTTCGAATGTCTGTCCGATCCTATAGATTAGAACACCTAATTTTATTGGAGGAAAAGAGGATGAGTCTTGTATCAGAGAGGTCTTTGCTTTCGCAGGTTGAAAAATGGCTCGGGCCGACTTCTTCGACGCCAGTTCGCGTTACGCGATTCAGTCGCGCGCGCTCGAATCAGAAGCCCTGCGTGCGTATTGAGCTACTGCTACCAACCGGTCCATTTGGATTCTTTTTCTTCCGGCACCGCGACGGTACGTGGTGGGTGTTCCCGCCTGAGACGGAACGCCTGGCCATGCACGCTTACTAGAGTGCAGCGCGATCGGGGTAGGCGGTCGCGTAGCTATAGGAAAGGAGGGAAACAATCAATCAAGAGTTCTAACGGCAGCGCCACTAATTCACAAAATATCCAGACAGAGCCACAGGACAAGAGACATGAAGAATGACAAACGCGCGATCAGTTCGGTCGGCATAGCGGCCTGCATCTGCTCGGCTGCGCTTATCGACAATGCCAATGCGCAGTCGGCCGGGAGCATAACGCTGTCGACGGGATGGCTTCACATTGCGCCGCAGGGCGACGCAACTTCCCTAACCGTGGAAAGCATTGGCGGCGTAGCGGTGAATCAGCAGCTAGCCGGTACTGGAGCGCATGCGAGTTCAACGGATACTGTGGGAATTACCACCGAGTACTATGTCACTGACAACGTTGGTGTCGCCACGCTTTTTGGGCTGCCTTTAAAGGTCAATCTGGTTGGTGATGGGACACTTCAGAAGTACGGCAACCTTGGCACGACAAGGCCGATGCCGCCGGCCGTCGAACTTCGATATCACCTGTTTTCAGCCGAATCGAAATTCCGTCCATACCTCGGATTAGGGGTGAACTATACGTGGTTCACCCAAGTTAGAACAACCAATAGCCAGTTCGTTACCGATAGCTTTGGGCCGGGCGGCTCGGCGCGCGCGACACTCAGTTCATCGTGGAATCCTGTGTTCGAGGTCGGGGCGAATTACGCGATCACAAAACACTGGTCCGTCGGAACTTCGCTTAACTACATGCCGGTGAAGACCAACCTGACGTTATACGGACAGACGGCGACCGGGACGCAGATCGTTTCCAAATCGACGCTCCGGCTCAATCCACTAAGCGTTTTTCTGAACGTTGCCTATACGTTCTAGCGCGTACAGGTCATCAATGCGTCAATCGACAGGTTTGAAGGCTCATTGAAGAGATGGACGTTATTTCACGCCACCCGGATCTGGCTGCGATCCGTGACTCCACGGTCGAGTGCGGCTTGTGGCAACACACGCTGCTGCAAGGGAGCCCGGCGTGACCACGCTCTCACGGGCTACTCGCACGCTCGGGAAAGCGGTCGGTCATGCCGTCATGCCACCGCTTGCGCAGCACCGCTTCTCTTTGGATAGGATAATGAAACGACAGGTCCTCAAGACCATTCTTTTTGCCTTGCCTAAGGTCCTTGACCTGACGGCACGCCGCTTTCCCGCCTATCGTGATCGCCTGAGGGAGCGCGATCTCGTGGCCTGGATCGGACTCGCGGATGAAAGCATCGGCCGCGTCGTCACGTTCAAGAACGGACGCGTTCGGTCGCGCGCTGGCAGGCATCCACGGCCCGACGTGCGCATGGTCTTCAAGGATGTGGCCACCGCGCTGAAGTTCCTTTCCCCGAATTCGGACCAGGGCGAGATCATCCCGCGGCCAAGAACTTCAAGGTGGTCACTGAGGGCGAGGACGAACCCCTGGTTTGGCTATTGCAAACCCAGAGCATGATGCAGACCGTGGGCCTGCCGATGGGCACGCCCATGTGCGATGGCACCTGCCGCTATACCGCCTGCACCAACGGCGGCCCTCTGTTTGTCTATGTCAAGGATGACCGCGTTGTTCGGGCGACACCGATCGACCTGGACAGCACCGATGCGCCAAGTTGGGTGATTGAGGCGCGCGGACGTCGGTTCAGCCCGCCACGGCGTGGATTGGTCGCGCCCCACGCGTTGACGCTCAAGTCGCTCGTCTACTCCGACAAGCGCATCCTTCATCCCATGAAACGGATCGATTTCGACCCTGAAGGCGAACGGAATCCCCAGAACCGAGGCAAGTCCAGCTATGTGAGTATCAGCTGGGAGGAGGCCCTGGATATTCTTGCGAATGAAATCAACCGGCAGAAGCGCGTTCACGGTCCTGGTTCCATTACCTTCCCCATGTCGTCCCACCACCAGTGGGGCAATGTGGGCTACTACCTCAGCGCGCTGACGCGCTTTGCCAACCTGATCGGCTTCACCCGAGTCGCCGCAAATCCGGACAGTTGGGAAGGTTGGTACTGGGGCGCCATGCATCATTTCGGCAACTCGATGCGCATCGGCGTGCCATCTGGCTATGGTGGCGTCGAGGATTGCCTCAAGGAAGCCGACATGATTGTCTTCTGGTCCTGCGACCCCGAAAGCACCAACGGGGCCTATGCGGGATTCGAGGGGACGCCGCGGCGCCTGTGGGCCAAGGAGCTCGGCATTGAGTTCGTTCATATCGACCCGCACTGTAACCCGCCCGTCCAACTATTGGGCGGCCGCTGGATTCCGGTCCGACCGCAAACCGACGCTGCTCTCGCCACCGCCATCATGTATGTATGGGCCGTGGAGGACCTGTACGACAAGGGTTACATCGCCACTCGCACGACCGGGTTCGACGAGTGGAGGGCCTATCTTCTCGGCGAAACCGACGGAGTTCCCAAGACTCGCGAATGGCAAGAGAGCGAAACCGGCGTGCCGGCCAAGGACGCCGAGCGCTTGCGCGCCTATGGGGGAACAAGAAGGTCCATCTGGCCGTCGGGATGACCGGCGCGGGATTCGGTGGTGCGGGCCGCGGCGCGACCGGAGCGCAATGGGCGCGCTGCATGATCATGATGATGGCGATGCAGGGCTGGGGTAAGCCGGGGGTCAATTTCGGCTGCCTTGAAGTCGGTGTTCCTCATGACCTCAATTTCTATTTCCCCGGCTACGCGGACGGCGGCATGTCCGGCGACCTGGCGTGGACCGCCAATGCGGTTAACAATTACCAGCGCATGCCTCACATCCTGACCATGAATCCCGTCAAGCAAATGGTCCCGCGGCAGGAACTGCCCGACGCCATCATCAACGGCATTCCACTGTTGGGTACGACGAATCCCCTTTTGCCTTCACTCCAATGCAGATTTTATCGTCTATTTGGACATAAAAATCAGTATTGAGTTTAATGTCAATATGGGGTGTATCCAGTGTCATAGTGGAGGACGGTGCGGAGGTTTGCCTGGCATACATTGGACGCGCACTGTTGCCCGCGAAGGTGAGGGCTTTCGTTGACCACGCCGCGGAGTTTTTGGAAGATGCCGTGAAGGCTTTGGCCGCAATTCGTTAGGTGGCCCGCATTGATGCCATACCCTAACGTCATCTGTCAGTGGGGTTAGATCGCACGGTGCTGTAGCGGTCCTTTTGATTGGGGTCAACGACGTGGCAGGCGCTATCGGCCAGTTCCGGTCAGTCGACCGGCGAAGGAGTCGGACATTCGAAGGTCCGCTGCACGCAGCTAAGCGACGTTCAGTCCATGATTTTGTTCGTCGGTTCAATTGCTGCTGTCGCTGCCTTGGCGGTCGCCTGGCGGACGACAGTTGCTAGTCGCACGAGGACGTTAGCTTAACCGTATCAAGGTACCAACAAGGGCATCAACGAAAGCGCGGACCTTTCCTGAGATGCTGCGGTGTGTCGGGTACAGCGTGTGAAGCTCGATGGGTTCGCGTCTCGATGAGGAAAGTACCCGCGCTAACGTCCCTGCCTGGGACTTCCACATACTCAGTTCGACCCAACTGATTGACTATTGTTGTTAGATTCATCGCTAGCTTCAGCCTTAAAGTTCGGAGGCCCGCGCCAGAGCAAGCGTGTCGATGTACTCCCGGATGTTCGTCACTTTGCCATTTCGAACTGTAATGGCGAAGACCCAATCGTCCTCGAACGTCCTATTCGTAGCTTTGACTCTGCCCGTGGCGAAGCCGATGACCAGAACCCGGTCGCCCTGCGCTACGAATTCGGGGGGCTCTGGGTATGACGTTTCCACCGTTTCGGAAGCCTTCTGAAGCAAATCCGCCAATCCCGCGTGTCTGCGGTGCGTGCCGCCCAGCGCCCACTCGCCAGGAATGATCCACTCAATGTCTTCGGCAGAAATCGCCAGCAGACCTTGCTTATCGCCGCGGCCCATTGCTGTAAAAAAAGCCTTCGCAATCTGGACATTCTCTTGCGTGCTCATCGAAATCTCTCCATTTCTGTTACATCGAAACGTGTCCGACCTAGTCGGATAGATACAAATAAACCCGCGACTGGAGCAAGGGAGGGAACGATCGCGTCCCTGACGTCGGACGGTCGCTACTCCCTTGATCTGCCGCAGGGTTTCCAGGCCGAGCCGCAGCGCGTAGGTCCACGCTCTTCGGCACGATTTCATATGGTTGAAAAGCCGCCGTCGACAAACAACTCCACTGCAATGGTTTGATGAGAACGACTTGAGAGACGTGTTGCTCCCAGTGTTCGCGTACAGGAACGGCAAGCGCAACGCCTCCCCGAGCCGGAAGGCGTCAAGCAGACCCATAAGCGAGCGCACGCCGGATGATCGGAGCCCGGCTTACTGCCGGCGTCGCCCTCGCTTCAATCAAACTGTGGCTGCCGTTTGTCCACGAGGGTCGGCGAGGCAGAATCGCATCAAAACTTGCGATCGCGATTCATCAGTCGAACTTGACCAAATCCTTAAAGATCAGTTGACCCCAGCTATTTCCGCGCGCCTGCACGAGCAGTCCACCTTCGGAAAGTCCGCCAAGTGTGATCGGCGAGAAACCGAGATTTTCCGCAAGCGCACCAATCTCCGCTGCGGCGCCGTCGTCGTCGCTCGCCAGAAACACGACTCTCCTGCCACCGTGTGCGGCCGGATCTTGGTCAAGGACGGCAGCGCCCAAATGGTTGAAGCCCCTAACCACTCTTGCACCAGTGAAGGCCTGCGCGACAACCTTGGAAGAAGGCTGTCCTCCCAGTTCCTCTGGGGACACGCCGTAGGCGTTGGTCACATCGATGATGGTCTTGCCCTTCCAAGTGGGCAGCGCCTTCGCGACATCCTGGTGCGACTCGAAACGAACAGCCAAAAAGACGATGTCCGCCTTGACAGCTTCCGCCAACTTTTTGGGAATGATCCCGGGTCCGATCGCGGCCGCAGCGGATGCAAAGCTTTCCGGGTCGCGAGTGGTTGCAACGGATACTTCCATGCCGCTTCGGGCAAACGCCTTAGCGAGAGCCTGGCCGATCTTGCCGAAGCCGATGATTGCGTAGCTCATGTATTTTCCTTTGGTGTGCCACGCCCGACGGCTCCGAATATGGAATGGAGCGTCCGGCTGGGCGTAGTGCGTCAGAGTTGTGCCAGGCCGCCGTCGACGGCGAGTTCGCTGGCGGTCATGAAGCTGCTGTCCGGCGACGCGAGAAAGGCGGCGGCCGCTCCGATCTCCGCCGGATCGGCCATGCGCTGGAGCGGAGTCATCGCGGCGTAGATCTTCTGGCCCTCCTCGCCTAGCGCTTCCTTCGCGAGTTCGGTCGCCGTCGCCCCGGGCGACAGCACGTTGACCCGGATGCCGGTGCCTTTCAGGTCCTCCGCCCAGGTCCGCGCGAGGTTGCGCACTGCCGCCTTGCTCGCGCTGTACGCGCTCATTCCCGGGGCGCCCGTGGTCCCGGCGCTCGATCCGGTCAGGATGATCGAGCCGCCCGCGCCCATCAGCGGCAGCGCCTTCTGGACCGTGAAGATCGTACCCTTCACATTGGTGTCGAAGTGTTCGTCAATGTGCTCGGCGGTGATCTTGCCGAGCGCAGCCTGGCTTCCGGCCCCGGCATTCGCAAAAACGATGTCGAGGGTTCCGCGCTCGGCCTTCACCGCCGCGTAGAGTCGGTCGAGGTCGGCCTCATCCGAGACCGAGCCTTTCACCGCGCGGACATTGGGCCCGAGGTCGGCCACAGCGGCGTCGAGCGATTCCTGCCGGCGGCCGAAGATGAAGACGAAGGCCCCCTCCTCGATAAAGCGCTTTGCGGCGGCGCGGCCGATGCCGGTAGCGCCACCGGTGATCACAGCGGTCTTTCCATTCAGTCTGGTCATGTCGTGCATCCTTCGTCGGAGTAGTACGGAAGCAGGGAACTGCTTGCTTGAGACAAGTATGCAGTTCTGATAACCTAACAACAAGTATGCACCTTTTGGTAACCATGAAAAATGACTGACTGTTCTCAGAATTGCGGGGGCCGCTACTCCTACGGGCTCGCCGCCACGCTCAGCATCATCTCGGGCAAGTGGAAGCCGCTGATCCTGTACTTCCTGCTCGACGGCCCGAAGCGCTACGGCGAGCTCAAGCGCAACGTCCACGGCGTCAGCGCCAAGGTGCTGATCCAGCAATTGAAGGAACTGGAGGCCGACAATGTGCTGGCGAGGACCGACTACAAGGAGGTGCCACCGCGCGTGGACTACGCGCTTACTCCGCTCGGCCGCAGTCTGGCCGACAAGATTGTTCCTCTGTGCACCTGGGGAACCGAGAACATGGCAGAAATGGTGAGCATGCTCGCCGAGCGCGACGGTTTGCTTTAGCAGGATGCTGAACCACCGCTGAGTCGGACGACCTTCCGCATTCGTGGGAGGGCGGCAGGTCGGCTTCTTCCGATCAGAAGTCGGACGATCTTTACTCCGTTGAGTTGCCGCAGGATTTCCAGGCCGAACCGCAGCGTGTAGGTCCCACACTTTTCGGCGCTATTTCATAAGGCCGAAAAGCCGCCGTCGACAGACCACTCCACTGGAATGGGTTGATGAGAACGACGCGCGAGACGTGTTGTTCCCAGTGGGGTTGTGGACCTGCCGGCGAGGACGTGGTGTCGGTGATTCAGCCGACATCGACGTTCAAGGCGATGTCGAAGGTGCCGGCGCCGTTTTTGGCTAGACCGATGAGCATCAGGCCTAGCGACTCGAGCGTCGAGGCCATGTGCAGGCCGCCGACATCGAACGGACGCAGCCCGAGACTCTCGAGAAAGGTTGAGACGCGCGCCTTGGCCTTCGGATCATCAGCGGCGATGAACGTGTCGAGGCGTTCACGCCGAGCAAGAACAGGGCCGAAGAGGGTGTTGAACGCCTTCACAACATGCGCGCCGGCGGGGGTGCCCTTGGCGATCTCCTGCGCACCAGAACTGCCGTGGGGTGTGACGAGACCCGTGAGGTCGGGGGAGATCGGATTGGTGATATCGATGATCACCTTGCCGTCGAGCGCGTCCCCGAACTCGGTCACCACCGCCGCGGCACTGCCGTACGGCACGGCGAGGATGACGATATCGCCTGTCGGCGCGGCGGCGTAAGTCCCGGTGGTCGCTCCTGCTGAGAGCTTATCGGCTAGCGCCCGAGCTTTGGCCGGGTCGCGGCTCAGGACCTCGACAGTATGTCCAGCCTTGGCGATACGGCCGGCGACCGCCGTGGCCATGCCTCCTGCGCCAATGATGCTAATAGTGCTCATGTGAAATATCCTTCTGTGTTGGGGGTATGCCAGTAATCTGTACGAGGCTTTCGCCCATAAAGTTTTATATGTTCGCCGAGCCACTTGCGTCACCCTCCTACCACTCCGGCAGGATAGTGTCTTGGCCGGGCTCGGCGCGATGCGAGAGTCCCGGTCGGACGCTCAGCTCAGCTGGCAGGGAAGTAGTGGCAATTGTCCATATCGGCAAAAAGGCCGGGCTGCGTTGGTGTCCAGCCGAGCGTCTGGCGCGTAATGGCATTCGACGCGGGGGTATCCAGCGTGACCAGATTCGCAAAGAACCCGAAATACCCCGGCAGCATCAGCACGTCCGGGGGAATGGACACGGCGGGCAGCTTCAAGCGACTGCCGATGGCCTCGGCGATCTCGCGGTACGGAATGCTCTCGTCTGCAACCGCGTGCCAGCTTCTGCCGGCGGCGCCCTTCTCAAGCGCCAGGCGGAACACGGTGGCGAGGTCGCGGGTGTGCACGGCTGCCCACCTGTTCGCACCGTCTCCGGGGTAACCGACGACACCCTTTTCCTTCGCCAGCCCGATCAGCAGCGGAAGGAAGCCGGCATTATCGGTCGTGCTGTGCATGATTTCAGGAATCCGAACGACTGAAGACCGCACGCCTTTTTCGGCGAGGCCGATTACGGTGGTTTCCACGATGTTACGAACCCGCAAGATGTACTTGTACGGATCGCCGCCGGGTAGAGGCGGATCCTCCTCGGTGGCCGGCCGACCCAGGTTTTCCCAGCCGGGCGAGCCGATGCTTCCCGATGAGACCAGCGGCTTTCCGGTTCCGGCCAGCGCCTCGCCATATGCGAGCATGATCTGAAGCTCCGCATCGGCCACGGCGTTGATCCCGCCGATCGGAATCAGGTCTTGCCGGTGTGCGACATGGATGACACCGTCGGAGGCGGCGGCCGCTTCTTTAAGACCGTCAAGATCCTCGAGGCTACCGAGACGCGCCTTCGCGCCGAGTGCGGACACCGCAGCCGCCGCCTTGTCTGAACGAGCCAGGGCGGTGACCTCATGGCCCGCGGCGATGAGCTCGGAGATGATGTACGGACCGGAATGGCCGGTCCCGCCAGTGACAAATACGTGCATGTTAGTGATCCTTATGAGTGATGTGATGCGAGAAGCGGTGGTGCCGGTGCACTCAGCCGAGAAGGCTGATGCCGATTGAGAAGTTGGTGTGCTTGACGGAGTGGGTGAGGAGGCCCAGCGACAGCAGGCAGGCGTGCTCCAGTGTCCTCGCCATGGACAGCGGCCCGGTATCCATCGGACGCAGTCCGAGGCTCTCGATGAACGCCGAGACGCGTGCTTTCGCGTGCCCGTCGTCCCCGGCGATGAGCACATCCAACAGGTGGCCCGGGACGGGACCGGCAGCCAGCACGTGGGAGAACTGGGTGTTGAACGCCTTGACGACTTGCGCATCGGCAGGGGCGGCCTTGGCGATCTCCTGCGCGCCAAAACTGTCGCCGGGGGTCACAAAGCTTGTGTGGTCGGAGGCGACCGGATTGGTGATGTCGACAAGAATCTTGCCTGCCAGCGCTTCGCCGTATTGCTCCACCACGTCAAGAACGGCGGAGTAGGGAACCGCCAGGATGACGATGTCCCCGGCCGGGGCGGCCCCGAACGTTCCTGTCGTCGCGCCGGCTTCGACCTGCTCGGCGAGCGCTCGCGCCTTGGCGGCGTCGCGACTCATCACCTCGACGGTGTGTCCGGCCTTGGCCGCAAGACTGCCGATCGCTGCGGCCATGCCGCCTGTGCCGATGATGCTGATAGTGCTCATGTGCAGCCTCCTAGTTTGTTGGGTGCTGCTCGTACTCCCGAACAACCATGCTAGACACATTACTTGCAAAAAACAAGTACAAATAGAAATTTACTTGCAACATGCAAGCGATGTTAATATCTAGCCATGAAGACGACATCTAAAGAAGACCTCCGTTCCCATTGCGCAGTGAACTACGGCGTGGAGATCTTCGGCGACCGGTGGTCGCTCTTGATCATTCGCGACATCGTTTTTGTTGGCAAGAAGACGTATGGCGAGTTCCTGAAATCGGAAGAGGGAATCGCGACCAATGTGCTTGCTTCCCGCCTTGCCTTTCTTGAGGGGCAAGGAATTGTCTCGAAGGCGCCCAGCGCCGAAGACAGGCGCCGTGACTTCTACTCGCTGACCGAGAAGGGCCTGGATCTCATCCCCGTCGTGCTTAACATAGTCCTTTGGAGCGCGAAATACGATTCGAAGTCGTACGTGCGGCGCAGCAAAGAGTTCGCTGCTCGATTGCGTCAAAACCCGATGCAGGTGAGCGAAGAAGTGAAGGCGCTGGTCCGCAATGGCGGATGCATGTTTCCTGAGAGCAAGGAATGAGCAAGACGGCAAGCGCGCCCTGTCACGTCAAACGAACGATATGCACACGTCACCGGCTACGTGGTGCAGCGAATAGCGGGGCCGACGTCCGAAACGGTACTGGAAGCAGCCATTAATGTTTCACCAATCCCAGCGGCGGTTCAGGGTCGGGTAGCGCCCGTTGGCCAGATGCAAACTGGATCTCCCTTCTATCGAAAGGAGATTGTCATGAGCACATCAACCGACACCGTTTCGTCCCGAGTGCCGTGGAACAAAGGGAGATTGACCGGCCAGAAACCACCGCTGAAGCTGAAGGAAATATGGGCAATACGCGTGCGGCTGCAGCTCTCGTCGCGCGATCGGGATCTGGCAATGTTCAATCTCGGCATCGACAGCAAGTTTCGCGCTTGTGATTTGACGAAGCTGCGCGTGCGCGACGTTTGCCAAGGAGAGCACGTCGCCAGCCGGGCGGTGATCATGCAACAGAAGACGCAACGACCGGTACAGTTCGAGATCACCGAACAGACCCGCGAGAGTGTGGCTGCATGGATCGACCATGCGGGACTCCACGCAACTGACTTCCTGTTTCCGAGCAGAATCCACGACTCGCCGTACTTGTCGACACCGCAATATTCCAGGCTGGTTCATCGATGGATCGCGTCAATCGGGCTTGACGACACGGCTTACGGAACCCACACGATGCGTCGGACCAAGGCGTCGTTGATCTATCGTCGCACGAGGAATCTCAGGGCCGTACAACTGCTCCTTGGTCATACGAAACTTGAAAGTACAGTGCGTTACCTCGGCATCGAGGTAGATGACGCACTTGAAATCGCCGAACAAACGGAGGTATAGGCTGGTAGGCCGCCGGTTAGCGAGTGGTCGCTGACCGGCCAGGGGACTAAACCGCTCGCGCGGTATGCACTGCGTTTGAACGTGGTGGTTCTTCATAGGAAACCCACTCGGTTTCCTATGTTGAGCAATGAGGCACTCCGCCTCGTTACTCGACAGGAG
>Ga0153932_1000383_pt1 | contig 12935 bp, 12 predicted proteins | sample TSNJ016MetaG_FD_102273 | JGI IMG/M metagenome (GOLD analysis project Ga0153932, IMG submission 102273) | Attine ant fungus gardens microbial communities from New Jersey, USA - TSNJ016 MetaG | ecosystem: Host-associated > Fungi > Mycelium > Unclassified | place: USA: New Jersey, Wharton State...
TGAACGTATTGCTCGACAGAATATTCTCGATAGTCGATAGCAGTCGCGCCATAACGTGCTACGAGTTCGGCGTCGCCTTTGCTCACCGTTGCAAAAACCCGCGCGCCTAACGCTTGCGCGAGTTGCACGGACAGATGTCCGACACCGCCTGCCCCGCCTTGGACAAGCACTGTTTGCCCCGCTTTCAATTGCGCCCTGTCCACGATTCCCTGATAAGACGTGATGAAGCCAAGCGGCAGGGCTGCGGCCTCTTTCATCGACAGGTTAGAAGGCTTTAACGCGATCAGACGCGCATCGACTGCTGCGAACTGGGCGAGCGAACCCTGGATGCCGCCAACGCCGCCAGTCATTCCGTACACCTCATCACCCACCTTGAACTGAGCCACGCCCGGCCCGACTGCTTCGACCACGCCCGCCATGTCGATACCCAGCACCAGCGGCAGCGGATGCTTCGCATGCGCCGCGCTACCGGCGCGAATCTTGGTGTCGAGCGGGTTCAAACCGCTGGCTTTGATTCGCACCAGCACCTCTCCGGGTCCGGCGCTTAGGCGAGAGAGTTCCGTCAGTTCAAGCGGCCCGTTATAGCGGTTCAGAACCAGCGCTTGCATGTTCATGGTGTTTCTCCCGGCGATTGAGCGAATTTGCTTGATTCATATTCGTCCATGCGGGAAATTACGGCAATCGACGTTATTGCACGGCGACCAAACGTTTATGCATGAGGTGAAATGGACTGGAGCGATGTTCGGATTTTCCTGGCGATTGCGCGCACGGGTTCGCTTGGCGCAGCCGCAAAACAGGCCGGTCAAACACAGCCGACCATGGGTCGCCGCCTGCGAGCCCTCGAATCAGCAGTTGGCCAAACCTTGTTTCAGCGCACGACCGATGGCTTTGTCCTGACCGATGAAGGGTCAGCGGTCCTGATGCACGCGGAGCGTATGGAGGAGGATGCACTCGCGTTCGAACGCTCGTTGGCCGGCAAGGAGAAGCATCTGACCGGCGTGTTGCGGGTTTCATCGTCGGACTGGTTCGGCATTCATGTCCTGACGCCGCTCTTCGCCGAATTCCTTAGAGCGAATCCACACGTAAGCATCGAACTCGTGACCGATTCCCGCCAATTCAATCTGGCAAGGCGCGACGCGGATCTGCTATTTCGCATTACGCAGTTCGATGAAGCCGACGTGATCCAGCGCAAGTTCAGGCATATGGACTACGCGCTTTACTCTCCGGTCGACATGGTTCCGCCGCTGGCGGGAGACGGCGAAGGGTATAACCTCGTCACCATGGACAGCGCATTTGGAACGCTACCGGATGTCGAATGGCTCAAACGCCTGCTACCGAAAGCGCACCTTGCGTTTGGCAGCAACAACCGCGGCGCCCAAGCCAGGATGTGCGCGGAGGGAGGCGGACTGGCGGTCCTCCCTTGCGCGCTCGGCGACAATACGACCGGCATACATCGCATTGATCTGGGAGAGTCGCCGCCCGGTCGCGACGTCTGGTTCGGCTACCATCGCGACCTGCGCCGGCTTGGAAGGCTGAGGGCGTTGCTTGACCTGGTTATTGAGCGCTTGGCGAATGGGTGAAACCGCTGGTTGGGTTTATTGTTCTACTTGATTTTGCGACCTTGTTAGTGCGATCTCATGCTTTCATTTAGCTTCCTGCGTGTCGATGCTTAAATGCCTAAGATAAGGCAGGCGGACAGAAGCGCGAAATGAGTCCCGAATATTGCCGGGATGCCTAATGCTCCCGTGATGTGTCCCGCTTGAAGACCACTGCCTGCTGAACGATCGCCCGCTTGCGGATTCAGTTTCCGAATTCATTCCCCTTAAGGAGTCGGCATTTGCGCCAAACGGATTGTTTCACCAGATTCAGCGCCTGACGCTGCGCGCAAGATATCGTTAATATCGACGACTGGATCAGTTGGGCCGAGCGTTGTATTTGTATCTATATCGATCCGCAAAGTGGCGGTTCCAAGTCGATTTGGCGTGATGGGCGTACACTACCGCTGGTTCAGTGAAGAGGCGCGCGGGAAACCCCGCGCGCAGGCAGCACCTCTCGAATCGTCGGCTGACAGGCAACTATCGTTAGCGGCGTCACGGCGACTGAAAACTCTGACGAAGTTCGCTGCCCGGTTGAAGACAGCCGCGCAGCCACGAATCGCAACTAAAACGCGCCTTTTCCTGCTTCTGCCTTCGCGGATTAATACGCACTCGAACACCCATACAACTTCAAAGAACAATTTTTATAATGCAAACGGAAATGCCCACCCTTAAAGAATTGCTCGCGCAACGCGAAGCGCTTCAGGACCAATTGAACGTCGCGCGACAGCGCCAGGCCGAAATCGTCCTCGCTGAAATAGTCGCAAAGATGGGCGAATATAAGATCTCGCTTGCCGAGCTGATGGGACACCACACGCAGGTCAAGACGATCGCACCGGTAGCCGCTACAACCGGCGTACCCAAGTATCGTGATGCGGTGAGTGGCGCGACCTGGTCTGGCCGCGGCCGGGCTCCCCACTGGATCGTCGATAAAAACCGTAACGAATTCCTGGTAGATGCCTGAAAGAATTTGGGTGGCACGTTAGATCCCGCTAAAGACGAGTTGACGCCATTGCCCCGTTGTCGATAAACGAGCGGGTCGGCGCCGCATGTTCTGATTGACGCAACATTTCCGTGATCTGGCATTGACGCACTACGCGAGATGCGAGCTATACTAAAGCAGTTGCATATGCATCTTATTTGACGCCAGTGATATTTCACCGGCGCTAAGAGGGCGCTTAATTGCGGTATCGCAACGGCTTGGGAATATCCGCCGCTAATCGAATCTGGAATGTCATGTTCACGGACTGCTACTGCACACAATTCCGCCGCTCGGCAAACGCTCTAACGAGCGTCTACGACGATGCGCTCCGGCCAATCGGATTAAAAATCACGCAATTCTCGCTTCTTCGCGCGCTCGAGCGACTAGGATCGGCGACCTTCACTGAAATCGCGGTGGAAGCGGCGCTCGACAAGACCACTATCTCGAGGAACCTCAAGGTCCTGATCGATGCCGGCTGGGTCAAGGTTGGCAGCGAAGAAGACGCGCGATTCAAGGTGGCCACGCTGAGCAAGGAGGGCTTGAAGATGCTGCGACGCGCGGAGCCTCATTGGCAAGTCGCCCAGAAGCAGGTTGAAAGCGAAGTTCAAAAGTTCATGAAGGGGCCAGCCAGCAAGCGGCTTTTGGAAGCGCTCGAAACGCTTCAAGATGTCGGGCGAGCGGTGTGACGCTTGTTTCTGTGTCTGTATCGACTGACGGTTGGTCGAATCGACTATCGGGTTAACGCGTGTATCTGGCCGGTTCCGCAAGCAATAGGATGTAGCTACAACTATCTTGAACGGGCTCGTTTCGTCTAATTGGTTGTAGCTGCAACTGTATATGACTGGGTCTTATTAGTTGTCAAGTGGTTGTATGTGCAACTGATAAGCCGTAAAACGAAAGCGTGTTTTTCTCGCGTATGGATGGTCTATATGCCTAGCTATTTTGTTTTCGCCGCCACCGGGCGCCTCTCCGCCGATGCAAAACAACGCATAGCGCAAGACATCACCCGGATTCACAACCAGGCCACCGGTGCGCAGTCTTTTTTCGCTCAGGTGATTTTCAACGACGTGCCTCAAGGCAACCACTTCGTGGGTGGAAGTCCTCTTCGCTCGGAGCAGATTTTCGTACACGGACACATACGCGCGGGTCGCACCGCTGAGCGCAAGCGTGAGTTGCTTGAGGGCATTGTCGACGCGATTTCGAAAACCACGGACGTTGCCAAGCGATACGTCTGGGCTTATATATCGGAACTGCCTCCGGCGCAGATGGTCGAATACGGGCATGTTTTGCCGGAACCCGGTACTGAGCAAGACTGGCTCTCATCGCTGCCCGCTGAAGACCGCGACTACATGCAAAGCATTTGAAAAGACGTCTGCCGCATGTGCCGCCTTTATACCAAAGACGACGATCGATCAATGTTCATCGCGAGCATTGATCGATCGCTTGCACCAGCGAATCCTGCAGCGCCGGGTCCTGGAAAAATGCGTCAACGCTACGATGTTCATCGTTTGCGAACGCCTGAAGGCACCGTGCATTGTTTGCGCGGTTGCTTGAGACAGAGCAGGCAAGCGCGACCAACAGCGCTGCCATTCCAAGGGTTGCCATAGCGGCGCCGGCGGCGCGGGCCGCCGACCATCGCCACCCCATGTGCTTTTCAACCACGGCCACGCGACGTAATTCGCTATTCATTTTCTTGCCTCCATTATGATTAGCAAGACAACTATTTAACCTTAAAAAAGCGTTGGACTTACGCCAATGCTTTCCTTACGCCGTGCATGGATGTGACCGCCGATTCGAATAAATCCGGGCCGATTTTTGCGCGCAAGGTTCGTGCAATTTTGGCGCTCGCGTTGTTGATTGGCCGATCGAGCGTCAGACCGGATGGAGTGGGATGGACCGTCCACTCCCGGCCGTCTTCCTTGGCTTGACGGCGTTCGACGAGTTGCTTTTCGCAGAGGCTGTCGATAAGTCTGGTTGCGGTGGGCCGCGCTATGCCCAGGATGTCGGCCACCTGACTGCTGAGGCAGCCGGGCGTAGCGAGTACGACTCGAAGCACAAATCCCTGTGGTGGCGTTAGCCCGAATTCTGCATACACAACGGTCCACTCCCGCTCGACGAGGCGGGCGAGGGCAGCTGAGTTGAAGTAAAGGCAGTGATCGAACATGACCGCATTAAATCACAAAGTAGTTAGCAAGGCAATTAGTTAAGGGCTTCTTGTCGCAGTAGGAATAGTCGGAGCATGAGGTCCGAGGCGCCTTCTTGCGACGGTGCGCTACACCGAGGCCAGGAGCAAAAAAAAGCCGACCGGAGCCGGTCGGCCTTTAGCGCGCACATTACCCAGTTACTTCCTGAATATGTCGCGTACGGTGTCGGCTGCCTTGCCGACTTTCGACTGAACTTTGCCAGCGACTCTTTCGGAGGCGCCTTCCGCTTGCGTCGTCTTGTTGCCCGTGATCTTGCCGATTGTTTCCTTAACGGAGCCGGTCACTTGTTTCGCTGCGCCTTCAACCCGATTCTTATCCATGACGTTTTTCCTCTAGAGAGCTTGCGGTAGCGACGTGCCAGATGTACGTCGAGCGATGATTTCCTTCCTGGCTTCTTGCATTTGCAAAACCAGCGAACGCTCATCAGGGTCATTCACTTCAATTGCCGACCATCGCAAATGGAATCTGCCAAATGCGTTTGAAACGCCAATGAGCGGCGTGAGTTATGTATAAGGGACAAACCCACGCGCAACCTGTAAGCGCAGGAATCAAGACGCACAATTCGTTCCCGGAATGGATCGAGGTAGGTCCACAACGCTTACTTGCAAGTCGGATCAAGCAAAGCGTAGCCGCGTCCACCACAAGCAAACCTCACCCATCATTTCGCTTACTCCATCCAAAAGCGAAAATGGTGCTTAGCGGTGTCGAGCTGCAAACCGACGCACATAGTTGCCCCGGCATAGGCAGGTCAAACACATGCCACGGCTCGCTCTTGGGAACACTAGCCAAAGCCGAAACGGATTCGCCTAACGCAAGGCTTGAATGATCGATAGCCGAGCGATGTCCGGCAGCGCTAAGCAAACTATTATCGCGCGCTCGCTGCTTGCTAAAGCGCAAAGCATCCGAAGGTGGCGAAGCGTGACCCGGCACCCGGCCCGCCAGCGATGCATCGTCATCGGATGCCATCTTGTACGAAGGAAGCGACGTCCCCAAACCCAGGTAACTGGCGCTGATGCCAAGCATGATCCAGACGCCGGCATAAGCCACGTCGGCGCATAAAACCATGTTCCCGGTGGCGTCTTGCGCGAACATCCGGCCCCGCGTGTCGTCGCGCAACTCAACCGTATCAGGTTGGCAGCCGAGCATCCGGGCCACGGCCAGCCGCAACACCGCGCGGCTCGATATATACCGGTAGCGCAGCGCGGGACTGGGCAGCAAAGCCGCGCGCCGGGTTTCATCCTGCGTCAGCCACTGCGCGGAATCCTGCGCGCTCACGCGTTGCCACTGGCTGCGAAACCGGAATACAAAGATCTCGCCCGGAGCCGGCGCGCATGGATCGAGCGAAAGCGTTTCGTTCATGCGCAACGGCAGGAATTGCGGTTGTGTTTCATGGACGGGCGGCCGGATTGGTGTATCGAAGTCATCGATAAAATCCCGCCGCGATGTCTGCGTCAATGAGCGCTCAGTCAATAGACCCGTGGGCATGGTAAGTACCGTTTCAGCGAGAGGGTATGCGGCGGCGGATCAAACGCGCTCACGCCGAACCAGCCCGGCGGATTGCCGGACGTTCCTCTCGAGCCGATGAGGAATAGGAGCACGAACGAAAATGGCGTAGAGCTCGCCGTTTGTTATCGCACCAATTCTGCCGGCCACCTTCAGGCGCAGGCTTCGAGCCATTCAGTCACATAGCGATCGCTGGACGGCCGCTCGACCGCACGCACACCGTCTGGCGGCGTGCCGACAAACAAAAATCCAAGCAAACGATCACGCTCGGTCAGCCCAAGCGCGCGGTGCATTTGCGGCTCGTAACTATCTGGACCGGTCGCCCAGAATCCACCAAAACCAAGCGCATGAATCGCGTTCAGCATGTTCATGGCCGCGGCCCCGACGGACAGCAATTGCTCGACTTCAGGCACCTTCGTCTCGCGTGTCAACGACACCACGAGCGCAATCACAACGGGCGCGGCCAGCGCGCGGCGGCCACGATGTTCATGCGCTGAACGCGGTTCTCCGGGAGCCCGGGCGCAAGCGAGATCGACTAGCAATTCACCGAGTTTCAGGCGCGCGTCGCCGCGAATCAGCACGAAGCGCCACGGTCGTAATGCGCCGTGATCAGGGGCGCGCAGGGCGGCATCGAAAATCTGTTGAAGCTGGGAATCGTCGGGCGCGGGTTCGGCCAGCGGCCAGTAAGACTGGCGTGTCATCAGCACGTTCAGGGCGTCTTCATTGACACCGGGGTTCGTCGTTTCCATGGAGTGGTCCAGGCTTTCTCAAGGCATCCATGATCGCCAAAAACTCTCCGTATTGCAAATGATTCTCAATAACTTGATTTTGTCATGGTAGATGCCTATGCTTCGGTCCTGTTCACAATTTTTATTAAGATTTCACCTCGCTTGCGAGAGTTCTTGGCGCACATCTGGCTGCGGTCCAGCGCGACTCGCAGGTACCGCCAGCGTGCCTCAACGTGCTTGGACAAGCCGCACGGTGAAGCGGCCGCACTCTCATTCGGGCTCCGAGCCCGCTGCGGCAACGCTGATAAGCAATCTTCAAAGCGAGCTTTGCACCAGACGATTTAAGCTGTAATAATAGTCATTCTCATTCGCATTAAGGAGTTTCCATGAGCTGGGGCGACGAAAACACGACCTACAACGTGGTCATGAATCACGAGGAACAGTATTCGATCTGGCCGGACTACAAGACGCTGCCCGCGGGCTGGACGTCCGTGGGTAAGACCGGCAAGAAGGACGAATGCCTTGCGTACATCGACGCCGTGTGGACCGACATGCGCCCGCTCAGCCTGCGTCAAGCGATGGCGGTCGATGCCGGGGCCAAAGCGGCCTGAGACAGGTAGCGGATGAATGTCACGCTGATCTGTCTGCCGTTTGCCGGAGCAAGTGCGGCGGTTTATCGGGAGTGGCGCACATTGTTGCCATCGTGGATACGCCTTCACGCTCTGGACTATCCGGGTCACGGCGCCAAACGCGCGCAGCCCGCGCTGCATCGCTGGCCGGACGTGGCAGACGCATTGGGACGCGAAGCCTTGCCGGCAATAGAGGCAATCGAGGGACCGTTCGCGATCTTCGGCTACAGCATGGGCGCGCTGGCCGGTCTTGAACTGGCGCACTGGTTGCGCTGCGGCCATGGCCTCATGCCCGTGTGGTTCGGCGCAGCGGCGTGCGCAGCGCCTGCCTGCCGGACGATCGACAAGACCTGGCTGGATTCCAGCGACGAAGCGCTGATCGACGAGCTCCGGCGCCTTGATGCAACGCCAGAAGAGTTGCTCGGCGATCGCGGCTTCCTTGATCTTGCGCTGCCTGTTCTTCGCGCCGACTTTCATCTGTGCGCGACCTATGTTCGTCCCAGTAATGCGTTGCGTGCGCCGCTCGCATGCCCGTTGGTGGCGTTAGGCGGTAAAAATGATTCGTTATCCGAACAATTTGAGAGCCTGTCGGCATGGAAGCACGAGACATCGGGGCAATTTACTCAACGCTTAATCGACGGCGGTCATTTTTTCATCGATACGGCACGCACTGAATTGGTCGATGCAATCGTGACTTCGATCAAGGACGCGCTGACGACTGCGGCCTCCGCGAACCCACGTTGCCACGCTGGCGCCTCAAACGCAGCTTCACGCACTGCAATCATTGATTCCGCCGGCGCGGCCGGTCCAAGGAGCTTTCATTCATGACGTTTTCTCATCCTGCTCTATTCGACTTCGAGCCCTTTGCCGGGCGAAGCGAAGAGTTCGTGGCGCTGATCAGGCAGTTCGCCGCCGCGCATCCGTTTCGCAGCGCCACCGTTGATGAATTACTGCTCGACGACGACTATCATCGCCGGCCGTTGCGCCCTGAAGATTTCGAATTTCTCAAGTTCATGAAGCCAGTGCGCGCCGACAACGTCAGCCGGTTGCCATCGCTGGCGTCGAACCGTACGCTGCTCTCGATCTATGAACTGGAGGCCGCACGCATGCCACGCAGCGGCGAGGCTGCGGACTGGGAGCGCTTCACGGATTTCTATCGCGACGACGTCAGGACGCTGGGCGCACAGCTCACGCCGTTCCTTGAAGCGTATGCGTTTTCGTACTTGAGCAATGCGACACCGGCAGGAGAAAGCGTGGCCCCTGCGAGTGCGCGGCTTGCACGCATCATCGACGATGAAAGCACGTTCTGGGATACAACGTTTGCGCGCCTGATGCGCAATGACTATCTGGAAGAAGGGCTGCGTTTCATCATGGTGCAGCGCTGGGCGCTTGCGCCGTCGAAGCGGCGCGCGGTGGCCCGTGCGGCGGCGAATGGCTATTTCGACGCGTTGCCGCAAGACGCGCGGCCGACACTCGAAGGCGACCTTCCCGACGACGCGTTGCTGCATCGTGTAGCCGCAACATGCGGTGTAACACGTCAGCAGCATGCGTACTGGCAGTTCTATCTGCCGACGAGCATGGCCAAGACCAATCTACTGTATGCGCTTGCCCGGCGTCCGGATCGCGCATTTGCGCTGACCGGCGCGGTGTTTGCGGCCGAAGCCGAGTGGCTGGCTTTCGGTCTCGCGCTCGAGCGTGCATGCGCGTGGCTGCAGCCAGCGGGCCGGCGACCCGGCGAAGCCGAAGCGCGCAAGGCTGCGTTGGTCGGGCGTTTCGCCACCGCGCTGCAAACCGTGGCAGATCGCTTCGGCGATACCGCATTCGAGCAATGCGTGTCGGGCGCGATAGCGGGCGAACGTCTGGCGGAACGCGGCCGTTGGGATCTCGGCGAGCAGTTGCAATGGCTCGGAGCGATCCCTCAGTACTGCGAGTTCGCACGCCGCATCAGCAAGCGGATTGATGCCGAGTGCCCCGGTATTGACCGCGAGACGTTCATCGAGCCGCATGAAATGTGTTCGACGACGCATGTCCACAACGACCATCGGCTCGTCACGATTCAGGAAGGCGACATGCTGTTCTGGGGCAACGTCGGCATGCAGCTCAAGATGCACGAAGGCGACATGGTCCTGATTCCCGATGGCCGCCTGCATGGGTCGACGGTGGTGTCGGGTGAGTGTACATACCACCAGCCGATCATCCCGGACGACTGGGTGCAGGTACTCGTTGCCGAGCTGGATGTGGAAACGTCCGCAGTGCGCTAGCCGCGCTGAACAGCATCAAGCGGAGTGAGATGCACTTCGCTGTCCAGGCACCTCTCTCGAAGGCGCCGGTTCTCCCCACAAAAAAACGGATATGGCAAGTGCCCACGACACAGCCGGCATCGGCTCGCGCGCCAATAGGTTGCGCCGGGCGCGTCAGGGCGAAGTTGGGGTGCAGCCGGGTGATGAACGAGAGGAATGAAGATGCTGACAAACGAAGAGACCACGCAGCAAAATCCCGCCAGTCCGGCAAAATCGCTTGAAACGGCGAGCGCCGTAAGCTCCGCGAATTCCGCACCCGAGTTCGATCCGGGCGACTGGAAAAGCCGCATCATCGCGGGGCGTTTGATCGGTGCTGAGATCGATCTGCCGGAGTGGCTCGATGCCTCATACGAGACCTTGCGCGAGCAGGTGATGCATCCGGCCTATCCATGCTTCTTCGGAACGACCGCGGAACGGCGCGGCGAGATGTTCTACTCGTTCGTCAGCGGCAAAGAGAAAGATATCCGCAATCTGCCCACGACCATGCAGACTTTCGCGGAACTTGCTTCGTTACCGCAGTATCGCAAGAACAATATCGCCGTATTCTTCGAGCCGGACACCGTCCCGCTTTCGCATGATGAGTATCACGAACTATTCTGGAAGACGCTCCAGCATCTTCACAACGTTGACCCTGATCCGGCTGCGGACCAGCAGCCCGAACCGTCGCATGAAGAGTGGGAATTTTCGTTCGCGGGCGTGGAGATGTTCGTGGTCTGCGCGTGCCCATCGTTCAAGCTACGCCATAGCCGCAACCTCGGTCCAGGCATGGTGTTGTTGTTCCAGCCGCGTAGCGTGTTTGTCGACACGATCACCAACAAGGTCATCGGCCGCGAGGCGCGCAATCAGGTTCGCAAGCGCCTGGAGACGTGGGACGAAACCCCTGCGCATCCTGATCTGGGTTTCTACGGCGATGCCGGCAATCTCGAATGGAAGCAGTATTTCCTCGACGACCATAACGTCGCTGCGCAAGATGCTTGTCCGTTCCTGAAGCGGAAGGCTCGCAAGAAGGTGGAGGAGGCGGTTGCGGTGAAACCGGAGGGCGTTATGCGTGATACGCAAGATGCAAAGCCCGCGGCAGGCGGCCTGCAAGCTGTCGCTCAAACGTATGCGAGTTTGCCGCCGGAAAAACGTAAGGCATTTCGCGTGCGTTTGCGTGAACGTGGTATGTCGGGCGAGCAGTTGCCTATCGTAGCGTTTGCAGGGCGTTCAGAGCGCTTTCCCCTATCGCCCGCGCAAGACCGGTTGTGGTTTCTGTGGCAACTCGATCCCAATGACGCGAGCTACAACCTGTCGGGCGCGTTGAGGCTCGAAGGGGCACTGCTCATCGACAAGCTGCGTGCCGCGCTGACTCACGTGGTTCAGCGGCACGAAGTATTGCGCACGCGTTTTGTTGAGGCCGACGGCCAGGCATGGCAAGTCGTGGGCGATGCTGTCTACGGTTGGGCTGATATCGATTCAGCCGACACAGGTGCCCTCGAAGGCCGTTTGCAAGCGTTGTCGCTGGAGCCGTTCGACCTTACGCGTGGGCCGCTCTTGCGCGTTGCGTTGCTGAGCGAAGCGGCTGGCTCTCACGTACTGCATGTGTCCATGCATCACATCGTCTCTGATCATGCATCGATCAAGCTCTTGCTCGATGAATTCATCGCGGCATATGAACAGCTTTGCAACGCAAAGGCGCCGGTGTCTGAGCCTTTGCCTGTGCAATACGGCGACTACGCCGCCTGGCAGAAAGAGTGGTCCGGCGACGACAAGAACAATCCGAACCTTGCATATTGGGTCAAGCAGCTAGGCGGGACGCAGCCCGTGCTTGAACTGCCGATCGTGAAGAGCCGCACGGGCATTCAGACGACGCGCAACGCGCGAGGCGCACGCGTGAATTTCACGTTGGACCCGGAACTCGCGCGGTCACTCAAGCAAGCAGCAGCGAGTCGCCAAACCACACCGTTTACCGTATTGCTCTCGGCGTACGCGGTCCTGCTCGCGCGTTACAGCGGGCAGAAGGACGTGCGAATCGGCGTCCCGGCGGCAGGACGCAACCGGCTGGAAACCGAGCGGGTGATCGGCTTCTTCGTCAACACGCTGGTGATCCGCGCGGACCTCGCAGGTGTTGCGTCGTTCGGGACCTTGCTCGGCCAGCTTCATGAGCGCGTGCTTGAAGCGCATCGTCACGATGCACTGCCGTTCGCCCAACTTGTCGAGGCGTTGCAACCTGAGCGCAGCATCGGGCAGACGCCGCTGTTCCAGGTAATGTTCAATCACACGCGCGCGCAACACACGGATATCGGCGTGGCGGGACTGCGCGTGTCGGAGGTGGTGAACCATGTGCCGACAGCCCGCTTCGATCTGGTGCTGAATGCTGTCGAACTCGACGATGAACTCCGCCTGTCGTTCAACTATGCAGCGGACTTGTTCGATGAATCTATCGTCAGGCAGATGCTCGAGCACTACGTCGAAATTCTGCGGCAGGTGAGTGCGGCGAAGGATCAGCCGTTGGCGCAGATTGCGCTAAGCCGCGTCGATACTGATGGCATGGCGGATCGGGTCGTGACGAGCATGGCATTCGTACCAGTCGGGCAGAATTTTAGCCGCGAGGCATCGAAACATCCGCTTGCACCCGCGCTTCATTGCGAGGGCGAGCGGCTTTCGTATGGCGAACTTGAGCGCTGGACGAATCGTATTGCACGCCGTCTGGATCGGCTCGGCGTTCGGCCCGATGAATGCATCGGCTTGTGTGTGGAGCGCTCGACCGCGCTCGGCGCCGGTGTGCTTGGCGTGCTGAAATCGGGCGCTGCATTTGTGCCGCTCGATCCGGCTTTCCCGCTCGAACGACTCGCCGCGATGCTCGACGATGCGGGGATCGTGCGAGTGCTGGTTGATCGCACGGGGTTTGAGCGCTTAGGGGAATTGCTGCGCGGTCGCGAGCCAATTCAAGTTGCCGACGACCCGTCGCTGCAAGGCGATGACGAAGGCGCTTTCAATGCCCCGATTCATCCA
>Ga0153932_1000384_pt1 | contig 12910 bp, 14 predicted proteins | sample TSNJ016MetaG_FD_102273 | JGI IMG/M metagenome (GOLD analysis project Ga0153932, IMG submission 102273) | Attine ant fungus gardens microbial communities from New Jersey, USA - TSNJ016 MetaG | ecosystem: Host-associated > Fungi > Mycelium > Unclassified | place: USA: New Jersey, Wharton State...
ATTGATGACTATGCTAACTGTTCAGACTGGTCGGACCAGTTGCTGATGAGGAATATTAGAAAGCCGATATAGTGGAGTCAAGGGCCGATTTCTAGCGGTTTACCCGGCTTTTTGTGCGCGATTCGTCGGGGGATTGAATGTTGAAGCAGACGCTTGGCGACGGCACGCCTACAATGGCGGTCAGACCGCGCCACTCTTAACCATCCTATGAAAAATCTTCCGCATACCGTGACCGATGCCGCCATCGCGACCATTCGTGAGCGGATCGAGACGAGCGTTTATCCCGTGGGAAGTCTGCTGCCGGCGCAGCGGCAGTTATCGGAGGAACTGGCGATCAGCCGCGCCTCGCTGCGTGAAGCGCTCTCCACGCTCGAAGCGCTCGGGATGCTGAATATTCGTCCCGGCAAAGGCGTGTATGTGAATAGCGCCGAGGCGGCCGGCGCGCACGCGTGGCGTTTCGCCGATCAGGCGTCGCTGCCCGACACCTACCAGATGCGTTTCGCGCTCGAAGGGTTTGTCGCCCGATTAGCGGCGCCGGCGATTGGGGACGCGGACATTGTCTGGCTGCAGGACAACCTCGACTCGCTGCAAAGCGCGCTGACCTGCGCCGAACTCGATGAAGCCGCGCAACTCGACTTCGCGTTCCATATGCGGATCGTGAGCCTCGCGGGCAATACGGCGATTGAATCGATCCTGCGCGGCAGCGCCGACATCATGAAAGAGAGCCAGCGTTTGCCGTTTTATCGGCGGGAACTGGTGCTGTCGACGTATCACGAGCATCTGGCGATTGTCGAAGCGTTGAAGGCGCGCGACAGCGAGCATGCCGGGCGTGCAATTGAAGCGCATATCGTGAATGCGGCGCAACGGGCCGGCGTGCATTTTCCGATCCCGGTTTAGGCTGGCGCGACGTGTTCTTGCAGCGAAACCGTCGCGCGGGTTATTCACCGTTTATGTTGGCAACCCTGTGGATAACGTGTCGGGCGGCGATCTAAGCGGTTGATGCGGCTCGGATTTGAAGCGGTGACTTGGTTAGGTCAGGGGCATGGCGGCCGGGAAAAATCCGCTAAGCCGTAATCGCGACAACGGAAAAACACCGGCCCCTCGATGCCAATGCCGCGTCAAGGAACATCCGGGAACCAGCAGGCCCGGGTGTTAAAATCCGCAGCTCAGATCAAAGCACCATCCAAGCCCCACCTTCGCATATCCGTTTCCCCGCTTAAGTCCGTTGCCCACCTCGGACGGCCGTCCGAATTTCCACTCAGCACCTTCGTTCGAAGGAATCCGCAGTGATCCGATTACAACCGCCGACGCATTCCGATGCGCCGGCAGATGGCCTGCATCGTCATATTGTCGATGCCGTTCATGAGCATGGCTGGTCGGAGCAGGACATTTTCTTGCCGGCGGATCTGACCCTCGCGCTCGCGCTGGAATGCGCGGCGCTCGCCGCAGCCGGCGCGCTTACCCCGGCGCGCGTCAGCCAGGGCGCGGCGCAATCGCTGCAACCTGGTGTGCGCGGCGACCGGATCCAGTGGCTGGAAGCCGGTCAGTCGATCGCGTGCGACCGCTACCTCGCGATCATGGAAACACTGCGCGTTGCGTTGAATCGCGGCCTGTTCCTGGGTCTCGATGACTACGAAAGCCACTTTGCGTTCTACGCAGCGGGTGCTTCATACATGCAGCATCGTGACCGGTTTCGCTACGACGACAGCCGGACCGTATCCGTCATCGTCTATCTGAACGCGGACTGGCTACCCGAGCATGGCGGGGCTTTGAGGCTGCACCCGGAAGGTTTGGATACGCGGGACATCTCGCCGGTCGGCAGCCGTATCGCAGTGTTTTTGTCCGCCGACATGCTGCACGAAGTATTGCCCGCGACGCGCGACCGTTTATCGCTGACGGGATGGTTCAGACGCCGTGCGTGATGCGGGCAGAACCGCAACACGCACCGTGTCATCACTTGGGAAGCGCAGATATCAAGCTATATCGCCAGTTTTTATATATATCAAACTCGATGATATAGCTTGATACATGCGTCCTCAGCGCTTTTCATGGCGCCCTTCATCGGCCAGACGCCTGGCCGCTTCGCGCTTTAAAACCGCCCGGTCGATCTTGTTGGTCGACGCGAGCGGAAATGCATCGGCGAACCAGACTTGCCGCGGATGCTGGTACGCCGGCGCGTGTTCCAGCGCGAACGCTTTCACCTCCTCCACGCTCAATTGCGCCCCTTGTTTCAGCACGACAAAGGCTACGGGTTTCGTACCCTTGATGGCATCGTCGACGGGAATCACGCTCGCTTGCTGGATCGATGGATGCCGCTCGAGCATCTTTTCCACGTCCCCCGGGAAAATGTTTTCGCCGCCGGAAACGAACATGTCGTCGCGTCGTCCGATGAACGTGTAGAAGCCATCTTCGTCGCGACGGAATACATCGCCGGTACGATAAAAACCGTCCGGCGTGATCGGCGTCGTCAGATCCGGGCGGTTGTGATATCCATTCATCAGGCCCGGGCTGCGCATCTCCAGTTCACCTTCGCACGAGAGTTCGCCGTTGGGATCGATGAGACGAAGATCCACTTGCGGATGGGCCGCGCCGATCGCGTGCGCCGGCGTGAGCAAACCCGCGGGGTGCGGCCCGAACACGACCGGGCCGCCCTCGGTCGTGCCGTACGCGTTGATGACCTTCGCGTTCGGCAGCAGCGCATGCGTGCGCTCGAGCAACGCGCCACTGACGGGGGCCGAGCCCATCCGCACATATCGCACCGATGACAAATCCGTACGCGCAAGCAGTTCATGCTCCTGCATCATCATGGCGATCATCGGTGGCACGGAAGTGAGCCACGTGCAGCGATAAGTATCAATCGCGCGAATGTAATCGCGGGCGTTGAAAGCGGGCATCAATACGGTTGTGGCGCGCGCGGCCAGCGTAAGAAACACGAGCGCGAGCGCGTTCATGTGATAAAGCGGCGCGGCGATCAGCACGCGCTCACCGCCAAGCGGCTGCGCTTTCAAGCGCGTCTCAACCACCCAGAGATGACTCGCGTGCGAGAGCACGACGCCCTTCGGCCGTCCCGTCGAACCCGATGTATACAGGAACAAGGCCGCTTCTTTTTCGTGCGGAACTACCGGCTCGAAGCTTAAGCCGCGCGATTTTGCGGGCGCGATAAACGACTGAAATGGTTGGGCGTTGATCGCTTCTTGCTGACCATCGAACACCACGCGCAGCAGCGCAACGGGAGCGTCAGCGAAACGCTGGGAATCGGTGAAGACGAGACGCGCACCGCTGTCGGCGATCACGTCCGCAATCAGCACACGCGGGAATTTATAGTTGACCGGCACAGCGACCAAACCAGCGCGCATGATGCCCAGCATCGTCGCGACATAGTTCGCCGAATTCGCTGCGAGTAATGCAATGCGTTCGCCTCGAGCGTACCGGCTGGCGAGCGTGTGCGCCACTGCGTCGGCTAGCGTATCGAGTTCAGCGAAGGTGTATTGACGCTCGTTGAAACCATCGTCTAGTCCGATGATCGCTAGTGTGTCGGCGCCTCGGTCACTACCCTCGCCGCGCGCGATCAACGCGCCGAGATTCATCGGGAAAGTCATGGTATGAATTCCAGCAAGGTATCAAAGCGAGGCAGTGCAACGAGCGCCCTTTTCAACTCGATGGAGGCAGGGAAACCCGCTGCAGCCGCGCGCTCGCCCGATGCGCGCCAACCCGGTGTGCGGACCGTTATCGCGCCATAACGCGGTCCGCGCACGGTAATGCATTGCGCAGTCGTGCCAAACCGCGTGTCGAAATCCGCTCGCGTCCAGTACACCAGTTCGAAGCCCCGCTCGATCTCGCCGAGTTGCACATACGGTTCGGGCGCAACATCGACGAGATGCAGCGCGCTCAAACTCGTCGCTCCATTCGGATGGCGCTGCCACTCGCGACGGAACACGAGGCCGGGTGTCAGGTGCTGGCAGAAATAGACGCGGCCTCCGTCGAGCTGGCCTGGCTTCAACCGAACGGTGGTGAAGCGCGCGTCGGCGGGAGACTCGCCGTCAAGTTCGACCGGCCGCGAGAAAGTCTGCGGCGGCGTCGCGTGGAAACCGGCGTGGCACAGCGTATTGAAGGTTTCAGCCGGATCGTCGATGCGGAACACAAGACCTTCGGGACCCAGCGGGCTCGACACAATCTCCTCGCGCAGGGTCTTGCCATTGGCAGGCAAGCCGATGAGTTCAAGGTAGTGGTCATCGAACACGATCGCGTGATTGATCGACCCGAGCGTGTGATACCCGCGCGGTGCAACCGTGAAGCCGAGTTGCTCGAAAGCGTGCTGAGCAGCGTCGGTATCGAAACGCGTGTTGATGACGAGATGGTCGAGCTTCAGCATCAGGGGGTTGACGCTGCCGCCGCCGTCGCCGTCGCCGTCGCCGTCGCCGTCGCCGTCGCCGTTGAATAGGCGCCGCGTCCGCTGGCGACGAGCTTGCCGTCTTTATCGAAGACCTGTGCTTCGGACACGGACACTTGCGAGCCGAACTTGATCACCTTCCCCTTCACGGTCAGGTCGCCCTGGAACGCGGCACGGTGATAGTCCACGCGCAGGTCGATGGTAGGCACACCCCGTCCAGTCTTCGATACCAGCGCCCAATCCGCCGCCAGGTCCACGAGCGCGGCGAGAATGCCGCCGTGCGTGTAGCCCTTGTCGGGATTCACGACCCATTCTTCGCGCCAGGTCGCACGCAATTCAATCTCGCCCTCGCTCACCGATATCACTTTCAAGCCCAGCCATTCGTGAAAAGGACCTCGCCGCAAACGCGCCTCAATATCGTGCGCGCTCGGCAATGTTGCTTCGCTCATGATGTTTTCCTCAGTTTCTCTCGCCAAACTATTCAGGGATTGACCACGACCTTGCCCAGCACTTCGCGGTCGCGAATCAGCCGCAGTCCTTCGGCCGCTTGTTCTAGCGGCAGCGTCCGGTCGATGGACGGCACCAGCTCTCCCGCCGCGATCTGGTCGAGCAGCGCGCGCAGGTTTTCATCGTAGAAACTGTTCGAGCCGATGATCTTCAGCTCAAAGCTCCAGATGTATCGAAGGTCTTCGGCAGGCGCGTGGCCAGCCGTCGCGCCGCACACGAGCAGCGTGCCGCCGCGCTTCAGGCACTTCAGCGATGGCACCCAGGTGTCGCCGCCCGTGAAATTCACCACGACGTCCACCCCTCCCTCGTAAGTCCGGCGCTGCGGCTTGCCGTACTCGCCAATCGCCCACTTCGAGAAATCGGTCGATTTGTAGTTAACCGTATGATTAGCACCGAGTGCTTTCAGCTGCTCGCATTTCTCGTCGCTGCCGGCGCACGCGATCACCTCGGCGCCGAGTTGCTTTGCGATCAGAATGCAGGCCGTCCCCACTCCCCCGCTCGCGCCGAGAATCAATACGCGGTCGCCCGCCTTCACCGTCTTGTGCGTGACCAGCATGCGGTGTACGGTGCCGTACGCCACGGGCAAAGCGGACGCGGCGTCGTAGCTCACGGCGTCGGGTAACCGAAGCAACTGCCCGACCGACACCAGGCAATATTGCGCCATGCCGCCATCGAGCATCTCGCCCATCAAGCCTTTCCCGGGATACAGCGGGTTCACGAGCACACGGTCTCCGGTCTTCCACCCTTGCACGCCCTCGCCCAACTCCGCGATGTCGCCCGCCATGTCGAGCCCGATCACGACTGGAAACGGCACCTTGATGCCCGGCATGCCCTTCACGGTGAACACATCGTGATAGTTGAACGACGATGCACGCACGCGGATCACCACATGTCCAGGCGTTGCCTTCGGCACGGGTTTGTCGGTCACTACGTGGAGTTGATCGAGGTCGCCGTGCTCGTTCAGCACGAGCGCCTTCATGGTCGATGGAATGGAGGTGGTCACGGTGTCTGCTCCTGTTATTGGATTGATTTCGACGCGGCATAGGGGCCGGTATCGAAGAGATCGGTGGGCAGCGTGCCTTTGATCACACCGCCGTCCACGAATATCTGGTGCTCGCGCTTGAGCGTCTCGAGGTCAATTGGATCGAAGGTCACGCGATTGATGTCCGACCATCGCGAGGCATACGCTTGCGCGTCTTCGGCGGGAAGATTCGCGCTCTTCTGCAAGATTGCGGCTACATCGTTCTGATGCGTTGCGCCCCACTGCAGCGCCGTGCGCATGCCCGCGATCAACTTCGCCACGTCTTGCGGATGCTGGGCGAGGTAGTCCGCACGGATCGCGCTCACGCCTATGTAAGGCGTTGCATCGGACTTCGTCAGCTTCTTCCATTCACTGCCAAAACTGCCGAGCCGCTTGATCTTCAATTCCTTCAGTTGTGCGATGGTTACCGATCTCAACGCGGCAGCATCGACCTGCTTTTGGACCAGGAACTGCGCGAGCCGCGCTTCGTTTCCTGGGACGATGGAAAAGTCGTTGGCCTTGATGCCGTCATTGCCCTGCAGCACCGCGGTGGCGATTGCCGCAACCGAACTGCCCGGCGGCGACATGCCGACTTTCTTGCCACGGAGGTCGGCAAGCGACTTGATCGGCGAGTCCTCCGGCGCAACGAATTCGACATCGGCCGGTTGAGTCGCAAGCACGATCTTCAACGGCACGCCCTCGGCGGCCGTGCTGAAAACAGCGGCTGCGGGCGCCGCGAATGCGAAGTCGATCGCGTTGGCGGCCAGCGCGCGATTCGGCGCGTTGACGTCGGAGAAACGAACGAAGGTGACGTCGAGGCCGCGCTGCTGCAGAAATTTTTGCGCCTCGAGCACCGCGCCGAAACCCAGGCTCACGCCGCTCGTCCAATAGCCGATGCGCATGGGTTCAGCGTGCGCCGTCTGCAAGTCGCCGAGCATCGCGGCCGTCGCAACGGCAGCTGCCGCCGCGCCTCGCCTGAAGAATGAAATGCGTTTCATGTTCCTTGTTCCCCGTTATATCAGTCGGTCTTTTTCCATCGAAACAGGCGGCGCTCGAGTGGCTTCAACACACCCGCTTCGAGCAACAGCATCAGGACAACGAGCGTGACGGTCCACGCGAAAACCTGATCGGTTTGCACGAGATCGGCCGCCTGCCGCAAGCGGTAACCAATGCCATTCGATGACCCGATCGTCTCCGCCACCAGCGACACGCGCCAGCCGAAACCGAACGCGAGCCGCGCGCCGGCGAAGAAATGCGGCAGGATGGTAGGCATGAAAATCTTGCGCATGATCTGCGTTCGCGACATGCGAAAACTGCGCGCGAGCTCGACGTGATTCCTGTCCACGGTCAGCGCGCCTTGCCATACATTCGTCAGGATCAGCGGCATTGCCGTCATGAACACGACGAAGATGGTGGTCGCGTTCGAAATGCCAAACCAGATGATGGCGAACACCGCCCAGATCGCCGACGACACGGTGTTCACAATCGATAGCAGCGGCTCGAAGAAATTCGCCACGCGCGGGCTGGAACCAAGCGCAATGCCAAGCGGCGCACCGACCGCAGCGGCGAGTAGAAATCCAGCCACCACGCGATACAGCGTGATGCCGAGATCATCGAAGAACGTGCCGCTTTGTACGAGACCGACAAATGCGTGCGCCACTCTCAGCGGCCCGGGTAATACGAACTGCGGCATGCGCAGCGATACGAGCCACCATGCCGCGAGCAGCAGGACAACGAGGACCACGCGTTGTGCAACGGTTGAAACGAACGAACTACGCGGAACAGTGGACATGGGTCAGATCAGGAGACGCAATTGGCGGATCGCCTCGGCCACGGTGGGATCGGTGGCGGTACGCGGGCGCGGCAGGTTGACATCGACAATCTCGCGCACGCGGCCAGGACGCGGCGCAAGCACCACGACTCGATCCGCAAGCACAATCGCTTCCTCCACGTCGTGAGTCACGAACAGCACGGTCATGCGCTGCGTGGCATGAATGCGCAGCAGTTCGTCGTGCATTTGTGAGCGCATCTGCGGATCGAGCTTTGAGAACGGTTCGTCCATCAAAAGGATGCGGGGCCCGGTGACAAGGCTCCGTGCAAGCGCAACGCGGCTGCGCATGCCGCCCGATAACCGGTGCGGGTGGGAATCGGCGAAACCTTGGAGTCCTACCAAATCAAGAACCGCGTTTGCGCGCGTGTGGCGTTCGCGAGCTGGAATCGCGGGACGCGCCGCTTCAAGACCGAACTCCGCATTCGCACGTGCGGTGCGCCAGGGCAACAGCCGGTCTTCCTGGAACATATACGAGAGAGCATTGCGGTCCTTCGTCCCTTCGCTGCGATTGCCGTCGATCCAGAGTTCGCCTTCGCTCGCCTCAAGCAGTCCGGCAACCATATTGAGCAGCGTGCTCTTGCCGCATCCCGAGGTGCCGAGGAGCGCCACTATTTCGCCTTGCTCGACATCGAACGAAACGTGTTCTATAACCTTTAGTGTTCCGAAGTTTTTCCCGACACAGCGCAATGAGATGGCCGCGGAAGTGGTGGCGCTCATCGGCGAAGCTCCGCCACTGTGTACAGCGGCAACGATGCCCCCGCGCTGGAAAGACTCGCGTAGACCTTCTCCATTGTCATGCTCTGGAATGTCTCTATATGTCGGCGCGCAATGGTCTCCGCGCGGCGTTCATCGCCTGCGATGAACGCATCGATCATCGCGTTGTGATCGTGCTTGATCTCGGGTTTGGTGCCCTGCACTCCAAAGCCAAGCGCGACGAGACGCGACATTTCATCGAGCAAGCTGGCGAGCGTTCTATGCAAGCGCTCGTTACCGCTGGCTGCGGCTATCGCCAGATGAAATCCGCGATTCGCGTCGAGGAAAACATCGATTTGCGCCGACAGCGCCCGCTCCGGATGCGGCACGCGGCATGCCGCTTCGAGACGCCGCAGCAATTCAACGTCCACACGCCCGCAGGCCAGCCGCGCTGCCAGTGGTTCGAGTTGTACCCGCAGCGCGAACACCTCTTCGACATCTTTCAATGTGATCGCTGCAATTCGATAACCCTGTCGCGGCAGAGAACGAACGAAGCCCTCATGTACGAGCCGCACGAGCGCGATACGGCAACTCGTTTTGCCGATGTCGTACTCCGACATCAACTGGCTTTCAGTCACGGTCGACCCGGGCATGAGCTTGCACGAAAGCAGGTCGCGGCGTATGCGGTCATAGGCGTCATCGCCGCGCAACACCACGGGAGATGACCGCGTAAGCAAATCGGGCGTGGAGCTGGCGGGTTCGTCGTAGGTCATGACTGTTGGTTGTGAGCTGCTCACGACATGAATTTGATACGTTCAAGAAACTATCGTAGGCGTTTACGTCAATTTGCGAAAACAAGTTATTTAAATATGTAAGTCCTGTTAGGAGATATCGTGGGCGGCTCAGAGCATTTGTTCCTTTCGTGTACTGCATAGTCTGAGATTTACGCTGCTTGCGCTTTCTTACAGGCTTCGCTCTTTTCGTACTGGTGGAAATTTTGACAATTATCTGCAATCCTAAGTATGTCATTTGTTGTCTCGCTCGCAACGAAGCTGGGTCCAAATCGATGAGAATGATCGCATTGTTGTTCCCAGTAGATGAAATCGAGGGAAGAACTTAAGCGAGCGCTGACCTGGCCTGCAGTTTGCATGTATCCGCTTAGCAAACTTCATGGGAGTTCGATCATGTTCAAGACTTTTGTTCCTGCCGTTGTTATCGCCTCAGCACTCGCCGCTCCAGCGCTCGCCTTCGCTCAGGACAACACGCAAGTGACGCGTTCTCAGGTGAAAAGTGACCTTCAGCAGATGGAGCAGGCGGGGTATAACCCTGCGGCTGATCGTACGACTTATCCCAACCAGGCTCAGGCCGCCGAGCAGCGCGTGGAATCGGAGCGCGGCGTTGCCGCTACGTCGTATGGTCCTTCGATGAGCGGTACGTCAGATTCGGGCGTGCGCTCGTCGATTACCCCAACGGACGGAACGCATTCTATTTATTTCGGTCATTGAGCGGTGGCGAGTTTGAAACTGGTTTGATTGCCTTACGCACGAAAAGGCAGTTAGTGATGATTGGGTGGCTTCGACGCGCGATCAGTGGGTATCAGTGGGTGATAGTCGCAACTCTGGAACGGAAGAGGCCGTTTCCAACTGTCGTTGGAAACGGCCTCTTTCATAACCTTGTTCAAAGTTGCGCGGCTTTTGCCATTTGGGAGCTGGCGATCGTCAGCTCCCTCTAACCTGTAACCTTTATTCTTGGCCTTCTGCCGTTTCATCAAGCATCCGCATTGCTGCTTTCTCCGCATTTGCCACATGTAGTCGCGCAGCTGCTGCGGCTCCTTCCGCGTCCCGCGCCTTCAACGCTTTGAATAGTTTGTCGATTTCACGAAGACTGGCTGGGAGGCGATCTGGGTGCATCAATGAGGTGGCGCGGAGCAGGTTGACCCGCGAGTATTGGCTCATCAATATCTCTTTCACCAGCGCGTTGCCGCAGTTATTGAGGAGGACATCGTAGAGTTCGGTCTTCGCCTTGAGCACGCCTGCTTGGTCGCCGGCCAGTGCTTGTGCCCGCAGGGCCTTCGCTTTTTCTCCGAATTCTGCGATGGCCGCTTCGTCTGCAATTCGAGCGAATTCTCCGGCGGCGAATCCTTCGAGCAAACCTCGGATTGCGTACAGCTCCGTGGCCTCCTGCTTGGACATAATAGCAACGACCGGCCCTTTATGCGGCACGCTACATACCAGCTTTTCGGCTTCAAGTCGGCGCAGCGCCTCCCGAACCGAGGTCCGGCTGACGCCCAGCGTCTCGCACAAGTCGCGTTCGATCAGCCGCGCGCCGGGTGCGAAGCGCCCGGACGTGATGGCTTGTCGAAGCACATTCTCCACTTGATGACGCAGCGTTTCCGGCCGCACCAAACCCATTTCGGTTGTCATTATTGTATTCCCGTCTGACAAAGATCCCACCCGCATGATACTTGATGCGACGTGTTTGAATGAATGATCGTGACGTTGGCTTTTGGTGGGTTCAGCTGACATCCGTATCTTTGGGCAAAACTCCAATCAATTCCCGGATTTGTAGGCCCGTTCGCGCTTGTGTGTGCGGATGGCGGCTGGGCGTCCGACTCGTACTTCTCTTTTCTAGCGCGCTGTAGGCGGCCAGGGAGCGCGTTTGAATGCGGATAGAGCCACGCGGCTGATAGCTGAGGTTGCACGTCACAGTCGAAGGATGCGTTTAGGATTGACCGTTAGTTGCGATTTTACAAGTTTTATTCCGTTGACCATCACGACTCGTAGGTTTGGCATGGCATGTGCGCGCCGGTTTTGTTCCATCCATTTTTGGAAATTCCGTAGCTTCGGAACATCCTCCCTTGCATGCCGGCTTGATGTTTAACCACGCCCGACGCGACTTGCATAAGCGCTCCGCCAATGATCACGAGGGACATGTGCAGCCTTCATCCGTGAAGTCTCATGCGGCTGCTGTTCCCGTTACACGCCGATGACGTTGATCGATCGATGCTCCTCGTGCAGTGAACGCGCAGAACGTCCCAGACCATCACGCCGAGGAAACGAAAGGAAGCACGCCATTAACCAATTGCCTTCAGGCCTTGTCCAGAACTCACGTCAAGCTGCACGTCACGTGTGTCCAAGGAAACACCGGCACATGAGGCCCGAAGTATCTTCTTCATCTCACGCAGGCGATCGTTGACCGTCGATGTTCTGGCCCGCGGCGCCGCTTCTCCGCCCGGCATTGTGGCCTTTACCTGGAGCGGGTGATTCTGATTGTCGTCGCACTTCAATCGGAATGCGTTGATCTGATCGGGCGTCGCCCGGATGACTTCCCTTGCATTCAACGCAGCGACGAATGCCGCTGCCCACTGTCCGGTCGAGATGCGTGGCTTTGCTTCACGGTAGTCGTGGACGCTGATCGAATCCGCTGCGCTTGCGACCGTGATGAGGCGAGTGTTTGCCTTATCGATAAACACGTGGTCGGCGCACTGACGCACAGTGGCGTCGATATTCGCGGTTTGCGCGTTCTGCTCGGCCAGTCGTTCGGCAGCGAGTCGCTTGGCGCGAATCTGATGTCCAAAATCGACCGGTGAACGCAGCAGAGCGCGAAGATAGCTTATGGGGCGCTTTGCATTTCTCAGATGCTCCCAGGTCGCTTCGACCACGTCTGAAAGCAGCTTTGCCTGCGCTTTCGCTTCTCGCATGAGTTTAAAAATCAAAAATTGACGAAAACCCAAACTCAGCAAGCGCTGGAGATCCGCTGGGAGTTCTCCTGGTTGTCTCTTTTGATTCTTAGGGAATAGATCCTTATATATAGCTCCGTCTGCCACCGTGACACACGGCCGGCTAAACGAATGGCTGGATGCGCTGAGTGCCGTATCGTCCTGCGAAGACGGATCAGCTAGGCGTGCAGCTGATCCGTCAGGAAGCGAGGAAGGGGAAGATTGCGCCATGGACGGCTGAGACACCGCTGGCGGAGACATATACCCCAGCACGATCGCGGACTTTTCCGTGAGGTGGAGATAGGCGCGCCCAAACAACCCTGCGGTTCCAAAGCGTTTCTGGGGCACACGTTCAATCAGACCGGCTACTTCGAGGTCATCCAGGCTTCGATAGAACGTGCGCATCGATTGCATGGCGCGTCCCGTCAAAAGCTCTCGGCGGGCGAATATGGCGGCGTACGGCCGATTGGCGTCAACCGTGCGTGCGAGTGCGGCCAACACAGCTCGGGCTCGAGCAGGGAGTGCCGGGAAGTTTGCCGCACGATGAGCGGCCCGAAATACAACCCAAGGGAGATTTGATTGACCGGCGAGAAATTCATCCAGCGCGGTTTGGTCGATGTCAACGGAGTCGTCGGAGGGTGGAAGAAGGTACAAGTCCCCCTCGCCAGCAACGGAAAGTTGCGCGATAAGCATGTCACACGTCCATTTCTTCAAAATGGAAGAGAAACGCTTGACTGCCGATCGCTATCC
>Ga0153932_1000385_pt1 | contig 12910 bp, 8 predicted proteins | sample TSNJ016MetaG_FD_102273 | JGI IMG/M metagenome (GOLD analysis project Ga0153932, IMG submission 102273) | Attine ant fungus gardens microbial communities from New Jersey, USA - TSNJ016 MetaG | ecosystem: Host-associated > Fungi > Mycelium > Unclassified | place: USA: New Jersey, Wharton State...
GACAACAAGATCTACGAGAAGATCCGCGCCGCCAGCAAGGGCCGCAAGAAGTTCATCCTGCATGACGGCCCGCCGTATGCGAACGGCGACATCCACCTCGGCCACGCGGTGAACAAGATCCTGAAGGACATGATCGTGAAGGCGCGCAATCTCGCGGGCTTCGACGCGGTCTACGTCCCCGGCTGGGATTGCCACGGCATGCCCATCGAAATCCAGATCGAGAAGCAGTTCGGCAAGTCGCTGCCGGCACGCGAAGTGATGGAAAAAGCACGCACCTACGCGAGCGCGCAGATCGAAAAGCAGAAGCTCGGCTTCCGTCGTCTCGGTGTGCTCGGCGATTGGGACAATCCGTACAAGACGATGAACTTCACCAACGAAGCGGGCGAAATCCGCGCGTTGGGGAAAATCCTTGAGAAGGGTTATGTGTATCGCGGGCTGAAGCCGGTGAACTGGTGTTTCGATTGCGGCTCGGCGCTCGCTGAAGCTGAAGTCGAATATCAGGACAAGGTCGATCCGACTATCGACGTGCTGTTCGCTTTTGCCGAGCCGGAAAAGACCGCGCAGGCGTTTAGCCTTGCCGCGTTGCCGAAGCAAGAAGGCGGCGTCGTGATCTGGACGACGACGCCATGGACCATCCCCGCGAACCAGGCGCTCAACGTGCATCCGGAGATTGTCTATAGCCTCGTCGATACGGAAAAGGGTCTGCTGATCCTGGCCGCTGACCGCGTGGAAGAATGCCTGAAGCAATACGGCCTGACGGGTTCGACTATCGCGACCACGACGGGCGAGAAACTGAGCGGCCTGCGCTTTCATCATCCGCTGAGCGCGGCCCACCCTGGCTATAAACGCACCGCGCCCGTGTATCTGGGCGAGTACGTGACGACCGAAAGCGGCACGGGGATCGTGCATTCGTCGCCGGCGTATGGCGTGGAAGACTTCGTGTCGTGCAAGGCGCATGGCATGACGGACTCGGACATCATCGGCCCGGTCATGGGCGACGGGCGGTATATCGAGTCGTTGCCGCTATTCGGCGGATTGTCGATCTGGGAAGCGAATGACCAGATCGTGGAAGCGCTGCGCGGCGCGAAGTCCCTGCTGAAAACCGAGCACTACAAGCACAGCTACATGCACTGCTGGCGCCACAAGACGCCGATCATCTATCGCGCGACATCGCAGTGGTTCGCGGGCATGGACGTGAAGCCCAACGATACGTCCCGAACGCTGCGCGAAACCGCGCTGGAAGGCATCGAGAACACCGCGTTCTTCCCTGCATGGGGCAAGCAGCGTTTGTACAGCATGATCGCGAATCGGCCGGACTGGACGCTCTCCCGGCAACGCCAATGGGGCGTGCCAATGGCGTTTTTCGTCCACAAGGAAACCGGCGACCTGCATCCGGGAACGCTGGAGCTGCTGGAAGAAGTGGCGAAGCGCGTGGAAGTGAGCGGCATCGAAGCGTGGCAAACGCTTGATCCGGCGGAATTGCTTGGCGACGAAGCCAACATGTATGAGAAGAATCGCGACACGCTCGACGTGTGGTTCGATTCCGGCACGACCCACTGGCACGTACTGCGCGGCTCGCACAAGGATTCGCTGCAGTTCCCGGCAGACTTGTACCTGGAAGGCTCGGACCAGCATCGCGGATGGTTCCATTCGTCGCTGCTCACCGCGTCCATGCTAGATGGCCGCCCGCCGTACAACGCGCTGCTCACGCACGGCTTCACGGTCGATGGCGAAGGCCGCAAGATGTCGAAGTCGCTGGGTAACGGCATCGATCCGCATGAAGTGTCGAACCGGCTGGGCGCGGAAATCATCCGCCTGTGGATTGCATCGACGGATTATTCGGGCGAACTCGCGATCTCCGAAGAGATCCTGAAGCGCGTGACGGAGACGTATCGGCGGATTCGCAATACGTTGCGTTTCCTCTTGTCCAATCTCTCCGATTTCGACTTCGAGCAGCACGCGCGTCCGGTGGAAGACTGGCTCGAAATCGATAAATACGCCGTCGCCCTTGCGCAGAACCTGCAAGACGATGTGCTCGCGCATTACGAGAAATTCGAGTTCCATCCGGTGGTGTCGAAGCTTGCGACGTTCTGCTCGGAAGACCTCGGCGGGTTCTATCTGGACGTGCTGAAGGATCGGCTCTACACCATGAAGCCGGATTCGCGCGAACGCCGCGCGGCACAGACAGTGTTGCATCACATCGCGCATGGTTTGCTGCGGCTGGTCGCGCCGTATCTGTCGTTCACGGCGGAAGAGGCCTACAAGGTGCTGCAACCCGGCCGCGACACCATTTTCACCGAGGTGTATCACAGCTATCCGCAAGTGCCCGAAGCCGGCGAACTGCTCGACAAGTGGACGCTGATCCGCTCGGCGCGCAGTGACGTCACCAAGGCACTGGAAGAAGCGCGCACGGCGAATCTGATCGGTTCGTCGCTGCAAGCTGAAGTCGATGTCCGGGCAAGCGGCGCGCGGTTTAACGCGTTGACCAGTCTCGGCGATGACCTCAGGTTCGTGCTGATTACATCGGCGGCGCGGTTGGTGAAGGTGGCCAGCGAAGCGGAAGAAGGCGTCGACGTGATGGCATCGACGTATCTGAAATGCGAGCGCTGCTGGCACTATTGCGCGGACGTGGGGGCATCGGCGGAACATCCTGGTTTGTGCGGCCGCTGTATCACCAATCTCTTCGGCAACGGCGAAACGCGGAGCGCAGCATAATGGCAAGAACGATGTCGAAACCCAGTCAAAGCAGTGGTTCACTCGCGCCGTGGCTCGGCGTCGCGCTGATCGTAATTCTCTTCGACCAGTTGTCGAAGATCGCGGTCGCGCGCGTGTTCACGTATGGCGAACCGCATGCGCTCACGCCGTTCTTCAACTTGTTCCTGATCTACAACCGCGGCGCGGCGTTCAGCTTTCTCGCCACCGCCGGAGGCTGGCAGCGTTGGGGTTTCACGGCGCTTGGCGTGGTCGCGGCTATCGTGATCTGCTACTTGCTGAAACGGCACGGCACGCAACGGTTGTTCTGCACGGCGCTGGCGCTGATCATGGGTGGCGCGATCGGCAATGTGATCGACCGGATTGCGTATGGTCACGTGATCGACTTTCTGGATTTCCACGTTAATGCGTGGCACTGGCCGGCGTTTAATCTCGCCGACAGCGCAATTACCATCGGCGCCGTGCTGCTCGTTTTCGACGAGTTGCGGCGCGTGCGCGGAGCGAAGTAACCAGCTTGACGGAGGCATCGTTGGACAACGCAGAACTCGCAGGAAAGCATCTCGTACTTGGGCTGTCAGGCGGTATTGCGTGCTACAAGATCGCCGAACTCACGCGTCTGCTGGTGAAAGCCGGCGCGACCGTGCAGATCGTCATGACGGAGGCCGCCACCCTGTTCATCACGCCCGTCACCATGCAGGCGCTGTCCGGGCGTCCCGTGTACACATCGCAATGGGACGCGCGGATTGCGAACAACATGGCGCATATCGATTTGTCGCGTGAAGCCGATGCCATCGTGATCGCGCCCGCCTCCACTGACTTTATCGCCAAGCTAGCGCATGGCAATTGCGACGACTTGCTGTCCACGCTGTGCGTGGCGCGCGATTGTCCGTTGCTTGTTGTCCCCGCGATGAATCGCCAGATGTGGCAAAACCCGGCGACGCAACGCAACGTCGCGCAACTGCGTGCCGATGGCGTGCAAGTGCTCGGCCCCGATTCCGGCGCACAAGCCTGCGGCGAAGTGGGCGATGGCCGGATGCTGGAACCATCGGCAACATTCGAGGCTATTTGCGCGTTCTTTCAGCCGAAGATTTTGCAAGGCCATCGCGTGTTGATTACGGCCGGTCCGACGTTCGAGCCGCTCGATCCTGTGCGCGGCATCACGAATCGCTCGTCCGGCAAGATGGGCTTCGCGCTCGCACGCGCGGCGGCCCAAGCCGGTGCAGATGTGCATCTCGTAGCCGGTCCGGTTTCGTTGGAAACACCTTGGGGTGTTTATCGCGAAGATGTGCAGACCGCGCAGCAAATGCACGACGCCGTGATGCATGCCACGCCGGATTCGGACATCTTTATCGCCGTGGCGGCAGTCGCGGATTGGCGCGTGGACCACTTGAGCGAGCACAAGATCAAGAAGACCGCCGACCAGCCGATGCCCTCCTTCACGTTCGTCGAAAATCCGGACATTCTCGCGACCGTCGCACGTCTGCCGAACCCGCCGTATTGCGTGGGTTTCGCGGCGGAAAGCGGGGACCTTGAGGTGCACGGCGAGGAAAAGCGTGCGCGCAAGAATGTGCCGCTGCTGATCGGCAATCTCGGGCCGCTGACGTTTGGTCTCGACGATAACGAGGTCGTCTTGTTTGAAGCATCCGGTATCACCCGCCTGCCACGCGCCGATAAAAAGCTGCTTGCGAAATTGCTGATCAGCGAGATTGCGAAGCGGGCGCCACGTGGCGGTTCGTTGCTGTCTTAGCTTTTTCCAGAGACCATGACGACGAAACTCTCCGTACTCGATCAAACGCCGGTCATTCACGGCCACAGCACCGCCGACGCAATCGCGGCCACGCTCGATCTCGCCCGTCTTGCCGATGACCTCGGCTACACGCGCTACTGGTGCGCCGAGCATCACGGTTTGCGCGGGGTATCGAATCCGTGTCCTGAGGTTTTGCTCGCGCGTATCGGCAGCATCACCCAGCAAATACGCATCGGCTCGGGCGGCGTCATGTTGCCCTACTACAGCTCGTTCAAGGTCGCAGAACAGTTCCTGATGCTCGAAGCGCTGTTCCCGGATCGCGTGGATCTTGGAGTTGGACGCGCACCCGGCGGCGATATGCGCACGGCGCAAGCGGTGGCCGCGGGCGACTACAATCGCGGCGATATTTTCCCGCAGCAAGTGGGCGAACTCGTCGGCCTGTTCGACGGCACGCTGCCCGAAGATCACCTCGCGCATGGCGTGTTGCTGCAGCCTGAAATTGCTACGCGTCCCGAGTTGTGGATGCTCGGTTCCAGCGATTTCGGCGGTCTGCTCGCGGCGCAACTTGGCATTCGTTTCGCGTTCGCGCATTTTATTAACGCGCAATATGGGCATCGGGTGGCGGAGGCGTATCGCGAGCGGTTTATATCGCGGAATGGGTCGACGCCTTATCTCGCCGCGGCTGTCTTCGTGATTTGCGCCGATACCGAAACGGAAGCAGCCGCACTCGAACGCGCGGTTGATCTACGCCGCGTGCAGATGGCGTACGGGTTGAACATGCCGATTCCATCGATTGCTCAGGGAGCAAATCAGGCGTTCGGCGAACGCGAACTGAGCGTGATTGCGCGGGAAAAAAATCGCAGCATTATCGGCACGCCGGAACGGGTGACCGAACAATTGCATGAACTTCAACAACGTTTCGACGCCGACGAACTGATCGTGCTGACCGTTGCAGGAAGTTATCCGGCGCGTTTGCGCTCGTATGAACTGCTGGCTGAAGCCTTCGAACTCAACAAACAGACTCCATGAAACTCGATATCAAGATCCTCGATGCGCGCATGCGCGACTATCTGCCCGCCTACGCCACGCCCGGCAGCGCCGGACTCGACCTGCGTGCTTGCCTGGATGAAGCCATTACGCTCGAACCTGGCCAGACCGTGCTGGTGCCGACGGGGCTGGCGATTCATATCGAAGATCCGGGTTATGCGGCGGTGATCTTGCCGCGTTCAGGGCTGGGTCATAAACATGGTGTGGTGTTGGGGAATCTGGTCGGGTTAATTGACTCGGATTACCAGGGCCAATTGATGATTTCTACATGGAATCGCGGCGCGGCGGCGTTCACGCTGAACCCGTTTGAACGCCTCGCGCAACTGGTGATCGTGCCGGTGGTTCAGGCTACGTTTAATATTGTCGATGACTTCGCCCAGAGCGAGCGCGGCGCCGGTGGTTTCGGCAGCACGGGCAAGCACTGAGCTTCTAGCGCGGTATAAAAATCTTATGCGCGGCACGCCGCTGCGTACGTTCGAATGACCTGCCGCACGCGATCCTGCACCAGCGCGAGCGGCTCGTTTTTGAGCAGACCACGCCGCACCGCCCAATACTGATCCGGCAAGGACTGGCTGAGCAAATTCTCCGGGATCTTCAAAGCGCTGAGGTTATCCAGCAGCTTTTCCGCGGCCGCGTTGATCTCTTGATCCGCCCAGTAATAACGCACGCGATCGCTATAACTGTACGTGCGTAAAACGCGTTGCTGCTCGGCATCGCCGTGATAATACTTTTCCCAGTTAGACGGCTTGCTCAGCATCACGCGCTCGACTACCGCTCGCAGATTGGATCGCTGACTCTCCGAAACCAATTGCGTTTCGATATCCGCTAAAGCGTACAACGCCTCGCGCAAGGCGAACGTTACGCCTGGGCCGACCTTGAGAATACGGAAGCCATCCCGCACCAAAACAGCCAATGCTTCAGGCGTCTGATAATCCGTGGAATGCGCCTCGAAAACCATGCCGGGTAAATCGTCCAGCGCGCTCTTCAACGACTCCGCACGCGATGGCACGTAATCGATCACCTTCGTGTGATCGAACTCAACGCCGGGTTGTACAACCAAAGCGACCACGCGCGACCACGCGTCTTGTATGCCCTGTTCTTGCCACGCTTTTTTGTGGACTAAAGCCGTTTCAATCGCCGCTTCACGCGATGTCGGCTCAACCACTTCCAACTCTTCCGCTGCACCGCCCGGCACCGGGACTTCCGTGCCGATCACATACACCGGACTCACGCTGAGACCGGAACGCTTCACAGCGGCCTCCGCAACCGCGCACAAACGCGCGGCCCTCGAAGCCACCACTGCATCCGACAGCCGCTCGGGGTCATCGGCGCATGACATGCTGGTATCGAGGTGAAGCTTCGTGAATCCCGCCGATGCATACGCATCGATCAACGCCTCGGCGCGTTGCATGGCTTCTTCGGCCGGAAGATAACGCCACGCGTTCGGTCCGAGGTGATCGCCGCCGAGAATCAGATGCTCATGCGGGAAGCCAACACGTTCAGCAATCCCTCGCACGAAGTCGACAAAATCAGCCGGCTGCATGCCCGTATAACCGCCGTATTGATCGACCTGATTCGATGTCGATTCGATCAGCAACGGCGTCTCGTCTTCCAGCGCCTGCCGCATGGCCGCCTCGAGCACCCAAGGGTGCGCGGAGCATATCGAATAGATCCCGGCAAGCCACGCCGACGCCGGATGCGCATTGCTCAAACGCGAGACGATCGAATTCATGACATCACTCCGTGGTTGCCGTTGCTAAAAATGCATCCAGTTCGGCGAACGTCGCGGTGCCTTCCATTGGGCCCTTCACACCGACCGCCCGCGCGCCGCTTGCGCACGCGTATTTCAGCGCGCCATCCACGTCCATGCCCTGCGCGCGGCAACTGATGAACGTCGCGCCGAAGCAATCGCCTGCGCCAGTCGGATCGAGTTCCTCGACCTTGAAAGCGGGTCGATGCGTCTCGCCGTTGGTATCGAAGAAACTGCAGCCCTGCGCGCCGCGCTTGACCACCACTTCCTGCACGCCGCGCTTAAGCAATTCTTCGACAGCGCCCTGCTCCGTTTTAGCGCTCGCGAGCAACGTGACTTCGTGACCGCTCGGCAGAAAGACATCGGTGTAATCGAGGATGAAATCGAGCGCGTCGCGCATCTCCGGAATCCGCAGCATTTCCTTGCGGATATTCGGATCGAAACTCACTGTGCCGCCGTTCGTCTTCACCGTTTCGATAGCCTGCTTCATCGCTTCGATGATCCTGAACGAGAACAGCGACGACCCCATCACGTGAAAATTGCCACACGTCGCGAGCAGATCGTCACGCAAATTCGCCACCGACAACTGCGCCGACGCGCTGTTCGTAATGTTGTAGATGAAATCGCGATCGCCGTCTTCGCGATACGTGACGAATGCGCTGCCGGTAGTCGCGTCCTTCAGCACAGCAATGCCCGAAACATCCACGCCATCAGCGCGCAAGCGTTCGACGTTGAGCACGCCGAAATCGTCATCGCCTACGCAGCCGATCATCGCGCAGGGACTGCCAAGCTTCGCGACCTGATCGATGAAAATAGCCGGTGCGCCGCTCGCGAATGGACCAATGAGCGTGCCTGGTTCGCTAAATCGCTGGCCGATTTTAGTGGCCATGATCTCGACCAGGATCTCGCCCATCGCGACGATGGTGCCGGGTTTTCTGGAGGGAATACCGTTTGAGTTAGGCATGACGTTTCTTCGTTTGGACATCGATATAAAGCGCGATCGGATCACGATGCGTTGCCAGGAAAGCAAAACCAAGATCACTGATTGCGGAATTCAAGAATTCCTTCTTCCCGCCGATGCACGGCTAGTCCGGCTTTGAGAATCAGATCAAGTGTCGGCGGGTCGACGGCGTCATCGAGCACCAGTCCGCCCAGGCGGCTGACGTGACAGAAAGCCTCGCCTTCGCCTTGCAGCGCAGGTTGGTAAGCCACGACGGCACAGCGTTTGGCGTTTTTTAAAGCAGCTTTGAACACGCCTGCAATACGTGGATCGGCGCACAGCAAATTGCCCTCGCGATCGATACCGGTCGCCTCAAGCACCGCCAGATCCAGCGACAGCGCAGACAGCGAACGTTCGGCGTCCGGCCCAAGCAGCACGGTGGAATCGTCATCCAGCAAACCGCCGGTGAGACGCAATTCGCAGCGCATGAAACGCTGGACGGTCGGCACCATCGCGATGTCGTTAAGCGTTAGCGCCAAGTTTGCGCGGTCAGCGAGCAGCGGCAACAGCTTGTGCGTAATCAATCCCGCGCCGATGAACACCGACGCGTGGTCATCGATGAAATCAGCCGCCATGCGCGCAATCGCCATGTCCGCAGCCTGCCGCGTCGCACTGGAAGCTACGGCCGCCAGCAAATTCTCGCCGGGCCGTTGAGCAACGTAGCGCGCCTTGCCAAACGCCCGGATCAGGTAGCGCTGCTGCTCCAGGTAGTTCAGGTCCGAGCGGATCGTGACGCTGGAAACGTCGAACGCCGTTGCGAGTTCGTCGACCGATACTTCGCCCCGCTTGCGGACAAGTTCGACGATACGCAGACGCCGATGGAGCGAATTCTTGTTAGCCAGCACGGGCGGCACCACCTTTGCACTTTCGTTTCGAAAGATTTTAGTTTCGAAACGAAAGATGCGCAAAGGGGTTCTGATCGGTGTTTACCCGTGCTTTCGATACCAAAGCAGATAGGTCGCGACAAGAACGACCATGAAGGCCAGCCCATAGACAAGCGTCATGCGGAATTCGCTCGTGAAGGCGGTGGTGATCATGATTGCCGCCATCAAACCCGCGCCGAGCAAACTGCCGAACGGATGCAGGACCATCCGGAAAGACAGCACTGGTCCGTCATATCGAGCGCGGAAAAACAGGTGCGTGACGAAGATCATCAGCCAGGCGAACATCGCGCCAAAGATGGCCAGCGACATCATCAAACCGAACGCCATCGCCGGCCAGAACGCCGTCAGGATGGTGGCCAACGCAATCCCACTCGTCGATAACGACAGCGCCGCCGTCGGCACGCCGTTCGCGCTCAGGCGCCCGAAGCGCGCCGGGGCGTAACCGGCCCGCGAGAGGCTGAACATCATGCGCGTGGTGATATAGAGCTGGCTATTCATGGCGGAAAGCGCGGCGATCAGCACCACGAAGTTGATCACGCCCGCAGCGTACGGAACGTGCGTCGCGGCCATGACCTTGACGAATGGGCTTTCGTCGGTGCTGGCCTGCGTCCAAGGAACGATCGCGAGCATCAACGCCAGTGTGAGCAGATAGAACAGCACCAGCCGGAATACGGTCGACCGAAACGCCCGCGCCACGGCGCGCTGCGGATCACGCGCTTCGCCGGCCGCGACCGCGATCGTCTCGATGTTCAGATAACTGAAGATGGAAACAATGACCGCGAACCACATGCCCTTCACGCCGTGCGGAAAGAACCCGCCGTGCGCCGTGAAGTTATTCAGCCCGACGCCGGACGACACCGGCGCGCCGTACACGAACACCGCCCCGAGCAAGATGAACGCGACGATCGCCACGATTTTCAGCATCGAAAACGCGTATTCGATCACGCCGTACACCTTGACGCTAGCGGCGTTCACGACGATCAGCGCGGCGGAAAAACCGACGATCCAATACCAGCCCGGGACGTTCGCGAACCAGTACTTCATGAACACGGCGACCGCGCTGACCTCGGTGCCGACCGCGAACACGACGGCCGACCAGTACGCGTATCGCACGAGATAACCCGCCAGCGGCCCGATATAAAACTCCGCGTACGCGCCGAACGACCCGGACGTCGGATGCGCGACGGTCATCTCGGCGAGCGCGCCCATCAGCAACAACGCGATCAGCGCGCCGATCGCGTAACTCACCAGCACGCTCGGCCCGGCGAAACCGATCGCGAAACCGCTGCCCAGAAAAAGCCCGGTCCCAATCGCCCCGCCGATAGCAATCATCGACATCTGCCCGGCGGTCAAACTCCGGTGCAGCCCCTTTTCCCGTTCGACGATGGTCTCGAACGATCCACGTTTAAAGCTCAAATCAACCTCTTGAAGTCAATATCCACAACGAATGTGGACGCAAAAAAGCGAGGCGGCGCGGGAAACTTCCCCGCGCCGCCTCGCCGATGATGACACACCTCAAGCGCGTGTCACCTGACTTCAGTCATCGCTTCCTACCTGGTCACTCAACCTCGACCGCTTCCGGATTTGGATTGCGCGGCACCGGGCTTTCGTCGAACGTGAGCGCGACCTTGTCGTTCTCGTCCACGTCCACCGTTACACGCCCACCCGACATCAGCTTGCCGAACAGCAACTCGTCCGCCAGCGCACGACGAATCGTGTCCTGGATCAGGCGCTGCATCGGCCGTGCGCCCATCAGCGGATCAAAACCGTGCTTCGCCAGATGCGCGCGCAAGCCGTCGGTAAAGACCGCGTCGACCTTCTTCTCATGCAACTGATCTTCCAGTTGCATCAGGAACTTGTCGACCACCCGCATGATGATTTCTTCATCGAGCGAGCGGAAGCTGATGATCTGGTCCAGACGATTCCGGAACTCAGGCGTGAACATCCGCTTGATATCGGCCATTTCGTCGCCGGTTTCCCGACGATTCGTGAAACCGATTGCCGACTTCTGCATCGCTTCGGCGCCCGCGTTCGTCGTCATGATGATAATGACGTTGCGGAAATCTGCCTTGCGACCGTTGTTGTCGGTCAGCGTGCCGTGATCCATGACCTGCAGCAGCACGTTGTAGATATCCGGATGCGCCTTTTCGATTTCGTCGAGCAACAGCACGCAATGCGGCTTCTTCGTGACGGCTTCAGTCAGCAAACCACCCTGATCGAATCCCACATATCCCGGCGGCGCGCCAATCAAACGGCTGACCGCATGACGCTCCATGTACTCGGACATGTCGAAGCGGAGCAATTCGATACCCAGCGTGAACGCCAGTTGCTTCGCCACTTCCGTCTTGCCGACACCCGTCGGACCCGAGAACAGGAATGCGCCGATTGGCTTGTCCGTCTTGCCGAGACCTGCCCGCGCCATCTTGATGGCGGCGGCCAATGCATCGATAGACGGGTCCTGGCCAAACACCACGCTCTTCAGGTCGCGATCCAGCGTTTGCAACTTGCTGCGATCGTCCTGCGACACGCTTTGCGGCGGGACACGCGCGATCTTCGAGATGATCTCTTCGATCTCGTTCTTACCGATAGTCTTCTTCTGCTTCGACTTCGGCAGGATGCGTTGCGCTGCGCCCGCTTCGTCGATTACATCGATAGCCTTGTCCGGCAGATGACGGTCGGTGATAAAGCGCGCCGACAATTCAGCAGCCGCGGACAACGCACCCGACGAATATTTCACGCCGTGATGCTCTTCGAAACGCGACTTGAGACCGCGCAAGATGGCGATGGTCTGCTCGACGGTCGGTTCGGCGACATCAACCTTCTGGAAACGACGCGACAACGCTGCGTCTTTTTCGAAGATTCCGCGATATTCCGTGAATGTGGTCGCGCCGATGCACTTCAACTGGCCCGACGACAAAGCCGGCTTCAGCAGATTCGATGCATCCAGCGTGCCGCCCGACGCCGCACCCGCACCAATCAGCGTGTGAATTTCGTCGATGAAGAGCACCGCGTGCGGGCGTTCCTTCAACTCTTTCAGCACCGTCTTGAGGCGTTGCTCGAAATCGCCACGGTATTTAGTACCGGCCAGCAAAGCGCCCATATCGAGCGAATACACCTGAGCGTCCGCAAGAATGTCCGGCACTTCGCCGCGCGTGATGCGCCATGCAAGCCCTTCGGCAATCGCAGTTTTACCCACGCCTGCCTCACCCACCAGCAGCGGATTGTTCTTCCGGCGACGGCACAGCACCTGCACCACACGCTCGACTTCCAATTCGCGTCCAATCAGCGGATCGATCTTGCCGTCTTTCGCGAGCTGGTTCAGGTTCTGCGTGAACTGCGCAAGCGGCGTTTCCTTTTGCGCAGCCGCGTCTTCCGCTTCGGGATTCGCGTCGCTGCTTGCCTTCGCCGCGTCACCCGTATTCGTCTTCGCAATGCCATGCGAGATGAAATTGACGACGTCGAGACGCGTCACGCCCTGCTGTTGCAGGTAGTAGACGGCATGTGAATCCTTTTCACCGAAGATGGCGACAAGCACGTTCGCGCCGGTCACTTCCTTCTTTCCATTCGATGTTGACTGCACGTGCATGATCGCGCGTTGAATCACGCGCTGAAAACCAAGCGTCGGCTGGGTATCAACATCGTCCGTGCCGGGCACGGTCGGGGTGTTGTCGTGAATGAAATTGCGCAGGTTTTGACGCAAATCTTCAATATTTGCTGCGCATGCGCGCAACACTTCAGCCGCGGTCGGGTTGTCCAACAAGGCCAGTAAA
>Ga0153932_1000386_pt1 | contig 12892 bp, 9 predicted proteins | sample TSNJ016MetaG_FD_102273 | JGI IMG/M metagenome (GOLD analysis project Ga0153932, IMG submission 102273) | Attine ant fungus gardens microbial communities from New Jersey, USA - TSNJ016 MetaG | ecosystem: Host-associated > Fungi > Mycelium > Unclassified | place: USA: New Jersey, Wharton State...
AGGATGATGCCGACGTTCGGGCGAAAGCCTTCACGATCCAGCATACAACCACCTTCGAATCCTTTAAAATTGCTTTGATTATAAACAGATAACGGGCCTGGCGCACCGGCACGAACCCGAATCCAGCGTTCGTTGCGTGTGGGCGTTGAGGCGGGCGCGCTTTGGTCTTCGCCCCGCATCGCTGTCCCGTCGTTCACTCGTTCCGCACGTTCAGCACGATTGGGCGCTCACCGCCCATTCAATCGACGCGCTCCGCTTTGGAAGATTTTTGAATGAAAGCATCCCGTTTCTTTATCGCCACCCTGAAAGAAGCCCCCACCGACGCAGAAATCGTCAGCCATCAGCTCATGGTTCGCGCAGGCATGATCCGCCGTGTCGCCGGCGGCATTTACAGCTATCTGCCTATCGGTCTGCGTTCCATTCGCAAGGTGGAAGCCATCGTGCGCGAAGAAATGGATCGCGCCGGCGCGCTCGAATTGCTGATGCCCGCGGTGCAGCCCGCCGAACTTTGGCAGGAGTCGGGTCGTTGGGAGCAATACGGGCCGGAATTGCTGCGTATCAAGGATCGTCACGACCGCGATTTCGTGGTCGGCCCGACGCACGAAGAAGTGGTGACGGACATTGCGCGCCGCGAGATCAAGAGCTACAGGCAATTGCCGGTCAACTTCTATCAGATCCAGACGAAGTTCCGCGATGAAATCCGCCCGCGTTTCGGCGTGATGCGCGGCCGCGAATTCATCATGAAGGACGCGTATTCGTTTGATCGCGACCAGGCGGGTCTCTCCGAGTCGTACAAGAAAATGTTCGATGCCTACGTGCGGGTGTTCTCGCGCATCGGCCTGGAATTCCGTGCGGTCGCGGCAGATAACGGATCGATTGGCGGCAGCGGTTCGCATGAGTTCCACGTGATTGCCGACACCGGCGAAGACGCGATTGCGTACAACCCGGCATCGGATTACGCGGCGAACATCGAAGCGGCAGAGGCGTTGCCGCTGAACGCCACCCGTGCGGCGCCGGCTGAAGAAATGAAGAAGACTGCAACACCGGGCAAGGCGAAGTGCGAGGCCGTGGCCGAGTTGCTGAACATTCCGCTGCACCGGACCATCAAGTCGATCATCCTCGCAACCGAAAACGAAGGCGCCGAGGCGACCATCTGGTTGCTGATGCTGCGCGGCGACCATTCGCTCAACGACATCAAGACGGGCAAGCTGCCGGGCTTGTCGGGTTACCGGTTCGCCACGGAAGCCGAGATCATCGATACCTTCGGCACGCCGCCCGGTTATCTCGGCCCGATCAACACGAAAAGGCCGGTCAACGTGATCGCGGACCGCACGGTCGCGAACATGAGCGATTTCGTGGTCGGCGCGAACGAGGTGGACTATCACATCACCGGCGTGAACTGGGGCCGCGATCTGCCGGAACCGGTCGTGGCGGACATCCGGAACGTGCTGGCGGGCGATCCTTCGCCGGACGGCAAGGGTGCGCTCGAAATCTGCCGCGGCATTGAAGTCGGCCACGTGTTCCAGCTCGGCACGAAGTATTCGGACGCCATGGGCGCGACGTTCCTCGATGAAAACGGCAAGCCGGCCAAGATGCTGATGGGTTGTTACGGCATCGGCATCACGCGGGTTCTGGGTGCGGCGATCGAACAGAATTTCGATGCCAAGGGCATCATCTGGCCGGAATCGATCGCACCGTTCGAAGTCGTGCTCTGCCCCATGGGCTATGACCGCAGCGAGGCCGTGCGCGAGCAGGCCGACAAGCTGTATGCAACGCTGCAGGCGGCGGGTATCGACGTGATCCTGGACGATCGCGGCGAGCGTCCGGGCGTGATGTTCGCGGATTGGGAGCTGATCGGCGTGCCGCATCGGCTGGTGATCGGCGATCGCGGGCTGAAGGAAGGCAAGCTCGAATATCAGGCACGACGCGACGCAGAAGCCACGTTGTTACCGGTCGATGACGCCGCGAATGTGGTGATCGAGAAGGTCCGCGCCGCGCTGGCGGGTGGAGTGACGAAGTAACGTGCAGTACAACTTCCTCTCGGCGACGGTACTGCTGATCCTGATTACCGATCCGCTCGGCAACATTCCGATCTTCATCAACGCGTTGCGCGGTGTGGCGAAGGAGCGCCGACGGATCGTGATCTTGCGTGAAGTCGCGATCGCGTTCGGAATCTTGCTGCTGTTCATGCTGGTCGGCGACCGCTTTCTTCGCGCAATGAGCCTGACAGACTTGTCGCTGCGGCTGGGTGGCGGGATCGTGCTGTTCCTGATCGCGCTGCGAATGATCTTCCCGCATCCCGATGGCCCCATGGGCGGCGATTCGCGCGGCGGTGAACCGCTGATCGTGCCGCTGGCCATTCCGGCGCTCGCCGGTCCGTCGGCGTTGGCGACCGTCATGTTGCTGACATCGCAGGCGCCGGGGCAGATGTGGGAATGGATCGGCGCGCTGACCGTGACCATGTTCGTCTGTGCCATCGTGCTGGTCCTGGCCGAGAAGATCCAGCACTGGCTCGGCGAACGCGCGGTGACGGCGTTCGAAAGGCTGATGGGCCTGGTGTTGGTGTCTATATCCGTCGAAATGATCCTGACCGGGATCCGGACCTTCGTGCATCAACTGGCGGCGAACGGCTGATTTCGTTGCTGCCAATAAGACAGAAGGCCGTTTCAACTTGCGTTGAAACGGCCTTCTTCACATTCTGCTGCAATGGCCATTCGGCCGGTCACGCGCCTTCAATCATGCACCTTCAGTCAGTGCCCGGATGGTCGGCAGGTTACGCCAGTAGCCTTTCGCGTCCATGCCGCAGCCGAACACGTAACGGTCGGGGACTTCGAAACCGCAAAAATCCGGACGCAGCGGTTTCTCTTTGCTGATGAGCTTCTCGCAGAGCACCGCCGAGAGGAATTTCTTCGCGCCCATTGCCATGATCCGGTCGCGGATGGCGGCCATGGTTTCGCCTTCATCCAGGATGTCGTCGAGTACGAGCACCACGCGATCCTTCACCGACTCCGCCGGCGCCACGCGCCATTCCATCTTGTCGCCGCCCTTGGTCGTGTTGCGGTAGCGCGTCAAATGGATGTAGTCGAACTCGAGCGGGAAGTCGAGATGCGGCAGCAACATGCCGGTGAACACCGCAGCGCCGCCCATGACGGACAGCACGAGCGGGAATTCTTCGCCGGTGCTCGCGCCAATGGCTTTCGCCATGTTGACGATCGACGCAGTCACGTCCTGCGCCGAAACGATCTCTTCGGAGTGGCTGAAAATGTGGAGTGCTTCTTCGCGGTTCATAGGGCAGGCGGGGAGGGTATGAGGCTAAAAAGGAGCGACGAGGGCGCCAACGCTCAGGCGCGCGCCACGACATGATAAACCCGAGTTCCTCGATGAAACCCGGGCCGTTCGAATCAAAGCCGATTGCCGGACAAAAAAAGACAAACGCTTAGCGCATGCCCGGCATCATGCCTTTCATGCCGCGCATCATTTTCTGCAGGTTACCGCCCTTCAGCTTTTTCATCATGCCGCGCATTTGCTCATACTGATTCAGCATGCGGTTCACTTCCTGCACTTGCACGCCCGCGCCCGCGGCGATCCGGCGTTTGCGCTGCGCCTTGATGAGGTCGGGTTTCGCGCGCTCCGCAAGCGTCATGGAATTGATGATGCCTTCCATGCGGCGCATCTGCTTTTCAGCGATACCCATGTTCGCGCCCGCCGCAGCTTGCTGGAATTGCGCCGGCAGCTTGTCCATCAGCGACGACAAACCGCCCATGTTCTTCATCTGCGCGAGTTGCGCGCGAAAGTCGTTCAGGTCGAAATCGCCGCCTTTCTTGACCTTGTCTGCAAGCTTTTGCGCGGCGGCGCTGTCCACGCCTTTCTGCGCTTCCTCGACCAGGGCGAGAATGTCGCCCATGCCGAGAATCCGGTTCGCCATGCGATCCGGGTGGAACACTTCCAGGCCGTCGAGCTTTTCGGCGACACCCACGAACTTGATCGGCTTGCCGGTCACGTGGCGCACGGAAAGCGCCGCGCCGCCGCGGGAATCGCCGTCGAGCTTGGTGAGCACCACGCCGGTCAGCGGCAGGGCGTCACTGAACGCCTTGGCCGTGTTGACCGCGTCCTGGCCGAGCATGGCGTCGACTACGAACAGCGTTTCCGCCGGTTTCAGGATGCCGTGTAGCTCGGTGATTTCCTTCATCATGGCTTCGTCGATACCGAGCCGGCCGGCCGTATCGACGATCAGCACGTCGTGGAAGTGGCGTTTTGCCCAATCCACCGCCGCCCGCGCAATGTCCGCCGGTTTCTGATCCGGTTCCGACGGGAAAAAGTCCGCGCCGACCTGTTCGGTCACCGTTTTCAACTGCGCGATAGCAGCCGGCCGGTACACGTCGACCGACACGGTCAGCACCTTTTTCTTGTGCTTTTCGCGCAGCAGCTTGGCGAGCTTGCCGGTCGTGGTGGTCTTGCCCGCACCTTGCAGACCGGCCATGAGTATGATTGCAGGTGGCGTGACGGCAAGATTCAGCTCGACCGCCTTGCCCTCATAATCCCCGCCGATGATCGCCGTCAGTTCGCGCTGCACCACGCCGACCAGCGCCTGACCCGGCGACAAGCTGGAGATCACCTCTTCGCCAAGCGCCTTTTCCTTCACCTTGGCGATGAATTCGCGCACGACCGGCAGCGCAACGTCGGCCTCGAGCAGCGCCAGGCGTACTTCGCGCAGCATTTCCTGCGTGTTAGCCTCGGTGAGCCGGGCTTCGCCGCGCAGCGTCTTTACGACGCGCGCCATCCGTGTAGTGAGTGTGTCTAGCATGGGAGCGTGTGAGAGTGCGGCCGGTAAGTGTCGGTAACTAAGCGATAACGGCGTCTCGGCAGCCCTTTGCGAGAAGGGGGAAGACGTCGCGGCCTCGGGGCCTGGTGTAAACTTCAATCATGGATATTGTACTGTATGCCCTCACTGCGCTTCTCTACGGCGGACTTGCCGTAGCGGGCTGGCGCGCGCATCGCGACACGTCGGTCGAACCGGCGCTCGCCGGCATGCCGGCGGGTGCTCGGCTGAGTAGCCCCATGGATGGCGGGCGGGTATCGAAGGCGTCGGGCATGAGTTCCATGGGGCGCGTGCTGCTCGGCGTCGCGTTGCTTTTGCATGGCGTGCTGCTGCACACCACCATCTTTCCTCAGAACGCGATGGTGTTCGGCTTTGCATTTGCGCTCTCCGCCATGTTCTGGCTAGGTGCGGGCATTTACTGGATCGAAAGTTTCTTCTTCCCGCTCGACGGCTTGCGGCTGCTCGTATTGCCGCTCGCGTGCGTCGCGTCGGTGATGCCGCTGTTCTTCGGCGGCGTGCGCGTGTTGCCGTATTCGGCCGCGCCCATGTTCAAGCTGCACTTCCTGATCGCCAATATCGCGTATGGATTGTTTGCCATCGCGGCGCTCCACGCCATCCTCATGTTGATGGTCGAAAGGCGATTGCAGAACATGCGCGGCACGGCGACACGCCATACATCGAATAGCTGGGTATCGAGCTGGCTCGATACCTTGCCGCCGTTGCTCACGCTCGAAAAATTATTGTTTCGCCTGATTTCGGCAGGGTTCGTGCTGTTGACGCTCACGCTGATCTCAGGCGTCGCGTTCAACGAACAACTCGTCGACAAGGCGTTCAGGCTCGATCACAAGACGGTGTTCGCGATTCTGTCGTGGTTGATGTTCGGCGCTTTGCTGACCGCCCGCCGCGTCTCCGGTTGGCGTGGCCGCGCTGCGTTGCGCTGGGTGCTCGCGTCGTTCGTGGCGCTGCTGCTTGCCTATGTGGGCAGCCGCTTTGTGTTCGAAGTGCTGCTGCATCGCGCGGTCGTCTGACGCGTTCGCCCCGGCTTCGCGTCTATTGCTTCTTCTGCTTCGTCTATTACTAAGCTCATGCGCCAAATCATCCTTCTCATATTTGTGTTCTTCGCGAGCCAGTGGCTTTTCAAAAAGCTCAAGCGCGCCCAGGCTGCCGCCGGCGGTGCGCAGGCCGGCGCGGGTAATGGTGCCGGCAATGGCAATGGCACTGGCAGTGCGCGGGCCTCCCGCGGTCCTTCGGCCTCCAGCGCGCCGCAACTTCCCGATGCACTCGTGCGCTGCGCCGAATGCGGCGTGCATACGCCGAGCAGCGACGCGGTCGTCGCGGCAGGCCACCGCTTCTGCTCCGTCGATCACGCTCAACGTCACGCCGCGCGCCCGACAGGCCGCGACGCACGATGAACGAAGCAGGTTTCATCGGCGAGGATGGATGGTATTCATCAGCGCGCCGGTTGCCGTCGCCCAACTTTGAAGTGCGTCCGGGCAGCATTGAACCGACGTTGATCGTGGTTCACAACATCAGCCTGCCGCCCGATGACTTCGGCGGCAGCGCGATCACCGAGCTCTTCCAGAACCGTCTCGATCACGACGCCCATCCGTACTACGACCAGTTGCGCGGCATGCGCGTCTCGTCGCATTTCGTCATTCGCCGCGACGGCGTGGTCGAGCAATATGTGTCGTGCAACGAGCGCGCGTGGCACGCGGGGTTATCGAATTTCTTCGGGCGCGAACGCTGCAATGATTTTTCGGTGGGCATCGAACTGGAAGGCAGCGACACAAGCCCGTTCGAAGATGCCCAGTACGCGTCGCTCGACGACGTGGTCCGCGCGACCATGCGACGTTATCCAATCGATGCCTTCGCCGGCCATTCGGACATTGCGCCGGGCCGCAAGACCGATCCCGGTCCGCACTTCGAATGGTCGCGGCTGCAACACGGTTGTGAACTTCCTCTTCAGTACTTTCCCTACCTCGCCAACGCGCGCACTGCTTGACATCCCTGTCTTTCATTTTGCAGCGCAGCGCATTAAATCATTACAAGCTCGCGAGCCCTTGCCCGACTTTGGCATTCGAAAAGTCAAGCCCGGTTAGTCGATTCCTCAGCAAATAAAAGTTTTTGAGACTGTGCGGAATGTCACTATACTTGGTGCTCAGAGACGCAAATCGCACTATATGTTGTGTTGTCAAGGCGGCGCCCTGCTCACAGAGCCGGCGCCGCATGCTTGTGCGGCCATAGAACAAGACGCCGCATAAGCAACTGATTCGCCGCGTGAAAATCGCCGGCGAGTCGGGTTGAAACACTCGGGGGCAGATAGGCGAAGCGGGCGATTTGTCATTGTGATCGTATTGATCGCAGCGGCAATTTCCCAAGCTGACCATTCTCAATTTCATCGTCGTGCGCGGTCGGCAAGAGCAGCATCCAGCAGTAAAAAGCTAGCCAAGCGCGCACGGCACGCATCTCAATCCGCGGACGTTCCGCACCATCGAACACCAGGAGATTTGCACATGCAAACCACCGACAACGCCACGATTTCCTACGAAGGCGCCTACCAGCGGCCCACCGGCGCGCAGGCTCAACAGCCGAGCGCGAGCGCGCTCGCGCCGGACGCCACGCTGGCCGACTACAAAGTCATCCGTCGTAACGGGACCGTGGTGTCGTTCGAGCCGTCGAAGATTTCAATCGCCGTGACGAAGGCATTCCTTGCCGTGAACGGCGGTCAAGGCGCAGGTTCGGCCCGTGTGCGCGAGCTCGTTGAACAACTGACGCACAGCGTCGTACGCGCGCTGGTGCGCAGCCGTCCGAACGGCGGCACGTTCCATATAGAAGACATCCAGGATCAGGTCGAACTCGCGCTGATGCGCGGCGGCGAGCACAACGTGGCGCGCGCGTACGTGCTGTATCGCGAGAAGCGCACGCAGGAACGCGCGCACGCACCGGAAACGCGTGCGAACGCGCTCGGTATCAACGTGATCGACAACGGCGTGTCGCATCCGCTCGACCTCGACGCGTTGAAGGCGCGCATCAACGAAGCGTGCGTGAACCTCGGCAGCGAAGTGAACGCGGACCCGATCGTCGCGGAGACGGTGAAGAACCTGTATGACGGCGTGCCGATGGCGCAAGTCTACGACTCGGCCATTCTCGCCGCGCGCACCATGATTGAAAAGGACCCGGCGTACAGCCAGGTCACCGCGCGCATCTTGCTGCACACCATTCGCCGCGAAATCCTGGAGGAAGACGTCTCGCAAGGCGAAATGTCGACGCGCTACGCCGAATACTTCCCGCTGTTCATCAAGCAGGGCGTGGAAGCGGAACTGCTCGACGAGAAGCTCCAGCAGTACGACCTGAAGCGCCTGGGCGCCGCACTCGATGCCGACCGCGACCTGCAATTCGGCTATCTGGGCCTGCAGACGCTGTATGACCGCTACTTCCTGCACAACGAAAACAAGCGCATCGAACTGCCGCAGGCGTTCTTCATGCGCGTTGCAATGGGCCTGGCGCTCAACGAGATCGACCGCGAAGCACGCGCTATCGAGTTCTACAACGTGTTGTCGAGCTTCGACTTCATGTCGTCCACGCCGACGCTGTTCAACTCGGGCACGCGCCGTTCGCAATTGTCATCGTGCTATCTGACGACGGTCGCCGACGACCTCGACGGCATCTACGAAGCGCTGAAGGAAAATGCGCTGCTCTCGAAGTTCGCGGGCGGCCTGGGCAACGACTGGACGCGCGTGCGTGCGCTTGGTTCGCACATCAAGGGTACGAACGGCAAGTCGCAAGGCGTGGTGCCGTTCCTGAAGGTCGTGAACGATACGGCCGTCGCGGTGAACCAGGGCGGCAAGCGCAAGGGCGCGGTGTGCGCGTACCTGGAAACGTGGCACCTGGATATCGAAGAATTCCTGGAACTGCGCAAGAACACGGGCGACGACCGTCGCCGCACGCATGACATGAACACGGCGAACTGGATTCCCGACCTGTTCATGAAGCGCGTCCACGAAAACGGCGACTGGACGCTGTTCTCCCCGGCCAACACGCCGGACCTGCACGACCTGTTCGGCGCAGCGTTTGAAAAAGCCTACGTGGCGTACGAAGAAAAAGCGGCGCGTGGCGAACTCAAGCTGTTCAAGAAGGTTCCGGCCGCGCAACTGTGGCGCAAGATGCTGGGCATGCTGTTCGAAACGGGTCACCCGTGGATCACGTTCAAGGATCCGTGCAACATCCGTTCGCCGCAGCAGCATGTGGGTGTCGTGCATTCGTCGAACCTGTGCACGGAAATCACGCTGAACACCAGCGACACTGAAATCGCCGTATGTAACCTCGGCTCGGTGAACCTCGTCGCGCACATGACGAAGCAGGCCGACGGAACGCTGGCGCTCGATCACGAGAAGCTCAAGCGCACTGTCAGCGTGGCAATGCGCATGCTCGACAACGTCATCGACATCAATTACTACGCCGTCGCCAAGGCGCGTAATTCGAACCTGAAGCATCGTCCGGTCGGCATGGGCATCATGGGCTTCCAGGACTGCCTGCACTTGCTGCGCACGCCGTATGCATCGAAGGAAGCGGTTGAATTCGCCGATACGTCGATGGAAGCGGTCTGCTACTACGCGTACTACGCATCGACGGAACTGGCGCAAGAGCGCGGCCGTTATTCGAGCTATCGCGGTTCGCTGTGGGATCGCGGCATTCTGCCGCAAGACTCGCTGAAGCTGCTGGCGGCCGAGCGTGGCGGCTACGTGGAAGTGGACGAAAGCGCGTCCATGGACTGGACCGAGCTGCGTTCGCGCATTGCAACTTATGGCATGCGCAACTCGAATTGCGTGGCGATTGCACCTACCGCGACGATTTCGAACATCATCGGCGTGTCGGCGTGTATTGAGCCGACGTTCCAGAATCTGTACGTGAAGTCGAATCTGTCGGGTGAATTCACGGTTGTGAACGAATACCTGGTGCGTGACCTGAAGGAACGCGGCCTGTGGGACGAAGTCATGGTCTCCGACCTGAAGTACTTCGACGGCACGCTCTCGCGGATTGACCGGGTGCCGGCCGATCTGCGCGCCATCTACGCCACTGCGTTCGAACTGGACGCGACCTGGGTCGTGGAAGCGGCATCGCGCCGCCAGAAGTGGATCGACCAGGCGCAGTCGCTGAACATCTATATGGGTGGTGCATCGGGCAAGAAGCTGGACGAGGTGTACAAGCTCGCGTGGCTGCGCGGCCTGAAGACCACGTACTACCTCCGCACCATGGCAGCCACGCACGTCGAGAAGTCGACGGTGGCTCACGGTCAGTTGAACTCGGTGCCGTCGGGCAGTTCGGACAACGGCGCGGGCGGTGCGGGTGGTGCTTCGGGTACGAACGGCAGCGGCTTCGGCACGCAGGGTTCGCACGGGTCATCGACGGGTGGTTTCAATGCGGCGGCAGTCGCGGCGCCGGCGGTGGCAGCGGCTGAGCAGGAAGCCGATGGTCCGGTTTGCATGATGCGTCCGGGCGATGCCGGGTTCGACGAATGCGAGGCTTGCCAGTAAGAAGATGCAGGCGACGGGTTGCAGATGGCCCGTCGCTAATAAGTACAGCAGTTAGAGAGGGCCGGTACGGATATGGTTGTTCTTCCTGGTCAGGAAGCGGCGGCCGGATTCGATACCGGCCTTTTCCATTTGTACTCGCCGCTTACCCTCGCGTTCCACGCGAGATCTCATGCCCGGCATCGCGGGAAAGCTTCGCGGTAATTGGAATCGAAAGAAACGAAAACATGCCGACAACCACGAACGCCGGCCAGAAGTCCGACCAGACCATCTGCGGATGGCCTTGCAGATCGTGAGAGATCTGCAGCGCGATCCCGCCGACCGTCACGCCCAAGCCCAGCGAAACCTGCTGGATGAAACTGCCGAGGCTCGTCGCGCGGCCCACATCGCGGCTTTCGATTTCTGCGTAGGTCAGCGAGTTGAGGCTCGTGAATTGCAGCGCCGGGAAGAATCCGCCGAGCAGCACGACCGCCCAGATGAGCCACGTCGGCGTGCCCGGATAGAACATGCCGCACGCCGCGATCGCGATGCCGGAGAGCGCCGCATTCACCATCAGCGTCTGCCGGAAGCCGAAGCGGTGCAGCACGCGTGAGGCCAGCGAGCGCATGAACATGCCGCCGACCGCGGACGCGCACGTGATCGAGCCCGACTTGAACGCGCTCATGCCGAGTCCCTCCTGCATGGCGAGCGGCAGCAGGAACGGCACGGCGCCCAAGCCGATACGAAACAGCGACCCGCCGACCACGCTCGCCTGGAAGGTCGGCACGCGCAGGAAGCTCAGATCGAGCAGTGGCAACTTGATGCGCCGCGAGTGGAGAAAATAGAGCACGAGGAAAACCACGCCGCCGAGCGCCATGCCCGCCGCGATCCGATCCGTGACCAGTTCGCCGCCGATCAGCGACAGTCCGAGCAGGAACAACGTGCCGCCCATCGCCGATAAAAAGAAGCCAAGCCAGTCGAGCGGCCCCGGATGCGCCTCGCGCACATTCGCAATGTACTTGTTCGTGAGGTAGATCCCGGCAATACCGATCGGGATGTTGATGAAAAAGATCAGGCGCCAGTGCAGGTACGTCGTGATGAACCCGCCGAGCAGCGGACCGACCGCGGGACCGAACATGGCAGGCAGCGACAGGTAGTTCATTGCGCGGATGAACTCCGAGCGGCGCACCGAGCGGAAGATGATGATCCGCCCGACCGGGACCATCATCGCGCCGCCGACGCCCTGCACGAAACGCGCGAGGGTAAAAGGAATCAGCGAGGTGGACGCCGCGCACAAGATGGAGCCGGCCACGAAGATGCCGATGGCAAGACGAAAGATGGTGCGCGCGCCAAAGCGGTCGGCGACCCAGCCGCAGATCGGAATGAACACGCCGAGGCCGAGCACATAACTCGTGACGGCAATCTTCAGCGTTACAGGATCGCGGCCGAAAGCTTTGGCCATTTCGGGGATCGCGGTGACGATGACGTTGGCATCGACGCTTTCCATGAACATCGCACAGGCGACGATGAGAGGGGCAACGAAAGCTTTGATGGCTAGCGGCATGGAGAACGGAAGGGGATCTCTTCGCGGCGGGAGTTGCGATTATGGCATCGATATCATGGCAGCGACATTCGAAACAGAAGGAGCACGACGATGGACCCCGAAGATCTGCAGCGTCTCGTCACGCAAAAAATGCCTTACGGAAAGTACAAGGACCGCTTGCTTGCGGACCTGCCGGGTCACTATCTCGCGTGGTTTGCGCGTGAGGGTTTTCCTGCAGGACAGCTCGGCCGGCTGCTCGCGCTGATGCACGAAATCGATCACAACAATCTGCGTGAACTGCTCGTGCCGCTGCGGGACAAACGTGCGTGAGCGCGGTGCTGAGCAAGGCTTCGAAGCTTGTTTTTGCGGCCCTGACTGCCACTTGCATCGAGTGTTCACTTGTACTATAGGTAGTTTGTAACCGACTCGAAGACCCAAGATTTTGTGTTTTTAACCTTTGCGATGAAGGCATCGAGTGCTACACTTTCACCATGGAAACACAGCGCGAAAGCGCCTTGTTTCCACTGCGGGACAGGCGGGAATCGACGGCGCTGAAGCAGCGTTCGCTCGATCAAAAACGTGTCGCGCAAGCGTGTCTCCCGAGGTGAGTTTCAAAGCTTTGCTTGTGTGCATCGCGAAGATCGACTTAACTGAATGAACGCGTTGCGCATCGTATGAACCCGCAACAGATCCACACGCATCAACATGCAGGCGAGCCAGGATTTTCATCGAAGGCAATTGAAGTTCGAATGCAACGAAAGTCACTGGACGTCACGCTTCAAACGACACATGCAAGACGATTCGCAGCAACGCATCACAACGCTGTGAAGTGCATGAAAGCGCACTGCTTCGAACACGCTCAGCAGCATCTCGCTTGAAGCTTCAAGCAGTGAGCTGAACGCAAAGTGTTGTATGCAAGTAGCAGCGTCAACACGAAAACAGGATTTTTATGAGCAAGCTCTTTTATCGCTCATGGAAAGATGGTACAAACCGATCTAAATTGATGGTGAGAATTTATGC
>Ga0153932_1000387_pt1 | contig 12842 bp, 13 predicted proteins | sample TSNJ016MetaG_FD_102273 | JGI IMG/M metagenome (GOLD analysis project Ga0153932, IMG submission 102273) | Attine ant fungus gardens microbial communities from New Jersey, USA - TSNJ016 MetaG | ecosystem: Host-associated > Fungi > Mycelium > Unclassified | place: USA: New Jersey, Wharton State...
ATCAGCGCGTTGATCGAACGCGCGCGGCAGTTCGGCAGCGCGGTGGCGGGTGTCAGGCGCAGCCATCACTTCGGCGTCGGCGCGGCGCATCTGCAGGCGCTCGGCACGGCGGGCATGGTTGGCCTGGCGTTCAGCAACTCGCCCGCGGCCATGCCCGCGTGGGGCGGCCGGCGCGCGCTCTTCGGCACTAATCCCATTGCCGCCGTCTTCCCGCGCCGACAGTCGGAACCGCTCGTGATCGACCTGGCGCTCTCCCAAATTGCACGCGGCAAGGTTGCCATTGCCGCGCGTGACGGCAAGCCGATTCCGGAAGGCTGGGCGACCACCCGCGACGGCCAGCCGACGACCGACGCGCGTGCTGCCCTCGACGGCATGATGCTGCCATTCGGCGGAGCGAAGGGCGCGATGCTGGCGTTGGTCGTCGAGTTGCTCGCGGCGGCGCTGACCGGCGCGAACTTCGGTTACGAAGCCGGTTCGTTCCTGACCGAGGAGGGCGAGCGTTCGCGCATTGGCCATTTATTTTGGGCGATCGATCCGGGCGCGCTGGCCGGCGACGATACCTATCTTTCGCGCGTGGAAACGCTGATTGAAATGATGCTTCTGGATGATGACGTCCGGCTTCCGGGTTATCGGAGAGAACGTCTCGCCGATGCGTCGGAACAGGAAGGTGTTGATATTCCCGATACGTTGATCGCGCAATTGAAGGAGCTTTCAAACAATCGGCGTGACGGATAGTTCCTCTCGCCAGTCGCGATTTTGCTTGAGCGCCGTCGAGTGAAATATTAAGTAAGGCCTTGAGAAGGTCGCCTCCTTTTCGATGGGTTCGCTTGCCTGAAACCTAGGATCATCGGCTTGACGATGCATGCAACGTCAACGCAACTTCAACGATGAATCAACGGGGGCAGGAATGACCAAGTCAGGAAAATTGGAATCGAAACGGTTTGACGTGAGGCGTGCCGCCGGGAAAACCGCGCTGGCGTTACTGGCGTCACTCATGCTGGGCGGTGGCTTCTCCGCGACGGCTCAGGCCGCGAGCTTCCATTGCGGCAAGCGAGTCTCAAGCTCGGAGAAGTTGGTGTGCAATGATCCCGAGCTGTCATCGCTCGACGACAAGCTGGCGATCTCCTACAAGCGCGCGAAGGACGTCACGCCCGACACGGCAGCTTTCGAGGACGACCGGGTCAAGCAATGGCAGTGGCGTCAGCACAACTGCAAGGACAAGGTCTGCGTGGTCAACTGGTACAACCGCCGCATCAGCGAACTCGATGCCGACTTTGATCAGGGAACTGAGAACCAGGCCACCGTGCTTAAGGCTAGTCTCGCTGAGCAAAATCTGGCGCCTCCGGCTCAGGCGGCCGTATTGAGGATCAAAGGCGACGCAGGCTCCTTGTCGATGCAATAACGTGTGGACGGTGCTGGTTTAATCGATTGTGCTGGGCAGAACCCATCATCGTGAGTTTTGCCCAGATCGTTTTGTCGATCCTGTGCGCCTTGTCCGCGTGACGTCTTACTGGGCGACGCTAACGCCCAAGCGAAACCCGAGCGATCGCCTCTCTGTTCAACTGGTCTGCTGTTGCTCAAACGGCGACCGCGGCAAAGGCTCGCCATCGATGAACGCAGTCGCACTGCGCACAGCAAACTCAAAGGCACAGTCACGATTGGCGAACTGACCAAGGTTGCCAAGCGAGGTCGCTTCACCGTCCTCTTCCAGGATGGAAACGCGCGCCAGGAACGTGTTGCCTAGTCTCGTTACCGAAGGCTGAATTGCTGCACCATGGTGATAAAAGACCATTGCATCTCCTTTCATTGATAACCACCCTTCGACAACTTTAGTCCCATCATTCATCGGTCAAAAATATAATTTTTCGCACTCGGCACTTAACTAAAAATGGGCACTTGACACGTGGGTGCGCGCTGAAAGTGGCTCTGCCGTACTCGCGTGAAAACATAATCTTCGTCGACCGGGGAGTCTTATGAAGCTACGCGGATCAGACGACCGTAATGTGACGCAGGGGCTTCGAGCAGAGAACGCTCCTGCGCCGCAAGCTAAGCCGTTGCACGAGAAGTGGATCGCAGCAGGTTCAGCGCCGTATCACGCGACCGCGGGCAATTGGCCTTGCGCAGAACGCATCGACTTGTCGAGGGGCGTTGCTTCGTTTGTCGAAACGAATCGCAGCGTGTTTGACATTATTGTGTTGGAGAATGAGGGTGCGACCGCAACCGGCGGCTAAGTTGTATCGGACATCGGATTGCTTTCGCGTTGCTTCTGCCGCAACTACACAGCGAACCACGTTGCTTTAAGGACCATCCAGCCGCATGCCTATTTTTCGGCCTCCCACCTTGCAAGTTGCAGCGGAAAATCCGATCGCGCCCTCAGCGCGAGCTGACTCGTCGATGTCGATTCTCTCTACTCTCAATCCTCATCGGCAATTGCACAGGCGGTGCTTGTGACGCGTACCCACGCACGTAATGTTGCGACCCTGCTTGCTTTACTCGGGGTCGGGCTCTCAATGGGCGTGCCTTTTATATTAGGCTCGCACGACCTTGTGGCCGGTCTTCGCACTGTCCCGGCAGAAGTGTTCATTGTGCTGGCTGCAAGCGCCGCCGTCAGCGCGTTGGCGAAGGCCGGCAAACTGCAACTGATGCAAACAACGCTAGGCTTGCGCGTGCCATTCATGCGCACGTTTGCGATTACGCTCGTGACCGATTTCGCGTTCCTGGTGTCGCCACTGGGAGCCGCGGGGTATGGGGTCAATATCGGCTTGCTGCAGCGCGCCGGAGCTTCGTGGGCCATCGCCACCACGGTAGTGGGTGCAGACCAGGCGCTCGACCTGACGTTCTTTGGCGTGGCTATTCCAATCGCGCTTTTGCTCTCCATCGGCCCGTTGGCTCATTTGCTCCCGAGCGTGAGTTTGTCCGCCGTTGCCGCCACGCTGGCAGGGCTAGTCATTCTGATAGGCGCCCTTTGGATGTGCCGCCGCTACCTTGCGCATGCACTTGGGGCGATGGGCCAGCTTGTTCCATGGCTGAGGGCCCGGCGGACTCGTTGGGACAAGTTTCGCCACAGCGTGCACGAGCAGTGGCGGCTACTTATCACAGGGCCTCGTAACCGGCTTGTCGCGCTGTTGCTGCTGACCACCTTGCAGTGGCTGCTTCGCTATAGCGCCCTATGGTTCATCTTGCTGGAACTCGGATATCGATTGCCGCTTGGATTCGTTCTCGCGGTGCAGGCGGTGGTCTTGCACGCGGCGCTCTGGACGGGCGTACCTGCTGGCGGGGGCGGAGGCGATCTAGCGCTTGCAGCCGCATTCGTGGCTTGGGTCCCGCGAGCGGCCATGGCGACCGCCCTGATTCTCTGGCGCTTCGCAACGCTCTACTGCCCGCTGATACTGGGCGCTATCGGCTTCGCTACGCTTGCGTGGCGTCGACGCACGGCGACATCTGCACCGGCTCCTGACTGACGCTTCGAAGGCAGCTTAAGCCGCGTTATCGCGTGGGCTTCTGATCCTGACAAAGAACGGTGCGTGCCCGGCATGATCGACCCTTAACGAAAAAAGATGACATGTCTGTGACAGCAGCGCCAGCGGATAAGTGACTTTCAACAAGTCGGCAATCATGCGCCATTCCGCGCGGATGCCAGCCCAGTAGCCGAGCTTTTCGGTCTTGCGCGCCTGCGTCACTTTCGGCCAGTGAGTGACTGCAATTGAGAGCCGGCGTTCAATGATCAAGCGGTTCATGAACACTTCGATGCCAAAGCGCGGCAAGCCATGAATTTCCTTGAGCGCCTCGCTTAGCAGTTCTTTCCTGACCACGCGCTCACCCGAAACGAAGTCCAGGCCGATCGCGCGGAACAGCAGCAAGCTGTTCTGTCGCAGGCTCAGGCTGACGTTCGCAGCGCCGCTTAGAACGGGCGCGGCGAGCGCCGTGATGTGTTCGCTCGCGAGCCCCTTGAGGTCCGCATCGAGCAGCATCAGCAATTCATTCTGGGCAGAGGCAATGCCGATGGCCATCGCAGCGCTTTTACCGCGGTTCACCGGACACGTGATCAGCCTGACAGAAGGGAAGCGCCTGACGATGTCAGCGGTGTTGTCGGTCGAGCCATCGTCGACCACGATAACCTCGGCCAGCAGCGGATGCACCGTTGCAACGGCCAGCACAGCGCCGATCCGCGGACCTTCGTTGAATGCGCAAACGATGCATGAAACACGGTGGCGATTGGACGATGTCGAAAGGGCAGTCATGCGGGATGGCTGATGAGCAATTGGAGAATGCGGCCGTAAGGTGCCGCGAATGTTCTCGCTATGGCGCCGGTACTGACAGCGTGTTTGCGTGCTTCGCATCCTACCGCAAGAAGCAACAACGCGCTCCGTAAGCCGAGGGAAACTTGATGAGACGTTGGCGGAAGCTCAACGGTTGCGTCGCGCGGTCGGCGTTCTTTGATCAATCCCAGGTGCGAACCTGCTCACGGCATCTCACGCAACATATCGACAAACGCTTTTAGCCCTGAAGGCACATGACGGTGCCCGGGATAATAGAGAAATAATCCGGGAATGGACGGGCACCAATCGTCCAGCACCGTCACCAATTTGCCTGCCTTGATAAGCGGCTGAGCGGAATGGTCCGGCACGTACGCAATCCCCATTCCGTCCGCTGCCGCCTCGATCGTCAACCCGATATGGTCGAGGGTGAGCGAACCCGGCACATCGACCGTCAACTCCTGGCCGTGCTTCGCGAATTCCCATCGATAAAGCTTGCCGCTTGGCAGGCGAACGCGAATGCAGGCGTGATCCTTGAGATCGTCCGGTACAAGTGGCGGCGTTCGCCCCGCAAGATAGGCGGGCGATGCAACCGCGAGAAAACGCACCGGGCCACCGAAGCGCACGGCGATCATGTCCTGCGGCAATGATTCGCCGAGTCTTACGCCGGCATCGAAACCGCCAGCCACAATATCGATCAGCCGGCCTTCCGTTACGAGGTCGACCGACATGTCCGGATAACGCGCAAGAAAGGTTGGGATAACTGATTGCATGAGCAGCCTCGCCGCCGGCTCACTGGCATTGATACGAAGTGATCCGCTGGGGCGGCTACGCACTGAATCGACTTCTTCCAGCGCAAGGTCGAGTTCCTTTAGCACCGGTTGTAGACGGGCGACGAGGCGTTCGCCGGCCTCGGTCGGAGAGACGCTGCGGGTTGTGCGATTCAGCAGCCGCACGCCCATCTTCAACTCGAGCGTTCGCATCATGTGACTGAGCGTGGACGGCGAGACCCCCAGTTCATCCGCCGCTTTGCGAAAACTGCGATGCGTAACGATCGCGGCCAGTGCAGTCAGGTCGCTTAGGGCGGGCCGGTCATTCATGGCTAATTTTCATCAAGGCATCCAATATCGTGCGGATAGTATCAGGAATAGAGCGGGTCTAGCATGGTCCTCAAGACGCGTTGCAATCTCGCGGCGCGATTGGTTTTTGGGGACAATTCACATGAGTCAAACATGGTTTATCACCGGGAGTTCTTCTGGTTTCGGGCGTTTGCTGGCTGAAAATTTATTGGCACGCGGCGACCGCGTGGCCGCTACGTTACGCAACGTGCGCGCCCTTGACGACTTGAAGGAACGGTTCGGCGAGCGCCTTTGGGTGGCATCGCTGGATGTGACGGATACCGACGCCATCCGGCACGTAACCGGCAGGGCTTTTGCCGAGTTGGGGCGTATCGATGTGGTCGTCAGCAACGCCGGATACGGACTGGTCGGCGCAGCGGAGGAAGTGAGCGATGAGCAGATCCGGCAGCAGATCGACACTAACCTTATCGGCTCGATCCAGGTCATACGCGCCGTGTTGCCGCATTTGCGCGCCCAAGGCGGTGGCCGGATCCTGCAGGTGTCGTCAGAAGGCGGACAGATTGCGTATCCGGACTTCAGCTTGTATCACGCGACGAAATGGGGAATTGAAGGCTTCGTCGAGGCGGTCGCCACGGAAGTTGCATCGTTCGGAATCGAGTTTACGATTGTCGAGCCGGGGCCGGCAAAAACGAGTTTCAGCGGGGGCATTGTCAAATCGACGCCCATGGCGATCTACGACAACACGCCCGCCGGCGATGTCCGGCGCGCGATCGAAACAGGTTCGTTCGCGTTGAGAGGCGATCCGCTCAAGATGGTCCAGGCGATGCTCGATAGCGTCGAGCGCACGCCCGCGCCGCTGCGGCTGACCTTGGGTAGCGACGCCTTTGACAGGGTCCGCGCGGGGCTGTCGAAACGGCTTGCCGAGTTGAATGCGCAGGAGGACATCGCCCGGTCGACGGAACTGGACGACGCGTAAGTCAGCGGCGTGAATCAGTGCTTGCCGTAGATTTCGTTGTTGTTCGCGAATACCTGAGGACTGCGTCGGATCCTGTGTTTTTCAAGCGGTTGCCGATGCGTCAAATTCGCAGCGTCGCTCCGTTGGTTCACCTTCACGGCGGTGACCTGGTTTGCGCCCGATTGTGTGACGGCACGAAGAAGCATTGCGCGTGCTTCGGAATCGGTTACGTCGCTCGCTAGTGCGTCACCGGCGGATCGCAAGACGCACGGCACATCGCCTGCTTTCTCGCAGGCCCGGGCTAGGCCCACAGCCGAATCTCTCGCGTGTTCGCGCTGGGCCAGTTCGAAGGTAATTCGCTGGACATCTGCTCGTTGATCCGCACCCGGAGGTAGCAGGGTCAGTTGCTGCCGTGCGGTGTTCAGCTCGCCTCGCACCATCGCCGAACGCACTGCATCGATGATTCTCGCCACCTCGATCGACGCGTTATTTGCAGTGAGTGGCGCGTTGATGCTGGCCGGTTGAGCGGCTGCGGTCAGGTTGTTCTCAGCGGGCGGCCCGCTCGCGGACTTCGCTTCTTGGAGCGTGTCATTGTCAGCAGAGCCGTAATACAGGGACGAAGCGCCTGCGATCATCGCAATCAGGACGATAAGGGCAGCCCCGGTAAATTTGATGCGTCTTTTCGAACGGCTTTGTGCAAGTAACGTAGAAGTTTCCGGTACGGGCGCACTCGGATAGCGCGAATCCACCGGCAGCGTCTCCACATGGAACCGGTCGGAAAATACTTCGTTTGGCGTTGCTTTGGCGGCGCTCACGGCCGCTGGTTTCGTTTTACATCGCGGACATGTTGCGTCAGCCGATGCCAGGAAATTGCCGCATACGGGGCAGTCACTGGTGGTTTCTTGGGTACGCACGTTTAAGTCGGTCATCAAAAGGCTTGGAAAAGCATTAAGCAGGTCACGGCGTTTTCTTACTGCGCAGGACGTGTTCGATGCCGAAACGTTCGGCTATTGAATCGGCCTCGCAGTTGCCTATTTTCGCGCTAAAGCGCTACTTTAACGCGGCACGTCGTTGATCAGAGATTGAGCGTCGCTTCATCGGCTCACAAATACCCTGTTTTTGGCGGGTTTTGACCGTTCCTGACGATTCCCGTCTTCGCAAAGTGATTCGAAGCGCAGCGCTTGAGCGCCGCAGACAGCGTTTATTGCGCGCCACCATGTCGGCCGGCGCCAGCGCCAGCGGCAAAGCGGCGCAAACCCGCAAGTCCTTCGGCAAACACCGCCTGAATCTCTACGCACGACCAATCGCGACACTTCAGAAAATAGTTGGCAAGGCGTGTCGATTCCCGAACGCACCGTACGTCGTGGGGATGGAGCGGCGATGCGAAAAATGTTGCTTCGTGCCCCTTATTATCGACATCGGAAAATCGAAAGGAGAGCGGTCATGACTTACGTAGATGGGTTTGTCGTCGCGGTGCTGACAACAGATCGCGAGACATACACGAAGCATGCTGAAGCGGCAGCGGCCGTTTTCAAGGAGAACGGCGCGTTGAAGGTAGTCGAATGCTGGGGGGACGACGTGCCCGAAGGGAAGCTGACGTCGTTCCCAATGGCAGTCAAATGCAAGGACGACGAGACGGTGGTGTTCTCGTGGGTCGTGTGGGCGTCGCGTCAGGTGAGGGATAAAGGCATGGAAGCGGTAATGGCCGATCCCAGATTGCAGCCCGACACGAACCCGATGCCTTTCGACGGCAAGCGCCTGATCTACGGTGGTTTCGAGGTGATCGTGGACGCATGATCGGGCGATGCGCTTGGGCCACCGAACACGCTACTTCACAGGAGCCTCACGTCGCGGACGCATGCCCGGCAGCCGCTTGATCACACCCGTAGCCAGCGCCGTCCCGACCAGAATAGTGGCACATGCCTTGATCATTCCGGGTGACACCTGTTCCGAGAGGAAGAGTGCGCCCCAGAGAATGCCGAAGATCGGGATGACGAACGTGACGCTGATCGTGCGCGCCGGACCGGTTGCCGCAATGAGACTGAAGAACAGCATATAAGCGATGCCGGTACACGCCACGCCAAGCGCGATTACCGCTCCCCAGGAGTGCGCCGAGATGGGCGTAGCTGGCCACCAGATCACCGCGAACGGCAGCAGCACGGCTGTTGCTGCGGTCATCGTGCCGGTGGCGACGACGAGGGAATTGACGCCGGTGAGATTGCGTTTGGTGTAGCTTGCCGAGATCCCATACAGCAGCGTTGCGCCGAGCGCAGCCGCCGCCGCGAGCGCGGTTGTCGCCGGCGTCACAGGCACCCCTGTGCTCGTCCCTATATCCATCTGATTCCAGACCAGCGCGACCACGCCGAGAAAACCAATCACCAGTCCGACGATGCGTAACCCGGTCAGGCGATCCTTCAGCCACAGGAATGCAACGATCGCGCCCCACAGCGGCGTGGTTGCATTGATCACCGACGTCACGCCCGCCGATAACGTGAGTTCCGCGTAAGCGAAGAGGCAGAACGGTGCAGCCGAGTTCAGGATGCCGACCACGAAAAGCGGCCATGCATGGGTGCGCATGGTCTGCAGGGAGGCGCGAGCGGACCCGCGCAGGAGCAGCACGGCCAGCAGGAACAATGCGCCGATGCCGACCCGCAGCGCCATCGACGGTGCGACGCCAAAGTCAGCGACACCGATGCGGATAAAGAGGAACGACCCTCCCCACAAGGCGGCGAGGACGAGCAACTGGACGATATTTATCGGATTCATTTGAGGGCGTCGAGCGCAGTGGAGACGTGACGCGGCGCCATCGTATGCGTGCTTTGGCGCGAGATGGTTCAGTGCGGCGTAAAACGACGAATGAGCAACACCGGAGGTCGCTGGATGTTGTCATCGTAGGTGTATTGGCCCCAAACAGCCAAACGAACAATTCTCATGCGTATGTGAGAAAAATTACGATCGAATCGCATAGCAAGGATGAAATCGCCGCCCGCCCAAGGTGCCCTCAGGGTTATCTCTAGTATCTCAACAAGTTGGCAAATTTGTATGATGACCACATCACCTAACAAATCAGGGGCTGCATGTTCGACAAGATTCCTGCCCGGGCCCTGAGCGATACCGTCGCGCAGCAGCTTCAGTTGCAAATCGAAAAGGGCAGCTTCGTCAAAAGCGGCAAGTTGCCGACGGAAGCCGTGCTGGCCCAGGAGTTCGGCGTGAGCCGGACGGTTATCCGCGAGGCGATCTCGCGGCTGAAGAACGAAGGCATGGTCGAGCCGCGCCAGGGCAGCGGCGTGTTCATCGTCGAACGGGCGGGGATCAGGCCGCTGCGAATCGATTACGCCCAAGCCGTCGAACCGGGCGCGGTCGTGCAGATCCTGGCGCTGCGCCGTGCGATCGAGGCGGAAGTTGCGTCGGAGGCGGCCATGCGCCGCACGGACGCGCAAATGGACGTGATCGAAGCGAAGCTGGCGCAGATTGAACTCGCCGTTGCGCAAGGCGAGGACGGTGTCACTGAAGACGTCGAGTTCCACCGGGCGATTGCCAGCGCCACCGGCAACCCGTATTTCCTGACCACGCTTGCGTTCCTGAACCAGTATCTCGAGGCCGGCACGCTCGTTACGCGTCGCAACGAAGCACTGCGGGAAGACTTTTCGCGGCAGGTCCGCGAGGAACATGCGCGGATCGCAGCGGCCATTCGTGCAGGCGACCCCATGGCCGCACGTAACGCTGCACAGACCCATCTTTACAACGCCGCTCGCCGCCTCGCGGAAGCCGGTATTTGCTGACCCGTTAATTCGAAGGATAACGAAATGTCCCGAAGCGTAGGAGTGATCGGCCTGGGTGCAATGGGTCTGGGTGTAGCGCGTTCGTTGTTGCGCGCGGGCTTCAAGGTTCATGCTTGCGACGTGCGTGCTCAAGTACTCGAAGCATTCGCGGGCGAGGGCGGCATCACCTGTGCCACGCCGGCCGAGCTGGGTAGCCAGTGCGAGGTGGTGGTGACCGTGGTTGTCAACGCGGCGCAAACGGAGACCGTGCTGTTCGGCTCCGAGACTCATTCTGGCGCTGTTTCCACCATGAAACCCGGTGGTGTTGTCCTGGCGTGTGCGACGGTGTCACCGGCCTTCGCCATCGAACTCGGCAAGCGCGTGGAAGCGGCCGGCCTGCATATGCTCGATGCGCCCCTGTCCGGTGGCGCGGCCCGTGCTGCATCCGGCGAAATGACGATGATGACCTCCGGTCCCGAAGCCGCCTTTGAAGCTTGCGAGGATGTGCTCGAAGCGATTGCGGGCAAGGTGTACCGCATGGGCGACGAGCATGGCGCAGGCTCGAAGGTGAAGATCATCAACCAGCTTCTGGCGGGCGTACACATTGCCGCGGCGGCCGAGGCCATGGCGCTTGGGCTTCGCGAAGGCGTGGACCCGGATGCGCTCTACGACGTCATCACGCATAGCGCGGGCAACTCGTGGATGTTCGAGAACCGCGTGCCGCACATTCTCGCAGGTGACTACACGCCGCTATCCGCCGTCGATATCTTCGTGAAGGATCTCGGCCTCGTACTCGATACAGCGCGCGCATCAAAGTTTCCGTTGCCGTTGTCGGCCGCGGCGCACCAGATGTTCATGATGGCGTCGACGGCCGGCCACGGTGGCGAAGATGACTCGGCGGTGATCAAGATTTTCCCGGGCATCGACATTCCGAAGGGAGCCAAATAATGAGCAAGGCCTTGCTTGGCTGCATTGCCGACGACTTCACTGGCGCAACCGATCTTGCCAACATGCTTGTGCGCGGCGGCATGCGCGCGGTGCAGACCATCGGCGTTCCGGCATCGGATACGACGACTACAGCCGGCCTGGAAGCCGACGCGCTGATCGTCGCGTTGAAATCGCGCACCATCCCCGCGCAAGAAGCGGTCGCGCAATCGCTGGCGGCGCTCGAATGGCTGCGCGCGCGAGGCTGCCGGCAGTTCCTGTTCAAGTACTGCTCGACTTTCGATTCCACCGATAAAGGCAACATCGGCCCAGTCGCCGATGCGCTGCTCGATGCGCTGGGCGAGGACTTCACCATCGCGTGTCCCGCGTTTCCGGAGAACGGCCGCACGATCTTTCGCGGCAACTTGTTCGTGGGCGATGTGCTGCTGAGTGAGTCGGGCATGCAAAACCATCCGCTGACGCCCATGACCGATCCTAACCTCGTGCGTGTGCTGCAACGCCAGACGAAATCGAAGGTCGGGTTGATCGCTTATGACGTGATCGCCAAGGGGCCGCAAGCGTTGCGCGACCGGATCGCCGTGTTGCGCGAAGAGGGCGTGCGCATGGCCATTGCCGATGCCGTTTCCGACGCCGATCTTTACGTGCTGGGCGAAGCCTGCGCCGATCTCAAGTTGATCACGGGCGGCTCGGGTATCGCGCTCGGCTTGCCGAACAACTTCCGCGCGGCGAACTTGCTGACTCAAGCGGATCATGCGTCGGACTTGCCGAAGATCGAAGGTAAATCGGTCGTGCTGGCCGGCAGCGCATCGAAGGCGACCAACGAGCAGGTCGCGGAGTGGCGTGCGAGCAAACCGAGTTTTCGAATCGATCCGCTTGCGCTCTCGCGCGGTGAACCTGTCGTCGAAAAAGCCGTTGAGTTCGCGGCGAAACACGGCGATGAAACCGTGCTGATCTACGCTACGTCAACACCCGACGAAGTGAAAGCCGTGCAGAAGGAATTGGGCGTCGATCAAGCAGGGCATCTGGTCGAACAAGCATTGGCATCGATTGCAAGCGGGCTTCGCGAGATGGGTGTGCGCAAGTTTGTCATTGCCGGCGGCGAGACGTCTGGCGCGGTCGTGCAGGCGCTTGGTGTGAAGTCGCTGCGGATTGGCGCCCAAATCGATCCGGGTGTGCCGGCGACGCAATCCATTGGCGAAGAACCGCTGGCGCTCGCGTTGAAGTCCGGCAATTTCGGCACGAGGGATTTCTTCGTGAAGGCACTGAACGCTCTCGATGGAGCCGCGTAACCATGGCGACGAACGAGAACCGCATTCGCGAAGAAATCTGCGAGACGGGCGCGAGTCTTTATGAGCGCCGTTACACGGTGGGTACGGCCGGGAATATCAGCGCGCGGCTTGACGACGGCTGGCTGATCACGCCGACCGACGCTTGCCTTGGCCGCCTCGATCCCGCAGATATCGCCAAAGTCGACGCAGCGGGTAATCATGTGTCGGGCGGTAAGCCATCGAAGACGTTGGCATTGCATCGAAAGATCTATGAGAACAATGGCGACACGCACGGCATTGTCCATACGCACTCCACGCATCTGGTCGCTTTGACGCTTGCGGGTATCTGGCGGCGTGACGACGTATTACCGCCCATCACGCCGTACTACGTGATGAAAGTCGGGCATGTGCCGTTGATCGCGTACCGGCGTCCGGGCGACCCCATTGTCGCGGATCAGGTCGCCGCGCTGGCGTCCAAGGTGCGTGCCGTTTTGCTGGAACGGCTGGGTCCTGTCGTCTGGGAAAAATCGGTCAGCCACGCGTCGTACGCACTGGAAGAGCTTGAGGAAACCGCACGG
>Ga0153932_1000388_pt1 | contig 12806 bp, 12 predicted proteins | sample TSNJ016MetaG_FD_102273 | JGI IMG/M metagenome (GOLD analysis project Ga0153932, IMG submission 102273) | Attine ant fungus gardens microbial communities from New Jersey, USA - TSNJ016 MetaG | ecosystem: Host-associated > Fungi > Mycelium > Unclassified | place: USA: New Jersey, Wharton State...
GCGGCTCGCTCGCTATCGGCTTGCATCCAGGAGTACGTGTTGAACTTTGTCGAGTCGGGCGATCCGAATGGCGCACACCTGCCGCATTGGCCTGCCTATGACCACTCGCAGGGGCAGCGGACCATGCGCTTCGCGGATGTGATTGAGACGGTTGCAAGCGGTACGGAGAGCGGAGAACGCTTGATGTTCGATGTTTCATCGAAAGCGCGTTGAGATCGCTGGCGCCTGCGACAACGGTTGACAGCAGGCGCGGCGCTGATGCCTTCAGCGTCACGGCAACACACATCCGGCGTTCAAGCTTGCCAAACACACTTTCAAAGTACGCGCACACGGTGCTCGATCTCAGGTCGAGTTTGCGTGCCGCGTGATGTCGCGTTCCTGAGCGGCTCGTACGCGTAAGACGCCAGTTCCGCAGCTTGGGAGAGCCTGCCGGTTTGCTTGTCGGCGAAAAAAATACATTGCCGGCATACCGCTGTATTTGGAAGACCAAGCGGATACGGAGCGTCCTACCTATCAATATGTATTACTAAGAAAATTAAGAATGACATTTGAAGGGGCACAGTTTTTCTCAAGAGGTTGATCGATTTTTCCTTATTGTTTTTTTTGAATTGATAGGACTATCAGGCCAACCTCGGACAGAGATCGAGAGCAAGAGCACTAAACATAAACGACTGGAACGGCAAGGAGATCGGCGTGGGAATTGGAAAAGACGTGAAGTTGTTGGGTGGAGTAGGCCTCCTGCTGATGGGATGCTCGTCTGGAGCATTCGCGCAAAGCAGTGTCTATATAACGGGTTTTCTGGGCGCGGGAATCGGTTACACGAGCAACGTTGGAGGACACTCGGTCGTGTCTGAAACCAATGGTGTATTGCGTCCAAACTCGTTCTCATTGCAGGGCAAGGAAGACCTGGGTGGTGGTCTGCAGGCTCTCTTCTATCTCGGTAGCCTGTTTTCGATGAGTACAGGAACGGTCCTTGGTGCGCCCGGTGGCCTTTTCTCCCGGGAATCATATGTTGGTCTGTCGAATCAATACGGCACCTTGACCTTTGGTCAACAGCGCGATTTTATGTTCGACATGTCAATACATGGGTACGCGGGTGGCTACAACCAGGGACTCTGGGGTGCTCATCAAGGGCCTTTTCCGACCTTCGGCGTGCCGTACGTGGGTTGGTGGCTCTTACGACTTTGACCGGCTCAACGGGGAGGCGATCAATAATGCGGTCAAGTTCCGGAGCGCGAATTTTAGCGGGGTGACTTTCGGAGCGATGTACGGCTTTGGCGGCGTTGCCGGTCAATTCGGGAATTCCAGCTCGTCGAGTTTCACCGCCAACTATGAGTTCGGTTCGGGTGGCGTGGGTGCGGCGTACACGATGGCGAAGCCGACCACGATCGACAACGGCAATAATGGCATCCGAAACATCGGCGTCGGCGGCAAGTATCTCTTGGCGCCGGTTCAATTGTCGGTGCTGGGGACGATCTCTCGCAATACGGGAACTGGAGCGCAGATCGATGCCCTCGACGTGACCGTGAGCTACGACATCAGCCCGTTCTGGAATTTTGCCACGACCTATACCTATATGGGTGGCAATCACGTACTCGATAGCGTCCACGCAAACCAGGCGGATGCTACATTGACTTACCGCCTCTCGAAGCGCACCTCGGTGTACGGAACCTATGTCTGGCAGAAGGCATCGGGCAAGGGCGCGCTCGCCCGCATCAACTCGACCGCGACGAGCCCATCGGGTTCTGATGCCCAGACGATGGTGGGAATCAGTATCGCGCACCTTTTCTAGTCGAAGGGCGACGACAACCTACCATTGTTTGGCCCCGTTGCGATTCGGCGGTGCGATTAAAGACCCTGTCGCGCCAATGTGCGTGCCGGGGTCTTCTGCTTGACCGGCGATAAAAACCGAAAGTCATAAAAACCCTGCGCAAGAAGGTCCTTAGCCTCCGAGCAGAAAACGTATTGAAGTGTGTGGTCACTATACGAGTGGTGCTGTTGTTTGCGTTCGGGATAGGAGCCACATGATTAAAGAAATCGATCGCGCTTCCGGACAGCAACGCGGCGGTATCGAGGTGCTCAATCAGGTGGCGGGCAAGATGGATGAAGCCACGCAGCACCGTGCTGTTTTCTCGAAGCTAGCTGCGGGAGCAGTGCATTCCCTCGATGAGTGGGCGACCAACCTGAACGGGACGATGTCCACGTTCAAGCTTGCCGGGGAAGGGTAATCTTTGCTGCCAGGATTCGTTGGCCCTAGCAAACGGCTGTGGACTGAACCGAAACCACTAGCGGTTTTCGCAGGAAATTCATCGTCGTTCGTGTGTCGGAAGAGCTAAGCATGGCGCTATCCGGAATGCAAAAAACTCAGAAGCGCTCAAGTTCAGGCGTCGTTCTTTTTCCTGCCATCCGCGTCTGCGAAATCAACAGTACGATCGCGACGATAGACAGCGGGATACAGGTCAGCAACACGATGTGCTGGGCGCTGCTCCCGAGCGAGATCAGGATGCCGCCAACAAACGGGCCCATGATAGCGCCCACTCGTCCGATCGCTGCAGCATTGCCGACACTCGTGGTCCTGAGAGCCGCTGGATAGAGGATCGTTGCGAGTACCGATTGACCGACACAAGCGCTTGTTGTCCCGACTCCGGCACCAAAGATGAACAGAAGCACTGCCCACTGATCAAGCCCTCCGATCTGGAATCCAACGATGCAAATCATCGCAATCGATACGGTAACGATGAGCGACCTTTGCACCCCAAGGTGTGGTGCCAGTGCGAACAGGAGCAGATTTCCGGCGATTCCCCCAAGTGCGCTTGCTGCTGCTCCATAGGGGGCGATCGAGGCCGAGAATCCGAAAGAAAGCAGCAACATGGGTGTCCAGAAGATGAACAGATAGTTAACAAGGAAGCCAAAGAACGCCACCAACCAGACCGTTACCGTCACCCACAAGAGGCGAGGTGCAAACAGGCTTTGGATCTCCCTGAACCACGACGAATTGTTGGCCGTGCGACGCGCGACGTCGGTCGTCCCGGTCTGTTCCTGATTTCGCGAAAGCACATACCAGACGAGTGGAAGAAGCAGAACGGGAATGACTCCTCCGGCGATAAACACCGCCTCCCAGCCATATCCGGCTATCAGCTTTGGGGACGCGAGGCCACCGAGGGCAGCTCCGACGGACAGGCCGGTGGTTGCGACGATCGTGGCGGACGCGCGTGCATGGTCGGGCGCACTGCTTAGGTTCAAGGGGTCGTTGCAACACCTAATGTTTATGACGCAAGTAGTAGATCTCTCAGTGCTTCTGCTGGTGATTTCCATCCAAGGCTTTTACGCGGTCTGCAATTTAGTGCGTCTGCGACGGCATCAAGTTCGCGCTGCGTGTACCGGCTGATGTCGGTGCCTTTCGGAAAGTATTGACGTAACAGACCATTCGTATTCTCGTTGGTCCCGCGTTGCCAAGGGCTTTGAGGATCGCAGAAATAGATTTCCAGACCCGTATCGATTCGAAGCTGCACGTGCTGGGCCATCTCTGCGCCTTGATCCCATGTGAGCGAGCGCCTCAAGTGCTCAGGCAATAACACGATCTTCGCAGCTATGGCATTGCGGACAGCCTCCGCTCCATGACCCGCCAGGGGTGGCCCATTCTTGACCCGCACGCCGGTGCCATGTCCCTCCATAGGCGGGAGATGGAGCAACATTGTATAGCGGGTGGTACGCTCGACTAGCGTACCTACTGCGGATCGATTAAGACCGATGATCAGGTCACCTTCCCAGTGGCCCGGAACGGCACGATCATCAATCTCAGCCGGTCGTTCACTGATCATGACTTCCGGAGTGATGAAATGCTTTCCTCGCTGTTGCGTCCTGGCTCGCGGCACACGAAGTGCACGGCCCGTACGCAAACAGGCAGTAAGCTCTTTTCGCAGAGCGCCACGGCCCTGAATGTAAAGCGCCTGATAGATAGCTTCGTGAGAGATTCTCATGGATTGGTCTTCGGGATAGTCAGCCTGCAATCGTCGACTAATCTGTTCGGGACTCCAGCAAGTGCCCCAACGCCGGTCCGCGCGGCGGCCTTGCCGTCGTCCTTTCCATGGTACGTCAGGTCCGGCAATCGGCCTGCCTTCTAAGTCGGTGACTGCTTCCGCCAATCGACTCTGCACATAATTCTTTAATCTCTCGTTCTTGGCCAGTTTGCAAGCTTTCGGACGTTCCGCGGCACGCTCAGCTTTCCACTGAGCAACCGTCGCCCGGTATATCAACGTACCGCCGCGGGTTGCAGCGTTACGGCGCAACTCGCGTGAGATGGTCGACGGTGAGCGCTGCAGTCTTCGCGCGATCTCACGAATCCCGCAATCCTTCGCCCGTAGCAGAGCAATTTCCTCGCGTTCAGAAAAAGTTAGATACGGCGCAGCGCCCGGCGTCAGCTCGATCGGCGGCATTCCGCCCGCATCACGAAACCATCTTGGCCCCAAAGGTTGCGACACGCCACACGCCCGCGCCGCAGCCTCGCTCTCCATGCCTTGAGCGACACAATTCCAGAACGCTCGCTTCGTCTCTAGCTGATTGACACCTGGCCTGCCGGGCGATTGCATTATTGGTCTTCCTGTCTGTTTCGAACCCCAACCCTGTGGTCGTCCCATTTGACACCTCCTTTAAGAGATGTTGCAACGACCAGTTGAATCCGCCCTGTCTGCTGCAATCGAAATGGCGGCCGGGACGACCATGCCGAGGCAGACAGTCGTTAGGAGGCGAATAACAGAGATGACTGCTATCCCGGACGAAAAAACTGTGAGCAGGGAGAATCCTCCGAACGACAGCATTGCCAGCACAATCATCGTCCGTCGCGATATCGTTCGTACAATCGCCCCGCTGGCGAGATAGCCAATTACTGCCCCGGCACTCGTTGCCACGAAGGCGGGAGTCATCGCGGCATGGCTTAGATGCCACAGTCGTGTAAGCGAAGGCGCCACATAAGCGATGGCTGCGGTATCAAAGCCATCGACGGCCATAACGCAGAAGCACACGGCGCATATCAACCACGTGTTGAATGAGGTTTGGGTTCCGGCAGGCTTATCCAGTTCGTCAATAGATTTCATAGTAGCGCGCCAGCAGAAGAGTCTCAGGGAAGGTCGAGCCTAGCGATATCGCGATGGATAACGGACGTGAAGCAGGCGACCTGACTGCAGTCTCGCGGCTCGCATGAAGCCATAAAAGCGAAAAAAGCGACGATCGGCTTGAAGAAACCTCATAGGGGGAAAACCCGCGATGTATGAAAAGAAAAGCGGGGCAAGAGGGGCCCTGAGACGAGGACATCTCCGGGCATAGCCCTTTCGTAAAGCTACGTAGCGGGTTGGGATTTTGGCGAGCACCCTCGGGAGCGTCGATTTTAGAAGTGGCGGCCGTCGGCTAAAACCTGCCGCGGTAATTCACAACGCTGGAACGGAGGGAGGGCGCATAGCCCTTTGATCCCCATGGCGAGATTCGAAGTTCAGCGATCAAAGTAGATGCAAGACTTGTCTCGCTCCTTTCTCTAGCGCACTCGCGAGAGGCGAATGACTGACAGTCCGCATGAAATGCCCCGTCAGTTGGCGGGGCGGATCATCCGATCAGACGTGCCCGTACTTCGCCAGCGCCTCAGCCAGACTGAGGCCTTGTTGCAGTTCCGCACGAATACTGCGTTCCTGATCGGTCAGCCGTTCAGCTTCAATCAGCACGGTATCGACCACTTCGTTTGGAATGACCAAGACACCATCTTCATCGCCGAGCATGAAGTCGCCGGGGCGCACCTGTACCCACTGTGAAGTGGCGCCACGGACGCTGACCGGCACTTGCCAGCCATTGACCTTCCAGCGCGCAATTGATTGTACCGGCGTGCGATAGCGTGCGAACACCGGGAAATCTTGCTCGGCAATCCAGCGAATGTCGCGAATACCGCCGTCGACCAACGACCCTACGCAGCCTCGCTCCTTCATTCCAATGGCGATCAGTTCGCCGAAATAACAGACACCTTCCCCGTCGCCGCTCCAGACGGTGACATCGCCTGCCGACACCCCTGCGCACGCTTTCATCTTGTCCGGGTCGCCTCCGAGTTCATACGGTGACATCTGGCCGCGTATTGTGTATGCCCAGCCTGCAAGCTTGCCAGCGGTGGCAGGATAGGGAGTAAGGACCGACGAGAGTCCCTGGTGGAACAAACCGAGCGTATCAAGCACGTCTGCGACGTTGGAGGTGTCAACTAACAGGAATCGCTGGCGAATTGCCTCACGATCCGCAGCGTTTCGCACTACAGGAATTGTTTCCATCATCTGTTCCTTAAAAAAGGTATTTAAATGCTCGGAATCATGCCGCCGTCGACGCGTACAACTGAGCCTGTAATGAAAGCAGCGCGTTCACTGGCAAGGAATGCCACTGCGTCGGCATATTCTTCGGGCTTGCCATAGCGCCGCGCAGGTATGGACGCCGTGCTTGAGGCGACGACTTCCTCATAGGTCTTGCCTTCGCGGCTCGCACGGGCCTCGTCCAGTGAACGGATGCGGTCCGTTGCAATTCGTCCGGGCAGAACAACATTGACGCAGATGCCGTCGGCCGAGACCTCATTTGCAAGGGTCTTTGACCAGCCCACCAAGGCGAGGCGCAACGCATTGGACATGCCGAGGTTGGGTATAGGTGCGACTACGCCAGATGAGGCACTCGTAACGATGCGGCCCCAGCCTTTTCGTTTCATGGCTGGCAACAAGAGGTCGGTGAGATGCATCAATGACAAGACCATTGAATCAAACTGGTTTCGCCACTGGTCGGGCGCCACGCCTGTAGCCAGCGAAGGGGGCGGCCCACCCGAATTGTTGATCAGGATTTGCGGGTTGCCCAGCATGTTCCTAACATCTGCCACCATGGCTGTGATGCTCTCGAGGTTGGCCAGGTCAGCCTGGACACCGTAGGCCTCTCCACCGGCCGTGCGAATGCGCGATACGGTGCTTTCCAGCGCTTCCCGGTTCTGGTCCGATACGGCAATCGTCGCACCTTCGCGAGCGAGCGCCAGAGCAATGGCTGAGCCTAATCCACCTCCGGCCGACATGACAAGCGCAACGCGGTTCTTAATGCCTAAATCCATGGAGTACTCACTAATGTTGGAATGATGCGGAAGTGCATGACAATCAGTTCGAATTTCACCCGTATGCGGGGTGCGCCTGTCGGATAACTAGACCAGTCGGGCGCAGGCTTCACTGATTCGATCACACCCCAGCGCCAGACGCTCGTCTGACGTAGCGAACGAAATCCGGAAGTGTCCATCTACGCCGAACGCGCTTCCGGGAACTACTGCAACGTGCGCGTGCTCAAACAGGTATTGGCAAAGGTCGAGATCGTTTTGCAGAACTTTGCCCTGTGGCGTTGCCCTGCCGACCAGTCCTTCGCAGGAAGGAAAGAGATAGAACGCACCCTCCGGACGTCTGCAGCGAATGCCGTCGATCGCGTTGAACTTGTTCAACGCGGTGTCGCGCCTGCGTTGAAAAGCGTGATTGCGTTCGGTGATGAAATCCATCGGGCTGTCCAATGCAACCTGGGCGGCAGCTTGAGAGACGGAGCAGGGATTGCTGGTGCTTTGTGACTGAACGGTCGCCATCGCTTCTATAAGCGACCTTGGACCACCGGCGTAGCCAATGCGCCATCCTGTCATTGAGTAAGCCTTTGACATGCCATTGACGGTGAGAATCCGCTCCCGCAGCTCGGGCGCCTCAGAGCCAATAGTCGTGAACTGCCAGCCGTCATAGCGAATGTGTTCATAGATATCGTCCGTCATTACCAGAACGTGGGGATGCTTGGCGAGCTCCACCGCCAAGGCGTTCAGTTCCGCGCGGGAATAACCGGCGCCAGTGGGATTGCCTGGAGAGTTGAGTATCAACCACTTGGTGCGAGGTGTAATCGCTTCGCGAAGCTGCCCTGCGGTAATCTTGAAACCCTGTGTTTCCCCGCACTTGATTTCAACAGGCACAGCGCCGGTCAAACGGACCATGTCGGGATACGAGACATAATACGGCGCCGGGATAATGACCTCATCGCCAGGATTGACCGATGCAAATAGCGCGTTGAAGATGACCTGCTTGCCGCCTGTGCCAACGCTGATTTCACTGACATCGTACGAAAGGCTGTTGTCGCGCCAAAATTTTCTAACAATGGCTTCCTTCAACTCCAAGGTGCCATCAACGTCGGTGTAGCGCGTGGCACCCGAGTCAATTGCGCGTTTCGCTGCCTCACAGATATGTTCTGGCGTAGGGAAGTCCGGCTCTCCCTGAGAAAGGCTGACAACGTCAATTCCTCTTCGACGCATGTCGGCCGCGCGCTTCGTAATGGAAAGCGTCGGTGAAGGTTTCACCGCACTAAGTAGATGGGATAGCATGGGCGATCGGCTTCGTAATGTGAACCAGATTGAGTAACCAGGTTTGAATGAATGGATGCGCTCCTGCCGGTCATCCATTCAGCCTGAAAATCGATATTCGTTATGCTAAATAAGCTGCTATGTGATCTTCATGGTAGTGGCAGATCAGTCGAAAGAAAAACAAAATATATCTGCGCCACTCACCAATTATTTCGATCGGTCGAACTGTGGGACCATCGTCAAAAAGAGATCAGTGATGCAAAATCCTCGAAAGAAACTGCTTCGCGCGATCCGTCCGTTCATCACCGTTGCCGAAGAATTGGTCCTTCGGGGTGTCTTCCAATATCCTGCCCTCATCCATGAAGATCACACGGTGGGCAACTTTCTTCGCGAAGCCCATCTCGTGGGTCACGCACATCATTGTCATTCCTTCCCGCGCAAGCTCGACCATCACATCGAGCACCTCGTTGATCATCTCGGGATCGAGCGCCGACGTCGGCTCATCGAACAGCATGGCCAACGGATCCATCGATAGCGCCCGCGCGATCGCGACGCGCTGCTGCTGACCGCCCGAAAGCTGACCCGGGTGCTTGTCCGCCTGCGTCTTGAGGCCGACGCGCTCAAGCAACTTCAGCCCCTTGTCGGTCGCCTCGTCCTTGCTGCGCCCCAGCACCTTAATCTGGCCAAGCGTGAGATTCTCGGTGATCGTCAGGTGCGGAAACAACTCGAAGTGCTGAAAGACCATTCCTACCTTTGATCGCAACTTGGAAAGATTGGTCTTCGGACTACATACGTTTGTCCCGTTCACCAATATTTCACCTTTTTGTATCGGTTCCAAACCATTGATGGTCTTGATCAGCGTGGATTTTCCTGATCCGGAGGGCCCGCATACCACGACCACCTCGCCCTTGGCGACCTGCGTGGTGCAATCAGTGAGTACCTGGAATGCTCCGTAAGCCTTGGATACATTGTTTATCTCGATCATATGAAAGCCTTTTTTTGAAGACGCTTGACCACCCGGGAAGCGAAGAAACAAATCACGAAATATACGAGGCCGGCGATTAGCAGCATGTCCACTGTGCGTCCGTCGCGCTCACCAATGTCGTAGGCCCGGCCGAAAAAGTCCGCCAGCGCACTCACGTAGACGAGAGACGTGTCCTGGAACAAGATGATCCCTTGCATCAGAAGAAGTGGCAGCATATTGCGGAAGGCCTGCGGCAGGATCACCAAATGCATGACCTGGCCATAGTGCATTCCAAGCGCTTGTGCAGCAAATAGCTGGCCGCGTGAAACTCCCTGAATACCCGCGCGAATGATCTCGGAGCAGTACGCGGCCTCGAACAGCGAGAAAGCTATCAGCGAGGACGTCATTCGTAGATCCGTCGCAGCCGACAGGTCGAATGTCTTCTGCAGCAACTGCGGCACGATCAAAAAGAACCACAGCAATACCATCACTAACGGAATGGAGCGACAAACGGTCACGTACGCCTCTGCAAACCAGCTCAACGGGCGAATGGAAGACAGGCGCATCATCGCAAGAATGGAGCCCCATACAATGCCGACGAGTACACCCGTCAATGTGATCTCGAGGGACACCACCATGCCTTCGCCAAGCACTTTCATATTGGCGGGATTAATCAAGCTGAAATCGAATTCGTAGGCCATGTCGATCCCTTATTTGCTGCCGATGAAACCGGGAACTCGAACCCGTCGTTCGATCCAGCGCATCAGCATCATGACAGCCACGTTGAGGAGGCAGTACAGCAGCGTTACCGCTATGAACGACTCGTAAGGACGAGCGGTGTAATCGACCAACTGGCGTCCTTGGCCAGCCAGATCCAGAAGGCCAATCGTGGACGCGACCGCGGAATTCTGAAATACGTTGACGAACTCGGTAGTGAGCGGCGGCACGATAATGCGGAATGCCATCGGCAGGATCACGTAACGGTATGACTGTGAAGAAGTCAAACCAAGAGCGATACTTGCGTTTTTTTGGCCACGCGACAGACTGGCGATGCCGGAACGCACCTGCTCGCAAATCCGCGCGGCCGTGAATGTTCCCAAACAGATGACACCGGCCAGGAATTGCTGAGTGACAGGACTTATCTTTTTAAATGCATCTCCTCCTGGCAGCAATTCCGGGACGACGAAATACCATATGAACAGTTGCACCAGCAATGGAATATTCCGGAAGAGTTCGACGTACGAGCCGGCGAACCCGGATGCCCATTTGTTTTGCGATGTGCGCATCACCCCAAGAACAGAGCCAATCAAAAGGGCAATGATCCAGGAAGACAACCCGACCGCGATGGTTACCTTCAGCCCCGAAACGATCCAGTCAAGGTACGTCTCGCTGGAAGAGGCCTGTTCAAGAAATACGCGCCAATGGAATAGGTAAGGCATGGTATCCGTATGAACGCTTTCCGACTGAGCAGTTCTTTTTGTTAGCCCGCAGTCTTTTGACGTTCGCTAAATGTAAAGCGTGGATCTTGCGCTTCGTTCTGGTCATTCGATATGGCCACACGCCTGCGCGCCGATTTGTGTCACGGAATAGACTGTCTCTATCGTCGCCGCGCCGAAAAGCGACTGCCTTTCGGTCGTCGACGCTCGATAATAAGCACTACTCGTCAAGCGCCTTATCATTCGGGGCAGCGATAAGCGTCTTCATATCGGAAGACATCGGGAAATCAACGTTGAATCCTCGCGGCGGAATTGGCTGCGTGAACCACTTGGCATAGAGCTTGTTGATCGAACCATCCGTCATCATTTTGGAAATAACGTTGTCCACCAGCTTCTTGAACGGCGCGTCGCCCTTTCGGATCATGCAGCCGTAAGCTTCCCGGGTGAAAGGCTTGGCCACTACCATCCAGTCCTGCGGCGATCTCGCCTTTGCCCGCTCAGCGTACAAGATCGCGTCATCGTCCATGTAGCCGGCTGCGCGGCCAGATTCCAACATGAGGAATGCCTCCCCGACATCTTTGGCACCGATGATGTTCATTCCGAGCTTTTCCTTGTCGTTCATGCCACGCAGCAGACGCTCCCCGGTCGACCCCGCTGCTGCAACTACGTTGCGGTCCTTAAGGTCTGACCACTCCTTGATTCCGCTGTCCTTCTTTACAAGCAGGCGAGTGCCGATGATGAATATGGTGGTCGAAAATGCCACCTGCTTCTGACGTTCGAGGTTGTTGGTAGTCGTACCGCACTCGAGATCGGTCGTGCCGTTCATCAGCAGGGGAATGCGATTCTGAGAAGTCACGCTCAGTTCCTTAACCTGCAACGTCGGAATATTCAGTTGCTGCTTGATGGCATCAACAATCTTCGTGCTGATGTCGTAGGAATATCCTGCTTGTTGATTGCCACCGAGGTTGTAGTTGAACGGGGGCGAGTCGTATCTCACGCCAAGTGAAATGACTCCGGTGTCCTTGATTTTCTGCAGGGTAGGGCCAAGGTCATCGGCCATGGCATTACATGCGATTGCCAGAAAAGCAACCCCTGCGAACATCTTAAGGTTCTTAAACATGGTTAATACTCCTCTTTACGTTGGTCTCGACTCGAAAATCTAGCTCGGCAGTGCGGGGCCGAAGGCGTAAGCGCCGCAATGCGGTTAAAGGCGATATTCGGTGCGGATCCTTGGGTTTTATGCGAATACTTAAAAATCCCAAGGAGTCACGAGATGCAGCTCTCGAAATCTTCCTCGCTTCTCAAAGTGAAACGGTAGGAGTAGTCTATGGCGAAAAATAAAGCACCAGAAACGATATGTTTTTGCCCTTGTGAACAATTTTATTGATGAGTCGCGATGCTTCGGGAACTTCAAACTTTCTTGGCCGTGGTGCGCTACGGCTCGTTCTCCAGCGCTGGCGCTAATATCGGGCTCACACAATCTGCCGTTAGTGCCCAAATTCATAGGCTTGAGGAGGAACTTGGTCTCCCGCTGTTTGATCGGAGCGGCCGGTCCGCCGTATTGAATTCGGCTGGCTCCGAGGCGCTTGCTGTCGCGGACGAAATCATGGCCGCCTATGCGAAGCTTGGCCGTAACGCGGCCAGCTCCCTTGCCGGCTTGATCCGGGTTGGCGCCATCGCCTCGGCGCAGGCGTCTTTTATCGCGGACGCACTTGCAATCTTCCGTTCCGAGAATCCGGAATGCCGTGTGAGGCTGGTTCCGGGCGTTTCACTGAATTTGCTTGGGCAGGTGGATTCAGGGGAGGTGGACATGGCGGTGATCATCAAGCCGCGCTTTACGCTTCCGTCGGATCTTCAGTGGAGATCGCTGCTATCCGAACCCTTCTTCCTGCTGGCGCCCGAGACGCATCACCGCTTCACATGGAGGGAGTTGCTGGAAGCGGAGCCGTTCATCCGATACGATCGAAACTCGTTCGATGGCAGGCTGGTCGATCAATTTCTGCGCCGCTCGAAAATTTCTGTGAAAGAGGCCATA
>Ga0153932_1000389_pt1 | contig 12784 bp, 20 predicted proteins | sample TSNJ016MetaG_FD_102273 | JGI IMG/M metagenome (GOLD analysis project Ga0153932, IMG submission 102273) | Attine ant fungus gardens microbial communities from New Jersey, USA - TSNJ016 MetaG | ecosystem: Host-associated > Fungi > Mycelium > Unclassified | place: USA: New Jersey, Wharton State...
GCAATCGCCTTGAGCCATGGGAATACGATCGGGAAATGTACAAACGTCGAAACGAAGTGGAGCGACTGTTCCGAAGACTCAAAGGCTTCCGTCGCATCTTCTCGCGATTCGACAAGCTGGATGCGATGTTCATCGCTTTCATCAATTTTGCGCTTATCGTCGATGGACTCAGGTAGTGTGAACACGCCCTAGCATGCTCGAGGCATCCACTCAATCAGCCGCATCCCGTCATTAACCCGTTGCATTTCAGGCTTGAAACCGCCCTTCTTCGGGCGTCGCCGCCAAACCCATCCGAACCGCCGCGTGCGCGCGAATCGCTTCGCATTTTTTGAGCAACTCGACGTTATCGTTCACGTCCGACTGCATTTCATTGCCAAGCAGACCCAGATCTTCCGCGCTTATAAAGATGGCTGGATTGCCTGCATTGATCATCGTGACCCGGAATGATCCGTATCCGGGGACGTCCAGCGAATCGACCGGATCTCCTGTAGGCAACATTCCCCCCGTCGTTTCTTCACCGTCTTCGGAACCGCCAGGGTTGAGAAATTCGATCTTGATCTCAGCTGCAGGAAGGTCACCCCGTCGAGTTCGAATTCACCTTCCTCGACAACCTCCCCATTTCTCACAGGAACGTGTGCAATGATCTTTGCATTGATGTTCGCCTGCCAGATGCGGACAATCGCCACGCCGTCTTGGGCTGCCTTAACGAACCTTTGCTCGATCGCAAACGGGCCAACGGCAGAGGTGAGATTGCCGCAATTGCCGGACCAGTTAATGAAGGGTTTGTCGATTGAAGCCGCGCCAAAGAGGTAGTCCACGTCGCAATCTGGCCGCGACGACGGCCCAACGAGCACCAACTTGCTCGTGCTAGAGGTCGCGCCCCCATCCCGTCGATCTGTTTTTCATATGGGTCGGGGCTACCAATTACGCGTAGCAGAATCTTGTCCCGAAGAACCGGGTCGGCCGGCAGACTGTCGGCGCGAAAAAAGACACCCTTACTCGTGCCACCACGCATATATATGGCGGGAATTTTGTATTGAGCCACGCTTTGCTCCTATTGGGTTTTGAAGGTGATGCACACGGGGTGCCCGCGGAAACGACGTGACCAGTTGGCGTCGGGGCGCCAGTTTCTGCGTCAAGGAGGTACTGAACGATTGAATCGGACTGTTCGTTGGCGACATAGAGCATCCGACCGTTGTGACGGAGACAGATGAATCTGGGGCCTGCCCCTGAGCGTCAGTCCAGCGGGCCTTTGAGGATCAATCATCGTCAGAACTGCCCAACGAACCTGAGCGTTCGCTAATCCGAGAGCTGTTTTCGATACGCCGTCGGGCTGACGTTGAACTGCCGGGCAAACGCAGTCGAAAAGTGACTGGGGCTCGAGAAGCCGGTCGTGGCAGCAATATCGGTAATCGATTCTCTGCTGTTTGCCAGGAGCTTCATGCCTGATTCCAGCCGCAACCGCATGATGTATTGCCAAGGAGTGGTGCCGAAACTGCTTTTGAATATCCGCAGAAAACTTGTCTCGGACATCTTTAGCAGACTCGCCAGTTCGGAAACTGTCATGGGATGAGAGATCGAGTCTTTCAGATGCTCGTCGAGCATTTTTATTTGCCGATTCGAGAACTTGCAAGGTCGCGGATCGCTGACCTTGCCTGACTCATTTGTTAGAGAGAGGTACCGATCCAGCAAATGAAACCGAACAATCTGAAGGAGCGAATCGCGCGCCATCGCAGCAAGGTCGCCCTCTCTTTGCACCCAATCGGCTAACTTCGCGGCCGCGTGAGACAGAAACGGATCACGGTGTCCCACCCGTGCCTCGAGCTCGCCCTGACCGGCCACGCCCGCCGGCAGCGTGAACTCAGCAAACCCCGCTTCGTTACCATGTGCGAGCGCAGCATACCGGCAACCCGCTGGAATCGCCCAAATGTCACCGATAGCCGGTAACGTGTCCGTCGAGGGCCCTTTGGAAAACACCGACTCCATACGCGTCAATCGTCCCGCGAGATGCACGACGACTGTGTGAGCAGTCCCTTCGAAACACCAGTCTGTTGGCGACTGGATATTCTCCGTGGCCAGCGTCGCTGATATTCCGTCGACTGCCAGCTGACCGCGGGCAATGACAATGCGTGGGGAAAGGGGACGCTCGCCGTCCCAGATGTCAAACCTGTCCATGATCTGACTCCAAAAAGTCTTGCCTGAATTTTGGACGTTTGCCGGTTTTTCGAAAGCGTAACCGGAACAACCTGACTACGCTAATGCTATCAACCGCGCACCCGCTCTCCCATCTTGATCCAACGAGGAATTACCATGGCTAACACTCACCTTTCAGAAAAAGTTGTTGTCATTGCTGGTGGTGGGAAGAATCTCGGTGCGCTCATCGCCGACCAACTGGTAGAGGGCGGGGCGCGCAAACTGGCATTGCACTACAACAGCGACGCCTCACGGATTGCGGCCGACGAGACGGCGGCCGCCCTGTCGGATAAAGGCGCCGAGATCATCACCTTCCAAGGTGATCTGTCGATCGCCGACAACAACACAAAGCTGTTCGACCTGGCTCGTTCGCATTTTGGAAAGGTTAGCATCGGGATAAACACGGCGGGCGTCGTGATCAAAAAGCCCATTCTTGATGTGACCGAATCTGACTATGAAAAGAGCTTCGCTGCCAACGCCAAGGCAGCGTTTTTCTTTATCCAGCAGGCAGGACGTACTCTTGAAGAACGGGGCAGCATCGTTACTATTGTAACGTCGCTGCTGGCCGCTTACACGCCGTTTTATAGTATCTATCCCGGCAGCAAGGCACCCGTCGAGCACTTCACACGTGCCGCCTCGAAGGAGTTTGGCGAGCGAGGAATTTCCGTGAACGCTGTTGGCCCGGGCCCAATGGACACGCCATTCTTTTACGGCCAGGAGAATGCGGAATCCGCTGCTTACAATAAGGCAGGCGCGGCCCTCGGCAAGTTCTCCAAAACGGGCCTCACCGACATCCAGGACATTGCGCCGCTAGTCCGGTTCTTGGTGACCGAAGGATGGTGGATTACGGGGCAAACGATCTTTGCGAACGGTGGCTACACCACCCGTTAGGACGTACTCGGGCGTTGTCAACTTGCGGGAAGTGAGCGATATGGCGGCCGTAGAACGATCTGTCAGGAAGCAGAGGACGGATCTTGGGTGAGTGCAATGAATTCGCGCCAGGCGACGAATAGGGCAGCAAGTTGTTTGCGATAGAAAGAAGCGCGCGGCAGATGTCGCTTGAGCGCGAAATGTTGCCGAATTGACTTAAAGAACGAGAGAAATTCCTGCGTGCATTTCGCGTCTCAAAAGCCGCGCATGCGATGCTCGCGTTCGCGTGTCGGTCGATGGCTGTCCTCAGCCCGGTTGTTTAATCGGGCTGCCGCGTTGACGAACACGTGCTGCACCTTCGCAAGTTCCGGGATCTTGGCTTTTGCCGCCGGATAGCTGCGCAACCGATCGATGACGATCCCGAGAATAGAAATCAAATGATTAAATAAACCGAGGAAAATTATGAAACTACTTACCACCCGCTTCGAGGCTTTCGAGATCCTTGGCTTAGTGCGTCGCGCCCAGCAGATTGGGTTGGTCGAGTAAGCTTTCTCCGCCGACATCTTGTGGTCGAATCCGGACTTGCGCATGAATACGAACATCTCGAGGCGCCCACCTAATTCGTCGATGAGCGCCTGATCTAGCCACGGCTTGTAGATCTTGAGTTCCGGGTTTACCAAGAGGCCATAACGATAAAACCGCTCGATGTCGTTGCGTTAATACGTGCTGCCGTCGGCCCAGATATTGACGCCATGCTGCTTCATCACGGCGACGAGCATGGTTCCCGTCACGGCGCGGCCAATCGGCGTTGTATTGAAATAGGTCGCGCCATATCCCGGGCAACATCGTCAGTCCGTCGGAAACACGCGCAAGCGCTATCTTCGTGCAGATCCGAATCTTCTGGTCAAACCGCACGTTCGATCGTCGTCTTTCTCTGCGCTTTCGTTCGCCGTCTCAGATGCAGCGCTGATAATCGAATGGTTGAGCTATGGCGCCAACACGTTTTTCGTCAACATGGGACTATTGTTGATCGCAGCCTCAATGTCGTATGGCTCGCAACCGGTGCTTTGGTCGATCGCAACAGAGATCCTGGCCGCTAGCGTGACCGGGTTAGGCAGCGGGACAGTGAATTTGGTAGGCGTATTAGGCGCATTTAACCGTCCACATCTCGTTGGCAGTTTCCGTGTGCTTACGCAGTTACTTTTCGCAGGTTTGCTGGTTATGAGCGGCAGCTCGATCGGCACGTGTATTACGATGTTGTTGACCAAAGAAGCCGGCTGGCCACGAACACCCCGAGTCATTTCGCATCTCGGTCTGATGCAGATCGTTGATTGAGCGCAGCGCAACGCTGCGACAGATAGCATTTTCGTATATATGTTCCAGCGAAGGCGAGGGCCGGCCATCATTTTAGGCAAGCTGCGGAGCGGGATGCGGCACCGAACGCCACGCTCTCCGCGGTCAGCGCTACAGCGATTTTTGGGGGGTTCTCCTACCCGATAAGCAAGCACCAGCAACCATGCCAAAAGGTGAGGTGAAAATTTATTTAGATAATGAACGATACCGTATGGTATTATAAGATTTTAAAGAAGGAGAATGGCGTGAAAAAATCCGCTGCACCGATAAGTTTGCTCGGTATATCTGGAAGCCTGCGCCGTGACTCGTATTGCACGGCGATCCTGCGCACGCTGGGCGAAACCATCGCGCCAGGCGCGACACTCGAGATCTTTGACCTGTCGTCAATTCCTTCGTACAACGAAGATGACGAAAGGTATCGACTTCCGCATGCAGTGCTTGCCCTTAGGCAGGCATTGGAAAAATGCGACGGTGTCGTACTGGCGTCGCCGGAATTCAATCACGGTATGCCCGGCGTGTTGAAGAATGCGTTGGACTGGGCGTCTCGACCCGCGTACAAATCGTCGTTTGCAGGGAAACCGACTCTCGTCGTGACCGCTTCTCCCGCGTTCACCGGCGGGGTGCGCGCACAGTCGCAGATCGCAGATACCCTGGCTGCCATGCTTGCGCACGTTGTAGCTGTACCTCAGGTGGTCATTGCCAGCGTCCACGAGAAAGTGGTCGATGGCAGAATGACCGATCCGGCTTCGCTGCAATACCTTGCCGCTGCCATCAACGTGCTAGCGAATGTGATTGGCTTGCAGCGGCTGGCCCGGCTAACCGTCGCCTGAACCGGGGGTAACATGGGACGATCCGATACTAACGCCAAGCGCGGTCATCTTCTCGACATAGCCGCGGACCGTTTTCTTGCGAGTGGCTTCTCGGCTGTGAGCGTCGATGAGCTCGTCGCAAGCGCGGGCCAGTCTAAGACCAATGTGTATTCTTGGTTTGGCGGCAAGGAGGGGCTTTTCCTGGCCACCATCGATAGGCTGCTCGACTCGATGGTCGTACCTCTTGTCGACAATGGGTTCGCGTCGTTGCCGCTGAGCGAAGGCCTGCACGCGCTGGCGGAAGCCGTGTTGAAAATAGTGCTCGGGAAAAATGCGCTGGCTTTGCACCGCCTGATCATTGGCGAGTCGCAGGCATTCCCTGCAATCGGGCGGGCGTGGGTCGTGGCGGGTCCGGAGCGGACCTACGCCTTCTGCGCAGATTTCATGGCGGTTCATCAACACGCAGGCCGGCTTCGACCGGCGGATCCCCGGCGCGCTGCAGTCTTCTTCCACGACATGCTGACTGGAGATCTCGAACATCGAATCCTTGTCGGTGAGCGGACAATGCCTGGCGCCGCCGAGCGGAGAAAGCTTATTGACGCGGTGATTGACGTCTTCACGCGCGGCTATGCAGTTTGAACTTCAGAGCTTGCAACACCGTCTGCGCAAACGGCGAGGCATCAATGATGCCGATGGCATCGGCAGAGCGGCAACCGAACATGGTCAGCCCGTTATCGCTCTACCGACAGGTCAATTTGGTTGAATCGAAGAAAATATCTGGCAACTCATTCGCAATGAAGCTGACGCGTTGCGGCTTTCCACGCTCGATCTGTTTCCGCCCGCCTCGATCGGCGCGGTGGTCAGCGGTCCGCCGTTACTCTCTATTTCGCGCGCTGATTTCCGTCCTTCGCGGCGCCTTTCGCTATATCAGCCCCGGTGGGGCCTTCTATCGGCTTACGTACGAATCGCGTTGTCCCATGCCGAATGCAATCCTGGCTTGTCTATGGATGAAGCCGTCCGCGTAGGGCAGACCGTTCGGAATTTGCCACCTGCTGTGATCTAACGGATCACCCCACAGTGCGTAAATTGATTGGAAGAAAACGCCCGCGCCGGACATTGCGTGAAGCGGAAATGTCATGGCAAGTTATCATACAAGTAAATGTAAAGGAGTAGATAGTGTTCAATTTTTTTGACGTGAACGAAATGATGAAAGCGTTTCCCGATGAGGCGGTTAGCACGATCGTAGACACCTATCTTAGCGACGAGCCTTCAGCAAGCTCGCGAATCTTCCGCGTCTACTACCCTATACCTCGTCACTACCATGAGACATGCGAGGAGCATCTCTATCTCCTTACGGGTAAAGTTAGATTTGCGATCGAAGACGAAGATCCAAGAGTGCTCACGGCCGGCCAGTTGGTCACGTTTGAGCGAAACACCGTGCATGCAATTACCGAGATTCTGGAGTCCCCCGCCGTATTTTTTACGGTTGACGCGCCACGACGAGTCCCGTCTGATGTTGTGTACGTGGATCCGGAGGATGCGAAGATCCGGCCTTTCGTTACCCACCTCCACGACCCTAAGCAATGAGTTTCGCGGCGCGGTTCCGACACGGCGTCACATGCTGACTTGAATGCTGGAGGCATTGTTAGTACCTTAAATGCCAAGTATAGCGTCACTATCTCAAGGTGTTCCAGGAACTCTGTCCACGCGTGGGCGGGCAAAGCGGGTTCGGGCACGCAGACGCCGGGACCGGTCAGCTTCTCTGGAGCACTAAAAAATGAATCAGCTCATTCTCGTGCTGCAGCGGAACGTCGCTCTTTGGAATCAGCAGATCCAGGAAGGTCTTGGTGACACGATCGGACGGTTGTCGGTGGTGTCCCTTGAACGCGGCGACGGCTCTCAGCAAGGCGCCGCGCACGGTCGGATTATTTCACCACTGCGATTGGGCTTTCGCGAGCGTCCTTCGCGCGTGCCCGCGCGATTGATTAGGGCACGCGCGCTATGCCCAGGTACTGAGCGACCAGATCCAGCAACGTAGACACGTCATTCCCTTCAAAAAGTGGTCGTGCGAGCGTCTAGAAAAAAGACCCGAAGAGACCAATGAAGGCCTCGTCCAGCAGACCCAACGTGTTGGTCGGGGGCACATCACTAACGGATGGCTCGGCGAACATACGACTAAACTTCCTCGCAAACCAGCAATCTTGTCACCATACCGGCACCGGTTTCTCCAGGTTTAGGGAATACGAGATCAAGCCTTCCCTTATTGACTTCGTCAAGCAAAGGCGTCGAACCATCCAGCAGTCGCTGGACATTCATTCCGGGAAGTCGACTGCGAACCCGTCTCATAGAAGCCGGCAAGTCGATGAATGCGCGTGGCTCTGAATCGAGCCGATGCGCGATGGTCCGCGGGCGAGGCCACCCGGGTAACCGCCAAGCGCGTTTCGAGTGCCGCTGCGAGCATGCAGGCCGTTTCCTTCAAGCGAACTTTTCCTGCGAGCATCAATCAACGCAGCGCGTGCTGCGAGTCTACAATGGGCTGCCGAGCTCGTCTCCATGCGGTGGTATGTTCGTGAAACACCCGACTGGCCAATATTCAACCGACGTGCTGCCCGGGTGAAGCGACGTCCTCCGGCTATGGCGATGGAACACTCAAGCTGCTATAGATCCGTTTACCTGTCCAGGATGCGACGAGTTCTTGCGGCGGATCTGTCATAGGGCTCTAAATTTTCAGTGCGCAGACGGCTTTGGTCGAGTGAGGAGCTGTTTGTCGGCACGGAGCACCCGCGCGGTGACGCGGCAACGCTCCTGCAGATCTATTTTCCGTCAATCGATACACTCCGATCAACGTCGCGAACCGGCACTAACGCGTCGCCCAATTCATCTTGCCTCCTGCTGAATCAAGGGGAGCCTTCGAGGGGAGGTTGTGTCCGGGACACCATCGTTTTTGCAGTCAGAGAGAGTGCATCCGGCTCGCCGCTTTTGTTCATTGAGGACGGCGCGCCATAGCCCTGACGCACGCCGTGTTCGAAGGTCCAAAACATGGCAATGCGACGCCCGCTTAAGCGGAAGAGGGGGCTTAAGGCATGCATCACAACGCCACCGTGTAGCGAACTTGCGCGAGGTACGAACGGGCACGGATAACAGATTTGTAATCGGAAAGTCGGCGCGAGGTCATGGTCACATACCCACAATGAGAATCAGATGCTGCTCATGGTGAGCGACATCATTTCACTGACGCTCAAAGGCAACCAATATGAAAACACTGATCTGTGCAGTATTCGCCGTCGCTGTTCTCGCAGCTCCCACACTGTCGTTTGCCCAGACGACGAATGCGCCGGTCACCCGTGCAGACGTCAAAGCCGATCTTGTGCGGGTCGAACAGGCGGGCTATCGCCCGGCGAGCAACGACCTCAATTACCCGAGCGACATTCAAGCTGCCGAAGCACGTATCCACACTCCATCAACTGCCGACACATCGTACGGCGGATTGCCCAATGAGGCAGCGTTTGGATCAAAATCACCTGTAGCCGAGGTTCAGAATCAGCCACTGTACTCGCATCATTGATGACAGTTCCGGCTGCGAGGCGCACGTATTTAGCGCCTCGCAAAAAAACACCGGGTAATCAGCAAAAGGGGACAGCGCCTGTGCGAATGGCAATCAACTACTTCGGTTATGCTACTAGAGCGTGAGGCGCTGAAGCGTTTTCGGGCATGTCTGCTGAGGATTCAACAGCCGTTCACGATTTTTCCGCGGCTCAGGAACGACAAGCTATTGAATCCGCGCTTTCGACGCGTGGTTCACGTAACTTGTGCGTGGGGGCGTCCAGTACTTCGTCTTGTCGCGTACCAACATGTCGCTTATCGGGTTGATCGGATGCCCGCGCCGTCAACGGTGCCAACACCGTCCACGGACCCAGTAACGCAAAACGCAAAAAGCTTGCTTGAGACGTCTTCGCTCCGCGTGCGATCGCGGCGGCAGTTCGTCAAACTTCTTTGACAATATGTCCGCTTATTTTCTGCACCTTAGTACAAGCTTTTCGATCAAATTCACCGATACCGTCCAGCGTCCCTTACCGCGACAGAACGCAAACCGAACAACCAACAGATCGTGTCGCGAAGAGCTTTCTGAATCCGACAGCTTCAAAGAAAGGCGCCCGGTACATTGCGCGTGTCGGCTGCCTTTTCCGGCGGACTCAGCAAAACGATTGTCATCTTGACGGACAGCTCGGTTCCTTGACGTGCAAGTTCTGGCACGGGTAGTCGGGCTTCAGCTGCGGATGAACGACCGTTTTCTTCCGGCCCTTGAATGTAGATTCGCCACCCGTAAGCAAGGAGTCGGTTTGCCTTGCTTCGGAATCGGTAATGGTCATTTCAGGCTTCGCCCTACGGATCAGGCCGCTCAAATCTGACAGGCTCGCGGCTTGGCTTTCGCCCAGCGACAAGATAAGCGAGGCAGCTATCAGCTTTGGTTTCAACAGTGCCATATAAGTGTTCATTTGTTTGCCTTAGAAGTACGTTCCCGGCAGTTCTTCGAACCCGCATCCTGCCTTGATCATCGATCCGACCGGTCGCCTGGCTTTACCGTCAAGGTCCGATCACTGAAAGGTAAGCCGCTGCCGCTTCGATCTGCTTATCGTTGAGCTTCGCCGCGACGGCTGTCATCGTTCCCGCCGCCGGCGTTTTCCCCTTCGCGCGCCCCTGAAATTCGTGTAGCCGGGCGACGACAAACGTCGCCGGTTCGCCGGCGATGCTCGGAAAGCGCGCGCCATTGCCTTTGCCGCCGGCCGCGTGACAGCTGAAGCAGGCTGGAACATTGGATCCTGCACCCATCTCGGCGAGCTGCTCTCCGGCAATCACCAGAGTCCGCGACGGCGGCGGCGCGCCTTCGGCAAGCGGTGGATTCTGCTTTGAGAAGAATGACGCGAGATCGTATATCTCACTTTCTGAAAGATCCTGCGCGACCACATGCATGACGTCGCTCGTGCGCGTGCCTGCTTTGAACATCGAGAGCGCATGCGCGAGATAGTCTGGATCTTTACCGGCAAGCCGCGCTCCGCCGGTTGTAGTGCCTGCACCCAATGCGCCGTGGCACGCGATACAGGCTGTGATGGAAGGAGCCTTGGCGCCAGGAGCAGCATCGTGCTCCTTTGTTGTGGATTGCGCGTGACAGACGCTGACGAAACCTACAAGCGCCGCCAGCGAAATCGAACAAAAGCCGCCGCGCAACATGTTTATAGAACGTGAGCCGATCATGGTCATCTTCCGGATATCTTGTTAAAAAGCGTCGTGAGAACGATGCTTCTGGTGCGATTCTGCCGGGGTGATCCTGACCGTGGACCGTCATGTGAATTACAAATTTGTTATGTTGACCGCGAAACGGCGTTGCCGATTTATCATCATCTCCACAGTTTGTCGCGTTGGTCCACTGGCGATCGAGCGACGCACGCGAGCCATCGACGAATCGGAATTTCTTGCTTTCGATGGCTCGTCGATCTCCTTGCTCCTTGTCGCGACATCGAACTGATGCATCGACTGATCAGAAATTTATATCGATCGACCGGGTCACTTTAGAATTGCGCCTAAGTCACCCGATGCCGCGGTCATTGCGGCATACGCGAGAAGCTTTTGGATGTCGCGCACTGCAGAGGACTACGGCAAGCGCAAGACTCCTTTGGGGTGACTCGAGCAGTGCGGCACTCAAGAAGGACTCAAGCCTACAATGCGCGAACAATCGGCTGATATTTCCGTGGCGGGATTTATGTTCGCGGCGCCCATCTACCGCAAATGGGCGGTGGCCTACCAAAAATCGGCCGGCGCAAAGGTGAACTATCAAGGTATCGGTTCGAGGGGTGGTTTTAAGCAACTTATGGCGAATATAGCCGACTTCGCGAGCTCGGATGCACCGATGAGGGACGACGAGTTGTCAAAGGCTGGGCTGTTCCAGTTTCCGACCGTCGTCGGCGGCGTTAGCCTGCTTGTCGACCTCCCCGGCAAGGGGGATCTGACACTCTACGGGGAAGTGCTTGGCGACATCTACCTTGGCAAAATTAAGAAGTGGAACGCCTCGGCAATCGTCGGATTGAATCCCAACACTAATTGCCGGATATCCACATCGCGGTGGTCCGTCGTGTTGATAGATCTGACACCAGCTTCATCTGGACGTTATTTGTCTCAGGTCAATCAGGAGTGGAAGAGCAAGCTCGGAGAAGGTGCAACGGTGAACTGGCCCTTCGGTATCGTTGGTTGCTAGCGACCAATCCCGTGAGCTTTGTGTTGCTTGTCGTCTGCTATGCGGTTGCTCATTGAAGAGGTCATTCCGGTGCTTAGCAGATGGCGGGATTCAGCACGAGTCTACTTTTTCTCGACGCAAGCAGACCTCTCGACAACGACCAACGGTCGGGTTAGCGCATCAGGCTGACTTGCGACGGCATACATGTCAAGTAAGCACACCGCAGAAAAAGGGACGCTGCTGCGACGCAGCATGACTCATACTATGACAGCAAGTTTTGAAATGAATCGTCTTTGCAAGCACAATAGCCACCGATAGCTTGAAAAAATTGCCTTACGCTAGGGCGGTTTTTAAGCGCCCGCGGTCTACCGGATAACGAGACCTCGAGTGCCGTTTCGTTGCAGAACAAAATCGTCGAGCACTAACGCAAGGTCGCACTCGTTAGGGCGCGTTCCCCACGTGCTGTAGCCAGCGACGGACGCTATTGCAAACCACGAATGAGGAGGAAACCATTCCGCGATGACGACGCCAGCGTCGAGTATTCGGAGGCGCCCCGTGTCCCGATGGAACTCAGCCGACATCGACATTCCGTCAATTTGCTTGCTTGCGTGGATTGGCTTGTTCAGCATCATGCCCCCCTTTGAAAGCTTTTTTTCCGATGTCAGCGGTTTTGCTATGTTCGGAATTTGCGGCGCGCACAATAGGTCAGTCCTGGTTGAAAGGCGCCGCGTCAAATACATGCTAGGGGCGCCCCGCCGATGCCTTCCTTACTGCCCGAACAATATGTCGCAGTCAGGGCCTCATCGGGCTTGGCGAGTTCCGCTAGCTGACACGCTTCGTCCCAAAGCCACACCGACGTACGTAGCATCGTCGCTCGCCGACGGTGGCACGGGCACTTCCGCTTTCTGCTGCGCCGTTTGCTGAGCGGTTGCGGGAGTATCTTGTGCGTACGCCGTCTCAATTGAGGCGACCAGGCTTGCGACGCTGACGGCAAATAGCAATTTCGAGTTCATCTCGATTCCTTCATTTGTGCGCAAGACACCGAGGAACGACGCCTACGGTAACTTGCAAGATTAGAAATCCGCGCCTTCCAATGACTGGCCAAGACGGTATCAAGACTCGCAGCTCGAGAATGAAATCCTGGCCGCTAAGGTAGAGCGAATGGATGTTGGTTCGTAGCGCGCAGACGGCGATCGGTACCAGGCTTGGCGGTCTCAAGTCGAAGTGCAACAACTGGTCTAATGTTTAGATGACGTTGCGAGATCCGCTGCTTTTAGTGTCGCGGCAAATACCTCGAAGGGTGAATGAAACGCATGCGTAGCACGAGGGC
>Ga0153932_1000390_pt1 | contig 12782 bp, 11 predicted proteins | sample TSNJ016MetaG_FD_102273 | JGI IMG/M metagenome (GOLD analysis project Ga0153932, IMG submission 102273) | Attine ant fungus gardens microbial communities from New Jersey, USA - TSNJ016 MetaG | ecosystem: Host-associated > Fungi > Mycelium > Unclassified | place: USA: New Jersey, Wharton State...
GGGTTACGGCGGACCCCGGAGAAACTGGAGGACGGTCGGAGTCAACAAACGTTTGCGCCCGGAATAAATTTTATTTCTGGAATTGTCGCGGGATTGTCCACCACTTGTTGCTGACGAATAGTCCGGTGGTGCTGGTTTACGTTAAGCATTTGTTCGGTATTCCGTAGAAAACCGGTCGCTGCCGAATCTTCGATTCTTCATACCAGACTTATGGTTTTCTCTAATCGAATTCTGAGGCGCGGCACTGGACCATGTCGCGCTCTTTGATCCTGAGCTTGTCTTTTATCTCAGAGGGTAGCGTGAGAGTGACGACGGGCTGACCCGCTTCATGCTGAGAGCGCAAGACCGCTCGGCGTTTTGCGTACGGTATCGGCAGAAAGAATTTCCGCATGCTGTCCGCCGGCTGCTGAACAACAGTCGTGCGCAGGTGGCCGGGTTCGCCATGCCTGCCAGCTGCGAAGTGGAGGGGCATACGGCCGTGCGGCGAAAGGCGTACGTCCGTCAACTGGCGGGAGTTGAGTCGTCGACGTTTTCAATGGAGCTTGGTCATTTGACCGAGTCCGAGGCGCTCACGGAAGAAGCACTTCTTCGCAGCGCCTGGTCGAGTTGAAGAGCTTCCGAACGAAAACGACAATGGTTTCGGCAAGACTCCTAATTGCATCACACTTTTATCAAGCGGCTCGCCGGCGTAATCTGCAACGGGTCGACGCGCAACTCGATCATCGCCGGGACGCCCGCATGTTGCGCTCGCTCGAACGCCGCAGGAAAATCTTCCGTCCGTTCAACGCGCTCAGCATGTGCGCCGAACGCTTTCGCCAGCGCAATGAAGTCAGGATTTGCCAATCTTGTCGACGAGACGCGTCCTGGATACTCGCGCTCCTGATGCATCCGGATCGTGCCGAGCATGCCATTATTCACAACGATCAGGACAAGCGCCGCGCCGAACTGCATCGCGGTGGCAAGTTCCTGCGGATACATCATGAAGCAGCCGTCACCGGCAAAACACACCACTGTGCGCTCCGGGTAGTGCAGTTTCGCCGCGATCGCGGCTGGGAAACCATAGCCCATCGCGCCGTTGGTCGGTGCGAGTTCCGTCGCCATACGCCGGTAACGGTAAAACCGATGCACCCAGACCGTATAGTTGCCTGCACCGTTCGTGATGACGGCGTCATCGGGCAACACCTCATCGAGATGCGAGATCACGCTCGCCATATCAACGCCCGCGAGTTCCTCGCTTGGTGAAGACGGCGTCGAATGCTTCACGTAGTCGGCACGCGCGGCCGCGGTCCACTCTTGCCAAGGTTTTACGATGGCATCGTCACCCTGTTTTATATGCGGTGCGCCACAATTCAATCCGTCGAGTGCGGCCGCGAATGCGCGCATGCCGGCATTGATCGGCAAACGTGCCTGATACACACGACCAAGCTCTTGCGGATCGGGATGCACATGCACAAGCGACTGACGGGGCAAAGGACTCTCAATCAAGCTGTAACCGGAAGAGGTTGTTTCGGCGAGGCGAGAACCAATCACGATCAGTAGATCTGCTTCGCGCACACGTTCTGCAAGCGGCGGCGATACACCCAGGCCCAGTTGACCCACATAGTGCCGGTCGCGATTATCGAATAGATCCTGTCGACGAAACGACGCTGCAACCGGCAGGTCGTTCGCCACGACAAAGCGTTTGAGCGCGTCCGTAGCAGCTTGGTCCCAGCCAGTGCCACCGACCACGACCAGCGGCTTGCGTGCGTCGTCCAGGAGCGTCTGCAATTCAGCCATTGCGCTGGCTTCCGGGGCAGCTTGCGCGACGCGTACCGGCGCTGCATCGGCAACCATGCCGCTGTTGAAAAGAACGTCCTCCGGCAAACTGATCACAACCGGGCCTGGTCGACCCGACATCGCGATGCTGAAGGCCTTCGACACAATTTCCGGGATGCGCTCGAGACTGTCGATCTCAGTCACCCATTTCGCGAGGCCGCCGAACATCTGCCGGTAATCGACTTCCTGGAAGGCGCCCCGTCCGAGGAAATCGCGCCCGACCTGACCGATAAACAGGATCATGGGAGTCGAGTCCTCGCACGCCGTGTGTACGCCATTTGACGCATGCGTCGCACCAGGCCCTCGCGTAACGAAGCAAATGCCCGGCCGGCCAGTGAGTTTGCCGTACGCGTCCGCCATGTTCGAGGCAGCCCCTTCATGGCGCGTGACAATCGTGCGAATGCCGTGGGCGTCGTGCAACGCGTCGAGCACTGCGAGATAGCTTTCCCCCGGCACGCAGTAGACCGTGTCGACCGCATTGCGGGCCAACGCGTCAACGAGAATCTGACCGCCATGGCGCGATCGAACAGTTTCAGACATGGACTTCAGGCTCCTTATTCCGGGTAGGTTTGCGTCACGAGTCGTGTCGCGCGGTGTTTGCGCGCTCCGCGGTTCGACTATGTACGTGCCGGGCATGCATGACATCGAGTATGCGCACTATCGCGGTTGCTCTCATGGCGCTCGATGCATAGCTGCTATGCGATGTGCCACCCAAGCCGCACAACGCCATAGATTCACCGCCACCACCGGATTGAAATGTCGGGTCGCTCTGCTCACCGGCAGGTTTTCTTGCGTTTCCTCGATACCTGCTGTGCATCCGCCGCATAGCGGCCTGTGGCATGCTTAACTCACTGATCCGGGTGCTAATTCCGGCGATTCAATCAAAAGACTGGTGGAGACAATATCGTGTCATTGCGCGGCAACATGAACACTGACGGACCGGGCAACGGGCAACAACGCTTCTGGCTGTTCGCCATGACGAAGCAGGAGCGCGTCACATGGGCGGCGTGCTTCGGTGGACGCGTGCTCGACGCGATGGACTCGCAGGTCTACGCGCTGATGCTGCCAACGCTCATAGGCGTGTTTGCGCTGAGCCGTAGCCAGGCCGGCACGCTTGGCAGCCTGACCACCCTGGTCGCTGCATTCTCCACGTTGATAGCGGGTTCCGCGGCGGACCGCTTCGGGCGCTTGCGCGTGCTGCAGGCCGCGATTGCGATCAGCGCGATCTCAACCGCACTGGCCGCGTTCGCACACAGCTTCACCTATCTGGCTGTGATGCGATCGATTCAGGGTATTGGCTATGCGGCCGAGCTGACAGCGAGTTCCACACTCGTCAACGAAGTGATCCAGGCACGGTTTCGGGGCCGCGCAGTGTCGGGTACGCAGAGCGGCTACGCGGTCGGTTATGCGATCGCCGTCGGCAGCATGTTGCTCGTGCATGCGTTCGTACCAGCCGAAATCGCATGGAGGGTGATGTTTGGCCTCGGCATCATTCCAGCGCTCTACGTTGTCGTGCTGCAGCGTTTCGTTGGCGAATCACCGCTATTTCTCGCCGCACGAAAAGTCGTTCCTGCGCAGCGAGACCGTACGTCGGTGGTCGATCTGCTGCGCGGGAGCAACGCACGAAACACGCTGGTCACGGCGATGATTTCCGTCGGAGTCTACGGCGCGGCGCAGGTGATGATTTTCTGGCTGCCGACTTATTTGCAGAGTGAGTTCCACCTGAACGTCGCGCGCACGGGGGGATATCTCGCGCTCAATATTGCGGGCTCGTTCCTCGGGCCCTGGATTTATGGCCCGATCAGCGACCGCTATGGCCGGCGACCTGTATTTCTGCTTTTCCTTTCCACTCAGGCCGTAGCGGTGCCGCTCTACCTCACGATTGGCGGCTCATTGGCGGTGACGCTCGGTCTCGGTTTGTTTGTTGGACTCGTACAAGGCGGTCTCGCCACCGGCGTGCAACCGATTCTCGGCGAACTGTTCGGCACGCGAATTCGCGGCCGTGCAATCGGCCTGAATAATGCCTGTGTCCGGGCGACTGCAGCGATCGCTCCCGCTTTGGTTGGTTATCTGGCCGCAGGACGCGCGTCGTTCGGACTGGCGATGGGTTCGGTCGCCGTTTCCCTGTACCTATTTGCGGCGCTCGGCGTGCTGCTGGTTCCAGAAACACGCGGCGCTGATCTATCAACGAATGCCGGCGATCCAGAGCATGAGCCTGCACGTCCGTCGGCCGATCTGCATGGCCCCGCGTCGAAACCTTCTTCTTTGGAGACCTGATCATCATGACTCGCCTGACCTTGCGGGCCGGCCTGCGGTCCATGCCGCTCACCGATCCATTGCTGAACGGTGACGTGGATAGCGGCCAGCTCGACATCCAGCCCTGCGGCGCTACGCCGTACACCGATACGTTCCGGATGATGGTGCGTGATCTGGCGTACGACATCGCCGAAATGCCGGTTGCTACGCAGCTACTCGCTGTCGACGCGGGCGCTCCGCTCACCGCGATGCCGATCGTGCTCGCAGGCGGTGGGCTGCCTCACGGCGCGCTGCTGTGCCTGACTGATTCGGATATTGACGGAGCCGATGCATTACGCGGCAAGCGGATCGGCATTCGTGCGTATGCGCAGACCACTGGCGTCTGGCTTCGTGGCGTGCTGCAGCACGAATACGGCGTTGAGGCCAACGAGCTGACGTGGATCACCACCGAGGACTCGCACGTGCTGTCCTTCAAGGATCCGAAGCATGTAACGCGAGTCGGCAATGCGGATCTCGTCGGCATGCTGCGTCGACGGGAGGTTGATGCGATTGTCGCGTCGCCGCATGTTGTCAAGGGATCGACCGACCTGCGCGGCGTGATACCGGATGCGCAAGCCGTTGCACGGGCCTGGGCGCAGCGCGAAGGCGTGCATGGCGTCAATCATGTGCTGTCCTTGCAGGTCGCGCAGGTCCGGAAACATCCGTGGATGATCGAGGAACTGGCCGATCGCTTTGCCGCCGCGCGGGACTGGGCGGAGCGTCATGCGCAAGATGGCAAACGCTTACCGCCCTTTGGTGACAGCGCCAACCGCCGCTCGGTCGATCTGATGCTGCAATACGCGCACGAACAGGCGCTGACAACGCGGCGTTACGAGTACGACGAGCTATTTCTGGCGTGGCCGCAGTCGGCCTCCGTTGCGCATACCGTAGTCACTTGACGTAGAGGCGGCCGCTGGCCGCACGCTTCAACATTAAGCTCCACGTGTAACGTGGAAAATGAAATTCGGAGAACTACATAATGGGCTCGACATTTTTCCAGAAGATCTGGAACGAACACATCATTCATTCATTCAGCGAACGGGAGTGCCTGCTCGCGGTCGACCGGCTCGTGCTGCACGACATGAGCGGCAGTGAAGCGCTGTTTCAGCTCGACAAGGCCGGTCGCATACCGATGAAGCCGGAGATGGTGTTCTCGACCATTGACCATTTCATCGCGACGTTTCCTGGTCGCGGGCCGGAAGATGAGCGCACCGTGTCGACGTCGGGGACTGGCGCAACCAAAGGGGCGGGCGTCGAACGGATGTCGATATTGCGTAACCTGTCAAACAAGTTCGGGGTGAACTTTGCCGATATAGGCAGCCTGAACCAGGGGATTACACATGTGATGGCAACCGAGACGGGGATTGCGCTGCCCGGCCTGATCATCGTCTGCGGGGACAGTCACACCTCGACGATCGGGGGCATCGGCGCGGTCGCATGGGGCATCGGCGCGTCCGAGGCGCAACACGTGGCGGCCACGCAGACGCTGCTGCAGACACGCCCGAAAACAATGCGTGTGACAATCGACGGCGTGCCGGGTCCGAATGTCACTTCAAAAGATATCGTGCTGCATCTGATCCGGCAGATCGGTGCGCAAGCGGGTGTCGGTTACTCAGTCGAATTTGCCGGCAGCGCGGTTCGCGACATGCCGGTCGAAGGCCGCCTGACCTTGTGCAATATGGCGATTGAATTCTCTGCAAAAATGGCGTCCGTCCCACCGGACGAAGTGACGTTCGCCTACCTGAAGGACCGCGAATATGCGCCCAAGGGCGCAGCATGGGACGAAGCGGTCCGGCACTGGCGCACGCTACGTTCCGATGACGACGCAGTTTTCGACTCCGAGATTCATACGGACATCACCGGGCTGGAGCCGCAAGTGACCTGGGGGTTGAGTCCGCAGCACACCGTGGGTATTAGCGAGCGCATCCCGGACCCGGCTCACGAGACGGATGAATTGCGTCGGGCCGCAATGGAGCGGGCGATTGCCTACATGCAGTTGACGCCGGGCGACACCGTGCTGGGTCAGAAAATTGACGTAGCCTACATCGGCACTTGTACGAACTCGCGGCTGTCCGATCTGCGCGAGGCCGCTCGCGTGCTGAGGGGACACAAAGTGGCACCGGGCGTACTCGCTGTGTGCGTGCCTGGATCGTCCTCTGTTCGCGCCGCTGCGGAAGCTGAAGGTCTTGACAGGATCTTTATCGATGCCGGGTTCGAATGGAACGAGTCTGGCTGTTTCGGCTGCACCGGCCTACCCGGCGCAGCCGGTGCGCGAACGATCAGTTCTGCGAACCGTAACTTCGAGAATCGGGGTGGATTGCAAACCCGCACGCATCTCGCGAGCCCGGCGACTGTCGCGGCCAGCGCACTTAAGGGACACATTGCGGATGTCCGGCAATCTCAAGCTTTAGGAGTCTGACATGGAGCAGTTCGTACGCACGACCGGGGTGGCCGCAGCCATCCTGCGCAACAATATCGATACCGACCAGATTGCGCCGGGTCTGTTCGCCGCGAACACGCCGAAGGAGAAGCATGCCGAAGCGTTGTTCCGCAACATGCGCTATCTCGCCAGCGGTGCGCCGAATCCGGACTTTGTGCTGAACCAGGAGCCTTGGGACACGACAGAGATTCTCGTCGTTGGCGAGAACTTCGGCTGCGGTTCATCGCGCGAAGCCGCGGCGAAGGCGCTGCGCGCGTTTGGCATTCGCGCGGTGATCGCGCCGAGCTTCGGCGGCATCCTGTTCAACAACTGCTTTCGCAACGGAATTGTTCCCGTCGTTTTACCTAAGGACATTGTCGGGCATCTGGCTGACGAGGCGAATTCCGCAGATGATGGAACGAGGATCACGGTCGATCTCGAAGCATTGACCGTGACGGATCATGCGGGGCGCACCTACGCATTCACCGCGCCGGACCAGCAGCGCGCGATGTTGCTGCATGGCCTGGATGAAATCGACTTCACGCTGGGCATGCGCGATGAACTGGATGCTTTCTGGGCACGCGATCAACTGCGTCGCCCATGGGTTTACCATCCGGGCCGACGCGCTGACGGAGCCTGAGGCACCTCAAGAAAACCGCCGCATCCGGCGCAAAAAAAATGGCGTTACATCCATAATTCAATAAAGGAGCGAGACGATGGGATTTACGCGTCGTGATTTTATAAGAGGCGTCGCTACGGTCGGAGCGGTCGCGACAGTAGGCGTTGGGCGAACATTTTCTGCGGAGGGTGTGGCCGCTTCGGGCGCGGCCGCGGCGGATGCCGCGAGGTTCCTGCCGGCGGAACAATTGCCGATGAAGGTCGCCGCCCATTCGCCATGGATGGAAAATGGCGTTGCCCTCACACGAGACAACACCATCTTTCTTGGCCTGCCACGGTGGCCTGGGCATGAGACCACTCCATCGGTCGCGCGCATTGAGGCGGATGGCACGGCATGGCCGTTCCCCGGTGGTTCCTGGAATAACTGGCATCCCGGCTCTGACCCGATGAATTCCTTCCAGTACGTCAATTCCGTGCATATCTTCGACGACGACACTGTCTGGTGCGTCGATCAGGGTGCCCTCCGCACGGAGGTCGCGCCCCCGGGCGCACAGAAGCTGGTGCAGTTGCATCCTCGGACCGGTCAGGTGCTTAAGATCATCCGCTACGACGAAAAAATCCTCCCGCCCGGAGCGAAGCTGAACGATTTACGGCTCTATGGATCGCTGATCTACAACACCGATTCCGGTCTGGGCGGAATCATTGTCCACGATCAGGTCACGGGGAAAACACTGCGTCGGTTGTCCGGTTTCAAGGAAGTCCTTGCCTCTCCGGAGCCGCCCAGGCCCGGGTCGCATCACGTGACGCCAAAGAGCGACCTGATCGAAATCAGTCCGGACGGCGAGTGGCTCTCCTGGGCGTCGCCGACCGGCCCCTTCTGGCGTGTCCAGACGAAATATCTGTGGGACGAAAGCATGCCTGACACTGTTCTGGCCACGCACGTTGAGCATTGGTTTGACACGCCGCTGGTTGGCGGGTCGGCCATGGACACGCTCGGCAATCTCTATTTGTCCGACATTCATGGCCAACGCGTGATCCTTCGTTCGCCGTCGGGGCAGGAGACCGTGCTCGCGTCGCATCCCGAGTTGTTCAGCGCGGACGCACCGTTCATCAGCGCTGACCGCAAGCTGTACGTTCCGTCGCCTCAGACCGAGCGAACCGCCCTGTTCGGCGGAACAGATCGCACGCAGCGTCCGTTTCTGACGATGGTCGTCGAACTGCCGAAGGAGTTTGCCGGTATTCCACTTGGCGACGCAATTACCGGGCGCCCGGTTTGACAGAAGGGCGGGTCTTGCTGCTGCCGTCGCACGGTGGCTACTGCTATGCAGTGTGAATGCCGGCCGCGATGTCTACGCGGGACTTTGTCCGGCGAGCTCGGCATCCGGCCATCCACCGTTTTCCACCAGTGTGACCATGACCTGCCGGATCGTTCGCAAGACCTGCCATTGAGCGGGAATGGGCGGCCGGTTCCGGCTTGAAATAATCGCAATTTCGCGCACTACATCGGGCTCGAGCCGGGTCGCCTGAAGCTTGCGCGCTTGCAACTCCTCATACACGGCCGCTACCGGGAGCATCGTGCATCCGCAGTTCTCTACGACAAGCTGCCTTGTGACGTGCACCGAAGCATCGCACTCCATCGCAATGTTCAGCGATTTCGAATAGCGCGCAACAAAGGCCTCCGCCCGAGTCCGCAACCCTTGCGAGTGCGATGGAAAGATCATAGGCACGTCAGCCAGGCGTTCGATCGGGAACGCCGCTGGAAGCGGGCCAAATTCCATTGGCGCAATAAAACTCAGGCGCTCGCGCAAGATGACGTCGACCGCGCCAAGAGATGCGCGATTTTCGGGAAGATAGGCGATCGCCGCATCAATCTCGCCGCTTGCAATCCAGTCGTGAATATGTCCGGCCAAGCCCTCCTTGAATCGCATCTTGATTCCTGGATACTGCAGCTGCAAAGCCTTGCCGATGGAACCGAAGAGGATCTTGGCGATGGTCGGCGGGGCAGCCAGCACAATGCTGGATGGGCCCTGATGCGCGGGGGCGAGGAGTGCGGCATTGGCATCGTCGAGTGTCTGTTTGATGATCTTCGCGTAAGCGACAAGACGATGGCCGCTTTCCGTAAGCATCACGCCGCGGCCGCTTCGATGGAACAAGCGTGTATTCAGTTCGGATTCAAGTGCGGAAATCCGCCGGCTCAACGCGGACTGCGATAGTCCGACGTCCATTGCGGCGCGAGAAAGGTTGCCGCTGTCTACGACGCTGAGAAACAGCAACAGATCTTCTGAATGCATTGCCGGGTCCGGTTGCGGAACACGCTGGCGCCTCATGGAGGGCCAGTGTGGCCGACGCTGTGTAGTGCTAATGCTGCTCAGTATAGCGCCGCGAGGGCCAGTGCCCGAGGGCATCGCTAAAGACAACACGCACCGGGCGAAAAAATTCCCGATTGCGGATCCGGCGCCGATCCTTCTCCAATGGTTAACCCCGCCTTCTGCAAGTGCCGACCATTTGCCTGCACGGAAATGCCAGCTGCACCCGGCACATAGCTGCTATGCATGCGGTCGATTGTGTGCCGGGTGCGCTCAAGCGACACTTACAAACATGGCGGGAGTTCATCGCGTCACTGATCCCGCAGGTCACGATGCCGAACTCGATCATGACTGGACGTCGCGTCAATTTATCCATCCATTTCCTTACGCGCTGCTGACCCCACATGACAGATATTCCACCCTCCCCGGAGACCATCGCACAGCTCGCGCCAAATGGCGTTCTGCGCGCGGCAATCAACTACGGCAACCCGGCGCTCGCGACAATGGACACGATGACCGGCGAACTGAGCGGCGTATCCGTCGATTTATCGAGGGAGCTCGCTTCCTGCCTGGGTGTTCCGATCGAGGTCGTTGAATATGCCAATGCCCGCAGCGTTGTAGACGGCGCGCGAGAGAATTTGTGGGATGTCGCGTTCACCGGCATCGATCCTGAACGCGCGAAGGAGATGGACTTTTCCCCCGCGTATTTGCTAATCGAGGGCGTCTACCTTGTTCGCGACGCGTCCCCGATCCGGACGATCAGCGATGTCGATCATCCTGGTCGCAGGATTGCGGTAAGCCGTAGCAGTGCGTATGACTTGTTCCTGACGCGCGAAATTCGTCATGCAGAACTGGTCCGTGGCGATGACCCCACACGCGTTGCAGACATGTTGATCGACGAGTCGATTGATGTAGTTGCAGGCGTCAGAGCGCGAAGCGAAATGGATGCGCAACGCATTAGCGGATTACGGCTGCTCGACGGAAATTTCATGGAAATCCGGCAGGCGATGGCAACGCCCATTGGCCGTCCGGCGGGAGCGCGCTACCTGGCCGTTTTTATCGAAGCGATGAAGGCGTCGGGGCTTGTCGAACGCGCATTAAGAACGCATCGAGTTGATAGCGGTAAGGTCGCGCCGGCCGCCCCACATTGATCGGATCAGCATGTGCCAACACCATGCACCGCCGAGTTTGTGTCGCGCAGCGCTGACTTGCACCAACCTGATAGCTGCTGTGCATTCACTGCACACATTGCGCGAATTTCGCATGGCATGCTTCTGAAACGGACTCGGCCGCCGCTCTACGCGACCGGACCATAACCCGATGCGGGGCGTACTTACGTTGCCGCGAACGCTGATCGATGACGTGCTCGCAAAGAAATACGTATAACTAATTAAAGTACTCGGGCGAACGATAGTAGTTTATTGAAATAAAAAATCAGGAGACGGTATGAAGAAGACTATGGTGCTCGCTGCTGCTACCGCAGCCGCGATCGGTTCCGGCGCAGCAAATGCGCAGAGCAGCGTGACGCTGTATGGACTCGTCGACGCAGGCATAGCGTACACGAGCAGTTCGGGATCGTTGGGGCAAACCGCGAACGGGCACTCCCAGGTCCTGATGGTCAACGGGGTGCGCGGCGCGACCGTGTTCGGTTTGAAAGGCGCTGAAGACCTCGGCGGCGGTACTCAGGCGGTGTTCCGACTTGAGCAGGGCTTCAACCTTTCGAATGGCGCGGAGACGACTCCGGGACTTGCGTTCAAGCGGCAGGCGAACATGGGACTGACGAATAACAATTACGGCTCCTTGATCGTCGGGCGGCAGTTCTCGCCCTATGTGATCCTCCTGTCGCCATGGAGCCCGACCAAATGGCTGACAGGTTTCTTTGGCGCGCACCCCGGCGACATCGATATGCTCGACCTGAACTATGTGAACAACGAAATCACCTATATTTCACCTGCGTTCCATGGCCTGACAGTCGCCGGCTCCTACGCGCTCGGCGGTGAGCCGGGCAGCTTCAACAGCGGTTCGACGTGGAGCGCGGACGTGCAGTACAACGCCGGTCCTGGCGGCCTCGCGATCGGTTTCCTGCGGATCAACAACTCCGCCTCAGGCGGTGGCGCATGGGGACCGTACACCACGCTGAGCAACAACGGCGCGGAGCCGTCCATTTCCGCATTGACGAACGGCTATCAGCTTGCGCAGGCGCAGCAACGCGTAGCCGTGACTGGTGGCTGGCAAATTACCCCTACTATCGATATATCTGGAGCGGTGTCCAACACGCAGTACATCCCGGGCATTCACTCGGGCTTCAAGACGGAGGAAGTTTTTAATTCTGCAGGCACCGTCTTTCACTGGATGATTACTCCCGCATGGTCGTATGCACTGGGTTACGACTATACCCGCGCGTCGAAGGCGAATGGTACCGATGGTGCGACTTATCACGAGGTGACAACACAAGTGTATTACTCGCTGTCCAAAGCAACCGGCCTGTATGCACTCGCCTCATGGACGCATGCGAGCGGCCAGACGCTGAGCGCGAGCGAAGGCGTGATCCGCGCCACGCCGACGATCGGTGACGGATTCAATGGGACGCCGGGTACTGGCAGCGGCGTGTTTGCTGCGGGCGTAGGTATTCTGCACCGGTTCTGAAAGAAGAAGTATCGGTCAGTTGCCGGTTTGCAGGCGTTTGGAAGCGGCGAGATTTCCATCGCACTGTGACATCCGGCATGCAGTGAGCAACATCAAAGAAGGCCGTTTTTAATCAGGAAAACATCATGCTTAGTTTTAATTTTCGTTTGTTTGCAGTAGCCGCCGTTGTTATTTCGATCGTGGCGCCAATGGCCGCGACCGCGCAGGACACGGCCAGCGGCGCCGCAGGTAACGGCGCGAGTTTGACCAAGGCGCAGCAAAAGGCGCGAAGGAAGACCGCGCGAAAGGAAGCCCGAACAAAGAAAAATGCGGAGCTGAAGAAACTTGAGTCCGCCGGCTATAACCCCGCAGCGCGGAGCGACCTTAACTACCCGGAAAATCTGCAGAATGCCGAGAAAAAAGCAGCGAATCCCGGTGCAGCGAGTCAGTAATTTGAGGCGCCCGGGGAGGGCGCCACGAGCCAATGGGGTTCCTGAAATCGTTTGAACAGGGTGTGTACTCACAGGAGCGGTCAGGGCGGCGCCGCACAGCTCCTAGGCGCACGCCCATGCTCACCGCGACTACTACTGGGGAAGCGCGGAAAGCGCGATGTCAGCAGCGCTATTCAGTTGCTCGACATGCCAGCAGGTATCAATCAGTTTGCGTGTTCGATCGGGCGAAAGAATGCCGTCTGCCAGATCCGA
>Ga0153932_1000391_pt1 | contig 12746 bp, 13 predicted proteins | sample TSNJ016MetaG_FD_102273 | JGI IMG/M metagenome (GOLD analysis project Ga0153932, IMG submission 102273) | Attine ant fungus gardens microbial communities from New Jersey, USA - TSNJ016 MetaG | ecosystem: Host-associated > Fungi > Mycelium > Unclassified | place: USA: New Jersey, Wharton State...
TCACGATGGCAAACGCCGTAACGCGTGCGGCGCATGGGCTCACGCTTCCTGAAAAGCGATTTATTGCCGCAGCGCTGGCGAAAACCGACAGCACCGACACTCGCGGCTTGATGGATGAGCGGATGCAAACCGTGAAGCTGTCAGCCATGGAATACGCGGAAGCGTTCGCGGTAACGCTGGACACTGCCTATGAGCAATTGCAGGTTGGCGCCGAGGCGCTGCAACAGCCCAAAGTAGTAGTGGAGACGCAGACGCGGCGCGGCACGATTCGCGAGGTTCGCAGCTGGGTCATTACGGGCAAATACGCAAAGGGGGAGGGCACTGTAGAAGTCCGTTGGCATCCTGACCTGGTGCCCTTCCTGTTTGGGCTGCGCAAAGAGTTCACCACCTACAAGCTGAAGCACGCGGCTGCGTTCCGATCAATCTATTCATGGCGAATTTTCGAATGCCTGAAGTCGTGGCAGGGCGCAGGCCGCTGGACGCCAACAATCACGGAATTTCAAGACGCGATGGACGCAGGCCCGACATATCGGGCCAACTTTAAAGCGTTGCGAGAGCGCGTAATTGAGCCAGCAGTAAAAGAGCTGCGCGAAAAAAATGGGCTGATTGTCCAATGGACGCCTATAAAGGCCGGCCGCAAGGTAACCGGGCTGCGTTTCGAATTCGAGCATGACCCGCAAGGCTCGCTTTTATTTTGAGTGACGGCGTTGTACTGGAAAGACTCTTCCGCGTTGGGGTTACGACCATACCAGTTCTATCTCGCAATTACGGTTCAAGTTTCCTAACGTATAGACTGAACGGTTGAGTTGTTCTTCGCATTGGAGGTCAGCTATGACCCGATATGGCGTAGTACCTTTGATTGCCCTTCTCGTCCTTTTTTTCGGCACCGCATTTGCGCAAGATTGTCAGAGCGGACGATATGAAATTGGCTCGGTGTCGGTTTCCACGGTAGTAATACAGCCACATACTCCGCCACACTACGTGTTGAACGGTGTGCTAATCGACAAACAACAAGGCGGGGTTTGGTCTTGCTTTGTACTGATGTACCAAGACATAAAGCATGTAACGAGCGAGGGGTGTCGCCGCATATACGTTACTCCGTATGACCAATCGTCGCCTCATATTGCCAGTCCGCCTCCGGCATCGGTTTTTGCAAATTTTTACTTCCTTATCGACGTTAATACGGCCGCGCTGTATGTTTGTGACCATTCTTCTTGTAATGATCCCTTCGAACCGACCGATCTGGATTATCAGAAGCCGCCGCTTCGGCCGAAAAAGCCGTGATTCCCCGGAGTCGATTAGAGTCGTTTTCGACGTTCCATAACACTTGTTTTCTCTCGATGCTCTGGACCCCGGCCTGACGGTTGCCGCGAGTCAGTCAGACCACACGCAGGTATTGGTATAGCGTTTCCCGGCTGATACCGAAGTCACGAGCAACAGCGGCTTTGGTATCGCCAGCCGCAACCCGCCGCGTCAGCTGTTCGACTTGCTCCGGCGTCAACGCGGGCTTACGGCCCTTGTACACGCCGTTAGCTTTCGCGATGGCAATGCCTTCACGCTGCCGCTCACGGATCAACGAGCGCTCGAACTGCGCAAAACCGCCAAGCATGGTCAGCATCAAGTGCGCCATCGGGTCAGCGCTGTCACCGCTAAACGTCAGACGTTCTTTCAAAAATTCGACTGTTACGTGCTTCGCATTCAATTCCCGCACCAGGCGCAGCAAGTCTTCGACGTTGCGCGCCATCCGGTCCATCGAGTGAATAACCAGCGTGTCACCTTCGCGCACGTGAGCTAAGGCGGCCTGTAATTGCGGACGCTTAGTGTCCTTCCCGCTGGCCTTATCTTCGAACACGCGATCCAGTTGCTCCCCGTCGAGCTGGCGCTCAGTGCTCTGGTCGATGCTGCTGACCCGCTTATAGCCGACGCGTTGATGCTTACCCGATTGCTCTTTTTCCCCGACCATGATTCCAGCCCCCGTTCGTTGTTGTTGATTCAGATGTGTCAGAATAGATTCTTATACCCTTAACACATTGTGTCAAGAAAATATTTTATTGACCCTAATCTGACGCTTTATCGCGGCGTCCTGACAGTCAGTCTGGGCTATACCCAAATCTGACAGGTAACAAACATGCAAGATGCAGCTGTGCTGTCGCTTCGGCAGCAGCTAACAATTGACGATGCCGCGCGACTGCTTGCCGCCGCGTCCGACTACATGCCGGCTGGTGTGTCCGCTTTGCTGATCGAGGCGTATTGACCATGACAGAACGCTACATCTACCGCTGCGTCGCATGCGGCAATACCGGCGAGATCGATTTTTCCGATGGTGAGGCGGCGACGGGTCCCAGGTGCTGTGGCGTACCGGTCATACTCGCACGGGATACCGGCCCGCTGTTTTGGCTCGAAGGGGGCGATGGATCGCCCTCGTTCGTCGAGCCGCCAAGGGCCGCCTTTGAGCCCGGACAGTCGCTGTATGAGTTGCAGTGGCTGTATGAGTTGATAGACGGTGAAAACTTGCTTAAGCCGGGCAGGGTGGTTATTCCACGGAAAGCGGCGGTGGCGCTGTGCGGCGGCGATCACAGGGAAGCCGACCCACTGTCCACTCTCACTGCGGCGATGAGAAACGCTTATGAAGACCTGCACGAGCGATTTAAAAACGCCGACCCAAAGGTCGGTCGGTCGTTTGCGGACTGGCGGGCCTTCGCCAAGAAGGAAAAGCTTCCCTACCACCCGCATATCGACGCGATGATGCAGGCGAACGGGTTTGGGCAGGCGATTGACAAAGCTGACGCAACCAACCCAGCGAAACTGATACCCGTGCGCCAGCAGCAAGAGGAGGCAATCTTGCAGGTGATTGTCGATTTGAAGTACACGGCCACCGCGCTTCCCCCAAACCCGGCTGGGCAACCGGGGGTAAGGGCCGAGGTCAAGAAGCTTCTCGTACCTGGCAGCCTTACTCCAAGCGCATTCCGCAACACCTGGCAGCGGCTGCTCGACGGCGAGCGAACCGCTTACGCGCCAGCGACTAACCCTCCCCAAAAATAGGTGAGGGGGGACACTTGCGACGGGTGAGGGTACGCATGGCCTAATCGGTTCACCGTTCAACACCAGGGAAAACCGAATGAACCCGAAACTGCCTACCCGCCCACTCACCACCGACGAACTCGCAACGTCGCTGAACCTCCGCCCGCAGACCCTTCGCAAACGCCTAAGCACGACTGGAAGCTATTTCGGCGTGATCCCTGCGAAGGGGCCCAATCGTCTTTTGCTGTGGCCCGCTGATTCCATCGAGCGACTGACGGGGGGTGCGAATGCTGCGTGAATCTGGTTTGGTGACCGCACAAAGGATGGATGACGCCATCGACGAGGCCGAGTGCTACCTGTTCAATGGTCTCAAGGCCATTGAAAAAGCCCTGGTTGATGAGGGTTTGAAAGAGGCCGACACCGGCGCTGCACTGGCGGCGTTCATGCTCGTTGCGCAGCGCGCACACGACCGAATGGAAGATGAGGCCAGGGGTGCGACGAGGCGCGAAGGAGTCTAAAGCCGACTCCTATCTGGCCAGCGCCACGCGCTAAAAAGAAAAAGCCCCGGACTGTCGATAGAGACGCCGGGGCGTTAAGTACAACTTAGCTTAATAATTATATGCCAACAATGACAAACCAACGCACACGCGTTCAGCCTATGACGAGCGCGCGCCGCCCGATCGTCGCATCGTTCGGTACAAAAGCAACCGATACCCACCTTACCCGTGAAACCCTTGAGTGGGACGATATCGTCAAGCGCTTTTCGACTGCGGTGCAGGCCGATATCGACCACAACGAATTCATGGCAATGCCGAAAAGGGACCGCCAGGCGTTGAAGACGCGAGACCCCGTTGTTGTGCCCGGTGCGTTCAAGGGCGATCGGCGGGGCAACAAGGACATTGGCGATACCCTTGAATACCGCTCGGCACTGACGTTCGACTTTGACGAAAACGCGAGCGACCTGTACGCCGCCCTTACGCGGGGCGACGTGGTCCTGCCATTCGACTACATCTGTCATCCGACGCGCTCCCACACGCCGGGTGCGCCGCGCCTGCGGTTGGTTGTCCCACAAGGGCGCAACGTGTCGCCGGCAGAATACCCTGCACTGGTTACCGTGATCGCGCAGTCGTTCTTCGCTACCGCGACACTTGATCCGGGATCGCTTGAACACGCACGCCTTATGTACATGCCGGTGCAAAACAAGGGCGCTGAATTCAAGGTCTTCTACTCGCCGCCTGGCAGTGGCTACATGAATCCCGACTGCTTCCTGCCGGACGCCGAGCCTGACGTGCTGAAGCAGGTGGCGACGCGCCGGGCGCTAACGGTCGTGGACGACGACTTTCGCGCCTTGGAGATGAAACACCCCGACCCTCGCTATACCCTGGAGCGGGTTAAAGATGAGTTGCTATCTCAGCTTGACCCGAACGCCGCTGAATGGGACCGCGCACGCTGGTTGAAGCTTGGCATGATCCTGCATCACCAGGGCGACGGCGACGCCGAGTGGTGCGAACTGTGGGATACCTGGTCCGCGAACGATGAGCGGGTGAATGACGACGGCGTTTTGATGTACCAGCCTGGTCTGTGCGAAAAGGAATGGGAAAGTTTTGGTAGCCGGCGCGGCGCCGTGACGATAGGAACCCTCATTAGGTGGGTGCAAGACCTGGGCATGGCCGAGAACGCTCCTCAGAGCGCCGAGCAACCAGAATCGGACGCCGCGCAAAACCCATCAGGTACGCGCTACCAGTTGCGCTCAGCTGCTGAACTGGCAGACGCGCCCCCGATGAAATGGCTAGTACGGGGCGTGCTGCCGCAGGAAGGGCTGGCGGCAGCGTTCGGCCCGAGTGGTAGCGGCAAGTCTTTTCTCGTGCTCTCCCTGGCCGCCGCCGTGGCTGGTGGTGAACCTTCCTGGTTTGGGCGCCGGGTCGTGCAATGCCCAGTGACTTACTGCGCATTGGAGGGCGAAGCCGGCATGGGTAAGCGGCTTAAATCCTGGCAGGTTCACCATAAAGCGCCGGTCCCTGATTGCCTGCGTTTCATAACGCAGCCGTTCGACTTGCTCGCAAGGGGGAAAGACGTCGCCGAGCTGGCGCGGGCGATTCAAAGCGCTGGTGGCGCCGGAGGTTTGGTGATACTGGACACGCTGAACCGCGCGGCGCCTGGTGCCGATGAAAACTCGTCCGTTGATATGGGCAACATCATCGCGGCCGCCAAACAGCTGCAAGACCTGGTGGGCGGCCTAGTGCTACTGGTGCACCACACTGGCAAAGATTCCACGAAGGGTTTGCGGGGGCATTCGAGCCTGCACGCTGCCCTCGATGGCGCCATTGAAGTCAGTTCGACCGACAGCCGTCGAGAATGGCGCGTAGCCAAGTCCAAGGACGATGAAACCGGAATTGGTGAGACTTTCCGGCTGGAGGTCGTGTCACTGGGCAATGATGAACATGGGGAGTCAATTACTAGCTGCGTTGTCCTGCCCGATGAATCGGTGCATGCCGTGAAGCGGGTGAAGTTGCCCGCCGGCGGAAATCAGAAGATAGCGCTCGATACCTTGGCCGAGCCGCTGCGTAATTCTTTCGAGTTCGGGGAGGATGGCGCACCGGAAGGGAGTCCTTGTATCCGGCTGGATCATGCCTTGGCGCTCGTGGCTGACCGGATGGTATGCGAACACAGCAGACATAAAATGCAGCGCGCCAAAGATGCTTTGCGTGGCCTGGTGGCCAGAGGCCTCTGTGGCATGAAGGGAGATTGGGTATGGCGCCTCTGATTTACCTGTTTGGCCCGGGTTCGCCCGCTTTTGCCCGCTTCCTATAGCTGGAGCGGGCAAAACCGGGCCGATTGCGAACTAGCCCGGAAAAGCCCGAAAAGTGGCAAACCGGGCCAAAACGGGCTTCTTTAGTTTTCGTAGAAAGCCGCGATAGGTGCCACTGATGTTGATTCGTGTCGAGTTGCATAGCGTTTCGCATCGTCGTTACATCGCAGGTCTTCAACGAATCAACAGCAACGACGACCCAACAAACGAGAAACGAGCCTTGAAAGCACACCAGTCTCGGTGAATTTTCGACCCTCCGGCACACCTGATTTGCGGTTGAAAACGGGTCCCATGAAATTCGGTGCACGCAGACAGGTACAAGTGCAGGAAATTTTAAAAAAAAATTGAGCGCTGAATTGCCCCTTCGTATTGCGTGCGTCTCAGGCGCGCTCATGGCGTCCAACGCGCGTACAGCTACCGTGCGCACGCGCGCGAGATAGTCGGCGCCCGATGCCCTTACTTAGACGCCGCCTTAGTAAGTCGCGGCAATCTGGTTCGAGCTCCGACAGAGTCGTGCGAGGATTAACCGTGAACCGACTTACACGGCCCGGCTACATCGAGCTGATTTACACGTTCAAAAAGCAACTCACTGCTTATCCAGTTGGCCTCCACTATTGCCGACCTGAAGCTCAAGAGCACAGCGACACGATACAATCTCGGCGAACTTCGATAGAGCATCGCCATAATGAACAAGCCAGCCCGAGAGACGTGGACAGACTCTGCCGTTGATCCGCTAACGCGCTATGCGGCGTGCAAGGCTATGGCGCGCGGATATGCTGAGTCGCGCAAAACCGAGAAGACCAGGCTTTCCCACGCACGTGCGTTTTGTACGGTCGCGATCGCCAGTTACTGGGAAACTCTATGCAAACGACACAAGACCACCATGAAGGTGCGTCCGATGCCGCTGCCCGTTCCCACGCTGACCATCGACGTTCAACGCACCGCGAACGACGTCGGCTCACTTATCGCTGTGTTCCCGGTGGAGGACGCGGGGTACCTGATTGGTTCGATCTACACTGCCATGCTACCAACGGCGTTGCGCTCACAGTTGGGTGCGTACTACACCCCCCCGCCTCTGGTGACACGTCTGCTCGACCTTGCGGAACAGGCAGGTTTCGATTTCACCCATGGCACGGTGATCGATCCAGCATGCGGCGGAGGCGCGTTCCTGGCGCCGGTTGCGCTTCGGATGTGGCAACGGGACAAGGGTGCATCGCCCGAATGGACCTTCAGGCGCATCGCAAAACGGCTGCGGGGCATCGAGATCGATCCGTTCGCCGCATGGATGACGCGGGTGCTGTTGGAAGCGGCTTTGATGCCGCTTTGCATTGCCGCGAAACGCCGGCTCCCCGATGTTGTGACCGTGGCCGACGCCTTACGTCCCAATGCAGTCGGGACCTTCGATCTGGTGATCGGCAATCCGCCCTATGGTCGTCTCACGCTGGATGAGCCGCTGCGCAACCACTACGCGCGATCGCTGTACGGCCACGCTAACCTCTACGGGCTTTTCACCGACCTCGCCATGCGTCTGGCCAAGCCGGACGGCGTGGTCGCATACTTGACCCCCACGTCGTTCTTGGGAGGCCAGTACTTCAAAGCGCTGCGCCAGCTTCTGACCGAGGAGATGAAACCAGTCGCCTTCGACTTCGTCTCGGACCGTGACGGCGTGTTCGACGATGTACTGCAGGAAACGCTGCTCACGGCCTACACGCGCAAGCTGCACGAAACGGCACCGATCGTCTCGGTCCTCGTCCCGAAGGGCCTCAACGCCGCCAAGGTCGAGCGGATTGGGCAGGTCACGCTAACGTCTACTGGCGACCCTTGGTTGTTACCGCGAACCGTCGCCGACGCATCGTTCTTGACGACCATCGAGTCCATGCCGACGCGCTTGTCGGACTTGGGTTACACCGTATCCACGGGCCAGCTTGTCTGGAATCGACACAAGGCTCAGCTGCGCACCGAAGCCAGCAGCGATACGTTGCCGCTCGTATGGGCTGAATCCGTGGCCCCGCAGGGATTTGTGTTTAGCGCAGACCGCCGCAACCATGTGCCCTTCATCTGCATCCGTGAAGATCAGCCTCATTTGATCGTCAGGAAGTCGTGCGTCTTGGTGCAACGGACGACCTCGAAAGAGCAAAATCGCCGCTTGCTGGCCGCCGTCCTTCCGCAAAAATTTCTCGACAAGGCGGGCGGTGCGGTCGTGGAAAACCACCTCAACATGGTCCTGGCGCCGTCGCCGAAGCTGGCCCAAGTGACGCCGGAAACCATCGACGCATTGTTGAACACAGCAGCGGTCGATCGCGCTTTCCGCTGCATCAGTGGAAGTGTGGCCGTGTCTGCCTACGAGTTGAACGCGCTGCCGTTGCCGAACATCAGCCAGATGGCGGCGTTGGAAAAACTGATCAGCAAGGGCGCGTCGAAACGAGACATCGAGCGTACCGTTGCCGCCTACTATGGGGTTGTTCAAACGTGACGCTTTGCGCAGTACCACCACTTAGCATCATCGTAGAGCGTTTGCCCCTCATATTCACGGACGGGATCGAACACCGAAATTACGTCGTGCGCGAAATGGCCGCGCGGACGATTTACGTGATGTTCTACGCCGGCGCGGTGGAAGGTTCGGACGAGTGGATACGTCCCAGCCAAGTGACCGATATGAGCGACGATCAAGCAGCCAGGACGGACGAAGATAGCCGTCGAGCATGGATCGCAAACTCCATGTCCACCAAGAAGGTGCGGCCAGCAGGGACGTGGTACGCCCCCAACAGCCGTGAGCCGGTGCGGGACGAGACCATTCGAACGGGACTCATCCCTTGCCGTGCCGTGATCGAGCGTACGGGCGTTCCCACCACGTCGGCGAAGCCAAAGTACGCGTTGAACGCAGCGTTTGCCTCACTGTTCAACCCTGAACTGACGGATGAGGCGCTCGATCACGCGATCCAGGCCTGGCAAGCCGCGCACCTGTCCAAAGCTGCGATGTCACGCGTTCGCTTGATGAAGCAAGGCGCCGCGGTCGCGAAGGATGCCGTGCCCGTGACCTTTCCAAACGGGGAGACCCGATCGCTTTCCTCAGGCCCGTCGAGCGTCATCGCGAAGGCAGTGATCGAAGTGTTCGCACCGCGTTTCCTGAAGCAGCCGACCGTGCTTTGGCTCTCTGAATCAGGCAACAAGGTCGTGGCGCGCGACGAAAATTTGGCCAACGCACTCGGCCTGAAGATCGATGCGACCAAGGCGCTGCCCGACATCATCCTCGTTGACCTGGGCGCGGATGCCAGCGGAACGGACATGCTGGTGGTGTTCACGGAAGTGGTGGCGTCGGATGGTCCCATCAACCGCGAGCGCAAGGTCGCGCTGACTGCGATGGCCCTCCAAGCTGGGTTTGACGAGCGGCATCTTGCGTTTCTCACCGCGTATCTGGACCGTTCCGGTCAGCCGTTTCGAAAAAGCATCTCCGAACTGGCGTGGGGATCGTACGCTTGGTGCGCTTCGGAGCCGGACCACATCATGGAACTCTGGGCGGGCAACGCACGAAAGCTATCCGACGGGGTCTTGGAATAACCTACGGCGTAGTGTTCACATCGAGCACGTCGAATACCTCTGCTCTGCGTCGGCATCGGCCGGGAACACACACACGGCCCCCGTCTTAGGCGCGGCTATCTTTTCCATCGCCTTTGCGGGGCCGTCTCGTCTTCAGTTTGCCCGTTTTGGAAGTTTCTTAATGCTAATTTCGTAGCCCCGGCGCTCGATCTCATCCAAAAGCAGCTCGGTCGTCAGACTCTTGAGCATTTCCGCCGGTTCTGCTGATTCGACCTCTGATGCTGCTATGTCGCCCGTTTTCGTCATTTCTTTGGCGAAAAATTTCTCCATTTTCTGCATTGTCGCGGGGTTGGGTCTCGCGCTATTTTTTTTATTACGCTCTGCTTCATAGCGCTGCGTCATTACGGACGAAATGCCTAGCTTCTCGGCAAGCGCTGTTTGAGTCAGTCCCAACTGCGCGCGAATGCGCTTTAAGTCGATGTGAAAGGTGTCTGAAGTAGGGTCAAGATGGATCATCTAAGCCTCCAATTGTGGTTAAAAGATGTATTTACCGGCCAGTTACCTAACTATAGCACGCAAAATACTACTTTTAATGTCGTATGACACATCGTTTACCCTACTCAAGACCTCTTTATTTATTTTCGTGTCCCCTCTGCGCACAACTTCGCTGCCCACGCTGTGCGTTTAGAAAAATCTAGTGCCACCGCCAGGCCACGCAGAGAATTGTCAAAACAGCCACGAAGATGCAGGCGCCGCGCGGATGCGTATCGAGTTTCACCACAAAATCGCCGCATGCGCGGATGACCTTCGCTAGGTCCAGGTTGTCGAAAAATTTCATCGGCTTCGCATGTTTCTAGAGTTAGAGCCGATGTATAGGTAAAAGGTGTTTAACACTTCGGCCCCCGGTTTAGATGCCCCCATCATCACGTCACGACCGCTATTCGATGCCGGCTGTTTTCCTAGATTCGCTGGAACGGGCGGCATGACCGCGCGCCGTCTAGGGGACGATTAAAACCTTGTCGTGTTTCGTTAGGTCGGTCGCGCCCAGGAGGCGATGAACAGGCGGCCGATGAGGCGGAGCTTCATGCCGAAGCAGCGCGCAAGTCGGGCTACAATAATTTGCCCGCACTGGACTAACAGGAGACAGATAACGATGGCGCTCTCATCGCCGCCGAAGAGACCACGCTCGCCAGCCGTGCCGAGTCCGATGACTCCGACATCGACCCAGCCAAAAGCGGCTGACAGTTCGGGCATGACCCCCAGGGCGCAGGCGTGGTTCCAGAAGATCGCGCACCTGAGCCCGCAGGAACAAAGGCAGGCGACGGACCTGCTACTGAGGCTCAGCAAGCGCCTGCGGGAGAAGCGGGCGAACGTGGCAGCGCGGGAAGCGGCGAAGAAGCCGAACCCTTCAGCCTGAAAGGCGGTGACGCTATGAAGCGGAATAAATATCAAAGAACGGCTATGGCTTTGCGCCGGGTTAGCGCGGCCGTAGACCGTGGAATCACCGCTCAGACGCCAGAGGAAAAAGCGTTAGCCGCCCGCTGGGTGGTCTTATGGGCCCGCGTCGCCGGCCTACGCCGTTCCCCCTTGTAATCCTGGAAAGGCTCACTTTTCGCTGTTTGTCGGTCCCTTAGATATTTGCTATCTAGCTGCTATCTTTCGGCTACCATTGATTGTTAAGGTCGTGGAGGCGAAAAGTGGCAACAGTAATTGCGTTCGTGTCGCAGAAAGGCGGCGTTGGCAAGTCCACCCTATCGCGCGCCTTGGCCAGGGAAGCGGCCCACGGTGGTCTGCGCGTGAAGCTGGCCGACTTAGACACGCAGCAGGGCACTAGCGTTGACTGGCATCGAGCACGCCTAGATGCTGGGATAGAACCCGCTGTTAGCGTCGAAGCGTTCAAGACTGCCGCGCAAGCCTTGGCCGTCGCCGGTCAATACGACATTCTGATTCTTGATGGCCCGGCCCGGACCAGCTCGGCCACGCTGGATATTGCCAAGGCTTCAAATCTCATTGTTCAGCCTACCGGGGCCAGTCTTGATGATTTGCGCCCAGCTGTCCGGGAGTTTCATGCGCTAGTGAAAGCCGGCATTCCTAGAGATCGCCTGACGTTCGCGCTGAACCGGATCGGAACCGACTCAGAAGAAGCGGACGCCCGAGCGTATCTTGGGGAAGCCGGCTATGCCGTTCTCGCTGGCTGCCTCGTCGAGCGACCCGCATATCGTCGGGCGCAAAACGCCGGGCGCTCGGTAACGGAAACACAATACGCGGCGCTGAACACGCGCGCTGACGCGCTTATTCAATCCCTAATCGATGCGACGGAGTGACGATATGGCCGACCTTTCGAAGCTGAAAACGCGCCGTGGCGGCCTTGGCGCCCCTCCCCCGATTGAAGACGCAAGCCCGAACCTCCAAGCCCCAGAGACGGCCCCAGCGGATCATAGGGCGCTACCCTCGGCGGCGGCGCATACCCGGATTGACGGACGCACGGCGCGCAAAACTAACCGCACGCTCCAATTCGCAACACGTGTCAGCCCAGAGTTCGATCAGCGAATCCGCGAAATTGCCTTACGTGATGGGATTTTACTGGTCGAAGTACTAGAACGCGCGCTTGCAGCGTATGAGCAGCTAGATAGAAGATAGCTAGCTGCTACCTACGAATATCTGTCCAACGAACGAACCAGAGATGAGACTCAATGAATTGCTGAATTCTTGTTTTCTACGTAAAAAACGGGCGAAGCTCGTGAATGTAAGCTAGGCGCGGCGGCCTGTGGATACGACCGGGCCGCTGTTCCACAAACCGGGCCGCTGTGCCAATTGACCGGGCCGCTGTTCCAATAGAACCGGGCCGTTGTTCCAATAGCGCCTCGAAAAGCCATACGCAGTAAGGCTTCGACCAGGGCTAAAACGAAGTAAAACGATAAAACGTTTACAAAACGGGCGGAAACGAGCAAATACCCAGTTTTTCCCGCCAACCTAAGCTTTCACCGCCCCCTATAAACGCACAAGGCAAGTCCCGACAAACAACCGCTACGCGCGGTGAGCTCAAGATCGAGTGCGTGGGCGCGGAAGCGCATCGCGATACGTACGCCCCAACTGCGTCAGCAATAAAAACAAACTAGAACGCACGCAAAGTGTTGTGCCAAAAGCCTCACTGGAACAAAATGAGCATGTCGTTCCAATAACCGGGAACCTGTTCCAATGAAAAAAACCCTAACCGCAAAACCGAACAGTCAAACGACCATCGCCGACCGTCAGGTCACGATGGCAAACGCCGTAACGCGTGCGGCGCATGGGCTCACGCTTCCTGAAAAGCGATTTATTGCCGCAGCGCTGGCGAAAACCGACAGCACCGACACTCGCGGCTTGATGGATGAGCGGA
>Ga0153932_1000392_pt1 | contig 12726 bp, 29 predicted proteins | sample TSNJ016MetaG_FD_102273 | JGI IMG/M metagenome (GOLD analysis project Ga0153932, IMG submission 102273) | Attine ant fungus gardens microbial communities from New Jersey, USA - TSNJ016 MetaG | ecosystem: Host-associated > Fungi > Mycelium > Unclassified | place: USA: New Jersey, Wharton State...
AAGCCACGCACGAATGCGACGCGGCTTTCTTTGCTGTCTGCGCTCATGCGGTTCTCCAAAGTATAGATTTGTCAAACTCAGACTATAGCAGATGCTGCAAAGCGTCAACCGGGACGCCACTCAACGTCTTCGATACTTCCAGTGCTCGGCCATCACAGCAAACTGTCCGTCCACACGGCGCGGCCGGCAATCATTGTCCGGTCATCTGGTGGCAGGATCTTGTCGGGGAACTGCGTTTTGTCCGTGTTATCGCTTCGCATGATCCACACTACAGAACCCGCCGCAGGGTGGTAGTCGCGAATTAGGCGCTTGAGCACCAAGCCGCCGTCAGGCATGCAGACCGCATATATTTTCGTGTCGACTGGTGTCGTGTCCGCCAAATTTAACAGGACGACCCGCCCATTCTGAATCGTTGGCGCCATGCTTCCGCCAGATGCATAAATGATCCGCGCGGAGTGTTCCTGAACACCGAAGTCTCTGAGGCTGGATCGCTTGAAAGCCAGTCCACCCTTAACAACGACGTGGTCCTCGAAACGCCCGTCTCCGCAGGCTGCTGACATATCTAATTGGGGCACGTAGGCAAACTCTTCTTCGGTTGGCTGGGGAAGCTCTTCTTCTTCCAGACTACCGCCATGCGGACCCAGTGATCTAGCAATTATGCCAGTGTTTAGTTCTCTAATCGCCGGATCGAAGTCGGACGAATAGTGCCTAGAAGGCGACTCTGCCATCTCTCCTTCGCCAGACTCTACCCAAGTCGCGTTGACGCCAATCAGGCGCTGTGCCAGCAACAGCCCCTCCTTCGATACGCCTCGCGTCAGCCAGTTATTGACGGTCTGCGGAGACTCATTCAACAGGCGTGCAACATCCGAAGGGCCCTCGGCCTTTTTTAGGATCTTAGCCGCCATGAGCAAGCGCTCACCCGATTCAGGGTTTGGTTTTTTCATGTCGAGATCTTAGCCAAGTAAACAAAATGTTGTTAAACGCGGTGTTTGACTTGTGTATAAACATGGTGTTTAATAGAGGCACCATGAAAAAACACTCCGACATCGAAGCAGATCGCCTGACCATTGAGCGTCTTGGCGGCCCCACAAAACTCGCTGAGTTGTTGGGGTACGACAAGACCTCCGGTGGCGTGCAACGCATCCAGAACTGGACTAAGCGCGGAATTCCATCCGACGTCAAGCTCCGCTGGCCGGAACTGTTCTTGACCGAACTGATGGACTCCATCAAGGCTTCGGACGACGCTCAGCCGCCAGTGGGCGGTGAAAATAAAACCCGCAAGCTTGCGCGGATGGTGGCGTAAATGTTCAAAGCCAAGCAAAGCGGACGGAAACCCGGATCGCTCGTTCGCTTCACATGCTGCCTTTGCGGCGAATGCGAGTTGGTGCGCGGTGGCGATAACAAGTTTGTCTGCTCGTCCTGTCTTGCATCTGGCGGAGAACGTCCTGGTGAGTTGTTCGGAAATGGCGGCCCGTTTGCGATGGGGTTGGTTCATAGGGCGATTGTTAATGGCGAACTCGCTGCAGTACACACGTGTCTGTGCGCGGATTGCGGGAAGGTGGCTCAGCACTATGATCATCGAGACTACAACCGCCCGCTGGACGTCGAGCCGGTCTGCCATAGCTGCAATTTGAAGCGCGGCCCGGCGATTCCGAGGAAAGGATATTTCGCCGGTTTGTTCAGCGGGAAACTCCGTTGGCACTACAGGCGCAAAGCCGACGCCCAAAGAATGTTTGTTGCGATGGGCGTCCAAATTGATCTGTCGAACCACCCTAGAACCCTGTCCTTCGAGCACTGGCTTTCCTTCAAGGATCTGCTGCTCGAATGGGATAGTAAAGAATTCAGCGCGTAGCACTACTAACCGCGCAACAGCGTCTCCCTCTGTCGTGATCCTCGTAGCGGCAGAGATTGTCCAGCCTTCGGGCTGGGCTCTTTTATCGAGGTTGCAAACAAACTCAAGGCAGGGCGTTACGACCCCGCTGAACAGGAAGTGCCGGAACAGACCCCGGTGTAGTGAGTAGGACATGTTGTTTTAGTTATTCGCTTGGGAGACATCAGTCTCCTATTTTTTGGGCTCCGGGGGATAGGCAAGTGCGGTCTAAAACTTTATTAGCAGTTGACCAACCAGAACTCGCGCTGGCGCGAAAGGCTGATCAGATGGACATCCCACTCGAATTGGTGCTCAAGCAATCGACCCTCGCGGGTGCGGTCGCGCTGTGCGTCCAACTCTCTGGACTGGACGATAAAGAAATCTATCTTTCCCTCGGAATTGATGCGGGTCACTGGACGCGGATCATGAAGGGCGATGCTCACTTCCCGCTGAACAAACTCAACGATCTGTGCACGATGTGCGGCAACGAAGCGCCCCTGCAATGGTGGGCGCACTCGCGAGGCTATGGACTGGTGATGCTTCAGTCTGAGGCCGAGCGTCGCGCTGACGAGGCAATCGCCGAGCTTGAGAAGGAGCGCGAGAAAAACAAGTTACTCATGCAACTTTTCCAGAAGGCGGCAGCATGACCATCGACCAAACCCGCGCCATCCTCGACCGTGCCCGCCTCGACGCCGCAATGCGCGCTCACGGTGACTTCAATTCGACCATCTTCGAGATGACGCTGATCGCTCTGCGCAATAAAGACGTAATGGATGCGCTGATTTTGACGGCTGGGTCTCATGCGGTGAGGGTGGTATGAATGCTCCTGAACCGATTCACCACGATCCGTTGCTTGCCGAGATATCCGAATTGCTTCACCGGATGAGCATGTGCCAGACCCTGGCGCCGTTTCAATGGATGGCGGGCGACGCGATCCGCAAGCTCCAGGCGTACGAGAAGAAGTTGAGCAATCCCCCTGCATCACCTGATTGGAGCAAGTAAGTGCCGGTAAGAATGCTTCGCGAGGGGATATTGACCAGTGAGCGCATAGACATGCTTTCGCCAGCCGGGGAAGTGTTCTATCGACGTCTCATGTCTGTCGTTGATGATTACGGTCGCTTCTCTGCCAATCCGAAGCTGCTGCGGGCTGCCTGTTACCCGCTGAAACTAGATACGGTTCGTGATGCAGACGTGGTGGCCTGGTTGGATGAGTGCGCATCTGCTTCCCTTGTTCTTCGTTATGAAGACAGCGGTAAGCAGTACTTAGAAGTGCAAGATTTCCGCCAGCAAGTGCGATCGAAACATAGCAAGTACCCGAATCCGTTTTCAGTTGATAACACTTGCTTAGCAGATGCAAAGCAGATTCCAGCAAGTGAACACTTAGACGGAGACGGAGACGAGGACGGAGACGATAAAACCTCTCCTGACGGAGAGGTAGCGATCGGCGATGCCGGATCGCCCTCGTCGAATCAGAAAATTCCGAATTGCCCGCATCAGGTTCTTATCGACTTGTATGCAAAACATTTGCCCACATTGCCGTACCCACGGGTATGGGAAGGGCAAAGGCAGGAAGCCCTAAGGGCTAGATGGCGGTGGGTTTTGACGGCCAAGCGCAAGGATGGCAGTCAATACGCCACGGACGAGGCGAGTGCCGTCGCTTGGTTTGACCGATTTTTCGAGTACATCGCCGAAAGCGATTTTTTGAGTGGCAGAAACGGAAAGTGGACCAGTTGCGAGCTTGGCTGGATCGTCAAAGCTGAGAACTTCGCGAAGGTCATTCAAGGCAACTACGAGAACAAAGGTTCGGCATGAACGCACGCCAAGAAATTCCGGATGGGTTGGCTGTCCCGCCTCATTCGCTTGAGATGGAGCAAGCGGTTCTGGGTGCTTTGCTGATCGACAATGACGCGATCGACAGGGTTGGCGATCTGCGCGCTGAGCATTTTTACCGTTACGACCATCGGCTGATTTTCGAATGCATCTCGAAGTTGATCGTGTCTTCGCGCCGGGCTGATGCATTGACTGTCCTCGAAGGGTTACGGGCATCCGGGAAAAGTGAAGAGGTTGGCGGCTTGGCTTACCTGAACAACCTGGCGCAAAACGCCATGGGCTCGTCGAATATCGGGCGCTACGCCGAGATCGTCGTAGCTCGGTGGAAATTGCGCGGCGTGATCAGCGTTGCCGACACGATGGGCGCTGATGCTTTTTCGCCGATGGGCAAATCTGTCAATGACATCATCGGAAGCGCGCAGCAAGGGCTTGAGGCATTGATCGACAAAGGCTCGAAGGATGCGGCATTCATCGGCAGTTTCCTGTCTTCGATCGTAGAGCGTATTGACGAAGAGTTTCATGGATCTTCGGCAAAGACCAAGGCGCTTCCGACCGGTTTGCGTGATCTGGACCTGAAGCTTGGTGGCGGCATGCGCCCCGGTCAGTTGATCATCATCGCCGGCCGCCCCGCAATGGGGAAAACCGCGATCGCGCTTGGCGTGGCCGAGGCATCCGCTGAAGTCGGAGGGCCTACGCTGGTCTTTTCTCAGGAAATGGAGGGCGAGGAACTGTGCGTCCGAGCTTTGTCTAGGGCTTCTGGTCTTTCGATGGATAAGGTTTTGGACGGCGGAAAATTTGGCCGAGAAGATGATCACCCCGACTGGAAATTGCTCACGGCCGGAGTTCAGAAGGTTTCCGATTTGAACTTGATCGTGGACGATCGTGCAGCAGTAACTCTTGGCGAAATTCAGAGCCGCGCACGCGCCGTCAAGAGGAAGCATGGCCTCGGCCTGATTGTCGTGGACTACCTGGGTCTTATGGGCGCATCCGAAGGCGATAACCGAACGCAACAGGTCGGAGCGAACAGCCGCGGGCTCAAGGCGCTGGCAAAGCAAATGGGCGTGCCGGTTGTATTGCTCGCGCAGCTATCACGCAAGTGTGAAGAGCGCACCGATAAGCGCCCGTTGATGTCCGACCTTCGAGACTCCGGTGAAATCGAACAGGACGCAGACATCATCATTTTTCTGTACCGGGATGAAGTCTACAACCCGGATAGCAACGACAAAGGGATTGCAGAAATACATGTGGCTAAGCAGCGCAATGGGCCCATAGGAATTGTTGCTGCTGCCTATGTTGGGGAGAGGACGATGTTCCAGGATTTGGTGATCGGGACGCGATTCGGCGAGAGGCCGGAAACCAAAAAGACATCGCGGGGCATGTCGTGATTGACAATTCAGATCTCAGTTTACTTATTTCCGATTGGTTCAATCCGGAAAATATCAGCCGGATGATGGCCATTGAGTATGTTCGAGTCATGCCGAGCATGACGCTAAAGGAACGGTTCTCTGCCATTCGTCGAAACTATCGGACCTATCAAAAAGAAGTCGATGCTGGAGATGCGTCTTGGATGCACGGTTCTCCATATGAAATAGCAGATTGGCTTCCGCTGTTTAGCCCCATTGAGCAAATGGCATGGCAAGACATTCGCGCCGCTGGCCTCCCACTTTGGCCTCAGTTACCAGTCGGTAGATTCTTTGTCGACTTCGGAAACCCAGAGGCTCGCGTGGCACTTGAATGCGACGGAAAGGCGTATCACAACACCGAGAAGGACGCGGCCCGTGATCGCGAACTGGCAAAACTCGGGTGGACTGTAATTCGCGTCCCCGGATGGCGCTGCAATAAGTTAATGGAATCCCCGAACGACATTCTTGAGAGAACGGGTGAAATTCCGGATGGGTATCTCGAAGAGTGGAACGACAAAACGATGGCGGGTGTTATTGACCAATTGAGGGGATATTTGAAATGAGTGATTTTGATCAGAAGGTTGAGGCAGCAATCCAGCGCACCATCACTGCGCGAGCCGCTCACCAAAAAGCATTTGATGAGTTGCAGGCACTCGTCGATTCAGGCGTGAAGCTTGAATGCATCGCACTCACCGGCGCTTTTTTGAAGACAGCCATGGAAATGCGCACTGCAGTTCTTTATGAATTTCTGGAACGTGATCTTGAGCATGACCGCGAGATCCTGGCTAAACGGCTTGATACGGCGAAATCGCCGATAAAACGATTCTGGCTACGGGTGTGGGGATGAACTCCATCAACTTCACCATCCCCGGCGCCCCTGTCGGTAAAGGGCGGCCACGCTTCGCCCGCCACGGTGCCCACGTAGTGGCATACACGCCCCACAAGACCGTCAACTTCGAAGCCGTTGTGAAGGTCATGGCTTCGCAAGCGATGGCCGGTAAGTCGCTGCTCACGCGCCCGGTCGCGCTTCATATCGACATGTACATGCCGATTCCGGCGAGCTGGTCGAAGAAGCGGCAGCAATTGGCCCACTCCGGCTTGATTGGCGCGACGACCAAGCCCGATATCGACAACATCGCCAAGGGAATTTTTGACTCGCTAAACGGAGTTGTCTACCTCGATGACAAGCAAATCGTCTCGCTGACTGCATCGAAACAATACGGCCTGATCCCACGCGTCGAGGTTCGGGTTCAGGAGTACGAAAAGGAGAGCGCATGAAAGCTATTGAGTTGACTCGTGGGCTCGTGACACTGATAGATGACGAAGACTTTGAGGATATCTCGGAGTTTACGTGGAAGATAGATGGCGCTGGATATGTATGTCGCCAATGGATTTGCGAATTGAAAATACATACCGAATTGTTGCATCGACGCCTCAAAGGGCTGTCGTATGGCGACGGCAAGGTAGTTGACCACATTAATAGGGACCCACTTGACAACCGCCGTTCAAATCTCCGTATTTGTGATAGGAGCCAGAACCAATGCAATGTCGGGATCCTCAGCAGCAACACATCGGGATTTAAGGGGGTAAGCAAGTCTAACCGAAAAGGCAAAAAATGGAGGGCTGATATTCAGGTAAGAGGCAGGCGGGTTGCCCTGGGATGCTTCTTCACCATCGAAGAAGCGCGTATCGCATATCAGTCGGCAGCAGATGAATTGCATGGTGAGTTCGCAAATTATGGAGGGTTGCGTGATGGCCTGCGGTAAAGAATGGACAACAAAAGAGATCGCGGCTTTGCGCCAGATTCATCAAAGCGGGATTTCGCTTGTCGAGCAAATGCACCTGTTACCGGGGCGCACTGTCGCATCTGCCCGGCAGACCATGCAAGCGCAGGGCTGGGGTAAGAAGCCGCACGGCAAGTCTTCGGTGAAGCGGCGCCCTTACACGAAGCGCAAAGGGAAGGACAACTTGGGGCGCTTCCTGAAGGTAGTTGCCGAGTTCGGCCCTTTGACGTCGGAAGAAATATCGCATCGCATGGGGCTTTGCGTCACGTCGACCTATGCCATCTGCAAATTCGCGCACCGCGGCGGTCCCGAAAAACTGATCCACGTCGCTGGGCACACAGAATCGGGGGTCGACACGAAGTATGCGCAAAGGAAATGGGCGATCGGTGATCTGCCTGACGTGGAAAGCACTTCGCTCAATGCGCGCCAGCGCCGCAAGCTAGCCAAAGAGACGGCCGCACTGGAATTCGATCTCATGAAAGAGCGTGATTTTGCGCCAAGGCGCGATCCGCTGGTGGCTGCGTTTTTTGGGGGGCCGGCATGAAGATCTATATCAGCGGTCCTATTACGGGCCTTCCTGAACTGAACAAACCAGCGTTCGACCGCGAGGAATCTAGACTTCGCTCGATGGGTCTGTCCGTATTCAATCCGCAGACTATCGCACCACCAAAGGAGAAATTGACCGGCCGCGACCTTTGGCGCCATTACATGCGCGAGTGCGTGAAGATGATTCCGGAATGCGACCGAATTCTTATGCTCCCAGGCTGGGAAAATAGCGACGGCGCAAAAGAAGAGCGCCGCATCGCCAAGATGCTCGGCATACCTGTCCAGTACGCGGATGAGAGAACGGCTGTTGTGTTTCCTAGGGCGGAGGTTTTGTGATCGGAATTGCTTTGCTGTTGGTATTCATGGTCTACATGGTTATTTCGATGTGGCGCAACGAGGTGGCATATCGAGTTAAGCAAGCCTTTCTTGATGACCCGACTCTTTACCCGCGAGGGTACAAAAAGCTGCCCAGCGGGAACGAGATGGTGTTCCACCCGAAGCATTGGTTCCGCTGCACTAAGGCGCAATGGGCAATCTACATCGGCGAATGGGATGAAGCGAAATGAGCAAGCGCCAAGAAGCATTAGCCAATGTGAGCAAGCTCGCATCTATCGGAATTCAGGCTATTGAGGTGCGCCGCGCGCGCAAGGTGTGGCTCGACGCCAAGCACAAGCACAACGCCGCGCTTGCTGAATATTCGAGCGAGACCGGCGATTCCTATATCGGCGAGCCGCATGGGGAGCCCGATCAAGAGATCGACGAGTCTTATTACGCGCGCCGGATGGCCGCGAAGGAAAGCGTCAGGCAGGCAGCAAAGCTCCGGTCAATGATCGCACGCTACGAGGCCAAATTATGAACGCTGTTACCCCATGGTTCCCCGCCAAAACGAAGCCCCACCACATTGGCGCCTACGAAGTCACCGAAGAATCCGACGACCACGAATGGTTCTCGTGGTGGGACGGAAAGCGATGGAATGGTCAATGGGGTTCTGTAGAGCGCGCCGAGATGCACGGGTACTTTGGCGATACCACACCGACTAAGCGTTGGCGTGGACTTAGCGTGAAGCCGAAAGATGAGTGACTGTGAATATGCCCTGTTGTCTCTGGTTATCGCGTGGGCGTATGTCTACTGGTTGCCTTCGGTTGGGAGAAGGAGATGAGTGACGAAAGCGAAATTAACATTTTCGATGCGCTCAACTATATCCGCGATAAAGCGCCGGCCTATGCAAAGGCAAAAGCTAACCGCGTCTATCTAGAGGAGTTCCGCAAGTCGAAGAAAGCGTTGTTGATGCGCGATGCCGAGATCGCCGGTCAGAAATCGGCAGTGAGTCAAGAGCGCGAAGCGTATGCCCACCCTGAATATCGTGACTTGCTCGAAGCGCTCCGTGACGCGGTGGAGACAGAAGAGTCCTTCCGTTGGCGGATGGTTGCGGCTCAGGCAAAAATTGAAGTGTGGCGCAGCCTGTCCGCAAACCAAAGAGCCGAAGCGAGGACGCTATGAAACACCGCCCCAACACTGCCGAGAAAGCGCACATGGGCCGCGTCGCTGCGATGGAATGCATCTGTTGCCAGTTGCTCGACCGCAAGCAGGAATCGCGCACTGAGGTCCACCACTGCCGCGCGAGTCAAGGTGGCGCTCAGCGCGGCGGTGACTTCCTCACGATGCCGCTGTGCGCCGATGATTGTCACCGTGGGCGAAATGGTGTCCATGGGGATAAGACGTATCTTGCGTTGCTGAAAATGACCGAGATTGACCTGTTGAACGCCACTATCGAACGACTCTATGGGAGAAACAAGTGAAAAAACGACCAGTAATCAAGCGCGAAAGCCTTCAAACAACGCCCCCGCTGCTAGCTACGATGGTATGGGGTCTAATGCTCGACCGCTTTCATGCGCCCGGCTACGTCTGGGGAATCCTAGGAACGATCGTCTTCATCCTTTGGATTGCCTACTTCTCATTGCTCTTTACTGAGGAAGTGCGTGATCCGTTTCAGGACTGGGGCAAGAAATGATCGAATTCTTTACATCTATCGTCCTCGCTGTGGAAGGTGAGCCGCGCTGTTCATCCGAGGTGCTCGCGCGCGGCGTCGAGCAGGGTCATCGCGGGTTGATGCATCTGATCCGTAGATATGTCGGCGATTTTGAGCAATTCGGGAAAGTGCAATTCGAAACGCGACTTAACCTACGGGGCTCGCCAACCGAATACGCGATGCTCAACGAGCCTCAATCAACGCTCCTGATGACGTTCATGCGCAACTCGCCAAAAGTGGTCGAATTCAAGATTGCTCTGGTGAAAGAGTTCTATCGGATGCGCGGCCAACTCGAAAACCGCGACAAGAATCTGTGGGAGCAAATGCAAGCGCTGATCGCGGCGGAGACTCAGTCGCAAGTGAAGGCCGCTTTCGGCTCGCACTTGATGAACGAGAGAAAGAAGGAAATCCCACAATTCGATGAAGAGCGGTATCGGCTGGAAAGCCAGATCCAGCCGTCCTTGCTTACTCATTGAGGCCAGCATGACCCCAATCATCTTCACGCACACGCCCGAAGGCCACATCAGAACCTGGTGGCAAGGCGAAATCCGCACCTTCCAAGACGAAGCCGCAGCACGAGCTTTTGCGAGTAAGCAGGGGCTGCGGCCGGGGTTCTCGGCGGTGGATGACGGGCATGATGGATCGGAGGCGGGATGAGCAAAGCTAAATTCGGGATATTCAATGTGCCAGTGGACGATGAGCGGGTCGTTCTCCCATCCGTGAGACCGTTCCCTTGGTCGGCCGTGTGGAGCGCCTTGATAGTCATTTCATTCGTTCTCGGATGGCGCACGGGCGTGGCCTTGATTCATCCGGTCAACGAGATATTAACTGGGCGGATAAGTCTGCAATGTGGAGTAGACGGCCATGCTGAGCTAGATGTGAGTAACGAACAGATTGACGGCGATCATGTCTTGGAAGCGTTGCGCCACGCAGCGGGAAGGATCTGCTCACGGCACGGGACATAAAAATGGACTACATCATCTGCATCCTCATCGGCGCGATCCTCGGAATCTTCGCTTGCGTGTCCCTGTACGTGATGATCGTCGCCTTCCGCCCGACACCGCCAACGATGCACGGAAGGCGAAAGCTAGTGCAGTGGGACCCGCCGGAGGTGGCGAAGATGCCGGTGGTGGAGGCGGGATCGGTTTCTTACGAATTTATCAATTTGACGGGGCTGGAAGAATGAAAGTTAGGGGACTAAGCGGTGGCATGCTTGACCTGTGGGTCGCGAAAGCGCTTGGCGATCGTCTGGCGCGCATCGTCGGCGCAGAAGAGCACGAACGCTGCGAAACGCGTTTCGGTGAGGTATGGGCTTGGAATCGCTTCATGCCGTCTCGCGCGTGGATGGATGGTGGGCCGATCATCGAGCGCGAACGCATCGCCATAGAAGTTGCGACAGAGTCTGTATGGATGGCCGAGAAATGGATTGGCGAAGAAGGAGCGCGTGAGGATAAATTTGTCTCCGTAACAGGGGCGACGCCGCTGATTGCGGCGATGCGCTGCTATGTCGAATCGAAGTTTGGCGAAGAGGTGCCCGATTGACCCTCGAAAGCTTCGAATTCGGCGATCCGCCCGACGTCGTAGAGCGTCGCCGAGGCCGCACCTGTCGCGGCTGCAAGAAGTTGGGATATGACGCTACGCCGGGGTATGAGAAGTTCTTTTGCAAGTTGGGCAAGATGAAGGCCGCGAGAAGTTTGGAGGTCACGGAAAAATGTGCGAAGTTCGTTGTTGACAGGTAAGTATGATCTGTACTACGAAATGAATATCGGATAAAATGTTGGGCAGCGAACATACGGTAGTGATTAACGCTTTTGGCGCGGGGAATTATGATCAGAGAGCAGGTGGTGAGTGCGTTGCTATCGAAAGATTTGGCTTGGCAAGCCGACTTCGAAAGGCCGATTGACCGGCTCACTGCTCTCGGGCTTTCCGATCCGCTCGGCGCTGCGCTCTGGCGCTTCAAGTATCTGCATGACCGGGCGTCGTACCAGCGCGCCCTGCACTTGCTTGCGCACAAGGTGACGTGCCAGTTGAAAGTCGATCTGACCTATGCTCGGCAGCTCTCAACGGTGGCGATCAAGGAATATGCGGTTGACACCTGCGACAAGTGCAACGGCGTGGGGCACATCTACGAAGGCATCCACGCAGGCAAGTGCAATGCGTGCGATGGCTCGGGGGTGAAGCGCTATTCGGACGTCGAGCGCGCGCTGGCGGCAGGGCTGCCGATGGAGTCTTGGTCGAAGCACCAGAGGAAATTCGATTGGGCAGTGACGTGCCTGGTGAGTGCGGTGGCGGCGACGGGCGCGAAAGTAAATGCCTTGTTGCGCGACGAAAATAATTTCATGCAACCCGTTGTAAACAAAGAAAATGCGTAATACAATTGCTCCGTGTCGCTCGAAAACCGTTTTCTTAATGCGCGAGACAGAGCGCTCCAGAGCGACAGTGCAGAAATGCACATCCCAAATTTTCCGCGTAAGCATCGCTCGCTCTAAAATTTCCCAAGCCCAGACTTCGTGCTGGGTTTTTGTATTGGCGGATCGCATGGACGACATGAGCGCCACCGAGCAAGCGATCCTCTCCGAGTTCAGCCACGAGGTGTTCGATGCTGCCGTGCGCGCGGGAAACATCATCCCGCCGTGGCGACCGAATCGCGAAGCCTACATAATGCTTCACGAGTACCTAATTTTCGGTTTCAGCGCGATCCAGACGGCTGAAGCCCTTTTCGCAGTCAGGCATTAGATGACCCCAGCAGAAGCCCTCGCGGCAATCGACAAGGTGGAGGAGTCCGTCCACCGCATCAGAAACCTGGACGTCGGGCTGAAGAACGCTCTGGTGGCTGATCTGGACCGTCTGCGCGGGTTTGCGGCAAACGGTGTAATGGTCGGCGACCGCCTGATGATCAAGCCGAAGGCGCGCGAGTGGTCGAAAGAGGAAACGCTTGCCGCTGCTTCCAAGGTAATGGAGGACCACAAAGACACGTTCCGCGCTCTGGCGGATATGTAAAGTCCCCGCGCGCCCGGGTCAGGGCACGGAACCTGGCAGCACATACGGATTCGAGCGCGCACCCCAACAGAGGCAGCCATGTTCCAGCTACTGAGCATCTATTTGAACGCCTGTGCTCGCTGTGCATGGCTAGTGATGCTCGCGCTTGACGAGGCTAGTGAGGCGTTGGCGAAGAACTAGCGCTCTGAGGCGCAGGGATTGATGGCGGACCACTACAGTAGGAATACTGCAAGACCGCCGCTAGTCCCCGCGGCCTGAGAGTGA
>Ga0153932_1000393_pt1 | contig 12656 bp, 11 predicted proteins | sample TSNJ016MetaG_FD_102273 | JGI IMG/M metagenome (GOLD analysis project Ga0153932, IMG submission 102273) | Attine ant fungus gardens microbial communities from New Jersey, USA - TSNJ016 MetaG | ecosystem: Host-associated > Fungi > Mycelium > Unclassified | place: USA: New Jersey, Wharton State...
ACGAGCGGCCGCGTCCTGTCGCGCCTGCATCAGGACAGCCAGGGCGAACCCGAGCACGATCACCGAGAAAGCAATGCTGCCTAAACCTATTGCATTCGGATGGCGCGCTAAAGCCGCTCTTAGCCGAAAGAAAATAGTCGGTCTTTTTAACATTCGAAGGCTTCCAACGCTAAGGCGCTATTGTCTGGCGCGGAAACGGATCCGAGTCGGCCCGCGCTGGTTCGCACTCCGCCGATCGACCCCTCGCCGCTTGCAGGAAACGCTTTCCTTAAAGCAGCAATTACTCGATGCCTTGATTCTTCGATGCCTTGATTCTTCGATTCTTCGATTCTTCGATTCTTCGATTCTTCGATTCTTCGATTCTTCGATTCTTCGCGCAATCCGTCATTGCCCTGCCTGCGCGTCTCGCCTTCTCCTGCCTTACTTGTTCCTGGCCCTTAGTGTGCGCTCCGCCGCCTATTCATCGTGCAAATATTCTATGCGTTCCAGGCCGCGCCGCGACGATCTTTCTTTAATTGCTCGCTTCTCTTGTTTCCTTCTCTTGTATGCGCTTGCCCGTCAAGTCAGTTATTGCACTAAGAGAGCGTCAATTCGCTCTTCAACAGCGAAATGCCGGATACGAAAAAGCCGTCCCGGCGAAATGCGGAACGGCTTTTTCAAGAACTGCTCAATCGCGATGCTGGAGATCTTGAAGATCTCGCTGCGGATGCCGCGGAATTGCCGGTTATCGATGTCGGGCCGGCACATCGATCAACCGGTCAGCTCCTCGTATCAATGGCAGCGATTTTCCCAATGATGATGCACCCGCACTTTGTGGCACTCACGGTGATGATGATACGGCGCAGCGTAGGCCGGGGCGATAGCGCAGAACGTGGTTGCTGCGACAGCGAGAGCGATGGCGATTTTCTTCATGGTCTTTTCCAAAAGTGTGAGGCAGGTAAAAATGTAGTGGCTTCACAAAGGGTGGCTTCGTGCACAGGTAATACAGACGCCGACATCGGCAGACGATTTCAACCAGATCAACCTGACTTCCGCGGTTGATGATGTTGATCACGACCCCAAGAAATTCCGCCGGTCGATGGTTGTTCACCTACTCCCCTGTTAACGGCGCAAATTCGAAATGGATAACAACTTTTCGAGATTTTTTGCAATAAAACGGTTGGGGTTTACGAGGATCGAGCATGGGATCAGGACGAAGATGGGAATACAGAGTTGGTCTGGGCAGTACTTAAGTCGAACCACCTTCTATGTCGGCATTTTGTAATCCATCCAGTTCGGGGGAGCTATCCAATTGACGCGAATATCCATTCGCAAGGCGTGTTCCTCCTAGTCCAAGCATTGCTTGTCATGCGGCGTAACGCATGTAAGCAGCCTTGCAACGCAAGAGAGCAAAGCACGACATACACTCAACATGCGTCTTCTCCAGGACGCGGTTGTGAGTGATGCAAGTGACTGCAGCTTGGCCCGCCCTTTTGGGTGGGCCGTTTTTTCTTCACGCTTTGATCATGCCGCTTGATCACATTGCTTTGACCACGTTCAAGAGGCCAGATCAGCGGCCACTGCCTGCGGGAAGCATGCTATTTCCATTCGACCGAATCGTGCCCGGAACATCGTGGGCTGATCATGACAACCGGGTCTCTAATGAACCGTATCTTGTTTGCTTCGGGTATCGCCTGTCTGTTATCAATTTCTTCCGCCTACGCACAGTCCACTCCGGACACGTCCAACTCGGCGATCGCACAGAACTTCCAGTACATCAACCACCCGCCCGCAGCGCCGGTTCAAGCCAGTGCTCCTGCCGCAACCGGAAGAGGTCATGGGCATAGGCATCAGCAAGCTTCGACTGGCGCCGATCAAACTCAGTAGCAACAACGCATCCTTCTCAAGTGTTTACCGTTCTCCAGACGCCGGCTAAACACTCGCCGGATGTCTGGATTGCAAGCGCTGACGCACCTCGTTTGAATCGGCATACTGCGCGTTCGCGTTCATAATCTCGAGGTTGGTTTCGGGGTTGTCGTCCACATGCACGACTTCCCCATGCAGTCCTTATGATCGCGATACTATCGGAGCAGATACTCTTTGAGCCTGCCCTCCATGCCATCATGTCCGATCACGGGCCGCCGTCGCTTTATGCTTGCCTGCTTGTCGTTGTCCTGCACTGTCCCCCTCAACGTTGACGCAACCGTACCGCCGCCCGGAGCGGACAGCCGTCGCAAACGTGTTTTCGCCCACTACATGGTCGCGTGGCCGCGCGGCGGCCCGCACGCAACTGTCGCCTCCTATGAGGCAGAGTGCCGCGACGCGCACGCGCGCGGGATCGACGGCTTCGCGCTCAATTGCGGTGGCTGGAATCGAAGCGAGCCGCATTACAAACAACGCGTGCTGCACCTCTACGACGCTGCCGCGCACCTGGACTTCGACTTCAAACTGTTCGTCTCCGCCGACGGCCGGGCGCAGGACGAAATCGAGGATATTGTCGCCACTACGCGCGGCCTGAAGGCGCAATTGCTCGTCGATAACAAGCCAGTGCTATCAGCCTATGCCGCGGGAGGCAAGGATTTCACGAGTGGCGCCGCGCTTATGCGCGAAGCAGGCCGGCTAGGCGCTTTCTTCGTTCCGCACTTTTTCCCGTCCTCGGGCGAGCGGCAGATATCCGCACGTGACGCCGCCCAGATCGCAGAACAGCTTGGTAGTGCTGATGGTTATTTCTACTTCGGCGCGGCAGGTTCGCCCAACCTGATCGCGGAGTCCACTAAAGCACTAAGTGCAGAACTCAAGAGCCGGAGCAAGGTTTTCATGGCGCCAGTCACGCCGACCTATCGCGGGCTGTCGGCGGGCACCAATTATCGCGCGTTCGAAACCAGCGGCTTCTCCGGCATGGCGACTGAATGGGAAGCGGCGATCACGTCGGGTGCGACGTGGGTGCAGATCGTGACCTGGAATGACTGGGCCGAATCCACGTATGTCGCGCCCATCGGTGGCACTGGCCGCGCTCACGTCTACGACGACCGCTTCGGTGATCTGCTCTCGCATACCGGTTATCTCGATGCGAGCAAGTACTACATCGAATGGTTCAAGTCGGGCAGCAAGCCAACCATCATGCAGGATCGGCTGTTTTATTTTTATCGGTTGAATCTGCTCGGGCAGGATCATCCAGGGTCGTCGGACGCACACGATGCCAGGACACCACCGCGCACCAGCGAACCGCTGTCGTCGCAGATCCATGTGTCGGTGTTCCTGACAGCGCCGGCCGTGCTTGTCGTCTCGCTGGGGTCGGTTCAGGACGCCGCTAAGCGCTTCGATGTGCCCGCGGGCGTCACGCACGTCAGCGTGGATGCGCGGGCCGGCACGCCCCGTTTTGTGCTGCAGCGGCACGGCAAAACGCTCATCGATAAAACCGGCGACCAAGCCATCTCTGCCGATGACTTCTCCGGCGCCTACAACTATTTTTCGGGGAGTGCAGATGCCTAGCCGAGCATGGGCAAATCAGTCGTTAGCCGGCGATATGGCATACCGCTTCAACGCGATTGCCCGCCGGATCACGCAGGAACGCGGCGTAATAACCTGAGTGATAGTCGGATCGTAGTCCGGGAGGGCCATCGCAGCGGCCTCCGGCCTCAAGACCGGCCGCGTGGAACGCATCGACCTGCGCACGGGACATGGCCTTGAAACACCAGTGGCGCTTGTTCTCGCCTATCGCACCCTGATCCAGGTACACCGCGAGACAGGTCGACGCAAAATCTTGCGGGGTGCATCGTTCGCCGTATCCCAGCGCGTGAGGAAGGTCGTACACCTTCGCTGCGCCGAGCGTGTTCATGATCGCGTCGTAAAAACGCCGCGCAATGTCGAGATCGGGAACACCGATGGAAACATGATCGAGAAGCTGCATGCTCGGCCGCTCAGGAACAGAGGCTCAGGGTGGAGTGCTTAATAGCACTAGAAGCAGAGCTGGAAAGCGAGGGACGGCTAAGCAAAATCCCCGCTTATTAGCCCACTTACTGCCCCGCTTCTATCTGCGAGAAGGTATACAGAGACCTCAATTCAATCCCGATTCCCTCAAGCATTTCCTTGCCGCCGCTTTCACGGTCGATCACGCATAACGTCAGCGAGACCGGCACGCCGTCGGCACGCAGTTTCGCCACGGCGTCGGAAATTGCACCGCCGCTCGACACAATGTCCTCGACCAGCACGAGCTTGCGGCCGGCCAGATCCGCGCCTTCCGCATATTTGCACGTACCGTACTCTTTCGCTTCCTTGCGGATATAAGCGGCCGGCAAGCCCGTCACCTGGCTCAGCATGGTCACGATTGGAATGCCGCCCATCTCGAGACCACCCAATATTTCCGTGCCGGGCGGGATCAGGGGCACCATCGCTTCCGCAATCGCCTTCAGGAGGACGGGATCGGACTCGAAGCGGTATTTATCGAAGTAGGTGTTGCTGCGCTTGCCTGAACGCAATAGAAAATCGCCGCTCAATTTGGATACTTCGCGGATTCGCCGGGCAATGGTCATGAATGGTTTCCTCTTACTTTTACCGGGTAACAATTGTTTCGCGGTCGCAAATCTACGCGAAAACTTGCTTTCGCGGAAGCAATAATGCCAAGCCCGATGATCCAGAATGACCTGATGGCAAGGCCCCGCCTGAATTATCCAGCCGTCGAAGCGCTAGATCAAACGCATCCAACATGGCTGCAAAGCGAGAAGGGATACGGCCCTGCCCGCGTCGGGCGGCGATAGACTCAGGGCCCGCACCCTTTCCCATCCAGTCTGCACAGTCACTGAACACGCCCATGATCACCCTGCAAAAATCCATCGAAACCTATATTCGGGCGAAGGATGGCAATCGCCCGTTTTTGATCGCGGACGCGTTTACCGCCGATGCCGAACTCACGATGCAAGTGAATACGTCGGAAATCTCGTTCCCGGCCACCGTCACCGGGGCGAAAGCTATTTCGAAGGTGTTGGTGAGCGAGTTTGCCGAGCGTCACGAGAACGTGTACACGTTTTGCATCGGCGATCCGCCCGCCGCTGGCCCCGCGTTCAGTTGCAACTGGCTTGTGTGTATGTCGGAGAAACGCACCGGTCTGGCGCGTGCCGGTTTCGGCCGATACGACTGGCTGGCGGCGGAAAATTCGGGACAGGTCCGGCAATTTCGAATCACGATAGAAGAGATGACCACGCTGCCGCAGGACACGGTCGAGCCGATCCTGCGGTGGGCGGACGCCCTTCCGTACCCGTGGTGCCCTCGTGGACGGCTTGGCGATGGTGCGCCAGATATCACGGCGATCGACCGGATCCGCGCTGCGCTCGCTTAACGCATCGGCCTCATAAAAGCAGGCGGAAACGCTTGGGCCAAAGTCTCCGGCCCAAGGCGGTAAATCGAACGCCAGCTAGACTCAGAGCGGCGCGTACGCCGGCTTGTAAGCACATTCGCGGATCATCGCGGTGATGTCGTCCGGCCTTGGAACGCGTGCCAGGTTGTTATCGAAAATGCACTCCGCCACGCGCACTGCGACATGGAGCGAAGCCTCGAAAATCTTGCTTTGCGGCGGATAGATCAGGCCGGTTGCAAGACTGGTTTCAGAGACCTGCTCGGCCACTGCTTTCGCGGCGACGATGAACATTTCGTCCGTGACCCGAGTCGCCTGCGTCGCGAACACGGCCATGCCGAGCGCGGGGAAAATATAGACGTTGTTGCCTTGACCGGGCACGAACGTGCGCCCTTCTATTTCCACTGGCGGGAATGGACTGCCGCTCGCGAAAATAGCGCGGCCGGAGGACCATCGGTACGCTTCCTCAGCCGTGCACTCGGAGCGTGAGGTCGGGTTGGAATACGGGAAGATGATCGGACGCTCGTTGATCTCCGCCATGGCCTCGATTACGTGCTGGTTGAACAGCTTGGGCACGGTGCTGACACCAATGATGCCGGTCGGCTTCAGCGCCTTCACTGCATCGGCAAAGGTGTCCACGGGTGCATGATCCACCGCGAAAGGCTTCTGGAAATCGGCCATGTCCTGGCGCGACTTCACCATCAGTCCGTTCACATCGAATAGCGCGCTGCGCGCCCGCGCTTCGTCGATTGTCAGACCCTCCAGCACCATCGCCTGGCTAATCAGTTCGGCGATGCCGGTCCCGGCCGAGCCGCCGCCCAGGAACAGGAACCGCTGGTCGACAAGCTTCTGCTTCGAGATGTGAAGCGCGGCAAAAATGCCCGCCAGCGCGACCGCGGCCGTGCCCTGGATGTCGTCGTTATAGGTGCAGATCTTGTCCTTGTATCGCGCGAGAAGCGGCACGGCGTTGAAGTTCGCAAAGTCTTCCCACTGGATGCAGCATTTCGGATGCAGCTCCAGCGCGGCTTCAACAAACTCGTTCACGAATGCGTGGTATTCGTCGCCGCGTACCCGTTCCTGACGCAAGCCCAGATACAGGGGGTCGTCAAGCAAGTCGCGGTTATTGGTGCCCACGTCCAGCGTCACCGGCAAGCAGTATTGCGGCGGCACGCCTGCGCAAGCCGTGTAGAGCGAAAGCTTGCCAATAGGAATGCCCATCCCGCCGACACCCAGGTCGCCCAGTCCGAGGATGCGTTCGCCATCCGTCACCACGATAAACCGGACGTCCGTCTCAGCCCAGTTTTGCAGCAGCTCCTTCACCCTTCCCTGCGCCGAAATGGGCACATACATGCCCCGCGTCGCACGGAAGATATGGTTGAATTTCTGGCACGCCTCTCCGACCGTCGGTGTGTACACGAGCGGCATGAATGTCGCCGGGTCGGACATGATCGTGGCGTAGAACAAGGTTTCGTTACGAGCCTGGAGATCGGACAGCAGGAGATATTTTTGCAGGTCGTTGTCGAGAGCGGCTAGCTCCGTATGAGTACGCGCAACCTGCAATTCCAGCGAACTGCTGCCCGGCGGAAGCAGCCCTTCAAGATGGTATTGGCGGCGCTCGGCTTCGGTAAAGGCAGAGCCTTTGTTCAGACGGGGATCGCGAAGGATATCGCGGCCGGTAAGCTCGCAAGGTTTTTGCATTGCAATATTCCTTTAAGCCGGCGCATATGGACGGCGCCGGATAGCGTATGAATACGTCGCGTGCCGCCCCTCCAAACGCTGGCAATTAGCCAAGCCACGCGACGACGAAAAGACGCAAGCCTTACGACGACAACGCCTGCATGTGGACATACAAATCGCTCTTGCCTTCAAAGCCGATGCCGGGAAGTTCCGGCAAGGTCACATAACCGTTGTGCACTTTCACGCCGTCCGGGAAGCCGCCGAATGGCTGGAACAGATCCGGGTACGATTCGTTGCCGCCCAGGCCGAGACCCGCTGCAATGTTCAATGACATCTGGTGGCCGCCGTGCGGAATGCAGCGTGAACGCGACCAGCCGTGCTGATGCAACATGTCCAGCGTACGCAGATATTCAACCAGCCCATAGCTCAGCGCGCAATCGAATTGCAGATAATCGCGGTCGGCGCGCATGCCGCCATAGCGGATCAGGTTACGCGCATCCTGCATCGAGAACAAATTTTCGCCGGTCGCCATTGGCTTGTCGTAGTAATTTCTTAGCGTGGCTTGCAACTCGAAGTCCAGCGGATCGCCCGCCTCTTCGTACCAGAACAAATCGTATTGCGAGAGGGCTTTTGCGTACTGGATTGCAGTGTCCAGGTCGAAGCGGCCGTTTGCATCGACGGCAAGCTTTTGACCCTCTTGCAGCACGGATAACACGGCGTCGATCCGGCGCAAGTCTTCGTCAAGCGAACCGCCGCCAATCTTCTTCTTGACCACCGTATAACCGCGGTCAATGTAGCTGCGCATCTCGTCTTTCAGCTTGCTGTAATCCTGCCCGGGATAGTAATAACCGCCGGCAGCATAAACAAAGATCTCGCGATTCGGCGAGCCGTTGCCATAGCGGTCCGCGAGCAACTGGAACAGCGGCTTGCCTTCAATCTTCGCCACCGCATCCCATACCGCCATGTCGATCGTGCCGATGGCCACCGAACGCTCGCCATGTCCGCCGGGTTTTTCGTTCGTGAACATCGCAGCCCAGATCTTGTGCGGATCGAGATTGTTACCCGACGTGTCGAGCAGCGAATCCGGCTCGGCCTCAAGCACGCGCGGAATAAACCGTTCGCGCATCAGCTTGCCTTGGCCATAGCGTCCGTTCGAATTGAAACCGTAGCCTACGACGGGCTTGCCGTCGCGAATGACGTCGGTGATGACAGCGACGAGACTCAGCGTCATCTTGCTGAAGTCGATATACGCATTCCGAATGGATGAACTGATCGGAATGGTCTGCTCGCGGATTTCCACGATTTTCATGTGACTGTCTCCTGAATGCCGCGCAAGGCCGGGTGCGATTGGGAACGCCTGAGCGCATAACGAAGCTTACGCGCGTGCAGTCGTATTACACTTCAACGCTACACATATGATTATTCAGTTTAAGTGAAGAACGACGTCACCTCCGATCTCGAGTTTTTTGTCCAGTTGGCGCGCCTCGGCAGCTTGTCGGCTGCCGCACGTGCGCTCGATCTGACGCCGCCTGCCGCTACGCGGCGGCTCGCACTAATGGAGCAGCGGCTGGGCGTAAGGCTGGTCAATCGCACCACGCGCAGCGCGAGCCTGACCGATGAAGGCGACACATATCTGCGGCACGCTACGCGTATTCTTGCGGCCGTCAGTGAAATGGAAGATGCGGTCTCGCGCAGCCGCGAGGCACCGCGCGGCATATTGCGCGTGAATGCCTCGCTCGGTTTCGGCCGCACGACCATTGCGCCGCTCGTCTCCGCGTTCGTGCAGCGTTATCCGCAAGTCGAGGTCCAGTTGGATGTCACGGATCGCCCCGTCGATATTGTCGAGCAGGGTTTCGATCTCGCGATCCGCTTCGGCGCGCTACCCGATACGCGGCTCAACGCGCGCCGCATCATGTCGAACCGGCGCTTCCTGTGCGCATCTCCGGCGTATTTGCAACGGTACGGCAACCCGGCCGCGCTTGCGGATCTCACGCGTCACCGGACTATCCTTCACCGTCAGAATGACGACGCCTACGGCGTCTGGCGCTTCACGCGCGACGGCGAGACGGTGTCGGTCAAAGTAAATGGCGGGCTTTCGAGCAATGACGGCGACATCGTGCTCGGATGGGCGCTCGATGGACACGGCATCTCGATCCGCTCAGAATGGGATCTCGCAAAATACCTGGAAAGCGGCCGGCTGAAAGTCGTGCTGCCCGAGTTCCTGCTCCCGCCGGCGGACTTGTTTGTCTATTATCCAAGCCGCCGCAATCAACCCGCGCGCATGCGTGCATTCATCGATTTCCTGGTCGAGCATTTCCGCGCGTCCCAGTAACCCTGCTTAGGCGTATCGACTGCTCTGCCATGACAACTGCCCGCATTGCGTATGTACAGTGGCCCGAAGGATTGCAACCGGCCGGACCGGCATGGGACACCATTCGTCGCGCCGTGGAAACGGGCCGTCCCGACATCCTCGTCACGAATGAAATGCCGTTCGGCCGGTGGCTCGCGGAGCATGAAAACTTCGATGCGCAAGCCGCGCAACGTAGCATCGAACTGCACGAACAAGCCCTCGATGCATTGAGCAAGCTGGGTGCGGCAGCGGTGATTTCATCGCGTCCGGTTGCTTTCGACGGGCGTCTCGCCAACGAGGCGTTCGTGCTGGAATCGAATACGTATCGCATGATCCATCACAAGAAGTACTTCCCGCAGGAACCGGGTTTCTTCGAGGAGGCGTGGTACGACCGTGGCGCGGGAGGATTCGACTGCGTGCAGGTCGGACAGGTCAAAGTGGGTGTTCTGCTCTGCACCGAGTTGTTCTTCAACGACCGCGCGCGTGCGTATGGCCGTGACAGAGCGGATCTGATCGTCACGCCGCGCGCGTCTGGAACGTCGTTGTCGCGATGGAAAACGGCGGGCACGATGGCGGCTATCGTGTCGGGTGCATGGTTCATCAGTTCGAACCGGCATGGTCCGGGGGCGCTTGGCCAACAGTTTGGCGGCGTCGGATTCGTGGTGTCGCCTCAGGGTGTTCCGCTTGAGGAAACCAGTGAAGCAACGCCGATGCGCATTGTCACAATCGACCTTGATGAAGCTCGCACGCAGAAAGCGCAGTACCCGTGTTACGTGAAAGAGATGCCCTGATTCGGACGGGTCCACATCCGACAGACGCACGATGGCGAGCATTTATTGCTGAGTTGTTCGGTAACCATTGAGCTACGCGATTTTATTGCCGAAAGCGATCCACTCATATGCACCACCCTGGGGAAACGGACCCATTGTTGCGGTATCGGAAAATATTTTTCGCCCAAACTATCGTTCAATATCGACAATACGCGGCCTAGACTTGTTTTCATCAGAAGCGCATGCAGACATTCACATTGGGTCTCTACGGCTTCCGAAATCGAAAACAAACTCTGGAGGTGACATCATGACTAAGTCAGGCAAGTTATCTGCGTTATTGCTGCCGGCGCTGCTTGTTGCGTCTGCGTTAGCCGCTCCTGCCATTGCGTTTGCGCAGGACAGCAACGCACCAATGACGCGTGCGGAGGTCCGCGCCCAACTGACCCAGCTGGAGAAGGCAGGCTACAGCCCGGCGACAAACGACAACTACTATCCTCAAGCGCTCCAGGAAGCACAGCAACGCGTTGATGCGTCGAACGGGACTGCGGCGCAAGCCTATGGCCCATCGACTAGCGGTACGTCAGCTTCAGGTTTGCACGTTCCTGTTGAACCCGCTTCCGGCGACGCCCAGCACTCGATCTACTTTGGTCACTAGCATTTGATCGTGCCGCTAAGTACTAAGAAGTCGCTAAGTAGTCCGCTAAGCGCACGAACAAAAAAATCGCTCATTGCTTAAAGGCGCTGAGCGATTTTTTTATGTGGCAAACAACTAAGTCATGCTCAGCAACAGCCAGGTTTAACCACGCACTGGTTTCTGCAATATCGCGAGAACAGCGCCGGCGGCAAGCATGATCGATGAATAGATGAGCCCGCGAGCTAAGCCCGCACCATCCGAAATCCAGCCGATGAACATCGGCCCGACGATTTGCCCCACAGCAAACACGATCGTAAATGCGCCGATTCCGCGCGTCCATTGCGTAGCCGGAAGATTGTGCCGGACAAACGCGGTAGTTGACGCCACGGCCGATAAAAACGTCGCCCCAAATAACGCACCCGATACGAATGCCACTGCTGGTTGAGTGAACAGCGCTGGCATCAAGGTCGCGGACGCGAGGATCGCGTTAAAGACCGCCAATGCCTGGCCGCCGCTCATGCGATTGAGCAGGCCTGACCAGAGCCTCGCTGAGACAATAGTGGCCAGACCGAGCAGCACATAGAACCCGGTCACGACCGCCGCGCTCATGTTGGCCGCTCGAAGCAGCGCGATCAGAAAGGTCATGTAGCCGATATAACCTACACCGAACATCGCGTAACCGGCCAGTATGAAACCGACACGTCGCCAGGGCAAAGCACCCGGACGCTGTGCTGATGCCACATGTGCGGGGGAAATATCCAGCGCAGGTTCGCTTTGTTCGATCTTGCGCGCGGCGGCAATGGCCGCTATGGACGCCAGCGCGCAGGCCGCGGCCAAAGCGAACCACGCCCATTGCCAGCCATGCGGACCGTTGAACGTGGTCACGGGCACCAGCAATGCCGCGACGACTATCCCGCTGCCCGCACCACCGTAATAAAGTCCGAGCACGAGGCCTGCATCGCGTGGATGAGCCGTTGCAAGACGCGCTGCCAACACCCCGCCGCCGGCGAAGATCAACGCACTGCTGATACCGGTGATGACCCGTTGAGCGAGCAACGCATGGGTATCGGAAACCAGTCCGCCAAGGGTCATCAACGCCGCCGTCAGGACGCATCCGGCGATAAAGCAAACGCCCATTGACCATCGACGCGATACAAACGGAAATGCAAGCGCGCCTAGCAGATAACCTAGCGCGTTAGCGGTGTTCATCGCGCCGGCTTGCGCGATGCTCCAGCCGAGATCGGCCTTCATGGCGGGCAGCAGGAGTGCGTAGGAGAAGCGCGTGAGGCCCAGCGCGATTGCGCTGCCGAACGACAAACCCGCGGCGAGAACGAGCGTGTGCTGTCGAGAGCGTGATGCGTGAACGGGTGCTAAGTGTGCCGCGGTACTGCGTGTGTCGTCGATCATCGGCTAAGTCGGCCTGTGGGCTGACGGGCTAAGAGAGTCGGACGTTAGCGTTATTCGATGCAGCCACGATATCTGGCAGCATGTTGCTATGGCAACGCCTTAGACTCAATGCGACCTCGCCCGGCTCAAAGCCCTGATGCCTGGTCCGCCCTTATGCTTTGGCGGAAACCACACTCTTAAGCCGCCCTACTTCTCGCTAGGCGCACCCGATGGCCTGACACTCGTACACGTGACCACGCATCCCAACACGAGCGCCACGCCGGTCACCACCAGCGCGCCGTTTGCCAGCCCGACGCCGGCAGCGGCAACCGAACACGCGGCATATCCATTCAACGCCGCGATAAAAGCCGGATACGCGCGATCGGCCATTGCCATTGCGAGGTAAGCGCCGATCAACGCGACCATCGCGCCGATGATCACCACCGCCACCGCGCCGCCTTCGAACCCTGCTGTGTAGGCAATCACCGTACACAACGCAGCGCAGGCAAA
>Ga0153932_1000394_pt1 | contig 12626 bp, 20 predicted proteins | sample TSNJ016MetaG_FD_102273 | JGI IMG/M metagenome (GOLD analysis project Ga0153932, IMG submission 102273) | Attine ant fungus gardens microbial communities from New Jersey, USA - TSNJ016 MetaG | ecosystem: Host-associated > Fungi > Mycelium > Unclassified | place: USA: New Jersey, Wharton State...
AACCTGATTGGGCATCTTTGGGAATGCCGAAGCAAAAAGCCCCGCAGCGCAAAGCTTACGGGGCTTGTAGTATTCGACGGGCGCTACTGGACACTGAGATGGTCCCCCCGGCAGGAATCGAACGCGTCATTTCAAAATATTCTCAATCTCGCCAAAAATAATCAAAGCCAATACAGGAAAGGGTTTGATGGGTTTTAAAGATACGGGTTCGATTCCTAACTCTATCAATTAACATCAATTTCCAGCTATCATTCACGCCAAAATCACGCCACAAAAAGCGGGGATACATGGCGAGCTATCGGAAGCGCAGCGGGGGGTGGCGGGTCGAGGTGTTCAAAGGCGGGATACGTGAATCCATGACTTTCGACACCAAGGCAGAGGCGACAGCATGGGCCACGAAACTTGAGGCCGAGATCGACGCGGGCAAGCGGCGCGCATATTCCAAGGTCGAGAAGACGCTTGCGGACGCGATGGACGAGTGGCTAGAGAAAATCTCGGCCGGATCGCCGAAGCACAAGTGGAATGAAACCCGAATCTCGTTCTTGAAAGAACAACTAGATTTCTGCGGCACGCTCGTGCGAAACGTGCTGCCCGAACAGATCACCGAATGGAGAGACAAGCGGATGAAGGCCGTGAAGCCGTCGACGGTCAACCGCGATTTGAACGTGCTTTCATCGGTGTTCGAGGCTGCCAAGGTTGAATGGAAGTGGATTCACACGAACCCGGTACATGATGTGAAGAGGCCGAAAGACCCGCCGTCGCGCCGGCGCCGCGTGCCGGACGAGGATGCTCATTTGATGACGACGAAGCTTGGCTTGACTGACGCTGGGCCGATCACAACGACGCAGCAATACACAGCGCTGGCGTTCCTGATTGCGATTGAGACGGCAATGCGCCAGGGCGAGCTCCTCAAAACCGTATGGCCGAACGTGCATCTTGCGAAAGCGCACGTTCATGTCCCGAAGTCAAAGAACGGCGATGCGCGCGACGTGCCGCTATCCAAACGCGCAATCGCGCTGTGGGAGAGATTGCCAAAAGTGAAGGGCGAGCAGCGTTGCTTCCCGATCGCGCAGGGCAGCGCCGATGCGCTTTTCAGGAAGGTGCGCGACAAGATGTCGGAGGAAGATCATCCGCACATGGCCACGTTGCATTTTCACGACTCGCGCCACGAGGCGACAACGCGTCTGTCGCGAAAGCTGAACGTGCTGGCGCTGGCCAAGATGATCGGCCATCGGGATCTGAAGTCGCTGATGATTTACTACGACGAGACGCCGGCCGAGCTGGCAGCGCGTTTAGATTGAGTTTCAAAGGGTGACGATTGCGACGGCCCAATTATGGCCCAAATGCTATGTTCGGCGCCCCGCGATGGGCCAACGGCTAGCCGGTTCGCGTTCCGGATGCAATCGCCATGCGTCAAAGCCAACCATCGCTGATCAGCTTGGCAGTTCTAGGCTTCTTTCCGACGGCGCCCCGGCCTTCCTACGGGCGCGGTTCCGGTATTGTGGCGAGCCCACTCCACGACATCGCTTGCAAACCATCGGCGCTGCGCTTGCTTCGAGTCGACCGGCCGGAGCGCCGCCGGGAAGTCCTGGCGACTCACGACGCGAATTTCGACAGTTACTTTCGACAGGCTCAGCCACTCGGCGATCTGTTCGACAGTCCAAAGCGTTTCCTCGAGCGGTTTCGGTTTGCGCTGTTCGAGCGCGGCGACAATCCGGTCCGCCAGTTGATCAATCGGATCTGCATTCTCTGTGTTCATGCTGAAATTCCTTGGAGCTAATGCACTCCGTTGATAAAGGATCATCGTCCTTCTTGACGCTCAATAGCGAGATCGATGATGCGCTCGGTTTGTTCGCTGATGATGTTCAGATGTCGGGCCTTTCGGTACCGATCTGAATCGATCACCGCCTGATCCGCGTCCAATATTTCGGCTTTGGAAGGTTCCCAGGCGCCATTGAGTGCTTCGTCACAAACCTGCTCGACAGCCGCCGGAGTTACCAGTCGAGCGAAAATGTCCATCGCACGAAATGTGAACTTAACTGTTGCGTCCGGATCGATGCGAATTGCTTGGGCAGACCGGGCCGCACGCCGGATGTGTTCGATTTGATCGCGGGTCATCAGTGCTTGGCTCCGAGATGCATGTCGAGAAGATCTTGCACTGCGCCTCTCGTGTTGCGGAGCATGATCTGTGAAGCGACGCAGGCAAGATGGATGGCTTGCTCATGCGAAATCTCGTCGATGATGTCGCAAAGCAAGGAATACAGGACACACCCCAACGTGCGGTCATCCATGGGCATAGCGCTCGCTTGGGCGATCATGGAAACCGTCATCATGTCCGTGGCGCGTGCCGTGGCGTCCGTCATGTCATCTGCTGCCGGATGACCGTGCAAAATCTTTCGATCGGCCATTAGGCACTCTCCAGTCCGAAGAAGTGAATGATCAACGTCACGTCCGCGTCGTTTAGGACTTCCGCGCACCAAAGCTTCATGCTGAGTCGTTTAAGCAGGGTCCTCATGTCATATGCTCCCGTAGTGCCCGGCGAAGTACCCGAGTCCACCCCGATCGTTGTCGAGGATTTCGGCGCAGTTCTCCATGTCGCGCGCAAGCCCGCGGAGCCCATCCCGAAGCACGACGAACAGCGTCATTGGATCGTCGGTCGGGCCAGTTATCGCACCGTTGCAAAGGTCGTGCAATGCGGTAATGAAGTGGAAACTCTGCTCGCATCGGAAAGAAACAGCGGAGATGTCTTCGGGAGTCACAGCAGCTTTATCGTTAGCCACGGCTAGCCTCCGCATTACCCTTGAACTTGGCGTGCATCGCCGCTGTCGCGCGCATGTCTTCCATCTGATCGAAGATGTACCCGCCGAGGCATTCCAGGGCGCCTAGCAGGCCGAGTTCGGTGCCGAGACCCAATGGCTGCGCGCCGGTCGCATCGGGTTCGCCAAGGCTGTTGTGAACGAGACGGGCAATCGTTTTGACGCCGTCCGCGGCGCGTGTCACATCCGCGATGCGTGATGAATGCACCATGGACAGTTCCGGCTCGTCGTCATCGAGCCACCCGTCTTTAACGAACGGATGCTTTGCTTTCGCTTTAGACATGACCGCGCTCCCGGTGACGTAGCGTTGAAGCCGCATCGTCGCCAATCTGCGCGAGTTCGCTGATGACCCGTATCTGATCGGCGACCACGAACAGCAGGCTGCTAACGTTGCTTGGCATCTCGAAGTTTCCAGCACGCATCTGACCCGGCTTGTAGTCGTCGGCTATAAGGCAACCCACGTTCGAGACAGTGTGTGCCAGCGCAAACGCCATCTGGCTCGCGCTCTCGCTTGAGCGAGCAAGGAATTCGAGTTCGTCCACCTCCAGTTCGCCAACGCGTTGAAAGAGAAAACTGAGGACGCTGCCCGGCGTGTTGGGGCCATGAGATGGCCGGTCGGATTTAGATGGCTTGACATCTTGCTGCTGTGCACTAGAATTCAACTTGTTCATTTCGTTTTACCTCTGCGTTGTGCGATGCGCCCCGGCTGCAACCGTGGGCGCGTCATCCTCAAAAGCCATTTCTGGCATTTCCCCTCTAAAAATTCGCTTACCTCCATTTCGTCAAAACGCACGTTTCCAACTTGGTAGGACTACCAAGTATTTATCGACACTGAAAAATTAGTACGCCGCGCTTACTCGGTCGCTGCGATCCATTCAGCTGCTGACTTCGCGTGATCGTGCGTCGTCATTTCGAAGGCAATGTCGCGAATCACATCCAGCGCCACATCAGGCTCGTCGTCGGCTAATTCTTCGACAGCGTCAAAAATATCTGCGGCAAAGCCATTTAGGTCCATCATGGCGGCCAGAGCTGATGTGCTCATCGTGACGGTCCTGCGCAGTACTCCGTTCATGATGAAGCGCGTCATTTTCAAATGTTCCGCGTGAAGGGCGGCTGCCACCGTTGCCGCGCGAGCCAAGATTTCCTTCGAGCCGCTTCCAGATGGTTCTTCAACGATGGCATGCAAGTCTGAGCCGGCCTTTTTAATCGCTCCGGTCAGGCACGCAACCACGCCGTTCTCGTCGTATGCCGTCGCCGGCGTTGGAAATTTCATGTAGTACTCCTTTCTGAGTTGCATAGACCGCGCGCGATACATCTTGATTAAGCGTGGGACGCCGTCTCAACGCCTTCGAACGCCGCATCTTTTTGCTGCGCGTCCGACCAAGTCTTCAGCGCAAAAACGATCTGTCCATTCAGCGACCGACCGTCTGCACCCGCACACAGTCTGATCTGCTCGTGCAAGGACTGCGGAAGTCGCACTTGCAGTCTCACTGCGACGTCATGTTTCTTTTTCATTACCGCACCTACATTAGGTGTATTTATAACATGCACCTATGTTAGGTGCAACACATTCGAGGCACTATTTTAGTGGCATACGTGGCGGCCACTTTGTACAATGCAACATGGCACAAGACGACTACATCAAACTTCAACTTCGGGTTCCCAGAGAACTCCATGCTCGCACGCAGGCTTCTGCCGAGACTACCGGCAAGAGTTTGAATGCCGAGTTAATCGCGCGTCTGGAATTTTCCTTCGAGGCGCAAACCCTCATTTCCGAACTTCGCTCAGTTGTTGTAAATCTGATCGACTCTTCCGAACACCAGAAAGCTGCCTTGGCGTCCCAATGGCGACTCCTTCGAATGACGGGCAGAGTGATGGCTTTAACTTTGACTCTCAACCCCAAGAAGGCGGAAGACTCTGCACTTATCGATCTCATGCAGCAATTCGCTGAGGCGGTAGCCCACGGCGACATCCCGGGAGCCGTTGAGCCCATTGTGAAATTGATTGAGGCAGGCAAAGCGGAAGGAATAATTGGCGCAGACGGAGAGCTTCGGCCAGAGTTTTCTCGCCTCCGCGCAATGTTTCTCGAAGAGCCGGCGCCAAAAAACAACGCCGATGACTTTCCGCGGAAATCGGACTCGGGTAACACTTAGAGAAGTCGCGCGTACGTCGCCGGCGTTAATGTGGTTCATGCCGCGGCCTGACCGCTTGAGATTTCTGCCAGGCGGCGCAGGGCATCGCCCGTTGCATCCAGAGCGTCACGATCCGTCGGCGCGAGCGCGGCGGCGCGGAAGGCATCGCGGATGATTTCAAGCGTGGGACTTCGCAGGGGGCTTGCGGGTATGCGGTGCGGTGCCATTTGTTTGCCTCGTTGTGTGCGGTTGGACACGGTGAGGCAATTATTTGCGTCTGCTTGATTGATGTCAAGCAAAATGATTGATTTTTCTACAACGTTCCTATCACCGCGACTGCTCGTGCCAGCACGCGGAGGCCATTTGCATGATCTTGATCCAGCTCCCAGTCAGGGTAGCGTGTCTTGTCCGGGTTGTCGCAAACGACGCGAAGACCACCGTCCGGCCGCCGGAACAGTCGCTTAACCGACGCTTCCCCCGCTAAATTAACCAGATAAACATTGCCGCTCGTAATAGCGGTGTCGTCGCAATTTACGAGCATCAGATCGCCGTCTTCGATTCTAGGTGCCATTCCAGATCCGGCGACGAACATCACCGCCGCTGACTCCGGGTTGATGCGCATACGGGAAAGAAACGAAGCACTGACCACATAGGGCTCTCGGTCGTGGTTCGCCTCCAAAGGCGCGTCAATCGTCATGGGGCCCGTCGAGACATCGAGGTGCGGGATCGTCGCTAACTCGTCCTGACCGCTTTTTGTCAGATTCTGCGCGGTACTCCTGTTCGCGGATGGCGAATTTCTCCAAGAAGTCTGCCAGTGGTTATGGTCGAGCCACCCGGTGGGTTGTTTGAAAAAATCCTCGATGCGTCTAGCAAGCTGGTCGCCAATATTGCGGGACGGATGCGACCCGATGACTGCGCTCACCTGCTGCACTGTCATTCCTGTCGCGCGCCCGAAGGCCGTCATCGACATGCCCCGCGAACTCAAGAGACGGCGCGCATTACTTAGGCGGATTTCGGCGATAGTTTTCATGAACAAAATGATAAGTCACTAAGAGCCCCGATGGTATCGCTAAATTAATTTGCGTTATGTGCGATTGATAACTCAACCAAAATGATTTATCTTTGCGGGCATGAACCTCAGAACCTTCTTCCAGACAACGAAACCAGACGAGCGCGACCGGTTTGCTGCCGCAGTCAAAGCAAAGGTCGACTATCTGTACGTTTGTTCGCTCGGGACGCGTCTTCCCGGTCCTAAGTTGTGCATGCGCATCGTTGCGCATGATAGCCGCTTCACACTCGCCGATCTGCGACCGGACATCTGGGGTGCGACAGCGATTGAGCGCGCAGAGGCTGGGAGATCATGATCTCCCTCGATTATTTAAGCCTTCTGCAGATCAGCGCCGACGCTGATCTTTATTTGCCCGACCAACTTGACCCGCAGACACTCCGGCGGGCCGAACTCGCAGCCAGTCGCGGCGAGATGTGGCGCGCCAGGCCCGCGATGACCGTCTACTCTGCCGACTGTCACTTCTGGGTCTCCAGCCATTTCCATCGGTACGACGCCGCGCTGCGCGCCGGCTGTGCCGAATTCTGGTGTGACATCAAGCGCGGATCGAAGCAGGCCGCGATCGACTTCAGCAGGAAATCAGCGACGTGAACACGATAACCACACTGAGAGTTGCGGACATCCGCATCGACGGCGGCACGCAGTCGCGAGCAGAGTTTGATGATTCTGTGATGACGGAGTACGCGGATGCGATTACCGCCGGCGCAACGATGCCCCCGATCACAGTATTTTTTGATGGTAGCGATTATTGGCTTGCGGACGGGTTCCATCGCCTGCTGGCGTATCTGCACATCGGCGCACTGGGAATCGAGGCTACGGTTGTCAGCGGATCGAGCCGCGATGCCATTTTATTTAGCGTCGGTGCCAATGCGTCGCACGGTATGCGCCGGACTAATGAGGATAAGCATCGAGCCGTTAGCATCCTGTTGGCTGACTCGGAGTGGTCGACGTGGAGCGCCCGAGAAATTGCGAAACGATGCTGCGTCTCCCATGACTTCGTTGCCCGCCTGAAGGCGTCACTGTCATCGGATGACAGTGACGGAGAGGTGGCATATAAGACCAAGCACGGCACTGACGCGGTGATGAACACTGCCAACATCGGGCGCTCGCCTGTCGGCTGCAGTCCAGATACGGTTGCAGGCGACGTTATCGAGAATTCGCGTATCGACGTCACTGAGCAGTCCTCAACGCCTATCGTCGCCGATCCGAGCGGCGATGAAGACGAAATCTTGGCTGAAATGAACGGGTTGCGTGATCAGGTGAATGCGTTGAGCCGAGAGATTGACTCATTGACGCAAACCGATCTGGGAGCGGAGATCCATAAGCTGTCGCAGATGGTCACCAATCTTGAACGCCGCGAGGCCGACGCCGCAGAAAAGCTCAAATTGCAAGGCAAGCAACTGAAGTGGTTTGGCGCAAGGTTCGCCGATCTGCGCAAGTTGCTGAACGTGAAAAATGACCGCGACGTCGTGACGGCGGTGAACCTGATCAAGGTGTCGAAGTGAGAGACGTTACCGTCGAAGAGGCTGCGGCATTTGCGCACTTCCAACTGCGCCCTTATCAGATCGAGGCGGTCCGGCGGGTACGCGACGCATATGAGAAGGGTGCGCGCAACGTGCTGCTTTGCGCACCTACAGCGGCCGGGAAGACTCGGATCGCAGCATGCGTGCTGCATCTAGCAAAGAGCAACGGGAAAAACTCGCATTTCGTGGTCGACCGTGAAAATCTGATCGACCAGACTAGCGCGACCTTGGATGATTTTCGCGTCGACCATGGGGTGATCCAGCAGAAACACTGGCGTTATCGTCCATATGAACGCGTTCAGGTGTGCAGCATCCAAACCATCGAGAGGCGCATAAGCTGGCCGGACGATCCGAAGCCTAGCTTTATTGTTATCGATGAGTGCCACACCGCTCGGCAGTCAATCATCGATCGCTTGGGCAAGCGCGATGTTCGCGGCTTAGGGTTGTCAGCGACGCCTTTTACAAAGGGGCTCGGCAAGACCTATGACTCATTGATCAATGTCGAGACGACAAATCGGCTCATAGCGCAAGGCTCGCTGGTCCCATACCGAATTTTTTCGCCGTCGCAGCCGGACATGAAGGGCGTGAAGGTGACGGCCGGCGAGTGGAGCGCCGAGGAGGCGACCAGTCGCGCACTACAGGTAGTCGGCGATTGCGTAGCTGAATACCTGAAGCACGGAAACGCTCAAAAGTTCATTTGCAGCGCCATCACCATCGCTCATGCTTGTGAGCTGCATCGGCAGTTCGCCGCAGCGGGCGTTCAGTGCGTCGTCTACACCTCGAAGGAAACCAAGGAAGAGTGCGATGATATTGTCACTGAGTTCAGAAATACTGACTCTTCGATTAGCGGACTCATTACTGTCTCGAAAGCAACAAAGGGTTTCGACGTAACCGACGTCGGCTGCATCATCATGGCCAGGCCGCTGCGCAAATCCCTCGCCGAACACATTCAGCTGCTTGGACGAGGGCTTCGTCTTCACGAAGGCAAAACCGAATGCATCGTGCTCGACCATTCCGGCAATTGCGAGCGCTTCTGGGATGAGATGAATGAGTTCTTTGAGACAGGCGCGCTCGAACTCGACGATGGCACGAAGAAGCCTAAAGAGGCGAAGAAAAAACCGAAGGCTGAAGATGTAATGGTCAAGTGCCCGCACTGCAAGACTTTGCACAAGGCACGGCCCACATGCCCGTCGTGCGGCTTCGAATACCGGCGCCGATCGAACGTCGAGCACGTGGAAGGAACGCTCGAGGAAATCCTCACGACGGGAACGCAGCGCCAACTCACAAAGGATATCTGGCCGCAAATCTGCCTATACGCTCGCCTCGCGAATCCGAGTGACTTTGGCCGGGCGCGGGCGAAAGCATACGCAATGTTTAAGCAACTGACGGGAAAGATGGCTGCCGCCGATTTCTTCCAGACTGAGCCAGCACCCATTTCACCGGATCTCCGCAAGAAGTTGTCGAACCTCGACAAGGCTTATTGGGCCAAGCGGCGCGGCCAGCAACGGGCGGTCGCATGAACTTCGAGCACGCTCTAACCAGCCACGGGCTGATGCCAAGGCGAATCGAAGCCGACGGTAAGTGGTATCGCTGCCCGACTGCTGATAAGCCGAATAAGCGCAACGGCGCATATTTGTTGTGGGTCGGCGGCCAGCGTGGTTTCTTTAAAAATTTCGCTACCGACGATGATTATTGTGAGTGGCGTTCGGATAAGCCGGTAAGTCTCTCTGACCAACGCCAGATGGATGAGCGCATCCGCGCGCTGCGCGCTAAAGAATCGCAGGAACGGACCCGTGCCATCGTCAGCATGCGCGCGCACTGGGCAACGCTCACGCCGCTTTACGACTGGCATCCGTACTTGGAACGCAAGGGTCTTTCTCTTGCCGGCTGCAACGGCCTGCGGGTCGACGGCGACGACATGGTCATTCCAATGTATCGGGCTGGAGGCCTAGTGAGCCTTCAGAACATCGCGATGGACGGAGAGAAGCTATACCGAAAAGGTTGTCCCACGAAGGGCGCTTCGTACGTCATGTCGCGAGCCAGAAGCATTGTTACCTGCTTCGTCGAAGGGTTTGCGACCGGTCTTGCGGTGTTCCAGACCGTGCCGAACTCCGCTGTTGTCGTCTGCTTCGACGCCCAGAACCTATTGACAGTCGCGCAGGAAACGAAGGTGCGTGGCATGGCGGTCGTATGCGCTGACAACGATTGGAAAACAGCGGAGAAAAAAGGGGTTAACAAGGGAGTCGAAAATGGCCGCAGGGCAGCCGAGTTGCTCGGCTGCGGCGTTGCCTACCCTGAAGAAATCAAAGGCTCTGACTGGTGCGACGCGCTGCATGAGTGGGGCGATCGCGGTCCGGTACGTGTCCGGATGCAGATTATGAAGGGCGCGAAATTGGTGATGTGATTTGAATAAGTGATTTTTGCGCACTTATTGCCCTGACAGGCGTTACACGGTGAGCCCGTGGTCAAACTTTTAAATACGAGATTTCCCGGTATTTACCGGTACCGCAAATAGTCAGCGCGGAATAGAAGAAACGACGAACGGGGGCCATAACCCAGCCCTAGCGGAAAAAGGGCCTGGCAACGGGCACGGCGTAGCGCCTACCGCGATAAACGTATCGAACAGTGGGAAGCGTGAAAGTGAGCCCCTGGAACAGATGGATGGTCACCGCACTCGGGCGCGACAGTCTGTTTAGATTAGATAAACCGTCCGCTACCGTAGTTCTAGATTTTTAGAACTGCGCCTACGGGTGTGGTTCTTTAGAAGTGGCCACGTTGTGGTTATGCAGTTAAAGGCGAGTCGTAAAAGACAAGCACAACAAACCGATGGGATAGACATGTTGATTGGCGAGTTGGACAGGTCGATTGGAGTGATGTCATGACGCAGCGATTCGTTCCGCTGCGCATCATGAACCTTTTGCACCACGCCGGAGCCCCGCTGGAGAGCGGCGTTATCGCGCGCCAAATTCATGCAGACCGCGACTCGGTGCAGAAAGAGATCCCGCGCCTGCTAAAGCGGGGCGTTATCACGCGGCACCTCGCGTCGCGCGGCAGTTACTTTCGTTACTCGTGTGACACCGCGCAGTACGAGCGTTACCTTGGATCGAGCGTTGATGCCGGCCGTGGCTCGGTCGCAATCCAGTCGGACAATGACCTGTCCAGAAAGCTGAAATTCCTTGAACACGTCGCCCGCGGGATCCATGGCGAAAGTCCTGTCCTCGCGGAAATCGTTGCAGATTATCGCGAGTTGCGGCGTCGGCAGTCTGCGCTCGAAACTCCTCTTATTGCTCATCTCGACTCGGCGGGAAAATGAATCAGAAAGACCTTGAAGGACGGCTTGAAAACTGGGCGAAGGCTCAGCGCAGCGGGGCACCTGGCGGCCGGGTGATCGGGTCCGCTGAAGGGCGGTACGTCGTGCCCTCGAATGAGCCCCGTTCGATCGAATCAATGCTGATCGATCACAACGACGCGGACGAGGTCGAACGTGCGTGGGGGAAGCTGACGCGGTTTGACAAGGACGTTCTCCGGTATCACTACATTCTGCGTATGGATGAACGAGTGATCTGCCGAAAACTCAGCTTGCCGCGATACTCGCGCTCGGCCTTCCTGATGGCGCTGAACCACGCGCATAGCGAAATCGGTAAGGCGCTCGATGGCATGGCTGATGTCCGACGCATTCAGCGGGAACGAAAACGCAGCTATGATCTAGCATCCGAACAGCCGCAAGGGTAGCTATGGACGTTGATCAGCAATTTCGGGCAGTTAAATCTCCGGCGGATCTCCGCAAGCTTCCTGGCTTTGTTGAAACGGTGAACCCAGCAGTCGTCGGCCTCAAGCGCGTCATCTGGAAATACGACTTCAAGTCCGAGCTACAGTGCGGACTAACGAATTGCCGTCGCTTTCACAAGGAAGGCGTGATTGTGGAGCTTGAGGACGGATCAGTCTCAAACATTGGACACATCTGCGGAGCGGATGCGGATAAGTACGGACCGATGTTTGCCTTGGAACTTCGCAAGTTCGACGACGAGCAATTGCTGAAAACGATGATGCCGGTTCTACTGGACCGCAGCAAGCTTGAGCAAATCGAGCGCGAGGTTCGGTCTGCCTATCGGGAAGGCCAATTGTGGCTGCGCCGACGTTTATCGTTTGAATCACTGTTTCCCGAAGCAATGCGCGACGTTATCCGACGTAACGCCGGCGGCGCTTCGATGGTAGTCACTGAGGCCTTCGAGCGTAGCGCTGCGCAAATTGACGAGATGGTTTCATCGGGCACTGCGCCGAATCGAACGGCAGCGCGTTACTACGAAGTCAGCAAAGGCACAATTGAGGGCAGCGGTATGCTAGCGCTGTCGGAATGCGAACTCGAAAAAATGTGGCGGAACGCCGACAACTTGTTGGCGGCAAACCCGCAAGCAGCCAAAATGCCGGAACTCATTTCGCTTTTCACTGACGTCAATCGCCTCCCGTTGAAAGCGCGTGAGGTTGTTGACGCATGCGAAAGTGCTCGAAAATTCTTTTCATCGTCGAACTTCGCGACGATCTCTTTTTTGCCTATGAAACGAGATGCGCGGGAACGGCTGATTAATCTGACACTCGACGCGCTTGATGCTCACGCTTTGCCAACAAAGGCAAAGTCGATTGCGAAGCCGCTAAATAAGAAACAGCGTGACCACTATCGAAGGGCGGGTTTGCCAATTCCTGATTCCATCGAATAAGATGCGATATAGGTATTGTAAACCGCGAAAAACCGTAGTACGATTCCATCCAGATTACCGATACCGCTTAGATGCGAGACTTCTCCCTGATGGGAGAGACTCGCCGGTAGAAAGAACCCGCCCAGTGCAAGCTCGGCGGGTTTTTGCTTTAGCCTTGTGAAAAGCGTCGAGCTTCTTGGATGGCAAGCTCTTCGAGCTGGCGAATTGTCATGTCGTCGACGTTGTGATGCGGCTGCAAGTGAATCTGAACCGTAAGCGGCTCGGCTGGGCCGTGTCCTCACGCGCGCGCGAGTGAGGCATGATGGTGATGGCGTGTCGGAGTCCGTGTAGATCAAGGTAGATCGTGCCCACGATCGGCGGTCGTGGGCACGATC
>Ga0153932_1000395_pt1 | contig 12625 bp, 7 predicted proteins | sample TSNJ016MetaG_FD_102273 | JGI IMG/M metagenome (GOLD analysis project Ga0153932, IMG submission 102273) | Attine ant fungus gardens microbial communities from New Jersey, USA - TSNJ016 MetaG | ecosystem: Host-associated > Fungi > Mycelium > Unclassified | place: USA: New Jersey, Wharton State...
CCGCTGAACCTGAAGATCGAATCGTTCAAGTGCTTCACGAACCCGATGCTGAAGAAAGAAGTGTGCGGCACGGAATCGACGGCCACGTTTGATCGCGGCGACTTCGGCGTGGATTATGGCAAGACATACGGCTTCAAGATGAAGACGACGCTGCATATTCAAGCCGAAGGCGTGAAGCAGTAAATAGACCGATGGATGCCGGGCGTGGAGATGTCACGCCGGGCGTTCAGGGCAAAGAAGCCGTTTCAGCTTACGCAGGAACGGCTTTTTGGCTATGTGACCGTCATCGGCGTTTTCTCAAAGACAGTCTCCGAGAAAACGAGCGGGGGCGATGTAAAAATCCGGATAGGAGGCAGCAGAATTCCTCCCATCTCCTTCCCACGCATTGATCCCCAATGCGCTGAGCCTCTGCTACAATTCGATTGCTACATTTGTAGTAATCGAGGTCATGATGAGTATGCCAGTCCGAATTGATGACGAGTTGTATGAACAGGCGAAAGCCGACGCGTCGGCAGAACACCGATCAATCGCCGGTCAGATTGAATTCTGGGCGAAGGTCGGACGTGCGGCGTTGGATAACCCGGATCTGCCAGCGTCCTTCATTGCCGAGTCGCTGATCTCTATGGCCGAGCCGCGCGAACACTCCACACCGTTCGTGCCACGTCGCCGCCGCACATGAGCTTTACGGTCCGTCAGACGAGACGTTTTGCAAGGCAGTACAAAAAACTCCATGACAACGCGGCCGCCGACGTGGACGCCGCAGTGGCGGTCGTCGTGGCCGATCCTGCCGCTGGAGAGCGAAAGCGAGGCGACCTGGCTGATTTGCTTGTGTACAAGTTTCGAAGCCAGGGGCAATTGTTCTTGCTTGGCTATACCGTCGACGACGAACCGCGACTGGTGTACCTCGAAGCGATCAGCCCGCACGAGAATTTCTATCGGGACCTAAAGCGGTGAGCCTGCTCAACGATTAGGGCAACGCCGACCAAGACATTCTCACTTCATCGAGCGTCGTTGCCCCGCGCAGGGCTTCGCACAACGTATGTCGGATACCGACTCCCTTCAGCCTGAAGGTCATCAAGGCACCCGCTATCAATGCTCCCAAGTCATGAATGAAATGACATCCGGGCTATCGTCAAACGTGGTTCCGTCCAACACAATCCTCTCCAACGCAGCGCTTGCTGCCTAATTTTCTGGAGAAGAAACCATGTATGCAGTGACTGGAATCACAGGGCAGGTTGGGGGTGTCGTTGCGCGTTTGCTGCTAGCCGCCGGGCACGATGTCCGCGCCGTCGTTCGCGATGCAGCAAAGGGCGAGGCTTGGGCGAAGCAAGGCTGCGAATTCGCACTCGCCGACGTCAACGATCAACAGGCATTGCAGCACGCATTCGAAGGTACGGAAGGCGTATTTGTCCTGCTGCCGCCCACATTCGATCCCACGCCGGGCTTTCCCGAAGCTCGCAAGACCATCGCCACATTGCGGGCTGCACTCGCAGCCGCCAAACCGTCCAGGGTCGTCGTGCTGTCGACTATCGGCGCACAGGCCACGCAGCCGAACCTGCTGAATCAGCTTCAAATCCTCGAGCAGGAACTGGGCACGCTGCCCATGCCCGTGGCTTTCCTGCGCGCCGCATGGTTTATCGAAAATGCTGCATGGGATGTAGCGCCTGCACGCGATTCAGGCATCGTGCCCAGCTTCTTGCGACCGCTCGACAAACCCGTGCCGATGGTCGCTACCGCGGATATCGCCCGTGTCGCAGCGGAGTTGTTGCGTGAATCGTGGACGGGGCGCCGCATCGTTGAACTGGAAGGGCCGCAGCGTATTTCGCCTGACATGATTGCGGCTGGCTTCACGCGTCTGCTCGGCCGCGACGTCAGCATGACAGTCGTGCCGCGAGACACTTGGGAAGACTTGTTCCGCTCGCAAGGGATGAAAAACCCGACGCCGCGCATGCAGATGATCGATGGTTTCAACGAAGAGTGGATCTGCTTTGAAGGCGCTGAAAACGAAGTGCGCAAAGGCCGTGTGCCGCTCGATACGGTGTTGCAATCGTTGATCGAAAAGGCGTCGTAGAACGGCGCTGATGCCCGGCAACTGGCTTGCGATTATTAACCGTTATTCAGGAGTACAACCAATGACCAGCATGCAAGAAGATGCGATCAGGAAGGGCCGCCTCGATGGCAAGAAGGTGATCGTGCTCGGCGGTTCATCGGGAATCGGCTATGCGGTGGCGGAGTATGTGCTGGCCGAAGGTGCAAACGTCGTGATTGCATCGAGCCATGCGGGACGTGTCGACGCTGCGGTCACGGCGCTTGGCGCGAATGCTAAAGGCCACGCGCTCGATCTCATCGATGAACATGCCATCGAAGCATTTTTCACCGCGATCGGTAGCTTCGATCATCTGGTGTTCACCGCAGGCGATTCCCTGCGGCTTGGTGAGATCGCGTCGACGGATTTGTCCCTGGCAAGACGCGCCTTCGATATCCGCTATTGGGGCGCACTGGCCGCGGTCAAATACGCTTCGCCGCATATCGCGACCGGCGGTTCGATCGTGCTGACAACAGGCGTCGCGGCGTTGCGTCCGCGTGGCGGCTGGGCATTCGGCGCGAGTGTCTGCGGCGCAATGGACGCGCTCACGCGGGCGCTTGCAGTCGAACTGGCGCCGTTGCGCGTGAACGCCGTGTCACCCGGACTGATCGCGACGAACCTGTGGCAGAACATGTCGGAAGAGGACCGCCAAGCGATGTACGAACAAGCCGGCAAGCAATTGCCCGTCGGTCGAGTGGGCGAGGCGCGCGATGTCGCGGCTGCGTATCTGTTCCTGATGGAAAGTGCGTTTGCAACGGGCCAAACGGTCGTGGTCGATGGCGGGGCGGTGCTGGTTTAGGCGAGGAAGGTGTGGGCTAAGTAATGCAGATACTTGCAGCCAATCAATATCCGCCAGTTTGCAGCAACAAAAAAATGGTTGGGGCGAGTTCGCCCGAACCACTTTTTTTCAAACCACCTGATTGCTCACCTTATCAATTCGTCAGCGACAGATAGGGCGAGGCAAGTGCCGTCGGCGGGAAGGACACTGCGCCGCCTTGTTTCGTGAAGCTGTATCGCACGTACACGGCTGCCAGGTATTCGCGATACTGATACGCGTTGCCAAGAGACGCGGTCGCCCCGACCGTAAGTTGCGGTGCAAGTTGATATTCACCCGTCGCGCTGAACGAATAAGAGACGCCGGTTTTGCTGCTGCTTGCGTAGACCCCTCCGGTCGCGCCTGAACTTCCTGGCTGGATGTTGCCAGTGATCGGGAAATAATTCGACGCATCCTGCCGATAATGCTGCACACCGATCGACCCCTTGAGGTCGTAGGTGAACAGGCCATTGCGGCCCATGTACTCGACCGGCAGGTTCAGGATCATGTACTGCTGCGGGCTGAAGTAGCCGCCCTGTCCATAGGTGAAGTACGACAGGTTCTTGTCGTAGTGCATCAGCGTGGTGTTCACGCCCGCCGTCAGCGTGGTATTCCCGTCCTGGAACAGGCGCGTATAGAAACCGCCGCCGCCTTTTTCGGCCGTGTTGCTCGCGACATTGGTGCCGGTGTAGTACTGGAACGCCCAGTTCACGTACGCACCGCTCGTTCCGTCGTCCCAGCCGAGATCCAGGCGTCCGCCGTTCGACGTGACACCGCCCCATTGCAGGTTTTGACCCTGATCGCGCGTCCCAGCATACGAGAGCAAGCTGTCGGTGACCGCCCGGCGCGCAACGGCGATCGAGTACGAAACCTTGTCCGTGATGCTGCCGTTGTACTGTGCGCCGCCGACCACGTTTTCTTCGCGAAAACCGAGCGGCGTAGTGCCGACATCGAGCTTCACGCTGTTCGTTTCGTAGCCGACGGACAACCCTACGCCGGTCGCCGTTTGGTTGCCGTAATTGTTGATCAGAGTCGGACTCAATGCGGCCTGTCCGGAGCCAAAGCGCTTGAGCGTGTCGGCCGTCGATTGGGCATCGCCCGCGTCCAACGTTACCGGCGTCGCTGTCACGACAATATGACCGTTCCCCGCCGCGATGCGACCCTGAACCGGCGCTTCGATATCCGTCAGGTTCGACAGCCCGTCCTCACCCGTGCGTTGGCGAAAGATGATGCCGCCCGACACCGTGCTCGACCGGGCGCGGTTGATTTGCGCGAGTTCATCGGCGACGCCCAGCGTTTGTGCGTTGGCCACGGTCGTCGGATTGTTGCCCGCCATGCCGGAGTATGCCTGTGCCGGTTGTGCGGGCGCGTAGCCATAACCTGCGGGCGGTTGCGGGATGTAGGGCTGACCGTAGCCCTGGTTCGCGTAGGGCTGCTGTTGTTGCTGCTGTTGTGGATACCCGTATGCCTGCTGCTGCGCATACTGCTGTTGCTGCGGATAAGGCTGCTGCCTGTAGTCCGTTTCATCGGCTTGGCGAGTGTTACGCGACGTGGCCTGCTTGCGTGTCGAAGCACGTGTCGATTTCGTTCCCGCCGCACTGGAATAGGTGCGGGGTTGCGGCTGCTGCGCGTTCGCTTGCGCCTCGCGCGCAGCGGGCGACATGGGCCACGGCGAACTCATCGCGGGGTCGACCTGTTGCTGAGCTTGCTGAGACTGATACTGAGCCAGATACGGTTGCTGCGGTTGCCGATATTGCTGCTGATTCTGCGCAGGATAAGGCTGCTGATATTGCGGCTGATACGGCTGCTGATAAGCCTGACCCTGCGGCTGATATTGCCCCTGATACTGTCTCGGATCCTGAGCCGGCGCTTGCCCTGGATAGGGTTGCAGCGGCGCCGCGGCCGGCCCGCCGGACTGGCTTGAACCTGAGGTATCGGGACCGTATCCACCGCCTGTCGCTACTGGGCGTCCAGGGTTCCCCGGCGTTGAATAGGGTGCAACATAGGGCGTCGAATAAGGCGCGGGTTGAGACGGAGGCAAATAGTTCGGCACGTTCTGCGTCGGTGAAGAAGGCTGGGAATAAGAGGACGACCCAGAGGACGACCCACCAGGCAATCCGGGCATCGGAGCAGTCGAGCGCGAGAACAGGCCGCTCAGCGGACCCGTCGGTGCACCCGATGGGCTCGTTGTCGTATCGATGGCGGTCTTGCCTTCAAAGGGATTCGTGCCGGGCAGCGGCATCGACCCGATGCGCTGCATGGCCGATTCCCAACCACGCGGCACGTTGGGCTGCGCGCCCTGGCCGGCTGTGCGCACCGTTTGACGCACGGGCGTATTTGCAGCAATCAATGCCTGCTGCAAATAACGCGATGCCAGCGTCAACTTGCCCTCGGCGTGATACATGCGGCCGGTCGCGGCGAGCACGCGGGGATCGTCGGGAGCCTCGTGCAGCGCCTGATTCGCCGTTGCCTCCGCAAATGAAAATTCCCTCGCGCCGGACGCGGCGCCAATCGTTGAAACCTGCAGGTCGATGTCGTCAGGACGTCGCGCCAACGCCGCGCGATAACTCGCGAGCGCGCTGCGGTCGTCGCCGGCAGAGGTGTACAAACGGGCCAGCGCAGCTTGCAGGTCGGGGTTATCGGGCATGGCGGAAAGCCAGGGCGCGATCACATCGTAGGCGCTAGCCAGGTCCCCGCGCTGACGCACGGTATCGGCCTGTTTCACCACAATGCCGATGTTCAAATTGTTGAAGTCGATACGTTGCTGCGGCGTGAGTTGCGCAGCGGCCAGCCGTCGCATGACGGAACTCAGTTCGGCTTCCTGCTGCGGATTCGTTTGTCCCGCGGCAACTGGAACGGCCGTCAGGATACCTGCGTATTGCAGCAGCAGGCCGGTATCGTCGGGAGCGGCAGCCATTGCGCCGCGCACCAGCGACAACGCGCGCATGGTGTCACCCGCCTGCAAATACGACGACGCCAGCACGCCGATCAACTCAGGGCTGTTCTCAGCAGTGGGCGTAGCGGCTTGCAGGATCGCCTCGGCTTGTTGCGTCTGCCCGGCACGCGACATCCGGTTCGCGAGGTCCGCTTGCGTATGAACCCACAAGCGATGTTGCAGCAGCGTCATGGCCGTCGTGCGCTGGTTGACCGGGATGCGTTCCAGTTGCGATAACCCCGTCGCCCAGTCTTGGGTCTCAGCCGAGAGTAGCGCGCTTGCATACAGCGCGTCGGTCATGTCGGGGTGCGTGGCGAGCAAGCCGTCCATCATGCTGCGCGCATTGCCGACCGCCCCTTGGCGCACGTAAATACGAGCGAGGTCGAGGCGCATCCAGACATCGTCGGGATTGTTCAGCAACGCATCTTCGAAAAGACTGCGCGCCGTGCCCAGGTCACCGCGTGCTTCGGCTGCGCGCGCCTGCGCCGCCTGCGCTTCGCCGCGCAGCTTGTTGATGCCGCCAGCCTTCGCCTGCTGTTCCGCGTTCAACTGGTTCGCAAAGCCAAGCGCCTCGTCACCGCGGCCTTGCGCGGCGAGGGCGCCGACTAGTCCACGAATTGCGTCGGGGTTGTCGGCCTGACGGCGCAGCGCCATCCGGTAAGCCTGTTCCGCGCCGCGCGGGTCGCCGCTATTGAGCAGCGTTTCGCCGAGCATGGTCTGCGCGGTCGTGTCCGATGGATTGAGCGCAATCGCGCGCTCGAAATCCGACCTCGCTTTCGCGATCTCGCCATTGCTGCGCGCGCCAATCCCCGCGCTCGTATAACTCCAGTAGGTCGCGCTAGTGAGAGCGTCCTTCCATCGCGCCGGATTGGTAATACGCGATGCACGCTCCAGGTACGTGCGCGCTTCATCGAATTTTTCTTGCTTCAATGCGGCGATACCCATGCCGCCGAGCGCATCGCCATCGTTTGGACTATTCGCCAGCACGGCGGAAAAACGGGCGCGCGCTGTGACGATATCGCCACGATCCAGCGCGGCGAAACCATCGGCAACTGCGCGGCCGCGCGAATCGACGGTGGCATTCTCTTGCGCTCGATCGCGAGCCTGCTTGTCTTGCTGGACCATCGAATCGAAACGCGCTTTGACCGCAGGATCGTCCGGCGATCCCTGCAGATAAGCCTGATAAAGCGGGGCGTCGGATGCGCGTGCGCCGAGCCACAGCAGAGCCTGGCGCCAGCTTTTCTTCGCTTGCTCGCCGACGGTGCTGTCATTGCTCAACTGCGCAAGACGCGCGATGCCGTCGCGGCGGGTGGTGTCGCGATAAGTCAGGTGCTGCGCGAGCGCCAGCGCATAGCGCGGGTCGTTGGGGTTGTCGCGCGCGAGTTGCGTCAGGCCCTGACGCGCCTGATCCCAGCCTTGCGGCGTGGCGGCAAGCGCCTGGTAATACTCGAGCGTGAGTTCGGGTGTAGCGGGCTTGCCGTTGATCGCGCGCTGATATTCCTGCACCGCCGATGCGCTCTGACCACTTTGCGCGAGCCGCCGTGCGTCGTTTACGGTCTGGTCGCGCGGACTGGTTTCACCGAGCCGCCGGCCGAGTTCATCGATATTCGGATACTGCGGCGCAGCTTCCCGCAGGCGCTGCAAGTATTGCTGCGCACCGCTGCCGTCCTTGCGGTCCGCGAGGATGATGCCCATGCCGTAGAGCGCGTCGGGTTGCTTCGGGTCGATGCGAAGCACCTTCTGCCACGCTTGCTCGGCCAGATCGCCCCGTCGATGCGACTGCCAGTAGCGGCCCTGATCGATCAGCACGCCGAGCGGCGAGTTGGCAGCCGCACTGCCGGTCACGGCGCCCGCAGTCGCTGCGCTGCTGGCGGCTTGCGCGAACGCGGTCAGCGGCACATTGGCAGCACAACCTGCCGCGAGGCTCAGCGCGATCGCGCGCGCGCCTGCGTGGTATTTCATGGGGAACAGGGGCCGTTTCAACATGCACTTCTCCAGCTCGGCACGAGTCGGCCGGCTTCATCGAAACGGTATCGGCCTTCTATAAATCCGGCGCCGAACAAGCCCAGCACCCGGTCGTAATAAACCGGTTCACGGTTGGGATTTGCAGGCGGAACGCCCGATGAGCCCGCCACGGGCACGTCGAGCGCCGCGAGATGCGTGCGGGCAAGGCCCAGGCTGCGATCATCGCCGAGGGTCTTGAAGTAGGGTGCAAGCGCTGCCCAGTAGCTCAGCGGGCCTTCGCCACTTATCACGCCTGTCGCCACATTCACGCGCTCCGGCGGATAGCCGTTTTGCGCCACGACCTGACGCATGCCGCCCAGTGCCGCGAGCCACGGTTTGCCCAGCGGATCAGCGGTAGACGTCAGCCCAGCCCACAAATACACGCGAATGGCGTCGTAGCTGCCGGTGTCGGCATTCTGTGGATCGATGACGAACTGCCCCGACTTGTATGCCGCCCAGTCAGGCGAAAAACCGTGCGGCGCCGTGGTCGTGATGAGCTTGTAGCTATTCTCGGCAAGCTGGTTCCACGGGCCATCGGGCATCTCACGAGCGAGACCGCGCAACACCGGCAATGGCGAATAGCTTGGATTGAGACGCGTCACGTCGCCGGTTTTAAAACCTTGCGGACCAGGCAGCAACATGGGTCCAAGGCCCGTGAGATTTGTCACTTCATGACGCACGATCTGGGCGGCCAGCGCCATGCCCAGTTGCGTATAACTTTTCTCATTCCACAGACGTCCGGCTTGCAGCAGGTCGTAGGCGATCCACAGGTCGGAATCGGAGGCGGAATTCGGATCGAGCACACCGAACGAGCCATCAGGCTTCTTGCCCCATTGCCACGATGGCAACCGCACGTTGCCCGGTTCGAACTGATTCGCCGCGAGGTTCGTGCGGGTCCAGGCGAGCAGCCGGTCGAAGGTCGAGCGGTCGTTCGCGACGAGCGCAAAGAACATCGCGTACGACTGGCCTTCGGAGGTCGTTTGCTGTGCCGGCGTGGAGTAATCGATCACGCGGCCGTCCGCTTGCACGAAGCGCGCGGTGAACGTGCGATAAGCGGTCCAGTCGGTGCATTGCGGCGTGGAGGCTGAAGACGCGCTGGCGCTGAAAGTTGCCCCCATGCCGGTCAGCGCCAGCGCCAGAATTGCCGTCTTCGATCCACGTCTGAAACCTGCCCGCATATCAATCCCTCAAACGGCGCGCGGCAATGGCGCGCAGCGACCGGTAGAACAATGCCGCGATGATGATGGCTGCGAGCAAGCCGCCAAGCACCAGCAGGAGCGGATGAGACGACAACGCCCAGCGCATGTATTCGAAAGGCGACAGTCGGCCGATGTAATAGGCCTGGCCATTCGATGTCACCGTCACTTCGCGTCCGTGAATCACGGCCATGGCGCCCTGGATCTCGGGGAGGATGTCGTTATCGAGCAAGGCGGCTGACAGGTCTGCATCGGACTGTCCGGCCGCGCTGATCAGCGCCACCGCGCTGCGATTGCGCTTCAGCGGCGACTCAAAGCCGGTGATAAGTGCGTCGCCGCTGGAGCTGACAAGCGACAAGTCCGCGCGCGCCGGCAGGCGTTCCACGCCATGCGGGCCGTGCCACCAGTCGACGACCTTGAACGCGACGTCGGAGAGTTCGAAGTTGCGTGAATCGCCGTCGCCTGAGAACGGCATCTGCTTCGCCCAGGTTTGCAGCAGCGGCTGACGCCCGGGCGAGCCGAGGATCAGCAGGTCTTTATCGGCGAGATTGTCGATCTGGTCCGGTTGGGCCACGGTCACGCCGGTCACCGGATATCCCGTCGATGCCCCCATGCGTCCCATCTCCAGCAAGTACAGGCTGAAGTCGGCCGAGGTCGGGTCGTTCGGCATGATGACCGCCGTTTCCGAAAGATCGGCCATGCGCGTGAACGGGAAACCCCCGTTAGCAAAAGCCGCGAGGTCGGGCAGCGCCATGTAGTGCGGGAATCCCGACAGGTCGATGGTCGAATTCGGATCGATGGAACCCACCACGTTATCCAGTACGCGGCCCTGGCATTCGCCGGTCTTCGGATAGTCGTAGTAGAAGTGCAGGCGCAACTGCGAACGCGGCGTGAGCAGCAGCGGCGGCAGGTAGATCTCGTGACGCGCGGCGGCCGTCTTGTCGGGCATCACCTGATTGAAATAGCGGCCGAGATCGAAGGTCGACGTGGCCACTGCCGGAATGCGCAGCGACTGCACGAAACCATCGTTCACGTTGATGTTCAGCGTGGACCGGTCGAGCGTGGGACGCACGGTGTATCGATACCCCAAATCGATCGGCACGCCCTTCGTTTGCCACATGAAGAGATCGGGCGGCACGCGCATGTTCACACGCACGGCGTCGGCGTTATAACCCGACACCGACAGATCGCGTGCTTCTGCCAATTCGCCGAAACGCACCGGCCGGTCGGTCGGCAGCCAGTTCGGCGCGTCATAGGGTTTGCGCGGCGCGAAGTCGTTCAGTTGCGTGATTGTCGTGGTCGTGCCGGACAGTGTGTTCTGGCCGATGCCGAGCGCCTTTGCGGCGGTCTTCAGCTCGGCGTCGTTGCGGCCCATCACGAGCAGCAAGCGGCCACGCGACGGCGAATTGGGATCAGTCGCGCGATCCACCACGGCAATGGTCGGGCCGGTGATATCGGGGATCTTCACGCCGGCCGGGTGCTGGTCGCTGGTGGCGAACACCACGGCATTGCCGGACAGCGGCACGTTGTCGATCTGCGCCGGAAACACGGCGCCACGATATCCGCTGAGCGAGCCGAACCACGACGCCACCGCGCCCGCTGCTTCGAGCGTGGCCGCGCTGGGTTTTTGTGCGAACACGAACGGCAGTTCCAGGCGGCGTACATCGCGACGATCGAAGAAAGGCGCGGGCAAAGCGGCGAGGTCGGGCTTGCTGTCAAGCGATGCATACGTGAGGTCGAGCGAGCTCGCGTTGCTGACGGTTGCCCATAGCGTTGAGTTCGACGGGTCCTCGCATTGCTGCGTGTAGTGGCCGATCAACTGCACGTTCAAGTGATTGAATTCGGTGATGAAGCGCGGGTCGATGGACACATCGCGTGCAACCAGGATGCCGGCCTGTTCGCGCGGTACGGGCAGCGTGGCGGCGACTTCGCCGTTGACCAGCACCTTGAGTTGCGAGATCGACGGCAGCAGCGCAGGCGAATAACTGTAGATCAGGTGCAGCACCGCACCGGTCACGACTTCGTCGCTGCGGACCGAGAACGGCACGCCGTTCTGGCCGTCCGTGCCACGCAGTTGCAGCGGATCGAGCGCGCCAAGGTCGGAGAACGTGAGCGTCTGGCGGCGGCCGCCGGGCACCAGCAAGCCGGGCTCGGCCGTGGTCGGCGTCCTGGAGGCAAGCGTGCGTACGGCAGGCGCAGCCGACGAACCTGACGCGCCTGACGCACCCGAGGCCGCCTGTGCAAACGCCGGCACGGGCACGGCGAGTTGCGGTTGATCGATCGTTGCCCGGTTGAACGGCGTAGCGGGGCCGGGGGGCGGTACAGAGCCCACGCCGGTTGCGGACGCGCTGGTCGCGGCATTGATCGACGTAGCAGCCGACGCAGTGGCCGACGTAGCAGCCGACGCCGCGCTTGCCAGCGACGCCAGCGGCACGGCCAGTGCGGTTTGCAAAGCCATCCAGCAAGCGAGGCTGCGCATCAGGACGCGGGGAATGGGGCGGGCGCTGAACGGCGTAAAAACTGTCGTGTCCGGTTCGCCTTGTCCTGCTCGTCCATTGCCCGGGCGCAGCATCGAAATTCCCTTACCCATGTCAGTCTTTTGTCTTCAGTTTTTTAACGTCGGGTGAACGGGTCGTCAGCCAGTTCCGTGCGTCGATGAAAAGATGTTCGAACAACGCGCCGATACCGCCCATGCCCACTACCAGCACATGCCGCAAGCCGCGCAGCGGTGCGTCCGGAGTGCGTCCTTCAGACCAGTTGGTCCAGGCATCGGCGCGGGCGAAGGTGGTCTTCACGAACTCGAATTCCTGCTCGCGCGTGAGGGCGGAAAAGCGCAGCCCGACGCGCCCGACTGCGGTAAAGCCGACGGTCGCAGGGAACGCATATTCCTCATCGCCACGAAATAGCGAGACGGTGACTTTCTCGTGCAGCGGCACGGTCAGGTCGCCCGGCAACTTCACGCCCACGCCGCCTTCCGAGTAGTCCATGGTCTCGCAGGCGAGAGTCCGGCCGGTTGAGAACTTGAGCATCACGGGCATCTTCATTTCCACGCGATGTGTCGTACGCACTTGCCGGCGTTCACTTGCAGCCGCCACGCTCGCGCCCAGGATCAGCATGTTGTAGGTGGTCCACGCGAGGTTCAGCAAGACCGTGTTCACTTCGCTCTTTACGTCCCAGTGCAGGTAGATGTTCACGAGCCCCGCGATAAACCCGAGCAGGTTCAGCACCAGCAGGATCAGGTACGGACGCGAGATCGCGTAGTCGAAATAATCCTTCGATATCTGGCCGCCCTTCGCCGTCACGTTGAACTTGCCGAGCTTCGGGTTGATCAGCGCGAGCAGGGTAGGCGCGGTGATGTACGACGCCAGCACGGACTCATACACTTCAGCCCAGAACGAATGCCGGAACGAGCGCTGCATGCGCGAGTTCGTGATGCTTGCGTGCATCATGTGCGGCAGCGCGAAGATGGCGATCGTGCCGGCCGCCGCGTGGATCACGTGCGCCCCGAAAAACAGGTACGACAGCGGCGCGGTCAGGAACACTAGGCGCGGGATGCCGTAGAAGAAGTGCATCATCCCGTTCAGGTAACA
>Ga0153932_1000396_pt1 | contig 12615 bp, 11 predicted proteins | sample TSNJ016MetaG_FD_102273 | JGI IMG/M metagenome (GOLD analysis project Ga0153932, IMG submission 102273) | Attine ant fungus gardens microbial communities from New Jersey, USA - TSNJ016 MetaG | ecosystem: Host-associated > Fungi > Mycelium > Unclassified | place: USA: New Jersey, Wharton State...
ACCCGACATGGCGCCCGCGCCGATCTCCTGGGCGACGAGTTCATCGAAGGCGGTGCGCAGGTAGACGTCGAGCCGGTCGGACGCGTCGAAGTGCTCGACAATCGGTTTGGACAGGGTTTCGAAGAGATTGATCGAAGCGCCGAAAGCTGCGTTGAAATAGCCGCAGATCATGACGGTCATCGGCTCCGAGGTACCCGCGCGAAACCGGTTGATCGAATCGACGACCTGCTTGTGCTCGCGTCCAGGCACGACGACCGGCGCTATGCCGGCCTTGCCGGCAGGAACCTCGAGCTTGAGCGGGTGGCGGGGCGGCACGATCAGCAGCGTGTGCGGCGTAAGCGGCACCGTCTCCGCGCCGGCGATATGCAGCAGGCCTTCGCCGGACAGGATGTAGTGGATGCCGGGTGCCTCGTTGCCGTCCAGTTCGAGCACGAAACCCTGGCTCACGAGACACTCGGACAGGCCCAGCACCCGGATCTCGAGCAGGGTGATCAGTTCGTTGAGATCGACGCGAGAGACACGAGGCGAGGGGATCGACGTTGTGGCTGACATTCGGATCGGGATGGGGGAATGATTACTCAACGATCAACTACTCAACGATCAACGACATGGAACGATTGTCGCACATTGCGTAGACCCCCAAGGCCCACGACCGTTCTTCTGCGCAATGCCGTCAATGCAGAGGTTTAGACGAAATGGCCGATGCGAGTGGGATATGGCCGATCGTCCGCAGGGCCGGGAGCGGCCAATCCCGGCTATGCGACCAGCCGGTGAGTCGGACATCAGAAGATCCGTTGAACCCAGCGAAGGGGCGTTCAGTCCAGGATGTTTTTCGTTGTGGCACTTGCCGTTCTCGCAGGACCAAGCGGTCCTTCGGCGTGGTTACGGCGCTGACGCGCTAGCGCAAGCGGCTGCAACGCATTGCCAATATTGCTTCTCCCGAGGCTCACCATCAAAGAAGTTCTGAGTCGCAATCCACAGCTGCGCGTTGCCGGCTTTCCCCACAGAAACTTTGCAATCCCGAACGGCGTTAGTCGCCATCGTCCCTGCGTTGTCAATGCAGTGCTGGTCGTTCGCGGCACAGTTCGACCTCGCCTCTGCCTCGCAAAAAGCATAGAGACTGGACGACTCTAACAGCAGAGCTGCGGCGCCGATACATAAGAAAGCAAACCTGCGCGCTTTGAAATTTTCGGAAGCGCGGTATTGAATCGCTCGGACGTCGACTTCGTGAATCATCGAAAACCTCCTTTTCGAGGTAACCCAGCTTGTTAGTTAAATGAGGGATTTCTCTGCATGCTGCGTAAGCGGGTTTGTTTCGGAAAACGGAAAATAAGGCACATGAGAGACAAGCCGGCGGCGCGTGTGTGCCCCGATGCAAGGATGACAAAACTTGACCGGACATGATTGTATTTTGTAGTACGTATTAATTGTTATAACCCATTTTTACCGCCTCGCTCTTACACCAATAGGTTGCTCCGCAGTTGTTTTGATCGTTTGGTGGTGCTTGATTTATCGATACCATGTACAAATCTTGTCCTGGAAACACGCCACGGATGCTGCTTCTTTCCCGAGCACGCATCGTAAAATTTCGGGTGCCTCCAGATGAGTCTCTAATACTAAAATAGCAAGTGTCGTTTCCACCAGCGTCGCACCCGAACTGAACGGTTTCCTGCTGCGCAAGCGCACTCCCCGTTGCTGCAGCCAAGAGGCAACCTGCTGCCAGTCTTATCCCCAATTTAGACATATCATTTCTCCTTTAATAATCAGATATACGACGGGCAACCGGCGCGAAAGAGTTCACGCTTCCTCGAAATCCATATTATTTAGGATGACGTATTTTAAATCTCGACACGGTCAAATTTCCAAATGACGCTTCCGCAATCCCGTTTTCAATATGTTGTCAGGCGCAAGGTAGGGCACCCCGTCAGCGATGCAATTTCGTAACCTCACACGATTGCACGATGCGCAACGACGAACCACGCGTGGATCAATCAATCGATACAGAAACGCTAACGGGCCTTGACGGGACGGTTGCCATGACTGTCTTGCGGCACGCCGCGCTGTAGCGACATGTGCGAATGAATGCCCAGCCAGTGGCCGTCGGCGTGACGCGCGAGAATGATCGTCGCCCGTCCTGGCCTGTCGAAGCGACTGCCGTCAGCGTGGAAGCCTGTGCTCGTCCAAGGCGTGATCACTGTCGCCATCCCGCCGTCGGTGCTGGTCAGCACTTCTGTGTTCTCCAGGTCGAAAGCAAAATCCGCCGTGCGGGGCCAGACGTTGTCCCATTGCGTCTCTGTCCAGCGTGAGCAGCCATGGACGAGTTCCTGATAAGTGCCAAACACGATGACGTTTGGATGCCAGAACGGACGAGCCGCCGCATAGTCGACTTCCCTCACACAGGCGGCGAACCGTTGAAGCCATTCGAAGATCGATTGCCTGGTCGTCGGATCGGCGATTGGCAGGGCAGATTCTTCAGTCATCACCGTCCTCATTGTTATGGAAAATACATCGCAACCATCTTGATCTTTCGCTTTTGATAGAGCAGCAATGTTGCTTCGTGGGCTGTGATTCAGTCACACAGAATGCCTATCAGTTCAAGAAACTACGGCAACTGTTGGCCCAGCGCGGAAGCTGAACGCACCTATTACCGCCTGTAATACTGGCCTTTATCGTCAGATTTTTCCATTACGGCGTGACCGGTGGTGCCGGCTTGGGACGGGCGGCGGGCAACCGTTCCAGCGTCAACCAGTTCGCATTTGCCCGTGCCAACCGCGTGTCGAAGTCCGACGTCCACTTATCAAATGCCGACTTGGAGCATAGTAAATACAGCCGCTCTCCCGCGACCTGCCACAACTCCGGCATGCCTCCGCTTTTACGGCCTTCGGACACTGCGTAGGCGCAATGGCCGTCATAAGCGGGGGCATAGCGCGCCGGGTCCGCACGAAACTGCGCCAGATGCGCTGGCGTCGCGAAACGCCACGTAGCGCCGTTCCAATCGGTCGTGATGGTCGTCTCGCCGCGGACCGCCGCGCCCTCATCTTGATATGCAACGGCATCGTAACCAGACAGTGCTGCGCCGTCGACGAATTGCTGCCCTGCAAAGCCAGTCGACGTCAGCAAGGCCATCACCACAATCTGCCCGACGATTTGCATAGGTAGCTTCATTCGGATCATCCCCGTTTCCGCACCGCTCGTCCCCAAGACCCATCCAAGACCGACGCGTTGAGTTTGTGCCCGCAGAGAAATGGTACAGAGCAGAAATGCAAGGTGGAAGAGGGTCGGCTATCGCGATGGCGGAACACTTTGCGCAGAATTTCAATTATCCTGATCGCTTCAAGGCGTGCGCCACCCAGTGGCATGTCGAGAGAGACAAATCAAATTTTCGTCCGGCTGTCTTTGGGCGTTTATCTCTAGGGGAACGGGACTTGGAAAATCCGTCTGGTCAAAACCTGGTCCGCACATGGCCCTCCCTCTCGCTCGATCAAATCATCGTCCATCCGCAGTTTTCAGAGGCTCGCAAGCATTACATCGAGAGCTTCTTGGCGGTGTACGACGAGCCGTTCCTTGCCCGGCTTTTGATCGAATCCGGACGTTTCTTTGTTCACAAGCTAATCATCCTGCTCAATGCGGCACAGGAAGATGACCTCCCCGATACATGGCTTACTATTGGGCGTCTCAAACGGGAAATGCAGCAATTTGGATTTGCAAGTGAACGGCAAGTCGATCACCTCGTTCAGAGGTTGATCGCGGTCGCCTTTCTCGAACAGGTCCCAACTGTGCAGGACGGGAGGGTGCGGATCCTGAAGCCAACGGAAAAAATGCTGGCGCATGATCGGGCCTGGCTTGTCGCACACTATGTGCCATTGACCATTCTGTGCCCGCAGAACGACTATGGTCTGGCCATGCGCGGCGACCCGGTCTTCCAAATCGCGCTTAGCAAGACGTCTGTGCGAATATTGCCCATGGTGGCGCAGTTGATGGCAACAGTCCCGGAAATGCTTCTGTTCTTCGATTTTGCCGCAGGGCAACTGATATTGGCGGCGCTGTTACAAGCAGCCCTCTCCGAGCCTGAAAGCCGGTATGTGCGCATTTCGTATTCTTCTATCGCGGACCGCTTCGGCGTATCCCGGACCCACGTTCGCAAGCTGTTATCTGCTGCACACACAAACGGTCTTGTCCAACTTCATATTGCTGGCGGCAATGCTGTCGAAATTTTGCCGCGCCTCTGGGCGAGCTATGACCGGAGTATCGCCATTGGCATGCATCTTCACAACGAGGCCTATGCGATCGTGACAGGTAAGGCAGCAGCACCGTAATATTTCCCAAGTAGTACCGCCTACACAGGATGCGCCCGGGATACAGGCCTTTTCGTGCTCCATCGGTCCGGAAAACCTTGTTCGATAAGGCCTCTCCTCCGTACGCTTACCGGGCACCAACGTCGCCGTAACTGAGGACGTTGACAAGGAAGAGAACCCATCTGTCCGTCGCCGATAGGCCGTAAGCTCGCCTACCTGGCTCGGGTAGGCGCGGCGTGTGTGCGGCCATGGCCGTTGCGTCCGTGGCAAGCTCGTCCCGGTCTCAGCGAATGTTGGCTTCGCAGCCCGCCTGCCATACAACAATCAGGCCCACAACGATCTCTCTCGTCACGTTGCTTGCGGTGTTCCGCATGTCATGGCATTCATCGCAGTTGCTCACCGAGATGCTCGGTGCTACTGAGACGATAGGAGTTGAGATACGCCGAATCAATAGTCAAAATTGACTATTGAACAAGTCCCACGTGTGGTTCAGATTTAATTCACCGAGGATCAGATCGTTCTAACAGCATTGAGGCGCTCTCCGCGTATGAAAAAGTGAGGGAACACTCGTCAGCGATCTTCCACAGGGAGCACCGCAATAAATAGATTTGGATAACGAAATAATGTGTAAAAACACGCAAACAACGATAAAGACGGAGTAGAAAATGTCCTTCGCCAGGGTAAACGCACACGGTCTTGCCATACTAACGGTCGCCGCATTCCTTTCTGCATGCGGCGGTGGCGACGGCAGTTCTGGTTCGGCTAATGGGACCTCAACGTCCAGTACGTCGGCCTTCGTCACTTGGAGCGGAAGTGCTAACGGAACCGTAGTAAAGGACTATAGCAACAACAATTTCATGGTCCGCTCTGCAGACGGTGTCGTAGTCGACTCGACCGACACCGCGCTAAGCGGGCTGACTGTAAGCGGAACTACGCTCAACGCCAACGGAGTTTCGATCGGGCATGTTGCGTCGGTAGCATCAACATCGGCGGCATCTATTGCGGCTTTTCAATGCAGCGACAACAGTGGCTTGATCATCAGCATCAACGCGACATCTCAGACATACACGAGAAGTTGCCTTAGTAGCTCCGCGACCGCTAAAGGCGGCACAACTGCCGCGAGTGGCGGAGGAGGCGGGAAAACGGTCGCTTCGCCCGCGACGACCTCCTACGTCACGTTTACGGGAAGTGGCAACGGCAACGTTGTTTTAGACGGGAAGAACCAGCAGTTCAAAGTCCGGTCAGCGGACGGGTTGATCGTGCAAGCGACCAACAATATCGGTCTCAGTGGCGCGAGTGTTGTGAACAACACTGTTGTGATCAATGGCAGCAATATTGGATCGGTTTCCCTGGTGAACACAACAGGAGGAGCTTCCGTGGCGGAGTTTCTCTGCGCTAGCGGCACGCCTTTGAATTTTACGTTGACCACAACTTCATTCTCCTACGCATGCACGCCGATTACGTCATTGTCCAGCTCGACGACCTCAAGTACCTCGGGATCCTCCGGGACCTCTGGAGCTTCGGGAACATCGGGAACATCGACGACAAGCACTAATTCAATTTCGACCCCAACGGACTACTCCGCAACCTACTGTGTTCCCCCCGTCTTCAACGACGATGGCACGATATCTTTCACCAACGTTTGCGGATTCGCGGTTACTCTGTTCACCTCGGAGGACCAGCTGGGAGACCCTCTAGTCACGCTCTATCCGGGGCAGACGACCCCCATCCCGCTCGACAACGGTCCATTCACCGAAAATGCGTGTGAAACCCCATCAATACCTGTTACCTCGTCCGCTGGATGCACGTCTCCGTGAATAGCCGTTGCCCTCATTGGCGGGGCCTAGACGGTAGCGTTTCCTTCATCGAAGGAGGGAGCCCAGGCGGACCAACTCAGCCTGTCTTGTGCACGACATCTTTTTCATGAGAGAGGCGATATGGTTACGGACTGTGCGCTCCGCAATCCCTTCCAGCTTCGCGTGTTCCTGAGGCGAATGTCCGTCGATCAGGGCGGCTAAGACCTTCGCCTCCGCCCGCGACACGGCGAAGTAGCTGATCAGTTGTTCAATGTCGGCCGCAACAAACGCATTGCTGTGCTGTACGCGTACGAGCAAGACCTGCTCGTTTGCAAGCATGAAGGCCGCAGGCGCGGGGGCGATGTCAAAGCGAAGGCCTTGTCCCCACGACGTTGAGATCGAGAATTGCGTTCGCTTCTGCCCGGTTGCGGCATTCCGCAATGCCGCCAGGAAGCCGGTGATGACGCCGCTATCCGGATGGGTTAGCGCACGCTCGCGTTGAGAGAGCATGTGAGCGTTGCTAAGCAATTCATACGATTTCGAGGAGCAACGGTAGAGTTTTCCGTTGGTACCGGCCAGGAAGATAGCGTCCCCCAAGCTTGATAGCGCATTTTCGACCGAGTCGTATTTGCTTGACGCGGTTTTTTCTCGAGCAGCAATCGCGCTAGATAAGGCGCGAACATAAGTGCCCACCTTGCCGCGGTGAAGTTTTTCGACCGCCAGAGGCTCTGGGGTCATCCGTTGAAAACTGATGGCGGCCCGACGTTCAGGTTCACCGACAATGACGAATGCCAAAACTTGTCCCATCCGGTGCCGAGGCATGTAGTCCACATAGAAGGGAAGTTTTCTGGACTCGGGTTGCGCTTGTAAAGCGGAACTATCCCACCAACGGCCGGACGGGCTTGTCAGCGCCGCTTGCGCAATAGCATCGTCCTTATAGTAATGTTCCGTGTATTCTTTCTCAGCGCTTTCATCGACTCCGATTTGCTTTAGCAGCAGTAAATCTTGCTGGCCGTTGAACATGATCAAGGTCGCTGCATCGGCGCCCACGACTTCCTTGGCGGATCTCAACACCTCGTCCCACGGGGCATTTGCATCCGTAATGTGGGACACCGCCTCCATTGCGTTCCGAAATACGGAATCTATTGCCATGGAATGTCCCCTAAAATCCAAAACGAACTTCGAGCAGCGATTGGTATCCGGGGAGGTCGATAGAATTCATCGGACATGCACTTCCTTCAAACCCGGTTCTCTTCGAACGAGTCCACGCTAACGCCAAAAACTGCTCTCACACGTTTAAATGTTTACCATATATTTCATTCTATCGAGTATGGGCTGGCGCACGGAAAGGGGAGCAAGGGAGAGAAACCGATGCTAGCCAAAGTCCGGGCGAAATAAGCCGACAGGGGCGTCGGTACGGAGCATTTTCCCCTGCATGCGTGTCACCCGGAACTGCCGGGCTAGCTCGCCCTCATCGCTATGCAGATAGACGGACGTGGTCGAAACGGAGGCGTGGCGCAGATTGTCCCGTACGGTGGTCAGTTGCGCCCCGCACGCGGCCCACGCAGTAGGCGAATGCTCCCCGCCAGCGAGATCTGACTGAAGTCTCGACGCCCCCTTTAGCGAGAGAGACGATGTCCGTTAGCCGATGAACGTAATGGTCACCGTCTCACTTCCCACCTCGACAGAAGTCAGGACTTGCCCCGTCACTGGATCCGCAACATTACAAATGTCTCCATTGACGGGATCGCCAACGTTTCCGTCAGCATCGACGGCCAAAGCCGAGGTGAACACAACCGGTGTGAACGTCGGCAGGGAATTGAAGGGCTCCCCGCCATCGTTACATTCCATCACCCATTCGACCGTATTACCCGACGCTGTAGCGCCAGGAGGAGGAAATAGAGTCAGCATGCGCGATAGATTTGTGGTCTCGTTCTGTAGGAAGACAACGGCCAATGGCAAAACCCCAAAAAATTCACCTTGAAAGAGAATCACCAAGCCTGAAAGGCTATCGCCAGGGTTGACAGGAAAATCTTCGAAATTCGTCTGCCAGATATAAGGCGGCGAATCTGGCAGGTCTGGTGCATACCACTCAAACCAGGCTACATAGGATTCCTCGCCAGTGGCGCTGACACTCTGATCAACGCCTATCTGCACCACGTCATTAGAGACAATGTCTACGTTAAAGCCGTCGATACCTACCCAAGACGATGAATTCCAATCTCCGGTCCTCATGCCCGCAGGCTCCGACGGTGTACTAACTGTCGGGACTTTCCAGTTAGCAGTAACGGCTGTCCACGGCGCAGACCCGCCACGAAAGCCTGCCCCAGACCATGTGTAATCTTGAAAGTTGGTATCGCTTTCACGTCGCGGCCTCTTCCCTAAAAGGTGCTTCTTCCCAATCTGAGGCGCGAGTTTAGGCACCTCTTGACCTTTCAGAAGACGCTGCGTGGATACCATTCTCTGCCATAGTTTCCTGAGTGTTGGGTTAGCATTTTCCGGAGGGCGCGGCAGATAGATACCGTTAGCGCGAAGTTCTTCCGGACTGGCGATATTCGGATCGAAATCGTCGGGTAGAGGGGGCGAGGCGAAAACGCCTGGTATGTTCGTGGCCAGCAACGGGTGAGGAGCCTTTGCTCTAAAAGACTCGATGTCTCGGACGAATTTGCTGTCGGGATTTAACTCATGCATGTCTGCTCTCCTTGGTCGAGCGGCTGTGACACCGCACGATTGAAGACGATCATGTCAGTGGTGGATTAAAAGCGTTCCCAATTTGGATAGCCCAACAATATAACGGGAAGCGGAGCCCGGTCCGAAGGACTCTCCGACCCTCAAGGTGTCGTACTGACGGCGGCGAGGCGTCGTTTGTGTTTCGCTCATAAGCTTGGTCCCGGTCCTTTCCAAGCTGTTATGGCGTGACAAGAGGATTCACCTTCCGGCCCGTCTTTGAACCGGCGATAGCTGCTTTCTTTGCAGCTCCTATATCAAGCGGAGCGGTTCTTCCTTAATGTATTTGTCGGGAGCGGCACGGCAGAGTTGAAAGATACGGGCGCAGTAGGCGACATAAGCCTGCTCACGCAATACGAAACTTAAACCGGACGCGTGTGCCGCTTGCTGCGTCTCAGCGCGAGCGAGGATGGCAAGAGCGTGCGCTTGATTGAGACCGATGCGCGCAAGATCGGCATCCAACGCGAGTACCGTTTTGAAATCACCACCGGTGAGCTGATCGCCTTGATTCGCGCGCACGGCGCCGAGCTGCCCGGAGAAAACCATGTCAGTGCTTCCCACACCGATTGAGCGCAATCTGAGTACCCTCAACAAACGGACGCTTAGGTACGCTAAGCACCCGGAGCGAATGTTTAGAGCGTTTCTGTGCGACCCACGAGCGTCAACGACTCCTTCGCCCCCGAAACCCCCGGGCTACTCAAGTCGCAAAGTTAATTCGCGCAATTTTTCGTGCAATCATCGTTCCTGAGGGCCGGGTGTCAGGGCCGACAAATTCACTTGAGCAGCGCTGCTAAATTTGATCCGTGGCTTTTCCGTGTGATCTCGGGTTCGCAGTATTCGCATATTTAGCGAAGCAAACATTTGGCTCGCTTCTGCGCCAAGCCGGCAACGTATCGGCATTGACGCGTCCAGCAATGCCGGGAAATGGCATATCTCGCGATGGCAGATTTCCCAAAAGGGCTGAAGGAACGCCGCGTGCTTCAGCAAAGCCCAAACCCACACGCCGAGGTGCCCGAATGCCTGACTTCAAGCCCAAGGACGTTCCCGTTGACAGCGCCTGCACACCTGGCCCGACGCGCCGTAGCTTCCTGTCACGCGGCGCTGTTGGGCTGGCCGCCGCGGTGGCGACACGAAGTTCGTGGGCCGAAATGCCCGCTTCAGCGACGGAAAATACCGTCAAGCTGCCTCAAATTCAGGATCCGAAAAGAGAGCAGGCGGAAGAAACGCCGGACCCAAACAGTCCTCCTGACGATCGCGTGGGTTACGCCATCGTCGGGCTTGGGCGGCTGTCGTTGGATCAGATCTTGCCGGCACTATCGGCATGCAAGTATTCGCGCGTTGCTGCGCTCGTCTCCGGGGATCCAGATAAAGCGCGTAAGGCGGCTCGCCAGTATGGCTTGCGCGAAGCGGACGTGTGGGATTACCAGAACTTCGAGCGCCTCGCTGACAACCCGCGCGTCCACGTCGTATATATCGTGCTGCCCAACGGTATGCACAAGGAGTTCACGGTACGTGCAGCGCGTATTGGTAAGCACGTGCTTTGTGAGAAGCCGATGGCGACCAGCGCCACCGACTGTCAGACCATGATCGATGTATGCCGCCAGGCGAATCGCAAGCTGATGATCGCGTACCGAAGCCAGTACGAACCCATGGACCGAATGATCGTCAAGATGGTGCAGCAGGGCAAGATCGGACCCGTGTGTGAGTTCATCGCTGGCAATTCGCAGAATGTTGGTGACCCGTCGCAATGGCGGCTGAAAAAAGCGCTTGCTGGAGGTGGCGCGTTGCCTGATATCGGTTTGTATGCACTAAACGCGGCGCGCTTTTTAAGCGGTGAAGAACCCGTTGAAGTCATGGCCACTACAACGAAGCCGGACCACGATCCCCGGTTCCGGGAGGTGGAGGAGTCCGTGCATTTCGTCTTGCGGTTTCCAAGCGGATTCACGGCGACCTGCATCGCGAGTTACCGGTCGCACGAATCGCGTTTTTTCAGGCTGCAAGGCCCGCAAGGTTGGGCTGGGATGGACCCCGCGTTCGGTTACAACGGCTTGCGCATGCGGCATGGCGCGATGATCGATGGCAAGAACGCCGTCACCGAGATCACTATCGATCCGAACAACCAGTTCGCTCGCGAGATCGATCACATGTCGCAGGGCGTGATCAGCAATACGACGCCTCACACGCCGGGCGAGGAGGGCCTGCAGGACCAGCGAATCATGGAGGCGATCTACGAGTCGGCGCGTACCGGCGCAGCGGTGAAGATCGCAAGGCCCACTGGGATATGGCGCGGGCCGGAACCTTCGGAGGAAACGTTCTAGCGCTTCGTACGACGCGCACATGGAACACTTCGGTCGAAGAAAGAGCGTGAGTAATCGCCGACGGGTATGCCACTGCGAGAAGTGCCAATGGTATGAAGGCCAACGCTAAGGCCAAGGCAAATGGGAACTGACGAACCCAAAAGGAGCTTCCGATCAGATAGACTGGCGGAGTGCCTTGCCAGGGATCAGAAATCAATGCGCCGAGTGATATTCAATCAGAAGGGTGGGGTGGGGAAATCCACGATCGTTTGTAATCTCGCCGCAATAAGTGCCTCCCAGGGGGCCCGCACGCTGGTGATAGACCTCGATCCACAAGGGAATTCAACCCAGTATTTATTGGGCGCGCAGGCGCGGGACACGCAGCCGGGTCTGGCCGACTTTTTTGAGGCGACCTTAAGCTTCAGCTTCAGGGAGCCGCAGGTTGGTTCGTTCATACATGGCACGTCGTTCGAAAACCTGGATATCATTCCATCGCAGCCGAATCTCGAGGCGTTGCAAGGCAAGCTTGAGTCGCGCTATAAAATTTATAAGCTACGCGATGCGCTCAAGGGTCTGGACGGCTATGACGCGGTATATATCGATACGCCTCCCGCCCTGAATTTCTTCACCCATTCAGCGCTGGTCGCGGTCGAACGCTGCCTGATTCCGTTCGATTGCGACGACTTTTCGCGCCGTGCGCTGTATTCGGTGCTCGAAAATGTTCAGGAGATCCAGCATGACCACAATCCCGAACTGACAGTCGAAGGAATTGTCATCAACCAGTTTCAGCCACGCGCAAGCCTGCCGCAGCAGCTCGTGCAGGAATTGCTGAATGAAGGCTTGCCCGTATTAAGCTCCTATCTGTCCCAATCGGTGAAAATCCGCGAGAGCCATCAGCATGCCAAGCCGATGATTTATCTTGAGCCGCGCCACAAGCTCGCACGAGAATACGTGGCGTTGCATCAAGAACTGAACGGTTAGGCGTCGCGGCAGATACGGGCTCACGGTTGCAGGTCGTGCGCAAGCACATCCAGCCGTTGTGGCAATGTCAATGCCACGTCAGATGTCGTTGGCGACGGAGTGCTGTCACCTCTTTATCCGATGAGCCCGCCTGCCTTCGTTAGCTAAGCGTCTTCCAAGCTTTCACCGCGCTCGGCGATCAGCTTGCCGAGTTCGCGAGTGGACTGTACGCGGCGCATCGGGTTCGTCGACTCCGATTCGTCGGCGGCGAGATTCTCGATGATGGTCAGCAGCACTTTGCGGGCGGTCTTGATATCGCGTTCGCTCAGACCCGTCACACTGATTTCGTTCACTTCCTCCGCGAGCGGCACGAGCTTGTCCTGCAGCGCGCGGCCTTGAGCGGTGAGATAGACGTGCGTGTTCTTCTTGTTCTCGGGACGCTGCTGGCGCTCGACCAATCCGAGCTTTTCCATCGCCGTCACGGCGGCGAACGTAGTCGGCGCCATCACGCCCGCCTGCTCGCTCAATTCGCGCTGCGTG
>Ga0153932_1000397_pt1 | contig 12607 bp, 10 predicted proteins | sample TSNJ016MetaG_FD_102273 | JGI IMG/M metagenome (GOLD analysis project Ga0153932, IMG submission 102273) | Attine ant fungus gardens microbial communities from New Jersey, USA - TSNJ016 MetaG | ecosystem: Host-associated > Fungi > Mycelium > Unclassified | place: USA: New Jersey, Wharton State...
CGCACGTCAAGCTGCGCCAGTACGTTCCCGCGGGCGGAATCGATATCGGTGGTTAAGCTTCGTTCGCAAGCTCGCTCAGTTCGCCACGATATTGCTTTGAAGCATCGAGAAGCCAGTCGCGAAAGGCACGAATAGCCGGCGATGATTCCTTTTGCTCCGGCACCACGAAGTAGTAGTCCTTGGCGCCCGGCACCAGCATCTCCCAAGGCACGGTCAATTCCTTCGACGCGATCTCGTTCTGCACATAGCTGCGGGGCACGAGCGCCACACCCGCCTTCGCGCGAGCCGCTTCAATCAGCAACGCATACATGCTGAAACGCGGACCGCGTAATGCTTTCGGATTGGGCGCGCCCGCCAGCTCGAACCAACGGGACCACGCCTCGGGTCTCCCCGTCTTGTGCATGAGCACGAAATCCGCGAGATCCGACGCCTTCGCGCAACGAAGCCCGCCAATGAGATCCGGGCTGCAAACGGGGATGAGTTCTTCCGTGAACAAATACGTTGTGGTCGCATTGGCCCAAACGGGATGGTCGAAATGAATCGTTGCGTCGAACGCCTCCTCCGAAAAGAGAAACGGCTCCTCACGCGCAATGATGTTGATCGTGATGTCGGGATGCAGTGCCGCAAACTCTCCCAAGCGTGGCATCAGCCACTTGAGGGCGAACGTGGGCAGCACGGCAAGATCGAGCGTGATGCGCCCGGCGTCGTAGCCCATTGCGAGCGTGGTATCCATCTCCAGCTTGTCGAGACTCTGCTGGACGAGCGCGCTGTAGGTCCTGCCCGCATCGGTCAGTTGCAGGCGGCGCTTGACGCGGCTAAAAAGCGGGGTGGCAAGGTACTCTTCAAGCAACGCGATCTTCTTGCTGACCGCGCTTTCGGTAACGGACAACTCCTCTGCTGCATGGGTAAAACTCAGGTGGCGCGCCGCGGACTCGAACGCGATCAGCATGCTGGTACTCGGTATTTTTCTGCGCATCACTTCCCTGCCCGATAGACTCGTAGACAAGGCCGCTGCCGTACGTAACGCGATACGCGGCGCGGTGCGCATTGGAATGCCTTTCACCTCGCAGCTCGCCAAGCTTGACACCAGCGACCTTTATTGATGGGCATGATCGCTGCGCCGACGGGGAAATTTTTCTCGCTGCCGCGCTGTTTCAATACGCTTGAACAGCGCCAGTATCTCGCCCACGATACCCTTGCGAAGGGCAAGCACGCAGACAATGAAGATAAACCCCGTGACGATGGTGACCGAGTCGCCCAACGTACCGAACCAGTTTACACCAGTCACCGAGGCAAGCCAGTTACCGATATCACCGAGCTTGTCCTCCAGCAGGACGATGATCAACGCGCCCACAATGGGACCGAACAGCGTGCCCAGGCCACCCACGAGCGTCATCAGCACTACGAGGCCGGACATGCTCCAGTGCGCGTCGGTCAGGGTCTCGAAACCGAGCACCATGGCTTTCATCGCGCCGGCGAGGCCCGACAACGCCGCGGATAATACAAACGCAAGCATCTTGTAGCGGTCGACCTGGTAGCCAAGCGAGATCGCGCGTGGCTCATTTTCCCGGATCGCGCACAGCACTTCGCCAAAGGGAGAGTGGATCGTGCGCATGATCAGCGCGAAGGCCCCCACGCTGATCGCCAGTATGACGAAGTAAAGAACGAGATCATTCGACAGGTCGACCAAGCCAAAGAGCCTGCCGCGAGGAATGCCTTGCAAGCCGTCCTCGCCTCCTGCAAACGGCGCCTGCAGGAATACGAAGTACAGCATCTGCGCAAGCGCGAGCGTGATCATCGTGAAGTAGATGCCCTGCCGCCGGATGGCGAGTGCGCCCATCACCAACCCGATCAATGCGCCGGCCAACGTGCCCAGCGCGAGCCCGGCTTCTGTTGATACGCCCCAGGACTTGAGCGCGTAGCCTGCGACATAGCCCGCCGCCCCAAAGAACGCCGCGTGACCGAACGACAACAGCCCGGCATAACCCACCAACAAGTTGAATGAGCAGGCGAACAACGCGAAGCACAAAATCTTCATCAACAGGACCGGATACAGCACGGTCGGCGCAACGCACGCCGCCGCGAGCAGCAGGCAATAACCCCAACGCTTCTTCATGTCACCCGCCTCACTTCTCTTTACCGAACAGACCGGCAGGACGCACGATCAACACGATCGCCATCACGATGAACACCACGGTCGCCGACAGTTCCGGATAGAACACCCGCGTCAACCCCTCGATCACACCCAACCCGAGACCAGTCAGGATCGAGCCAAGGATGGACCCCATGCCGCCTATCACCACGACCGCGAACACGACGATGATGACGTTCGATCCCATCAACGGCGACACCTGTATCACCGGAGCCGCCAGCACGCCGGCAATGGCGGCCAGCGCCACGCCGAAACCATAGGTTGCCGTCACCATCAGCGGCACGTTGATGCCGAACGCTTCCACCATCTTCGGGTTCTCCGTGCCGGCGCGCAGGCTCGATCCAAGGCGCGTCTTCTCGATCACGAACCAGGTCGAGAAGCAGATCACGAGCGATGCCGCCACCACCCACGCGCGATAGTTGGGCAGCATCATGAAGCCCAGGTTGGTGACGCCGTCGAGCGCGTCGGGCACCGGGTACGGCTGGCCCGACACGCCGAAGACCGAGCGGAACAATCCTTCGATCATCAGCGTGAGCCCGAAGGTCAGCAGGAGCCCGTACAAGTGATCGAGTTTGTAGAGCCATCGCAACATGGTTTTCTCGATCAAAACACCAAACAAACCTACGACGACTGGCGCCAGCACGAGCATCCACCAGTAACCGATGCCCAGGTAATTGAGGCCCGTCCAGGCGAGGAAAGCGCCAAGCATGTAGAGCGTGCCATGCGCAAAATTGATCACGTTGAGCAGGCCGAAGATCACCGCAAGACCGAGTGACAACATGGCGTAGAAGGAGCCGTTCACGAGGCCGAGCAGCAGTTGGCTCATCAGCGCCTGAATGGGTAAGCCGAAAATTTCCATGGTCAGATGCTGAGCAGTTCGTTGAGGGTTTGCGCTTTCGAATCGAGCTCGGCGGCGGCGAACGACTCCACAATCTGGCCGTGCTCCATCACGTAGAAGCGGTCGGCGAGCGGCGCCGCAAAGCGGAAATTCTGCTCGACCATCACGATGGTGTAGCCGCGCGCTTTCAGCATGGTGATCATCCGAGCGAGCGCCTGGACAATCACGGGAGCAAGGCCTTCCGATATCTCGTCGAGCAGCAATAATCGCGCGCCGGTGCGCAGTATCCTCGCCACCGCGAGCATCTGCTGCTCGCCGCCCGAGAGTCGCGTGCCCTGACTGTGCCGGCGCTCCGCGAGGTTGGGGAACATCGCGTAGATCTCGTCGAGCGACATGCTCCCGTGCTTCGTCGATACAACCGGCGGAAGCAGAAGATTTTCCTCGGTCGTCAACGACGAAAAGATACCCCGCTCCTCGGGGCAATATCCCACGCCGCGCCGCGCGATTCTGTAGGTCGGCAGGCTGACTGTCTCCTCGCCGTCGATGCGAATCGAGCCGCGGCGCGTGCCAACCAGGCCCATGATTGCCCGCAGGGTGGTGGTGCGGCCGGCGCCGTTGCGCCCCAGCAAGGTCACGACTTCGCCGCGCTTCACCGTGAGATTGACGTCGTGGAGGATGTGGGACTCGCCATACCATGCATGCAGGCTGGTGATCGACAAAGCCTCGTCGGCCGCTCGCACGTCCTCGTGTATCCGGGCTGCGACCGGTCTCTCTTGCACGCTGCTCATCACTGCGTTCCCTCAAGCGCCTCAACTGCCGATCCCATGTACGCTTGTATGACCTGAGGGTCGCAAGACACTTCGTCGTAACTGCCTTCGGCGAGCACCGTGCCCCGCTGCAACACGCTGATGCGATCGCAAATACCCGCGATCACTTTCATGTTGTGCTCGACCATCAGGATCGTTCGGCCCGCCGATACTTTCTTGATCAATGACGTCACCCGGTCGACATCTTCGTGGCCCATGCCTTGAGTCGGCTCATCGAGCAGCATCAACTCGGGTTCCATCGCGAGCGTAGTGGCAATCTCAAGCGCACGCCTGCGGCCATAAGGCAGGTCCACGGCAACCGTGTCCACGAAACTTCCAAGGTCCACTTCGTCGAGCAACGCGATCGCACGATCGTTGAGACGGGAAAGGCTGCGGCCGCTCTTCCAGAAGTGATACGACGTTCCAAGCGAGCGTTGCAGACCAATCCGCACGTTCGCGAGCACACTCAGGTGCGGGAACACCGCCGAGATCTGAAACGAGCGGACAATGCCACGGCGAGCGATCCGCGCCGCCGGCTCGGCGGTGATGTCCTGACCATTGAACAGGATTCGTCCCGAGGTGGGTGCAAGGAACTTCGTCAGCAGATTGAAGCAGGTAGTTTTCCCCGCGCCGTTCGGCCCGATCAGCGCATGGATGTGACCCCGTTCGATATGAAGATCGACCGCTTCAACTGCCGTAAAGCCTTTGAAGACCTTCGTCAGACGCTCGGTCTTCAGGATGAAATCCTGCATTGCCACGCTCGCTCGATAGGGGTTCGTGAAGTTCGTGAGGGCTGGATGCGCGCGGGAGCCTACTGCTTCGCAAACGTGCAGCTGCCCTTCGCGATCGACGGATAAGCCTCGTTGCCCGGAACAACCGCACGCACGTTGTAGTAATCCCAGGGCTTCTTCGACTCCGCCGGCGTCTTCACCTGCATCAGGTACATGTCGTGGACCAGCAGGCCGTCCTTGCGAATCACGCCGTTCTTCGTGTACATGTCGTTGACCGGCGTGTCTTCCATCTTCTTGATGACCGTCGCTGAGTCGTCGGTGCCGGTAGCCTTGATTGCCTCGAGATAGTGAAGCGTGGACGAATAGTCCGCCGCCTGGATCGCCGATGGCATCTTGCCCATGCGCTTGTAATAACGCGCCGACCACTTGCGGGTTTCGTCGTTCAGGTCCCAGTACCAGCCTTCCGTGATGTAGAGGCCCTGCGCGGTCTGCAAGCCAAGCGCATGCACGTCGGTGATGAGCACCAGCAGCCCTGCAAGCTGTTGCTTGCCTGCGCCCAGCAAGCCGAACTCGCGCGCCGACTTGATGGCGTTGATCGTGTCGGAACCCGCATTCGCCAGGCCGATGATCTTCGCGTGGCTCGCCTGTGCCTGCACCATGAATGACGAGAAGTCCGACGCGTTGAACGGATGCTTGACCGAGCCGACAACTTTGCCGCCGTTGGCCGTGATAACCGCCGAGGTATCGCTTTGCAGCGAGTAACCGAACGAATAGTCGGCGGTCAGGAAGAACCAGGTGTCGCCTCCTTGCTTGACGATGTACTTACCCGACACGTTCGCGAGCGACGCAGTGTCGTGGTTGTAATGCAGGCTATAAGGCGTGCAATCCTCGTTGGTGATCCGCGTCGTGCCTGCACCGGTGACGATCGCGATACGCTTCTTGTCGTTGGCGATCTTGATGGTGGCAAGCGCCGTGGCCGAGCCCGAGTTGTCCGCGAGCATGTCCACGTGTTTCTCGTCGATCCACTCACGCGCCGTGCTCGCGGCAATGTCGGCCTTGTTCTGGTGATCGGCCGAGATCACCTCGATCGGCTTGCCGTTCACCTTGCCGCCAAAATCTTCCACGGCCATTTTCACGGCCTCAACCGCGCCCTTGCCCGCAAAGTCCGAGAACGTGCCGCTCATGTCGGTCAGCACGCCAATCCTCACCACATCACCCGACATCCCCGGCTGCGCGATGGCAGCTGCGCTGAACAGCGCCAGTGCTGCTCCGGCTAACGCCCCTATTGTTCTTTCCACTTTCATTTCCGTCTCCGTTGCTGTCATCGCCTTGCAAGGCGTCATTCCGGTGCTTCATTCGGCGCTCAGGTCGCTGTTCCATGCCTGCCGGGCTGCGGCACGTGCCGCGGCGTGCTCGCCGGCGATCTTGCCGAACACCGCGCCGCGCATCACGGATGTCGCGCCGGTGTAGACCTGGTAGTAGAGCCCGGCGGCCTCGCCTGCCGCGTAGAGACCGGGAATCGGCCGGCCGTCGGCATCGATCACCTGTGCGCTCTTGTTGGTCTTCACGCCGCCATAGGTGAAGCAGATGCCCGGGATGATCGGGTAGGCGAAGAACGGTCCGGTCTTGATCGGACGCGACCAGTTCGACTTCGGTATCTCCAGACCCTGTGTCGCGAGTCCATCCACTTCCAGCGGCGAAAACCTGCCCTCGGGACAAGCCGCGTTGTACGCGTCGATGGTCTTCATGAATGCGTCCACCGGCAGCTCGCAGGCCTCTGCCAGCGCCTTGAGCGTGTCGGCCTGGATAGCCGGCTGATCCGTGCGGATGCTGCGCTTCCAGTTCGGTACGTCGTCGATACTCTTGTCGAACACGACATATACGCGGCCCTTCGGCTGTTCGCCGAACGCGCGCGAGATGTGGTCGTAGTGGACATCGACCGGGCCGGGCGCTTCATCGACGAACCGCTTGCCGAGCATATTGACGAGCACACCGTAAGAAAAATTCATCACCAGCGCTTCGGTCGCACCCGAGCGCGGATCGAGCGGTTCCGCATGATAAGAGCCGAAGTCACCGGCCGGCGCCGCGCCCGCCGCGAGTGCCATCTGGATGCCCTCGCCCTTGTTGTAGTAGCCGCCGCGCGCAACGGGCCGCACGAACTTCGCCGCCTGCCCCAGATAGCGCGTCATCATTTCCGGATTGCCCTGGAAGCCGCCCGACGCCACGATCACCGAAGACGCAGTAAAGGCAAGCGCATCGCCATCTCGTCCGGTCGTCTGGAGACTCAGATCACCTTCACTGTTCGCGCGCGCGAGTTGTCGCGCGGTGGTCTCGTAGAACACTTCGACGTTCAGTTTCTTCGCCTGCACGAGCAATGCTTCGATCATTGCAAGGCCGCCGCCGACCGGCATCAGCCGCGGCGCCGCGGCGGTGACGAAGTACGTCGGCAGTGTGTCGAAACGGATGCCGAAAGTCCGTAGCCACGCGACGGTTGGCGCGGCGTGGCTAGACAGCGCGAACACCAGTTCCGGGTCCGGCATGCCGTGCGCCTTGACATACGGCGGCCATGACGCGTACTCGCCGCCCATGGCTTCCACTATGTTGGGATCGAGATTGTCGCCGGCGTTCGAGATAAGCCGTTCCTCGAAGTCGTCGCTCACTTCGGCTTCGCTCTTCATGCGAAAGTATGCTTCGGTCCAGCGTGTATTGCCGCCGTATTCTTCTTCGTTAGCGCGTTCGATGATGGCGACTTTCGCTCCTGCGGCCGCCGCTGCGACCGCCGCCGACAACCCGGCGATGCCGCTGCCGATCACCAGCACGTCGAAGTGTCGTTGCCCTTTCGTTATTTCCATTCCTGTCTCCTTCGGGTCCTTCGTTGGCGCGAGGTTTCACGTCTCTTCATATCATCCCGCGCCGCGTTCTGCGCAGCCTTAATACTTGCGGATGAACGGATCCGGCATGTCGAGATCGGTTGAAATCCACACGCTCTTGGTCTCGAGATATTCCTTGACCGCTTCGATGCCGCCTTCGCGGCCGATGCCACTATGCTTGTAGCCGCCAAACGGCGTCGTGAAACTCGTCGAGCGGTAGTTGTTCACCCAGACGGTGCCGGCCTTCAGGCGCTCAGACATGAACATGGCGCGATGCAAGCTGCGGGTCCACACGCCCGACGCGAGGCCGAAGCGGATGTCATTGGCGATGCGGATCGCGTCCTCTTCATCCTTGAACTTGATCACCGAGAGCACCGGGCCGAACACTTCTTCCTGCGCAATGCGCATGTCGTTGGTCACATCGACAAAAATGGTCGGCTCCACGAACTGGCCCGCGCCGAATCCTTCTCCGGAGCGCGAGTTGCCACCGAACACGCAGCGCGCGCCCTCTGCCTTCGCAATACCGATGTACTCCATGACCTTGTCGAATTGCGGTCGGGTCGCGACCGGTCCCACCTGGACGTCAGGCAGAGAGGGGTCGCCGAGTTTCGCCTTGCTGCTGATCGCGATCAGGCGTTCGACAAACTCGTCGTGAATGCTTTCCTGCAGCAACAGGCGCGAACCCGCCATGCAGGTCTGGCCGCCGGCAGAGAAGATGCCGGTGATCACGCCGTTGGCCGCGCGGGTCAGGTCGGCATCGTCGAAGATGATGTTGGGCGACTTGCCGCCCAGCTCCAGCGACACGCGCTTGAAGTGCTGTGCACCAAGCACGTTGACGGCCTTCCCGCCGGCGTCGCCGCCCGTGAATGCGATCCGCGCGACCTTCGGATGGATTACAAGTGGTTCGCCCACTTCCTTGCCGAAACCGGTCAGCACGTTGAAGACGCCCGGCGGGAAGCCGGCTTCAACGAACAGCTTCGCGAGTTCGAACAGCGATGCCGATGTGTACTCGGACGGCTTCGCGATCACCGTATTGCCGGCGCATAACGCAGGCGCGAGTTTCCACGCGGTCAACAACAGCGACGAGTTCCAGGGCGTAATGGTCGCGACTACACCTAGCGGCTCGTAGCGGGTGTAGTTGAATACCTTGGGCTTGTCCATCGGGATCACGGCGCCCTGGATCTTGTCCGCCAGGCCGCCGTAATAATAGAAATACTTCGCCATGTAGCGGACTTGTCCCCCAACTTCACTGCGCAGCTTGCCGTTGTCGCGGCTTTCAACTTCGGTCAGCACGTCAGCATGTTTCTCGATCAGCGCGCCGAGCTTGTGCAGCAGCAAGCCGCGGTCCGTGGCGGAAATGCGGCCCCAGGGTCCTTCGAGTGCGGCCGAAGCGGCCTCGACCGCGCGGCTTACATCGGCTTCGTCTGCCCGCGGGATCTCGGCCCAAGGCTCGCCCGAGAACGGGTCAAGCGAGTCGAACCATGTGCCCGATACCGGGTCGACCCACTCGTTGTTGATGAACAGCTGATACCGTTGAACCATGCTTCGACTCCTGTGAACGTCATTTGATATGCCGCGGCCCAGCGGACCATGACAAAAATTATGGCGATTCACAGGCGTTCACTACAAGCGATGAAAAGTACGGAGGTAATGCCAAATTGGAATCTTATGTTTGTTCGGAACGCTCGCGCGACGTTTCGTTCGATTCCCCGAGGTCGCTGGAAAGCCGTCCGTAGGGCGGGGATCACCGACCGCTGCCAACGGATCGCTTTCATTCGGCTCAGTTGATCATATGGAATCCTTCTTATTTGGTGAGCGGGATATGCGTTGTTCGCTGCAAAGAATCGACCATGCTGGCCATCTCCCGGCTCGCTGTTTCAGCGCTTTGAGACAAGAACGCCACCATCATCAACTGGTGATTACCGGTTACCGAAAGCGTTCCAATTTGGAACAGATGATGCGGCCGGCACCTGGATGATGTGACCGATTTTGCGACAGGTGAAAGCGTCCATCAGTGAGACGATCTGCGGTCGATGGGTGATCTGACCTTGCGCTTCATACCGTGGCAGCAAGAAGCACAAAAATGCCCAGCAACTGGCGCATAAGTTGCTTGGTTGTATCGCCTGTTTGCGTACGACTCCCTTATAAATAAATGGAAAACGCCATGCCCTCCATGATGAAAGCAGCTGTGTTCGTCCAACCCGGCCGTATCGAAGTCACTGAAAAGCGGATTCCCGATGTTGGCCCTAACGACGCGTTGATGCGCATCACGACTACGACCATCTGCGGCACCGACGTCCACATCCTCAAAGGCGAATATCCCGTTGCCAAGGGGCTCACGATTGGTCACGAACCAGTGGGCATTATCGAAAAGCTCGGCAGCGCAGTGGTCGGCTACCAGGAGGGCCAGCGCGTGATCGCTGGCGCGATCTGCCCCAACTTCAACTCGTACGCGGCGATGGACGGCTACCCCTCACAAGACGGCAGCTACCTCGTCGCCAGCGGGCTGTGCGGATGCCACGGCTACAAGGCGACGGCAGGCTGGCGTTTCGGCAACCTTATCGATGGTACGCAGGCCGAGTATGTGTTGGTGCCCGACGCCCAGGCCAACCTCGCTCCAATTCCGGACGGCCTGACGGACGAGCAGGTGTTGATGTGCCCGGACATCATGTCGACCGGCTTCAAGGGGGCGGAGAACGCCAACATCAGGATTGGCGACACCGTGGCCGTGTTCGCGCAGGGCCCGATTGGCTTGTGCGCCACCGCAGGCGCGCGGTTGCTCGGCGCCAGCACGATCATCGTGGTGGACGGCAACGAGCAGCGGCTCGCGGTCTCCAAGAAAATGGGCGCCGACGTCACGCTGAATTTCAAGAGCTGCGATGTCGTCGATGAAATCATGAAACTGACCAACGGTCGCGGCGTCGACTCGTCGATCGAAGCGCTAGGCACGCAGGGAACATTCGAATCGGCCCTGCGCATTCTGAAGCCGGGCGGCACGCTCTCCAGCCTTGGCGTGTACTCGTCTGATCTGAAAATCCCGTTGTCGGCATTTGCAGCGGGTCTCGGCGATCATAAGATCAACACGGCGCTATGTCCGGGCGGCAAGGAGCGCATGCGCCGCTTGTTGAACGTCGTTGCGTCTGGCCGTGTCGACTTGGGAGAGTTAGTGACCCACCACTACAAACTCGACGACATCGCCGCCGCTTACGACCTCTTTGCAAATCAGCGTGACGGTGTGCTCAAGGTGGCAATCAAACCGCATTGATCGGGAAGCCGGGCAAATTTTCAGATGCAGTCGCGTGGACGCATCACCCCGGCAACGTCTCCTCCCACGGAAACTCCGCCTCAACGCATGGTCTTCGCCGGACCGTGGCAAAACGATATTGGAAATTCCCGGCGACGAATAATTGCGTTGGGCAGACGGACTAACACCAGCAGTACCGGCCAAGACGGCACGTTTTTTCCGCAGATTGATGGCGAAGCACCCGCATCACCAGACCGCAAGGCAGCGAAGGCGGCCGGATCGGCGGTGCAAGTTCCTGCGCGCGAGGCAGAGGCTCCTTTAGCGCAAACGATCACACAACCCGAGTTACCACTTCGCCCCGCCATTGGCCTGCTTGGAATGCTGCTGGCGTCGCTGCTGGCCATAAACAGAACAGGGATCGAGTCGCTCCGCTTGTGAGGTAGCTATCTTGAGCGAACATATTGTGCAGCAAGGCATTGTCGATGATGACACTCTTTTGCGTGCGGATCGGTAACGCAAAACGGCTGCAGGAACAGTCGAATTGGCCGACGGTTCCCAGTTCAACTCGATCCCGTTCCCATTGATATGTGCCTCAGCCTCGATCCGGTAACCGACATGGAGCAGTGGCCGCTTTCTCTGCCGTAACAGAGCAAAGAGGCCGCGATTTTTTCCCCGTCCAGACGCGCGTCTTTCGCCACCATCCGGAGTCGATCGGAGTAGCCGCGAAAATGCAGCGTCCCTCGCCCATGATAGGGTCCCGTCCAGTTCTGAACGTCTCTCGGCACATCCACGACAACCGGTCCCGGCCGGCCGGTGCGGGCCAGTTCGAACGCGGTTCGCAGTGTCTGCTCGAGCTTCGTTGGGTCGGTGACGAGAAACACGTGCTTAGCGCACGCCGACATGATGTTGAAGACGGGCGCTTCCCGGAATGCATCGCTGCCAATCGCAGCACGCGGCACCTGTCCGCAAATGAGGACGACAGGTATTGAATCGCCGTAACAGTCGCGATCGGCGTCAATGCGTTGGTCGCACCGGGACCTGACGTGACCATGAAGACGCGGACTTTTCCGCTGGCCCGCGCATAACCGGCGGCCATGAAACCCGCGGCCTGTTCATTGGCGGGGACGACAAACTTGATTTGGCGCTCGGCATGTGCCGCGTTCTTTTCGTTATGACGGAACACCGCGTCATAGGTCTGCAATATCGCGCCGCCGCTGTATCCAAACAGCGTGTCGACGCCCTGCTCGGCGAGTACGCGCAGGATAATGTCGGCGCCCGACAGCGTCTCACTCGCATTCGTTGTGCCGAGGCCGGGTGGTGAAGTGATGACTGGATTTCGGGTCATGGTTGGCTCATTGTTGGGCCATGTCCATCCAGCACACTCATGGGGGCGCTTTCGCTTCTGGAAAAACTGTGAGAAAGGACAGAACTATTCTGCCAACGATTGGACCTGAGCGGTCCCGTCCCGATGGTGGTGCATGGGCCAAAATTAGCCACATCTGGGCCATAGACCGCATTCGTGCGCAAACGGCCTTGTTCGGTTGTGAAGGCTAAATGCACTTACGGACACCCGCGTCGAACCATCCAGGCAATTAGGCTGAAGATTATGTGACCGGCGGCGCAACAGACTAAGCCTGATGGCGCCCGATCAGGCGTGTTTGACAGGCGTTGAACCTGATGGTCCAAAAAGGCGTTGAACCTGATGGTCCAAAAGACACTTCAGGCGTGGGAATGTGGAAAAGCGAAGCCGCCCAGCATGTGGGCGGTGCCAAGCGTAGATACGGTGATTGGCCGCAAGCGCGCGTTAATGCTCCCGCGCGTCCGGGTACCAAGCAGCTACCCGTCACGACCCACTTACGAATCCAGATCGGCGACAAAACCGACACAAGGCGTGTCCGATGCCGGTCTATGATGGAATCTGCGCTTTCCCAGCGTGCTGTCCGTATGGAACGCATCGGGACATTCC
>Ga0153932_1000398_pt1 | contig 12588 bp, 13 predicted proteins | sample TSNJ016MetaG_FD_102273 | JGI IMG/M metagenome (GOLD analysis project Ga0153932, IMG submission 102273) | Attine ant fungus gardens microbial communities from New Jersey, USA - TSNJ016 MetaG | ecosystem: Host-associated > Fungi > Mycelium > Unclassified | place: USA: New Jersey, Wharton State...
CTGAACACGTGGAGAAACGGAGCCTCCCCCAGTTGCTCGATTTGCCTGCCCAAGGTTTTCACGAGCCGGCCGGCAAGCCCTCTTCCGCGCCAGTCTTCATCGACACAAACAGCGCTTATCTCAACGTAACCGTCGGGCCGCATCCGTTCGCGGGCCATCGCAATGAGACGCCCCTGGTCGCGGATGCCGATGTAATTGCCCATCTCACTCGTCCGCTTGCCGAAAGGACCGGGCTTCGTCTTTTGGACGAGATCGAGCATATCTTTCGCATCGGCGTTACTCAGCGGGATCATTTCCTCAGCGTCCATGTCCCGGGCCTCCAGGTGCGTAGCGACCATTTGATGGACGATGCGATGCCCACGTGTGTCATTTGCAGCGCATGGGCTGGAGCCATCGCATCGAATGATTGCAAAACGACTTGCTCGCCGGGCAGCAAAAGCGCGTGGGGCCCCGGTAGGCAGCCGGGGTTTCGGACGCCAAGGCGGTGAAGGGCGCCACATCGGGATGGTATCGGCGGGCAAACGATTCGCAGAGCCCAAGATGCGCCTGCCGGGTCGTAAGCGCCGCCCAGATCGGGTGGTCGAGGCCGACGTGCATTGCATGATTCATATGCTTTTCCTTTGCAAGAGCCGACTCTGTCGCCGCGGATTGAATGCCTGGCCAAGCGCAACGCGTGTCACATACCCACGCTTTCCTTGATCGCTTGCTCGATGATCGATAACCCCTTATCGATCTCAGCCTCGGCAATGGTAAGCGGCGGAGCGAGACGGAAGACGTCGCCAAGTCCCGGCAACTGCACGATATTCATATGCAGGCCGAGTTCGAGGCAGCGACGTGTGATTGCAGCGGAAAGATCCGGCGCCGGAGATTTCGTTGCTCTATCTCCGACAATTTCAATCCCGAGCATCAACCCGCGTCCACGCACATCGCCGATACAGTCGAAGCGGCTTTGAAGCGTCTCCAGACCGCCGCGCAAACGAGAACCAAGCACACCGGCGCGCTCAACCAGCCCGTCCCGCTCGATGATTTCGATGACCTTGAGCCCGACCGCTGCCGGCATCGGATCGGACACGTGCGTCGTATAAAACAGGAAACCTCGTTCGTGCGCCTGGTCCTCGATGTCCTGCGTCGTCAGCACGGCGGCCAGCGGAAGTCCTGCGCCCAGCGTTTTGGACAAGGTCAGGATGTCGGGCGCTACGTCGTCGCGCTCGCACGCGAACATGGTTCCGGTTCTGCCCATGCCGGTTTGCGCTTCGTCCACGATCAACAGCATGCCGCGCTCGACGCACTTCGCTTTTAGCGCGCGCATATAGCCTTGCGGCAATTCAATCAGGCCACCCGAACTCAGGATTGGCTCAGCGATAAACGCCGCGAGGCTGCCGCAAGATTGCCTGTCGATCAGGTCGAATGCGTAGTCGAGTTCGGCCGCCCAATCGTATGCGCCGTTGCGTTCGAACCTTGGCCGGTACGGATACGGCGCCGGAATGGCGAAGGACCCCACGGCGGCCGGACCGTAACCCTTGCGGCCGGCGCTGTATGTGGCCGATGCTGCGCCGCCAGTCATCCCGTGCCACGATTGGGCGAAGCTCACGATCTCGTACCGTCCGGTGACGAGCTTCGCCATCTTGATCGCTGCTTCGTTGGCTTCACCGCCGGTGCTGAGCAGCAGGGAGCGCTCGAGTCCTTTAGGCGCGATGCCGGCCAGGCGGGTTGCCAGATCCACGACCGGGCGCGAGAGCATCCCGCTGAAAAGGTGCGTGAGATTACGTGCGCTCTCGGCGATAACTTCAGCGATTTCCGGATGAGAATGGCCGAGGATGGCGCTCATCTGTCCAGAGGTGAAATCGAGTATCGCGCGGCCTGTGGAATCATGAACATGGCTGCCGCTGGCACGCTCGATTATGACGGGCGAGAATGATCCGCCGTAGCGGATCAGGTGCTGCTGAGCGTTTGACCAAAAGTCCCGATCGGTTTGTGCTGACATGTCTGTGTCCAGAGAGGCGGGCGGATGTGCCGAAGGTCAATGTAAGCGAACTAAATCGGCGGGTGGAAATGAAAAGTTGTGATGCCCGCCATTCGAGGAGCTGATGCCATCATGTTGCAGCTGGATTTCGATTTGCTCAGGACGTTCGTCGCCATAGCGGATGCCGGATCGCTCACGCGCGCGGCGGCGGAAGTTGGCCGTACGCAATCCGCGCTCAGCATGCAGTTGAAGAGGATTGAAGAGATCGTCGATGGCGCCGTGCTGGTGCGTACCGCACGCGGTGTCGAGCTGACATCGCGCGGGGATCGGCTGTTGTCGCACGCCCGAAGGCTGGTGCGCGCACACGACGAGGCGCTGGTCGACGTGACGGGTCGCGGGCTCACCGGTTCGATCCGGCTTGGATGCCCCGAGGACTACTGCACGGAGTTCCTTCCGGCCGTGCTGCGCGCGATAGCGGCGCAGCATCCGCGGGTCGCGCTGGAAGTCGTCTGTGCGCCTACGCCCTTGCTCGAGAAAATGCTCGATGCACGCCGTGTCGATGTGGCTTTGGTATCGCTCGCCGCGCAGGGAAATCAGGAGCGGGTGATTCGATGGGAGGACCTGGTATGGATCGCGTCGCGGGACTTCTACGCCTCAAGCGACGGACCGCTTCAAATAGCCTTGTCCGCGCCCGAAACACTCGATCATCAGGCGGCGCGGCGTGCGCTCGACAGTGCCAACATCAGCTATCGCGTGGCTTATGAAAGCGTCAGCAAGGATGGGCTACTGGCCATCGTGCGGGCGGGCATAGCAGCCGCTGTGCTGACGAGAGGGGCGGTGCCGGCTGATTTGCGGATCATGCCCGCCGGCGAACTGCTCCCGCCGCTTCCACATGTGGGCATTGCCGTCGTTTCACATTCGGGTCCGGTCGATTCGCTGCTTGTGGAAAATGTGAAGGACCTCATGACCCGCACCTTGAGAACGATGTCGGCACCTTCGTCCTGATGAGTTCCGCCGGGTGCCATCGAGATGCTTGCGAGAGCCTTTCGAAGGCAACTGCGAACGCTCCGGACGCACGGCTATAATCGTGCTCAATCGTGGCTATGGAAGTTTTATTCGTGAAAAAGATTGCTGTTGTTGCGCTTGTCGCGCTCGTACTTACCGGCTGCTCGTCCGCTGAAAAGCAGGAGGCGCAAGCCCAGAAATTCGCCCGCAACGAAACCAGCCTTGCCGCCGCTCAACACAATGCGGTAGTCAATTGCGATGCGGCGAACTGCGACGCCGCCTGGGCGCTTACAAAACGCTATATCGAGCAATATTCCGATACGTCGGTGACACGCGCGGACGCGGTCGCTATCGACACCGACGTGCCTTCCGGCGGCGGCAAGGCCAGCTTATCGGCCACGCGTGACGCGAAAGGTTCGGGCGCAACGCTCACCCTCTTTGCGCAGTGCCGCGGCATGTACGGGCAAGACAGCGCAAAAGGTTCGGACTACGACAAGTGCGCCGACAAGATCCTCAAGGCCCAGAACGGATACGCGGCGTTTCTCCAGGCACATGCGTCTGGTCAGTAAATGCGTTGAGTGCGCTGCCCGCCCGACGCTGGCACGTGTGAGCGTACTCAAACTTTCTCGCAAATTGCCTGGATAAGCGCGGCGCGCCCTTCGCCCAGGTTGCGGCGAAGGTTCACAGCGGCCTGACCGAACGCCGGACCCATGACCGTCCCGAGAGCGAGCACGGGCGGCGTCGAAGACCGCGCCCGCTCGGCCTCCCGCTCCAGAAACCAGCTAACTCCCGCTTCCGTGCAGTCGGTCCACGACGTGATGCGAAACCCTTGGCTTACGAGGACGGTGCGCATTGCGTCGGCCGACAGGAGGAAGCTCGTCTCCGGCCCGCTCGCCCAAGGCACCGGGTAATGCAGGGGATCTTCAGATGCGGCAACGACATCGAAGATGGCGAAGTGGCCGCCACGGCGCAGCACGCGACGCGTTTCACCGTAGAGAGCATCCCGGTCGGCAATATTCATGGCAACGTGCTGCGACCACGCGACATCGAACGCGTCTGCAGAGAATGGCAGGGAAAGTGCGTTCCCGCGCTGGTAGGCGACCTTGTCCTCGAGACCTGAACGCTCGGCCAGAAACCGGGCGGCGTCGACAAACGACTGACTTAGATCGATGCCCTGCACCGTGCATCCGAAGGTCTCGGCTAAATAACGGGACGGTCCGCCGAGGCCAGATCCTATATCGATAACGCGAGTCGACTCGGTGATCGGCAGTGCCTCAGACAGTTCAACGGTGGCCGCCAGTCCCCGCGAATGGAACTGATCGAGTTGAGCAAGATCTTTCGCCGAAAGCCGCTTCTCGCCAAGTCCGCTTAAGGCCAGCGCCGCGCGGAGGTGCTCGACCAGGCTCGGTCGCTCCTAGTGTTGGGTGATCTCATTGGCTTCGTCCATGGACCTGCTCCGTCATTATTTGCAACAGCGGTCAGTGTAGCGATCGAACACGAATAACTGTATGGTCGTAAATGCCAACTTTGAAGTCATTTGCGCCATATGCATTTGCATACTTCAACGTGTCAATCGCAGACATGCGCAAGAAGGTCCGACAGCGGTGTACAGTCACAAACCGTGCTCGCAGTTAATAAAGTCCCGTCGCCACGAGCCATCACATCGGAGCCCTTGCCCCATGCAAAATCCAAATGTGTCCGTGACCTCCGTCGCGTTGCCGTCCAGTTCACGCGTAACGCGCATGTACGAGCATCCCAGCCTCGCGGATGCCTACACCATCCGCTTGCCGGACAACGCAACCACCGATCCCGAACTACTCGCGCGTTTCATGTTTTCGCATCAGGCAGCATGGGTTGCAAAGCTCCTGCGGGTGCGCGACGCGCTCGTTGCCGGATTCGGCCTCAAGACAGCGAAACGCCTGGCGGAATCTGCACGATCCGAGCAGGATAAGCACGTCTCCATTTTCAGGATCTACGAGCGCTCGGTCGATGAAATTATCCTCGGCGAAGACGACAAGCATCTCGACTTCAGGGTGTCGGTGTTCCAGGAAGCCAGGCAAGAGGTTGCAGGCGGCGGGCGCTACCTGACGGTATCGACTGTCGTGCAATGCCACAATCTTCTGGGCCGGTCGTACATCCTGTTGATCACGCCATTTCATGAAATGGTGGTTCGATCGAGCATGCGCCGCGCTGCGCTTATCGGCTGGCCCACTGCCTCCTGAGGCGCCTTGCGCTCGACGCATCGCGACACATCGACGCTTTCGCGCACGCGAAACCACCTACTCTTCCCGGTCTCCTTAGAGCCGTGAAGTAAACGCGCGTTTTCGTTGGCACGAGTCGATTCGAAAAAACCGGCATCGCCAGCTTAAGTGATCAGCTTCGTCAACGCCGGGACACTCAGTACTGCGGCGTAATATCCCATGAACTGAACGCCGGTGTTAAAGCCGAAGCGCCGGGATAACAGTCCTCCTAAGAGCCCGATCGTCACGATCACGAGGAACCCCAGCAACTGCCCTTCCCACACGCTGATCACCACGATCAACCCCGCGAACGTTGCAATAATCGCTTCATGGCTGAGTCGCCGTGCAACGAACGAAGCCGCACGGTGCGCATAGTTCATCGAAAACGGATACGCAATCAGCGCCGCCAGCACGACCGACAACAAACCGTAGCCGAGGAATTCCCAGCTCGTCATCAATGTGTGCAGGTTGTTCATTTGCCCCGTGGCTGTATCGACGAAAAAGCGCGGCGGCGCGTTGAACAACGGTGCCGCCGGACCCGCTGCCACAGGACTCAACGGTAGTCCGAACGCAATCAGTGGAATCAGTGTCTCGGCAATGTACGTAGCCTCGGTCACGCCGTTTCGTGCGGCAATAACCGTGGTCAAACGATGGTACGCGTGCTTGACCCGCGAGCCGACCAGTTCGCCCATTACGACGGTCATCGCGACCGGGCTGAAGACAAACGTCGCGCTCGACACCGCCGCCGTCGCAATGGTCCAGTTTCGCTGCTGACGGTCAAGCACCTTCAGCGGATTGGGAAAGTAGCCACTCCAGCTTTTCACGTCGGGCGCGAGCGAGAACGTCTTGACCTTGTCGCGGCGCATCACAGCGCGATCGGCGGGCGAGAGGATTGAAAACAGGTCGGCAATCAGCGGGCCAATAGCAATGCCCAAAAAATAACTGACGCTGAGTTTCACGCCGTATTTCCCGGTCAGCGCCTGCAGTCCGACGATCACGAGCACGAACGGCACGAGCAGCAACACGGACGCCCATCGGCCCGATGAAAAGTACGCGATCGCAACGGCTGCGGCGAGAAATACCCACGGCGCAGCTTTCGATATCGACGGGCCGAACGGTGCAAGTAACACAGCGAACAACACGGCCAGCGGCACAGCGACGAAAGCCGCGATAATCCCACCCGAAATCATCTTTCTCAGCGCAATGTGCGGCACGCCGAGATTGCGCAGCATGGTCGCTTGCTGAAGCAGGGGCGCCGCGAGCGTGTCGCCTGGAATGCCGAGCAGCGCGGTCGGAATGGCATGCGTCATGTGTTTTGCCACGGCCCCCGCCATGAAGAACGTAAAGACCCCCGCGGGCGGCACGCCGAGCAGCGCGACCAGCAGGGTAAGCGGTGCAAGCGTGGTGGTTTCGTCCGTGCCTGAAATGAGGCCGATGCCGGCGAACACGACGGCGCCGATCAGGCCCATCGATACCGCCACCAGTATCTGGTGAACAAGCGCATCCATCACGAGGATTCCTTACTTGTTTTCGTTTCGATGAAAACGCGGCCTTCATCGAGCGCACGTTTTGATGCCTCGATGCGCTGCTCGTGTTTGAGGAATACATCGTAGAGACCCAGCTCTTTCATCTCTGTGGCCACCGGCAGCGGCAGATCCGCGACAAAGCCAAGGCCGCCCGCCTCGGCCGCGAGTTGATCGAGCACTTCTTCGCGGCGAGCTGTATCGGATGCCTGGTCGACCACTACACGTTTCGGCTTGAACAGCTTCGCGCACACCGCGCCCGCGATCAGGCAGCCGGCGAGTCCCAGCAGCATGGCGTAAGCACGGGTCATCGCGGCGTCGTGGACGAAGAGCGCGAGAAAATAATTGGCCGAGAAAAATGCGCCGAGGCTGATGCCGACGCCAAGCACGACAGACCACGCGAGATGCCGGATATCGACGGTGTCTCCCCACACTTCAACCAGATGGGAAACCCGCGCATCGACGTCTGTACTCGTGCCAACGGACGTGGATCTCAACGCCTCATCGGCGTCCAATGCTGAATGCTTCATTGTCTCCTCCGTTTGCGGAAGTTTTTGTTTCGTTATCGCCGTCGTGCCCACGGTCGCTGCTCAAGCGTCGCGAGGTCCGGCAAGCAGCGTCATGGCGTAGTCGGTACGGACATCGTTTGCAGCAACCATCTTTCCAACGACCCAGTCGATATCCACGCCGGCCGCACCCGCGGACATCGCGATATTGCGCGCGTGAAGCGCCATGTGCCCGCGCTGGATACCTTCGGTGGAGAGCGCGCGCAGCGCGCCCATGTTTTGCGCGAGGCCGACGGCCACAGCAATCTCGCCGAGATCCTGAGCCGAGTGCACGTCCATGATCTTGAGGGCGAGCCGCGCGAGCGGATGGGTTTTGGTGGCGCCGCCGACAAGACCCACGGGCATCGGCATCTCGATGGTGCCTACCAGATCACCGTTACCCGCTCTTTCCCACGTGGTCAGCGATGTATATCGACCGTTCCGGCACGCATACGCATGCGCGCCCGCTTCGACCGCGCGCCAGTCGTTACCCGTTGCGACGATCACCGGATCAATGCCGTTCATGATCCCTTTGTTATGCGTCGCGGCGCGGTACGGATCGATGGCCGCGAACAAACAGGCATCAATCACGCCTTCGATCACCTGCTCGCCCGAATACTCCCTGGTCGTCAGCGTCTCGGCGGAGTAACGAACTTGCGCGCGGGCGAGGCGCAGATCGGCGAGGTTCGACAAGATGCGCAGGCGAACTTTACCGCCCGTGATTTCCTCCATGCGTCCCGCCACGGACTCCGCCATCGTATTGACGGTGTTCGCGCCCATTGCATCGCGTACATCGACGATAAGGTGCGCCACCACCATCGCCCCGCGAGGCGTTTCGGGAAACACGTGAACCTCGATGTCCTTGCAACCTCCGCCGAGACCGATCAGCACCTTGTCGCGGCTATTCGCCAGCCGGATCAGTTCTTCCTTGTGCTTGAGGATCGACAAACGCGCGCCGTAAGGATCGCTCACGCCGATGATCTGCACTTGCGCACGCATCAGCGGCGCGGTGCTCGACGTGATGAAACCGCCGCCCTCGCGCGCCATCTTTGCCATGAACGAAGCTGCGGCGACTATCGAAGGTTCCTCCACTGCCATGGGCACGAGCACGTCGCGCCCGTTGATCTGGAAGTAGCCGGCTACGGCCATGGGCAACTGGAACGTCCCGATCACGTTCTCGATCATGCCGTTGGCGGTTTCCAGCGAAAGTGCATCGGCGTTGCCAAGCAACGCATGGTCGGCGTCGCTCAGATTTGCTGCCTCGGCAATGTGCTTCAGACGCTGCGCCGGCGACAGCCCGCGAAAATTCGGCAACTTTGAATCGATGTTCACTCGCAATGCTCCTTGGCTTTCGCTGTTATTCATTCGCCCCTCGCGTCCCTGCTTGCGGAAGTGGCTGGATCGAGCGAATAATAGGCCGGCTGTACCCTATTAAAAGGCACACTTATCCAAGACAGCGACCTCACTGTACCTAGAACAATTCAGTCGGACACGGAGCAATCAGGATCATGCAACGCGAAAAGACGGGCCTGCCTCGCTCCATCGCAGACAATTTGGCCAGACAGATCAAAGACGGCCTGCTTCAGGCTGGCGCCAAATTGCCATCGATTAGGGAATACGCTGAGGGGAACGGTTGCTCGAAGAACACCGTTATCAGCGCCTTTGACATCCTGACGGCAAGCGGCCTGATCGAACCGAAGCGAGGGTCGGGATTTTTCGTGTCACGTTCGGTCGACGTACAGCCGGTCGGAGAAGAACCCACCACGCTGGACCGGGCTATGGATGTTGTCTGGCTGATGCGTGAACAGCTGCAGAACAAGCCCGAGTTTCTTAACCTGGGCGAAGGATTTCCGCCGGTTGAGTGGCTGGAAGAAACGCGTCTGGATCAATTCCATCAGCGTGTGGTCCGGACCGGCGTGGGTTCGCTGTTTCGATACGGCAGCCGCTTCGGATATCTGCCGTTGCGCCAGCATCTTCAGCAGAAGCTGGCCGCGTATGAGATTGAAGCCGCGCCGACGCAGATCGTGCTCACGCACGGCGCGAATCAGGCGATGGACATGGTGCTGCGATATTTCGTGCGTCCGGGCGACACCGTACTCGTCGACGACCCCGGTTATTACCCGCTGTTCGGGAAGTTGAAGTTGAGCGGAGCGAACATGGTCGGCGTGCCAAGAGAGATTGATGGCCCTGACATCGCGGTGCTCGAGGAGCACTTGAAAACCTATCGGCCGAAACTTTTTTTCACGCAATCAGTGGGACACAATCCGACCGCGACCGACACGAGCGCCGCGAAGGCGCATCGCATACTCCGGCTGGCCGAAACCTACGATCTCACGATTGTCGAAAACGATGCGCTCGCCGACCTGAAACCACGCTCGCTTACGCGCATCTCGACGCTGGATCAATTGCGCCGGACGATTTATATCGGCAGTTTCGCGAAGTCGGTATCCGCCGCGTTGCGCGTGGGCTTTCTTGCTTGCGACCCGGCGCTGGCAAGCGATCTCGCCGATGTAAAAATGCTGACGCACGTGAGCAGTTCGGAGTATTGCGAGCGCACGCTGGAGGCCATTCTCAGCGATGGCCACTTCCTGCGTCACACCAATCATATGCAGGAGAAACTTCGACGGGCGACCGAAGCGGGGGTCAACGCGCTTCACGCATTGGGCGCGACGATCTATAAGGTCAGCGAACAGAGCCTCTATCTTTGGGCAGCGCTGCCGCATTGCGAGGACTCGATCAAGTTTGCGAAAGCGATGCTCGCGCAATCCGTCATTCTCGCGCCGGGGACGGTCTTTTCGCCTCACGCGGAAAGCGTTTCGCCGTACTGCCGGTTTAACGTCGCGTATCTGAAGGATCCTCGATTTGCGGCCGCGCTCAAAGCACTCGGCTGAGGCGTAGGCACCTCGCTGCTCCCTCTGCGCATTTTATCGAAAGCAAAAAAAGCCCAACTATGAGTTGGGCGAATTCCATCGGGATCGGAGCGACCCGCTGGAGGAGGTGCTGTTCGTAGATTCGTTAATTCGTTGATTCGATATGGCTAAGTGAATTGAATGAGCGCGCAAGATCACCACGCGCTCACGAACTCTCTTCGAAGCATTTTTCCAAGCCGCCATCGTTTCTGCGCGGCTTGATATTGCGAGCGGCTAACGTCGATTAATGGCGGGAGTAGATCGACGTGCCGTTGTCATTCAAAATTGGGCTCACGACTGCGTGGCCACCCGATGCGGACGTGCCATCGCTTACACCCCCGTAGCTGTTGGCAGCGCCGTTTTGCGCAGACACACGCGCTTCGGCAGCCTGAACGTCAGCCGGGTAATACGGGTCATCGCGACCGGGTTGATAGCCCGCCTTTTCAAGCTGGACCAGTTGGGCCTTTACTTCGGCGCGAGTAACGGGCGCGTTCGATTGCGCGAAAGACGACACGGCCGGGATAGCGAGGGCTGCAGCAACAATAAGCGATTGAACGAGTTTCATGACCTACCTCCGAATCTTGATTTTCGCCGCGAACAACCCTGTTCGCGTTTCAGTGATTCAAGTGTAGGTAAATGCACGCTTAAGATTAATAGCAGACTGCGCAAGGGATTATTGTTGATTTAGTGTAAACCCTAGCTAATTGAAAGGGAGCCGAGAACGTCGCCATACAAGGGGCTGACGGTCAGCGAACGGCTCCTTTACCGGCAGCGCCGTGTATGGGGCCGGCGCGTTCTTCAATTGCACGCCGAACGGGGTCGCGCAGTCCGAGGAAGAACGCCAGTTCCGCGACGATGAAGAGCGGCCCCACCGCCAGCCCGATGACATCGTCTACGAAAGCCGGCTTGCTGCCTTCGAAATAGTGCCCGATGAACTGGATCACCCAGCCGATAAAAAACAGTCCCAGTCCCCAGGCAAGCCAAGATGCGGTTGTCTGCATCGCGAGCAGCTTTCCCGCCCACACGCTCAGCGCGAGCAAAATGGTCATCAGGATTCCGAACCGCAGGTCGAGCCGAAGATAGAACACGGCGACTGCCGCGGCGAGCAGCATTGCCGGCGACACGCTCAGCGTGCCCGTCACGCCGAGCGCCGGACGGGCGAGCAGCGTGGCGACCGCGACCACGATCAATGGAATGCCGATGAGATGCGAAACGATATTGCGCGAGTCGCGGTGATACACCGCGTACTGTCCAAGCTGGTCAACCAGGGATTTCATAGAGTGCTCTCCGATTCATCGTGAATGGCATGGCTTAGCGTACGCGATGACGGCTTTAACGCGCATTCGTGTTTGCGCCGATACCCTCAGCTGATTCCCCCTTCTTATTACCTTAGGCGCCTTTCAATCGTTGACTTCCCGGCTCTGAATACTTTATTCTATATAGAGATAAGCTTATATGTAAAAGTAATATAGCGGAGTTTTTCGAGGTAATAAGGCAATGTTGTTCCGGCAATTTTTCGATGGCCAGTCAAGCACCTACACCTACGTGCTCGCCTCTCGGGCAGGTGGGGAAGCGCTCATCATCGATCCCGTAAAAGAGCAGCTCGACCAATATCTGAAAGTGATCGAGCAGCTGGATCTGCGGCTGGTTCATGCCATTGACACCCACACCCATGCCGATCACATCACGGCGCTTGGCGACCTTCGCGATGCCACGCAGTGCACGACGATCATGGGTGAGATGTCGAAGGCGCATTGCGTATCGCAGCATGTGCGTGAAGACGAAATCCTGCGTATCGACGGCATCGCGCTACGCGCGCTCTACACGCCCGGCCACACCGATGAATCGTTCAGCTTCGTCTTGAACCCTTCGGCACCGCAAGCCGTTTTCACCGGCGATGTCCTGCTCATTCGCGGCAGCGGACGAACAGATTTTCAGGGCGGCGACGCGCATCGGTCGTGGGATTCGATCGTCAACAAACTGTTCAAGCTACCCGACGAAACCACGCTCTACCCGGCTCACGATTACAAGGGATGGACCGCGTCGAGCATCGGTGAGGAGAAGCACTTCAATCCAAGACTCGCGGGGAAAACCGAGAGCGAATACGTGGCAATCATGAAGGGCTTGAATCTTCCGAGCCCCAAGATGATGGATGTCGCCATCCCCGCGAACCTGGCATGCGGTCAGCCATCGACGCCCGCAACGCGCCAGGGCTGATCGATGACCCTTCATGCTTCCGCTGCCGTGACGCAAGCAATCGCAGCGGTGCTCTGCGGCGGTTTCGTCAGCTTCTCGCTTGGCCTCGTCGGTGGGGGCGGTTCGATCCTCGCCGTGCCGCTGATCCTCTACGTAGTCGGTGTCCAGAACCCGCACATCGCGATCGGGACCGCGGCGTTGGCGGTC
>Ga0153932_1000399_pt1 | contig 12561 bp, 12 predicted proteins | sample TSNJ016MetaG_FD_102273 | JGI IMG/M metagenome (GOLD analysis project Ga0153932, IMG submission 102273) | Attine ant fungus gardens microbial communities from New Jersey, USA - TSNJ016 MetaG | ecosystem: Host-associated > Fungi > Mycelium > Unclassified | place: USA: New Jersey, Wharton State...
CGCCGATCTGACATTCACGAAGCATTCCTCAAACTAGCCTGCTCACTCGTCTGCTGGAACATCTTCAGCCGAACTGAGCAGCCTTTTTGAACTGCCCTCTAAGGGACTATGGGGAGTTGTTGATTCAACGCCCAAGCGTGATAGGGCCGACCATGTTCGTGGACAACGGCCTCCGCCGCATAATGCATCAGGTGTGGGATTGGCACGACGACAGGCGTTACACGGTTCACTTGCACATCACTCGCCAGACGAGTGGAGTCGACTGGCAGTCGAGCCATTTCGTCGGCCATTATCGAGCTATAACGCCTGACGAGGTGGCGTGTCTTGCCTTGCAGGTTGGATTCGAGGACGTACGGGTTCTTTGGCCCGCTACCACCGGCTACTACCAACCGATCATGACGGCAGCGACTGCGTAGTCCCGTGGACTGTCCGCGATGCTTCAGGCGAAGGGCTCGATCTCGGGCAGTTCCCGGCCATCTTCGCCATTCGATCGCGCGCCGTGCAGGACATTCGAACGTCAATTACGCGCCAGACATCGGACTTTCGCAGCGTCGTTGCCGTCTACCGGACCGTCGATCCTTGCGGACATTCCTCGGGAAGTGCCACTACGTCGTTGCCGATGATCGTTTTAGAGCAAGCCGAGTGCAAATCGGCGCTACGGCTTGAGACCATCTCAACGCAAGCTCCCCGGCCCGGTAAAATCGTTTTTCGCTCTCACCCCGAAACAGTCGGCCGGAATCTCAAAAGTTGTGGAGTATTCCAGCATAAACACCCGATTGACTGTGGCCAGCCATCGGATTATCAGGATTCCCGGACAGATTAGCCTCCAGGCTGTAAGTTCCCAACTTGCTGTTTTGAACCGTCGCCACTTGAAAATCGAGCAGTGTGCGCTTCGACAGATTGTACGAGCCCCCGATCGCATAGAGCGTTGCATTACCTGCGCCATTGTCGGCGTTGACGTGGTACGCGGCGGCGATCAAGGCGGCGCTTGCGGTTGCTTGCCAAGTTATCCCGGCCCATTCTTGCTGCGTTACCGAGGGAGCACCGACCGTCACATCGGTTGCGTGCGAGGTCTGATAGGCGGCCTGAAACTTGAACTGCCCCAGGAAAACATTGAGACCGGCAAAGTATTCACGAGAGTATTGGAACACGTCGTCCAGCTTTCCGTTGGCTGGATCTCGACGTTCGTCGTAAATCCCGCGCGCCTGGAAGAGCGTCGACGTGTAGGTTAGCTGCATACCGGCGAGGCGTCCTTGCCCCGTGGACCCGTTGCCATTCCAATTCGTCGCATTGGAAAGCGAGTACTGCCCATAGGCATCGAATCCGTGGAATTTAGGCGATTGATACGAAACGTTATTGCTCGATTGCAGCCAATTGCGACCGCGGACCAGCGATGCCGAGGACCAGTTGCCTTGGCCAAGCGGATCAAAGTCCCAAAGGCCGTTGGAAATTGCGAGCTCACGCCCTAACAAAAACGTCCCAAAGGAATCGTTCGAGACGCCTACCGTCGCCCATCGATTGAAGAAGCTTGTTCCGTCACCGATCGCACCTGAGGTGGGGTCAATCTGCGCTTCCAGCTGAAACACTGCGGACGTGCCGCTGCCGAGATCCTCCGAACCCTTCAGGCCGAATACACTCGTTCCCCAGTTACCGCTCTCTACACGCACGCGCGATGTGCTCCCATTGCCATTCGCCTTGGGGATACCCGAAAGGTACTCGATACCGGCATCCAACGTTCCATACAAAGTGACGCTGCTTTGAGCATGCGCTCCCGCAGTCAAGCCGATCAACGAAAATGCCAACAGTGCCTTCTTCATTGTAGTTGTCCTAAATTATTGACGTCTGTCGGGCGTTACTTAGTCGGCCTCGACAAGGAACCATGAGGAACGCCGGTCTGCGTCGCCGTCGTGGTATTTGATTGATCGGTTCGCGAGATAGGGCTCTGATCACCGGTCATATCTCGAACAAGATCAACGGACATCACGGTATCAGCCAAAAAAATCTAAATCAATCACAATTTTGACTAGGGACGCTCCTTTTGAGCGGCGTTTAGCTTCGCGGCGGGTGCGTCTTCTACCAGAACCGCCGTCGGTCCCGCGCCGGAACAGGTCGACAGACGGCGGAAAGCAGTGTCGAATCGCTTGGCTCCAGCATCAAACGTTTGCCTCGGCGTCCTTTGTGACTGCGTTTGTCTCTACGCTAGCTGGACTGCGCGTTGCCATCGTGCTTAGGGACGGACTGCCGCATCGCGCTGCTATGGACGTCAGGTCACGTAGGGCCAGCGTGAGCGCCGCAATTGGTCAAAAACAATCAAAATAATGATTGATTTTGATTTTTCTTCGCGGTATCTTTTCTCCCATCAAATCATCAACTCACCCGGAGACAGCAGGATGAAACGAAAGATGCTTATGGCGGCCGTCACGGCCATCGTGCTTTGCGCCACTCTGCCTGTCGGAGCCCAGGCGGCAGCGCCGCTTGCAGGCCAGACGATTACCGTATTGCTGCCGCCGTGGGCGACGTTGCCGAAAGACATGACGGATCGCTTTACCAGGCAGACTGGTATCAAGTTGAGTCTGCAGACCTTGGGTTGGGACGAGATCCGAACAAAAATTATTACGGCGTCAATCGCGGGCAGTCCGCCTGCCGATGTCACCGAAGTCGACTGGTCGTGGGTAGGTCAATTTGGTTCGTCCGGTTGGTATGCTCCTCTGAATGCCACCGTCGATGGGGCAACGGCAAGGGACTTGCCCGCAACCGCAATTTTCACGTACGACAAGAAATTGATCGGCATCCCGTATAACAATGACTTTCGTCTGCTTATCTTTAATCGCCAGCACCTGGGCACGGCCGGTATCGCCCAGCCGCCTAAAACGCTGGCCGACCTGCTTGCCGACGCTAAGACGATCAAAGAAAAAGGTGTCGTCAAGTTCCCGATCGCTCTGCCGCTCTCGGCCACAGAAGGCACTGCGACCGCGTGGTATCTGCTTACCAAGGCCTTCGGTGGCGACCTTTTTGATAACAATCTGAAGCCTCTGTTCACGTCGCCCGACTCTGCTGGCTACAAAGCATTGGCATGGGAAATTGACGCACTTAAAGCAGGGCTCATTGATCCTGCCTCCACCGGCTTAAAGGATGTCGAGGTTCAGGAGCTCTTCAAGAATGGACAGGCGAGCTTTGACGTTGCGGGCTGGGCCGGAAATCTCTCCGTGTACACGGATGCGTCGAAGTCAAAGGTGGCTAGCGTAGCGGAAGGCGCGCTTATGCCCACTGTGTCCGGGAAAACGCGAACCTTCGGGTTGCCTGAGGCTGTCGGCATTCCCGCAGCCTCAACGCACAAGGAAGCCGCTGAAGCCTTTATCCACTGGTTCGTGGCTCCCGAAAACCAGATGGAAAGCTACACGGCCCTTGGCAATCTGCCGACCCGGACGAGTGTGTTGAAGTCGCTCGATGACAGCGGCAAGCTAGCCAGCGGAAAGGCGCTGCTTGCTCAGGCAGCCGTCGTCGAACCGCTTTTCAAACAGGGAACGCCCACATGGTATCCGCAGTTCAGCAGCGCCGTTTCCACCGCGATCAATCAAGCGGCGAAGGGGCAGCTAACCGTTGATGCCGCTATTAAGCAAATTGCTGCTCAAGCGGCTGAAGCTCAAGAGCAGTGAATCGATCGCTGAGGAACAGAGTCATGACCTCCGAAGTCGTAAGCTCCGAAACCGCGTCGCCCGTTAAGGCCGACACCCCCCGGACATTCAACAGTGACCGCTGGTTGGGCTTAGCTTTCGTCGCGCCCATCGTCGTCGTCATGGGGTTTCTCGTTTTTGGCCCCGTTTTGGTCACCCTGTGGGATAGCTTGCACCGGGTTGACCCCATGCGACTTGGAACGCCGTTCATTGGCCTTGAGAATTACCGGAATCTGATGCGCGATGCGAGCGTGCTTCACGCGTGGTTCAACACGATGGCATACGTCATCTTCGCAGTGGTTCTGGAAACGGCTGGAGGTCTGGCTGCGGCGCTATTGCTCAACAAGATTACCTGGGGTCGGCGTTGGCTGCTCGCGGCGGTTGTTCTACCGTGGGCGCTGCCGCCGGTAGTCAATGCAATCGTGTGGATGTGGATTTACAACCCGAGCTATGGTCTTCTCAACGGCATCCTGCAGTCCACCGGCCTTATCAGTTCGTATCACGTGTGGTTCAACGATCGCACGACTGCATTGCTTCTTGTGGCACTCGTTCACGTTTGGCGGATGTTGCCGCTGACCGCTGTCATCCTGCTGGCTGCGTTGCAGAGTATTCCTGCAGAACTCTATCAGGCGGCTCGCCTCGACGGAGCCGGTCCATTTCGTTCGTTTTCGAAAGTAACGTTGCCGTTGATTTCAGGAGGACTCGCAATTGCGCTCAGTCAATCGACCGTATTCGCATTCAATCTGTTCGACGAAGCATGGATTCTTAATGGATCAAGTCTCGACACTCGGCCGGTCCTTGTTCAGGTCTACATGTCTGCTTTCCAGAATCTTCGCTTTTCATACGGCATGGCGCTATCGGTTCTCGTCATGTTTGCGTCTCTGTTGATTTCGCTTGTGTATGTTTTGCGCGTCTATCGCGAAACGAGGTACGACTGATGCGCCGCTCGCTCCTCTCCCGCCTCGGCTTGCTGATTTGCGCGATCGTATTGTTGATGTGGTCGCTAGGACCGGTGTATTGGGCGCTGGTAACCAGCCTTAGCGCACCGACGGACCTGGTGTCGGCGTCGCCGCATTTCTTTCCTCCTCATGTGACGTTTGAACACTATCGCCAGCTGCTCGGGGCAACCAGTTCGTTTCAAGGCAGCGCGGTGCAATCAGTGTGGCCGCAGTTCAGTCGGGCGCTTGTAAATAGTCTCCTGACGTCCTTGCTGGCGACGATCGTCACCGTTGCGCTTGCGGCGGTTGGGGCCTACGCGTTTGTTCGTCTCAAGTTTCCAGGTCGAAATGTCATTTTTGTACTCGTAGTCGCATCTCTGGCTATTCCGGCCTATACGGTCATGATTCCGCTTTATAGGCTCATGGTGTCTTTAAAGCTTATCGACACCTACTTTGGCGTAACGATGATCTACGTCTCCGCGTTCTTACCACTTGCGCTATGGCTTATGCGAAGTGTGTACCAATCGCTGCCACTGTCCCTGGAGGAAGCCGCATGGATGGACGGTGCAGGCCGTACCTACACGCTCTTCAAGATCGTTCTGCCGCTGGCCGCGCCCGGATTGATAGCCAGTGCCATTCTCACGTTCCTGAGTGCCTGGGGCCAGTTCATGGTTCCGCTGATTTTTTCGCCGACCCTGGCGACCAAGCCACTAACCGTTCTTATTCCGGAATTCGTCAGTCGCAACTATGTTGACTACGGACTCATGAATGCGGCTGGCATTCTCACCATCATTCCACCAATCATCGTTGTACTTTTTTTGAATCGCTACCTTGTTCAGGGTCTCATGGCCGGATCAGGCAAGTAGCTTCTGTTTGCAAAAAGGAACCATCAAATGAATACGACCGAACGCGTTATCCAGGAGCAATTTCAGTTCTGGCCCGCGGCAATAGCAACGCCGCCCCTCGAAAACACAGACAGTAATTTCGTGATTGTAGGCTGTGGCACTTCGTACCATCTTGCTCAAAGTATTGCCGCCTCGTTTAGTCTGCACGGCTTGAACGCGATTGCTGTACCGGGAGGAGAGTGGGCACGGCGCCGGCGCGCCTATGTGGCGAGTGATGCAAATGTACATGTCATCGCTTTGTCGCGCAGCGGCGAGTCGACTGAGACAGTGCAGGCCCTTGAAGTTAGCCGGGCTGCTGGTATCAAGACCACTGCGATTACGTGCGAAGCAAATAGCAGCGTTACACATCATGCAGATGCGGTTGTCTTTGCGAAGACGCATCCCAACGAAGGTATCGTGATGACTTCGTCGGCCAGCCTGATGCTACTAATGGGTTTGCGTCTGGCAGGCGTGACACTCGACGCTAACGTGGTGGACGCCGCCGCTGCGACGATGAAAAAATTCGATAAGGCTCTTGCGGGGGTCCTCGCGGGACGATCCCACTTCGTCTATCTCGGCGCGGGCCCAATGTACGGAATTGCCGGTGAAGGAAGCATCAAACTGCAAGAGATGAGTCTGAGCTACGCCCACACGTATCACACCATGGAGTATCGCCATGGACCTGTCAGCTTGGTGGACGAGAAGACGGTAGCCATTCTGCTTTACAGTTCGGACACTCGTGAAGAGGAGGCAAAGCTGGCGGCGGAGTTGTCCGAGAAGGGCGCGTTGGTCCTGGGTTTCGGCGGACCCGGCAACATAGAAATCGAGGTCCCCGGGTCGATTGAAAGCCGCTCGATCGTGCTTCTCCCAGCCTTGCAAATATTTGGTGAGCGAGTGGCCGAACTGCGCGGCCTAGACACAACCGCTCCGCGACATCTGAACAAGGTCGTCACGCTATAACGGCTAACCGTGGTGATGTTTGGGCAGGCGTCCACGCCGTCATCGTACAATTTTGAAAGGAGGTGTCTCGTGGCAAATGTCGAGATCACCAATGTTAAAAAGAGTTATGGAAGCCAGTCGGTTATCGAAAGCGCAAATATTTCGATTCGGGACGGCGAATTCGTGGCACTTGTTGGAGCCTCCGGCAGTGGTAAGTCGACACTACTGCGCATGATTGCCGGCCTGGAAAGCATAACGGACGGAAAGATCTTTATCGGCGGACGACTGATCAACAGTCTGCCGGCCAAAGATCGCGACATCGCCATGGTTTTCCAGAACTATGCTCTCTATCCACATTTGAGCGTAGCGGACAACATGGGGTTTAGCCTGCAGATTCGCGGAATAGCGAAGGACGAAATCAAAAAGGCCATCGGCGAAGCCGCGGAAATACTAGGGCTTACCCCCTATCTGCATCGTCTACCCAAACAACTGTCGGGAGGCCAACGTCAACGCGTGGCCATGGGGCGCGCGATCGTCCGCAATCCTCAGGTCTTCCTGTTCGACGAGCCCTTATCGAATCTGGATGCGCAACTCCGAGTGCAGATGCGACAGGAAGTGAAGTCTCTCCAGCAGCGCCTCGGCACAACGTCGATCTACGTCACGCACGATCAGATTGAGGCGATGACGATGGCCGATAGAATCGTGCTTTTGAATCACGGCCATATTGAACAGATAGGCGCTCCGCTCGAGCTTTATGATCGTCCGGCGAATCTGTTTGTTGCCCGATTCATCGGCTCTCCCGCAATGAACCTTCTGGAAGGCTCGATCGTGCATCAGCAAGGGAAGTCGCACGTCGACATTGGTGACGGGATCTCCATCGCGCTCGAACAGAACGTGCCGATCGAATCCAATACAAAAGTGGTTTGCGGCGTTAGACCCGAGCACTTTAACGTTGCGGAAGGAAACAGCGGCTTAAACATAAGCGTGTCTGCCATTGAGGCAACGGGGGCAGAGTCGCATCTGCACGGTGCAATCGGCCGACACCGGGCCACCTTGGTTCTTGGGGGACGACGGCGGATCTCGCATGGCGGCTCGATCCCGTTGACCGTCGCCGCCGAAGATATTCATTTGTTTGATCTGAAAACAGGTCGACGCCTCGACTCGACAATAAGGATGTAGCATATGAAAAGTACTCTGGTGCGATCCTTGACGGGACAGGCCGATGACGATGGGCGCTTGGGCTTTTTCTCCATTTGTACAGCTCATCCAGTTGTAATTGAGGCGGCGCTACGCCACGGACTCGTTCATGGCACTTACGTACTGATCGAGGCGACCTGCAATCAAGTCAACCAGGAAGGTGGTTATACGGGAATGACTCCCGCCGACTTCCGGCAATTTGTCGAGCAGATCGCGGCGAAGGTCGGCTTCAACACTGAATACCTGATTTTGGGCGGCGACCATTTAGGACCCGCGCCGTGGAAGAAGCTGTCACCTGATGAGGCGATGGCACGCGCTGTGGTAATGATCGCAGCCTATGCCGGCGCTGGATTCAGCAAACTGCACATCGACGCCAGCATGGGTTGTGACGGAGAACCCGAGATGCTCGCGGACGAGGTCGTTGCGCAGCGCGCAGTACGACTTGTGCAATCCGCGGAAGCCGCCGCTTCTCGCAACAATCCTCCGCTATACGTGATCGGCACAGAGGTTCCGGTACCCGGCGGGGCGCTTGCGGAAATAGATCATCTTGAGGTTACGCGGCCGTCCGCTGCGCGACGCACGATCGATGTGCACCGAGCAGCGTTCGAACAAGTGGGACTCACCGCGGCTTTCACCAGGGTAATTGGTCTGGTTGTCCAGCCTGGCGTTGAATTTGGCCACCAGAACGTCATCGTCTATCGCCCGGAAGGCGCCCGTGACCTGAGTGGCCTGCTTGCGACGGGACACGGGTATGTCTTTGAGGCTCATTCAACGGACTACCAGCCGGCCAGCGCATTGGCGGCGCTGGCTCGAGATGGATTCGCAATCCTCAAGGTTGGGCCGGGCCTTACCTTTGCCTACCGCGAAGCGCTATATGGACTGGATGCCATTGCGCAAGTGCTGGCACCAGTGCCAGAATCGGAGACTTTGGAAGCGTCGATGGAGTGCCTCATGGTAGCGCGCCCAGAGCACTGGGAGAAGTATTATCGCGGCACCGAAAATGAGATTCGCGTACAGCGGCACTTCAGTTACAGCGATCGCATCCGTTACTATTGGGCGTTGCCGGAAGCGCAGGCGGCTGTGAACCGATTGTTGGGACGTCTTGATGGTGTGACGATACCTGAGACTTTGATTAGCCAATACCTCGCTATGCTATATCCGGCCGTCCGGTCAGGCGTTATCGAGGCGACGCCTGCGGATTTGCTGGAATACGCGGTCAGCCGGGTGTTCGATGTCTACCACAAAGCGGTGATTGGCCCGTAAGGGCATCAGCATTCAGAAGCGGAGCGAAGCTGCCGTTTAAAGCTCCGCTATTTATGCTATCCCAAGGCGAAATGAAAACGAACCGACTAGAAGCCATTAGGCACCATTTGTATTCGAACGGCGAAACCTCGATTCAGGCGCTTGCGGAAGGGATTGGTGCATCTCTCGCGACCGTTCGGCGAGACCTTCAGATCCTTGAGCAACAAGGGGTAGTCGAACGTAGCCACGGGGGTGCCCGCATCTCCAGCGGAGTCGATACCGAGGTCGCATTCGAAGTCCGAGAAAATCAGCACCTGCGCGAAAAGAGGGCAATTGCGGCGGCGGCCTATAGCCTCCTGACACCGAACAGTGCCGTGTTCCTCGATGCTGGAACGACTGTGCTGCAACTGGCTCACCTGTTACGGGTCAATCCAATCCCGCTAACCGTGGTGACAAACGGCCTGGTCGTTGCGCAACGACTGATGAATGTGCCGAAGTTGCGCGTCTCGCTTATAGGTGGACAGTTGCGTAACGAGAACGCGTCGATGGTTGGTCCGGCTGCCGAGTTGGCTCTTGGTCGATTGTGGCTGGATCAGTTGTTTCTGGGAGCCGGTGCGATTGGCGACGATCATAAAATTTACAGCTTGGATTCCGCCGAGGCCAGCATCAACGAACATATGATTGAAAGAGCGGCAAGTACGATCGTTCTTGCAGATGCAAGCAAGTTCGGTCGGCGGTCGACTTTCCTGGTCGCAGAGTTAAACAGTGGAATGCGCGTTATCTCAGATTCGACCATGGCCGAAAAGGAACGGTCAGAATTGAGAAAGGCTGGCATCAGTTTGACGATTGTCGAGAACACGGGAGCCGACTTCAATGTCGGGATAAGCGGCTCATGACGCACGTTCCGGACTTTGTGTTGGGGGTCGATGCGGGTGGCACGAAGACGTTGTTAGCTCTTGCGGACCGCTCGGGTGTGGTCCAATTCTCTACTCAGGGGCCCACGCTTGATCCGACCGGTAGTCCGATTTGGACGCGGGAGATTGAGCGGCTCGTAGATTCCGTCGCCGTTTATATGCCACACGTAAGCGCTGCAGCGTTGGGACTTCCATTCTTCGGGGAGATACAAGCAATCTCTCAGGCACAGGGCGACATATGCGCTGCCTTGTTTTCCATGAACCACGAGGTTGTCAATGACGTTAAGGTGGCCTTCGACGGAGCGTTTGCGGGCCGGGGCGGCGTTTTGCTTTTGGCTGGAACTGGCTCGATGGCGTGGGCAGGCGACGGCAGCGGCTCGGATATCAGGGTTGGCGGTTGGGGCGATGCGTTTGGCGACGAGGGAAGCGCATATTGGATTGGTCGCGAAGCACTATCGGAGGCCGCGCGCGCATTGGATGGGCGTGGGCCAGCCGTCAGCTTTGCGCATTCTCTACTTGGTAAGCTGAGTCTCGCCGAAGCGGATCTGATCGGCTGGTCGTATGCTAAGGCGACGCGGAGATCGAAAATTGCAGGTGTGGCGAAACTCGTAAGCGATCTTGCTCCGTTCAACGAGACTGCACGCTCAATCTTGGAGCGTGCGGGTGATCGACTCTATGAGCACGCGAAAGCTGGCTTCGAGCGAAGTGGCTTGCCGGCGTCGGCCGACTGGAGTTACGCGGGAGGCGTGTTCTCCAGTGAAGTGGTTCTAGGCCACCTGATCTCCCGGATCGGCCGCGCGCCTATACCACCGTCGTTGCCGCCAATCGGGGGCGCACTTCTGAGAGCTGCGCGTCTAGCTAAATGGGGTACAGATGCTGCATGGGTTAGCAGTCTGGCGAGCTCGCTTACATGCAGTGGACTGGCATGACTCTCCGGGTGAACTGGGATCACGTTTTCATTTTTACCTGTAAGTATGTGTCGAACGAATCATACACGCATACCTTTTTGCATGCGCTAAAGCAGCGCCGCTATTGCGGATCGCGGTGCGGCGCAATGATTTTGCGCATCGAGCCGGGCGTAATGCCAATGCGGCGAAGTCTGTCGTGGAAAACAAAACCATCGGTCACTTCGCCGGGTGAATTCGCGGTGATCGACAACTCTCTTATTGGGGGCGCCCTCAAGATTCGGAGTTTTACGTGGCGAGGTTTTCAGCTTCGAGTCTAGAGTGCCACGGAGAACCCGTCAGCCAATGCCGGAAACGACTCTAGTCTGACGCATTGTCACGTTGATCTGACGTCCGGCTGAAGTAGACCTCAGGCTGACAGGCATTTGCCTATTCACGCCGGGACGAACTTGGCGTCGTCGAAAGGCAGGGACCGGCCACTTTCGGACATTCATCAGTCGGCCGTGGATTGGCGACAATTGTTAGACTCGCAACAGGAAAAGAAGTCTAACCGGGTGGAATTGGAATGACTTACGCCAGGGAATTTTTTGATCTTCAGCTTCAGTTCGCCGAAAGGGTCTCGGAGCTAGGGGCCATCCCGTTGCGAGCGGCTCTTCTTGACTTCACGAATCTCTACGTACGGTTCGTTGGCGATCGAAAATTCGATGGCAATAGTCCGGTCTGGACAGCATATGTGGCAGGAATGGGGCGCGAGACCGATCTGCGCGATTGGACGTATCGCTTTTACCGTCATCATCCGCATCGGGTTCAGCCCGCATCAGTTGTCGCGACGTTCGGATGTTTCTCGTACGCGATTGAGAATCCGGCCCAAATTCGGCTTCATTTCCATAACACCGATGAGGAACGGCATGGTCCGTTGAGCGAGGAGCGCTTGGCCTCCCGGTTGTCCGAGCTAACTTCGCTCCTAAACCACGTCCGTTCGCAGCACCGGGCGGTCAGGCAAGTAACCGGGGTATCGTGGCTATACAACTTGCCGGCCTATAGGCGGTTATTTCCTGAGTGTTACGTTGCGACAGCGACGGTGGCTGCAAACAGGTTCCGTAACATGCCTCTCTGGGGGCAGTTTCTAAACCGCCACGGCCATATCAGGAAAGACGCTGCGGCGCTATTCACTCGACGGCTTACCGATCAGACTAGCATGGATGAGCTTGCACAATGCTTCCCGCTACAACCGCTTTCCGTAGTGGCTTCGATCGAAGCTTTCCACGAGTTCTACGGATAGAGCGACCCTCGGCAATCGGCCACGACCAGTCACCGAAAGGCTGCTTCGGAATCCGCGACAATTAGACACAAATCGCTCAGGGAGCATTGGGGATGTTGTTTGCATTCGGAGGACTACCGGGAACCGGAAAGACAACGGTAGCGCAACACTCGCACACAAGATCGCCGCGGTTTATCTGCGTATCGACACGCTGGAACAGGCATTCATCGCGTCACGAGACGGGCAGATGGATATTTGGTCCCGTCAGCTGTCTGGCCGCATATGCAATCGCGGGGGATAACTTACGGCTCGGGTTGACCGTCGTTGCGGACTCGGTCAATTCGTTGCACATTACGCGTAACGCCTGGAGGAATGTGGCGTTCGATGCAGGTGTGCAGATTTTCGAAATCGAGCTGATTTGTTCAGACGCCGTAATGCACCGTCAGAGGGTCGAGGGACGGAACGCTGAGATCCCAGACTTTCAGTTGCCGACATGGAAAAGCGTGCTTGAACGTCAATACGAAGCAGGGGAGTCAGTGGACCTCGTCGTCGACACCGCTAAGGTTTCGGTCGAGCAAGCCGTGAAAGCAATCATGCAGTGCCTGTC
>Ga0153932_1000400_pt1 | contig 12537 bp, 15 predicted proteins | sample TSNJ016MetaG_FD_102273 | JGI IMG/M metagenome (GOLD analysis project Ga0153932, IMG submission 102273) | Attine ant fungus gardens microbial communities from New Jersey, USA - TSNJ016 MetaG | ecosystem: Host-associated > Fungi > Mycelium > Unclassified | place: USA: New Jersey, Wharton State...
CTGCCGCGCTGCCTGCCATCATCGCCATCGCGCTGCTCATTGCACCGACGCTGTTGATGTAATTGTTGGCAAGCGACAGGCCGCTGTCCATGTCGGAGCGAAGGGCGTCGGTGTAACCTTTCGCCGACTTCACGCCCGTGTTCACCGACTGTTGCATCTGGTTCACGTTGACGGCGTCCGTACCGTCTGTGCCCGCGGCGACGTTCGTGACCTGACGCTGACCGCCGGCCGCTGTGGTTCCCACCGATACCGCGTTGGCACGATCCGCAACTGAGCCTGAGCCGAGTGCAACCGCGTTGTTCGCCGTAGCCGATGCATTCGCACCGACGGCAACCGCATTGTTCGCCGTAGCCGATGTATTCGAGCCGACCGCGATCGAATTGGTGCCGCTAGCCACTGACGTCGCGCCAGACGCTATCGAGTTCGCGCCTGATGCCATGGCATTCGCGCCCGATGCCACCGAGTGCGTGCCGCTCAACGTAGCGATTTCCGTGTCGCGATTGCCATCGGCGGTGAACAGCGGGTTGTATGCGCCATTCGCGAGGTTGGTGACCTGGCCCATCATGTCGTTCAACTGCCCCAGTTGAGCGCGTCCATGTTGCCGGTGCCTGCAGCGACGTTATGCAGCGCCGTGCCCGTGGCGTTGCCGTTGCCGAGCGTTGCATTGGCATAGTCCGGCGTGCCGTCGGCGTTGGTGTCGTACTTGATCGCGCTGGCGCCAAGTGACGTCACGCTATTCGATACAGCGTTGAGTTGCCCGACGTTGACCGCGTCGGTGGACGCCGTACCGGCCGCCACGTTGGTGACCTGGCGCTCGCTACCTGCTGCGCCGACCGACACCGTATTGTCCCGATCAGCAACGGAGTTCGACCCGAGCGCAACGGAGTTCTTACCCGACGACACAGCCGCGCCGCCGATCGCCACCGAATCCGCGCCAGTTGCCGATGAATCAGCAAGCGTGGAGTTGGAGTGGAAATACTTGATGCCGCCGCCGTTGTTGACGTTATTCGTAACGTCCTGAAGCGCTGCCACGTTCTGATTGGTTGCGTACAGTTGCGACCCGTTCACGGCGTCGGTGCTGTCATCCGTTAATTTGCCGCTGGCGACATTCGTCAGCAACGTGGGCTTCGTGGCACCCGCACCGCCCAGCGTGATCTGCTCGTAGTTCGGCGTGCCGTCCGTGTTCGTGTCGTACTTGACCGCAAGGCTGCCAAGCGTGTCGACGTTATTCGATACGGCGGTCAGCTGGCCGACATTGACCGCGTCGGTGGACGCCGTGCCTGCCTCGACGTTGGTGATCTGGCGTTCCTTGCCGGCTGCACCGACGGACACCGAGTTGACACGATCAGCAACCGAGTTCGATCCAAGCGCAACTGAGTTGTTCGCCGATGCTACCGCTGCGCCGCCGATTGCCACCGAATCCGCGCCAGTCGCCGATGAATCGGCAAGCGTTGAATTCGTGTGGAAGTACTTGATGCCGCCGCCATTGTTGATGTTGCCTTCGAACGTTTCGAGCGATCCGACGCGCTGATTGGTCGAGTACAACTGCGAGCCGTTGATGGCATCAGTACTGGTCGAGGACAGGTCGCCAATTTGCAGGTTGGAAATCGTGACAAGCTTCGACGTACCGGCGCCTCCCAGCGTGATATGCGCCTGGTCGGCGGCATCGTAGGCGACCTTGTTGCTCAGCTCGGTATCGACCTTGGTGATCGCATCGCCAACGGTGCCAAACGATGTGCCGGCAACGGTGTATGCCGGTGCCTGGATTGTGCCGTCGGTGTTGACCTTCGCACCGCCGCCGAGCAAGGTCGTTACGTTCTGAAGCTGGGTCACGTTGACGCCGTCATAGGCTTGCGTGCCGGCAGCTACGTTCACGATCTGGCGTTTGGTCGTGGCGTTGCCGACCGAGACGGTGCCTTGGCGGTCGGCAACGGAGAGCGTACCGAGGGCAACGGAGTCCAAAGCGGTTGCGGTTGCGCCCGGGCCGAGAGCGGTCGCTTTCGTGCTCGCGCGTGAGTCAGAGCCAATGGCGAGGGCTGCGTTCGAACCACCGGTGCTGTCCGCGACGGCGTTTCCACCAATCGCAATGCTGCCGATGCCGATGGCCGACGCGCCGTTGCTATTGGCGGCAGCGTCGTTTGCTGACAGGTACTTGCTGCCGGCACCCGCTGCCTCCAAGGCGTCATTGACGTTATTGAATGATTTGCCTGCGACCGTGAAGGTCGGGCCAGAGATCGAACCATCCTTGTTAAGGGCAGCACCGCCGCCAAGTGCGCTGACGAGAGGCGTGATCTGCCCCACGTTGACTGCGTCAGTCGCTTTGCGTGCCGCGTGCGACTTGCACGAGCCGTCGTTGCGTCGTAGAGCTACCGATAGAAACTGTATTGGTGCGATCAGCAACGGCGCCACTACCCAATGCTACTGACGAAGCGGCCACTGCCGACGCTGATGCGCCGATCGACACAGCCTGTTGACCGTTCGACACCGCGGCATATCCGAGCGCAACTGCGTTAGTTACAGCAAGGCTGGTCGCGTCTCCAATAGCGGAGTTTTGACCGATGGCAATGCTTCCAGGACCTACCGACCGAGCGTTGTAGCCAACGGCAATGGTTCTAGAAATAACGCCGGGAGGGGGCGTACTGCCGATTACGCCGTCAGTGTAGGAGTTCGTCCCGATTGCGATCGTGCCCGTGTCTTGTGATTGCGCATTAGGTCCGACCGCGACTCCTGTCGCGCTTTCCACAGTTCCGCCGTCCGTCGCTCCCGCGACGGCAGTCCCTGCTGCACCAAGTGTTACGACAGATGCAACAACCGCTTTTGTTAATCGCCCGTTGCGCTTACCACGTGCCGCAGCAGTTTCCGACACCGCGACCCATGCGCCGATGGATTCATTCCAGACTGACTTATAAACCTTGTTCATTTTGCATTCCTGCGTAGAGTTGACTCGGATCCACGACGCGAGCACGCAGCGGGACAGGTGTCATCCGCGTGTCGAGTCCGCGCCGATATCGAATCCGAAGGGACTCGTCGATGGCTGCGTGGACAAGGCTCGAACTCCACTGACCGAGGCAAAATGCCTTAATGAGAAAGCTCCTAATTAATCGGTCAGTGCAATATAAACAACGTATTGGCTGCCCGAATCGATTGGATTTATCGAGTGAGTTGAGTCGGAATAAGAATTGTTAGGGCGAAGGCTTATGAGTAGATCGATCGTCCCAAAAACAGGCGAGTCGCCACAGAGCACTTAAATGACGCGCGCGCGCAAACCCTGCTTCCCCTGTCATGTCACAATTTGTGCAATCGCCTTGTGTGCGGACCAACTTATGTTCGGGCCGCTCTGCTCTTGTCACTCGTCAGGAAATCATCGCTTATGAACATTGCCAAAGACCTTCAGACCATCGTCCACCAGGAACAGACGCTCGTCTTTCCGCAATTTGATTCGGACCGTGCATGGCAGCTCGGCTCGCAACTGCGTGAGATGGCCGTGGCGCGCGGTGCGGCGGTCGCCATGGAAGTGCGGACTTTGGGCCAGCCGTTGTTCTTTGCCGCGCTCGATGGCACCACGCCCGACAACGTCCGCTGGGTGCAACGGAAGGCGCGAACGGTCGAGCACTTTCGTGTGAGTTCTTATGCCATCGGCCTGGGGCTGCAGCAGGCAGGCGCCACCCTTGCCGACAAATACAGTCTCCCCGCCGCCGAGTTCGCCTCGCACGGCGGCGCGTTCCCGCTGACGGTCAAGGGCGCGGGCGTGATTGGCGTGGTGACGGTGTCGGGCTTTCCGCAACGCCGGGACCACGAGTTCGTAGTCGAAGCGCTGTGCGCGGTCCTCGGCCACGACGCAAGCGCGCTTGCGTTTGCATCGGACAAGGCATAACCCATGCGCTCATCCGCTTATATGCTGCTCGCAGTCGCTATCGTTGCTGAAGTCGTGGCGACATCGGCTTTGCGGGCATCGGAAGGATTCTCGCGGCTGGTGCCGTCCGTCATTGTGGTGATCGGCTATGGCATCTCGTTCTATCTGCTCTCGCTGACGCTGAAGTCGCTGCCGGTAGGCATTGTCTATGCCGTGTGGTCCGGTGCCGGCATCGTGCTGATCACGATCGCGGCGGCATTATTATTCAAGCAGACCCCCGACCTGCCCGCCGTACTTGGGATGGGCCTGATCGTAGCGGGCGTAGTCGTGCTGAACGTGTTTTCGAAGGTCAGCCCGCATTAACACCGGCCGCGCCACGCGCAGCTGGTGGCATGTCAGTTACACCGTACGACCATCGAGCGGTTTTTAACATTCGCCGATACCACGTTCGTGATGCTGCCGCCCGTTGGCCCGCCTTCCTCGTTGTCCTTTGACACAATCGTGTAGCCGGTCGCGCCGCATTTATCGCCGGCCAGCACGTAGCAACTCGCCCATGTCGTGCTCGCATCGGCACCGCTGCAGTTGATCGCGTAGCCGCTCTGGCCATCGGGGAGGTGGATCAGGGACGCATCGGTTGACGATGCACATCCGCCAAGGCTTAAGACACCCGCGACTGCCACGGTGAGACCGGCGGCTTGTAAAACCCGCGCCATGCGAAGCGGGGAGGGAAGCGGCAAGCGCTGGGCAAATTTCTTCATTGTGTTCCTCGGGTGGCAGACACCGGATAACGTCGTAGAAGATCGAGCAGAACGCACGGACCTCGCTCTCGAACCCGCCTCTCCAACCTAGTCTCCAACGTGTTTCCAAATATGTTTGTGCACGTATTTTCCCACACGCCGGTGAGCGCGCGAAAAAGTCGGCTTTTTGATCCAGATCAACCCACCGCGATAAATGCTCCGCAGCCCGGCCTCTGGCGCGCGGCTTGCACTACATTTTCAAGCGAACCGCTTTGGGACCGGCCGCGCCGCCCAAGCCCGGGAAGAAATGCAACAGGTTGCAACCGCTGAGAACTAATTGCCGGCGTTCAACCCTTACAGAAGCGTGGGCAACACACGAACACTTATAAAGCATTTGAGAGGAAGACATGGCAGAACGCGTTAGCGGCCCGTATCGCGGGTATTACATCAGCGCGGCAGCGCGCCTTACCCAAGCTCCGGATCAGGCAGATGGAGCGTCGAACGCACCCATCTACGTGGGTACCGTGAGTGTTGCGGAGGGCAGTCCGGACAACGTCCGCCGCTTTGAGGCATTGGTCGATGTCGGCGCTCAACAGCGCTTTTCGACCGAGGACGACGCGCTCGTCAATGTGGAGCAGGCGGCGCGCGCCTATATCGACAGATTGTTGCAAAATAGCTGATGCGCACGCTCAACATCCGCCACCCGGCAATGCGTTGCGTAGCGGAGGCGCTGCTCGATTTGTTCCCAAGCGGCGCGGATATCAGCGAGATTGGCACGGATCTGAAACCGTGCCTGTTCGTGAGTTGGCGCACGAGCGGCATGGCGAGTCATCCGGGCAATATTGCGTGGGGCGTGCACTACCGGTTCGAGGCGGAAGCGTTGAGTCTTTTCGATGTGGTCACCGAGCGGGCGCAGCAGCAATTTCGCGAACGGGTAAGGGACATGAGCCGGCATCTGAAGTTCGATTACGCCGATCCTGACGCGGTGTCGCTGCTGATTGTCGACGTGCCCGCTGCGCTGGTTCGGCTCAGCATGGAAGAAGCCGGGTAGACCGGAACGAGGCGTCGCGAGTAGGATCGTGCGTTACCCCTATTTCCTTGCCATTCGAGGCCGCCATGAACATTCTTTTTCCCGCCGATGCGCCGGCGTATCGCGACGCGAATCTCACGGTCGTATTCGCTGCGCTGGTCGATGGCGAGCGCGTTCCGTGCGCGATCTCGGTCGAAGCCCTGGAGGATCACTTTGGCGCGCAGAGTTGCGACAGCATCGGGTGGATACGTGCATTCGATGCTGCACGCCCGAGGATTGAAGCGGTTGCGAGGGAGCATCTGCATATCAATAACGGTGAGCCCGTGCTTTTGAAGAGCGGCCATTTTCCGCCGGGAATGGCGAACTGATAGCGGGTATTTGAAGAGGCGGCTGCCTTCATCGCTACTCAGTTTTACATTGACTTGGCCGGTGTCATCCGGAAAATGCGCGGGATGGCAGGCTCAAAACAACATCTTTCAAATCAGCCCTTACTGCGCATCCGAATCCTCGATGCGGCGCGCGTGATAGTCGTGCGTGACGGTTTCGACGCGTTGTCGATGCGCAAGATCGCAGGGGTCGTCGGATATTCGCCCGCTTCGCTTTACCTGCATTTCGCAAGCCGCGATGCCATCGCTCACGCGCTTTGCGCCGAGGCCCACGCGCAGTTGCTCGAGTCCCTGCACGCGCTTGATGGCGTGATCGAACCGGTGGAGCGCCTGAAGGCCATGGCGCATGCGTACGTCACGTTCGGGCTGACGCATCCTGAAGTGTATCGGCTAATTTTCATGCAGAATCCCGCTTATACCGGTGCCGCGTTTAACGATGTGACATCGGCCGGCGAAACGGTGCTTTCCCTGCTGACCGGGACGTTGGCGTTGGTTGATAAGCCTGCGGCTCGCGCCGAGACATTGTGGGCCGCGTTGCACGGTATCGTGTCGTTGAGCATGATGGCCTCGACAGTTTTCACTGTGCCGACGGATACGCTTATCGATGAAATGCTGGATGTATATTTGCCTGGCAAGAACAAGAAGCCTGCTCGTCGACGGCCGTCAGCAAGTGCTGGTTGACGGGCTTTCCCGATGGGCTTTCTGGTTCCATTTTCAGCTTCATTCTCACTCACACGAATAGAAACTCGCATTGCATATGACTGAATCCATCGATGAAATTCGTATCGAACGCGCGCAGGGTATAGGCTTCATCGCGCTGAACCGTCCGAAGGCGTTGAACGCGTTGTCCACGCCCATGCTGCACGGCATTCATCGCGCGCTGAACGTCTGGCGTGACGACGCTTCGGTGCACGCGGTGGTCGTCTATAGCCCGCATCCGCGCGCGTTCTGCGCGGGCGGCGATATCCGGTTTTTATTTCAATCGGCGAAGGCGGGCGAGCACGCGGTCATCGAAGAATTTTTCACCGATGAATACCGCTTGAATCACGCGATTTTCACGTATCCGAAGCCGTATATCGCATTGCTGAACGGCGTGGTGATGGGCGGTGGAATGGGGATTTCGCAGGGCGCGCGGCATACGGGCGGTGTGCGCGTGGTCACCGGTTCGACGAAGATGGCGATGCCCGAAACGCGTATCGGCTTGTTTCCGGATGTGGGCGTGAGCTGGTTCCTCGCGCGCACGCCGGGCGCGATCGGGCGTTATCTCGCGGCGACGGGCGCGACTATCGATGCCGCCGATGCACTTTACACCGGCCTCGCCGATGCTTATATGGACGACGAAGCGCTGTCGGCTCTTATCAATACGCTGAAGGAGAAACCGTTCGCGAGCGGCGCGGAGGTGGTGCGGTTTATCGAAGCGCAGGCGCGTTCCGATGCAGGGAAGCCGAGCGAGATTGCAAAGGAGCGTGGTTTTATCGACAAGCATTTTGCGTCGGGCAACGGCGCGGCCTGTCTGAAGTCATTGGAAAGCGTGACGAGCGAGGACGTCGAGGAAAGCGATTGGGCTACGCGCACGGCGGCTGAGTTGCGTGAGCGTTCGCCGTTATCCGTCGATGTATCGCTGGAATTGATCGACCGCGCCACGACGTCGAGCATGGCCGAGACGTTGAGGCGCGACCTCGGGCTCACGCGCGCGACGTTCGATCATGGCGATGTGATGGAAGGCATCCGGGCGCGCATTGTCGATAAGGACAATCAGCCGGTGTGGAAGGTGTCGCGCATGGAAGACGTGACGCGTGATGCGGTCTTGCGGATGTACGACAGTCCGTGGTCTGAGCGCGACCATCCGCTGGCCGCGCTGACGGATTAGTCGGCGTCGTTGCCGGCCATGAAGGCGCGCATGAAGACGAGCGCGCCCCAGCCCCACATCGCATTCGATGCAAAGCCCAGTGCCAGCCGCGGCAGCATGTTGCCGCTCGGCCAGATGCCGCGCAGCGGATCGACCACGAACACGCTCGCGGCGGTCAGCACGATGCCGCCGAACACCAGCGCGCCGATCCACGGCGCGGTGCGGTCGGGTGCGACGCGCAGCAGCCACGCCATCAAGATGCCGAAGAATGCGCTCCACAGCGCATTGACGATGAATTCGGGAATGCCTAGCGGCAGGAATGGAGCGGTGGAATAGCCGGCTGGATCGACCACGCCGGCCGCATGCAACATCGCGATGGTCGCTTCACGGAAAAACAGTGCGGCGAGAAAGCCCGCGACGAACGGAAGAATGATTTTTTGCATTAAAAACCACCGCTTGAGACGCGAGCCGTGGCTGCGCCTGTATTTTAAGGTGGCGTCATTATAGGGTCGGGCATGTCGCGTTTTGGTGCAATCGGACGCGGCTTTGCGGTCGATGCAACGGGTTCTGGCGAATGCGCTAATCAGGTTGCAGTTTCGCAGCGATATCGCTTTGGATCGGGTTTGCGGCAGTTGATGAGTCGCGTGAGCGGAGCCGTGGCGCGCTTGGCGTGTGGATGCGGAAGTTTTTCGCTTTTGGTTGGATCGAATCAGCGGCCAGTTGCTCGATGCATTCGGGAGCCGCGGCCGAATATTGCCGGCGATGCCGCCCTGCGGCCGCTTGATTCGCTGCGGTCGTCATCGTTTTCATGCGGCAAATGCGATTCTCGGCCGTCCTATTTCGCGATTGCGTCGCTGGCCGGGTTGTTGTGCAGCATGCGATCGCTGTTGGGAGGCAGGGCGGGGCGCTTCGTCGGCATGTTGTCCGGGTTATCCGCACGCGGGCCGGCCGCGTTTGGGGCGCTGGGTGTGACCGGCGGTTTAACCATCGACGCAGTGTCGTCGGCGTTCGCGGTCTGGGCCTGCACGCTCGTTTCCATTCCGATGCCCAGCGCGGTGATCACGACGGCAAAGGCGGCGGCGATACAAGAAGGCGTTTTATTCGGACGGGATTTCATGAGTTTCTCCGGATCGTCGGCGCTTTTCGAATAAATCCGGCAAAGCGCTGGCATTTGATTTTTGAGACACCGGAGCGTGCGGAAGATTCGTTTTTTCGATGACTGCGGCGCCGTGGCCGGGGAGCATACGATTTTCATGCCGACCGATCTTGGCCGAAATGCAAAAAATACCGTACAGCAATCGATTCTCCGCGCAGGTTGTTGATTTCACGGTAAATCTGATTGTTAACGTCGAGTTCGTGGCGTTTCGAGCGTTACGGTAAAATCACGGATTCAGCGCCGGAAAGGCGCCCAACGCCCACAATCAGCAGTTCCCATGTCAACAGCTTTAAAACCGAGCCCGCGCCGCGTCAGCGTTGCGCCGATGATGGACTGGACTGACCGCCATTGCCGGTCGTTCCACCGCATCCTGACGAAGCACACGTGGCTCTATACAGAGATGGTCACGACCGGCGCGCTGCTGCACGGCGACGTCGCGCGGCATCTCGCGTTCACGCCAGGCGAAGCGCCCGTTGCGCTGCAGCTCGGCGGCAGCGAGCCAGCGGATCTAGCCCGCAGTGCGAAGCTTGGCGAGCAATGGGGTTACGACGAAATCAACCTGAATTGCGGCTGCCCGTCCGAGCGCGTGCAACGCGGCGCATTCGGCGCGTGCCTGATGAACGAGCCGCAACTGGTCGCGGATTGCGTGAAAGCCATGCGCGACGTGGTGTCCATTCCGGTCACGGTCAAGCATCGGATAGGTGTGGACGCGGTTGAGGACTATGCCTACGTGCGCGACTTCGTCGGCACCGTCGCCGATGCCGGCTGCGAAGTGTTTATCGTCCACGCGCGGAATGCGATCCTGAAGGGTTTGAGCCCGAAGGAGAATCGCGAGATTCCGCCTCTGAAGTATGAATATGCGTATCAGTTGAAGCGCGATTTTCCGCATCTGGAAATATCGATCAACGGTGGCATCAAGACGCTCGATGAAGTGGAAGAGCATCTGAAGCATGTCGATGGCGTGATGCTCGGCCGCGAGGCCTATCACAACCCTTACGTGCTTGCGGGCGTCGATTCACGTTTTTACGGCGCGGATACGTCCTTGTTGTCGCGCGAGGAGGCTGAGGCGAGCTTGATCGACTATGCGCGTCAGGAAGTGGCGCGCGGGGCGTTCCTCGGCGGCATTACGCGGCATGCGCTGGGTTTGTATCGAGGCGTGGCGGGTGCGCGTGGCTGGCGTCGCGTTCTCTCGGATAGCCGCCGTCTCGCCACCGGCGATATGACTATTTTCGATGAAGCGCGCACTCATCTGCGTGAACCTGTCGAATTGATGGAATAAGGGACTAGGCAAAGCGAATCTTTGTTCGTATAATCTCGTTTCTCGATTCAGCAAGCCTGTTCTTGGCGAGCTAAAGAGGCAGCAAGAAGTAAGACAGTGGTGGCTGTAGCTCAGTTGGTAGAGTCCAGGATTGTGATTCCTGTTGTCGTGGGTTCGAGCCCCATCAGCCACCCCAAAAGATTCAAGTAAAAAGCCCGACTTTCGCGAGTTGGGCTTTTTGCTTTCTGGAATCCATGTGACTCTTGATTAAGCCGAATTGGACAAGATAAACCGATATACAAACGGCTAGATCGCAGGCTTTACTCAAAGCTGGGTGTTGAAGAGCGTGAGCAGAGCATTAATAAAGTACGGGGATCGATCACGCCAATTCACTGATAGGGTCTCCAGGACAGCGCCCACCGTGGCTCCGCCCGACACGTTAGGCCGTTAAAAATCGAGAGGCTTAATTCTCATGCGTTTGGCATTGCGGGCCAGGACGCCATCGAGCGTTGCCATGGTCTTTACTTTGGCATCCATTGCAGCAGCAAGGTGCAACGCGTCGCCAGCGCGCAGTCCGGTTGTGGCGTCCAAAGTCAGCACGGCCGCGCGGTGAAACGTAGACGGCTCGACCGGCAGCAACTGCAAATCGCTTGCGCAAAGGCGCTCGAACGCCTGCCATGCGGACGCACCTTGCTCGGCGGATATTTGCGCTGTCCGTTGCTTGATTCCGAGGGCGCTTGCAAACTCAGTGACGCACCATGCAGCGGAGGTCAATTCGTCGGTACACGCTGCATACCATCGTGCAACAACAGCGCTCATGGGTTCATTTACGCACAGCGCCACCAGCACGGACGTGTCTACATAAGTCGACATCAATAGCGCGCTCCGCGCCGTAGCTCGTCTATGACGGGCTCAGATATTGGCATCGTCTCACGGGTTGTTTCAAGCTCCCGGGCGAACGCGCTGCGGTCCCATTTAGAGGCGCGAATACTAAGACCGCCGTCGATGGTCAAGTCAACCTGCACGTGGTCGCCTTCCTTCACGCCAATGCGGCGCACGTACTCGGCGGGAATTCGAAGCGCGAGGCTATTGCCCCATTTTGCAATTTGCAGATTCATCTTATACGGTTCCAATTGATATACGAATACGTATATACATCATAGCACCGTCTTGACTGCACGCAAACGGCTCGACCTGCCTCACCCCTTCCTCCCGTGCCCGCTAACCTGCGCGCCCGCATCGCGATGCAAGCTAAACAGGTCCGCTACTCCCACCAATCCCACCGCCCCCACGATCAAGAACGCGATGCTGAAATCGGCTGGCACGACGGTCTGCGCATCGTGACCATGCAGCCATTCGGCCAGCCTCAAAGCGATCGCCCCGAGCGCGACGCCAATCCCCATCGTCAACTGGAACAGCGTGCTTGACAAAGCCGACGCGCCGCTCATCTGCGCCTTCGGGACGTCGGCGAAACTGAGTGTGTTCAGCGCCGTGAACTGCAGCGAGCGCGACAGTCCGCTCGCAAACAACACCGCGACGATGATCCAGGTCGGTGTAGCAGGCGATATCAAGCTCATCAACGCCAGCGACGCAGCCGCCACGATCCCGTTCACGATCAGCACCGGACGGAAGCCGAAGCGCCGCATGACCGGCGTGGTGACGAGTTTCATCGATAAATTGCCGGCGAAGACCGACAACGTCAGCAACCCGGATGCAAACGCGTTCAGCCCGAAGCCGACCTGAAACATCAGCGGCAGCAGGAACGGCGCCGCGCTGATGGCAACGCGAAACAACGAGCCGCCGCCCATCGCCACCCTGAAAGTCTTGATCTGCAGCGCGTTGAGATCCAGCACCGGTTCGCTCGCGCGCCGCACATGCCACCACGCGAGCACGCCCGCGAGTACGCCGACGGCGGTCAGCGCGCTGGCGAATGCCCAGGGCGTGTCGTTGCGGCCGATGAGTTCCATCGCGTAGAGCAGGGTCGTGCAGGCAAGGCCGCATAGCACGAAACCCAGGAAATCGAAGCGGCGGCTGGCATGCTCGCGGGTGTTATCGAGGTAACGAAGCGCCACGACCAGGCCGATCAAACCGAGCGGCAGGTTCAGGTAAAAGATCCAGCGCCACGACGAATACGTGGTGATGAACCCGCCCAGCGGCGGCCCGATCACGGGCGCGACAAGGCCGGGCCAGGTGATGATCGAGATAGCGCGCATCAAGCCTTCCTTGGGCGTGGCGCGTAATACAGCGAGCCGCCCGACGGGCACCATC
>Ga0153932_1000401_pt1 | contig 12529 bp, 10 predicted proteins | sample TSNJ016MetaG_FD_102273 | JGI IMG/M metagenome (GOLD analysis project Ga0153932, IMG submission 102273) | Attine ant fungus gardens microbial communities from New Jersey, USA - TSNJ016 MetaG | ecosystem: Host-associated > Fungi > Mycelium > Unclassified | place: USA: New Jersey, Wharton State...
GTCGACGCGTCAACTAGACAAAAGCACTCGACATCCCCGTCGCGGCATGCCCCGCACGGGGTCTGCATCAGCCGTTGAAACTGGTTCCGCCGCAGTAAGGCAGTGAACCAAGAAACGGCCATATATACAGGATTACTTAGCAAATCAGCTGGTGAAACTATTTGCGAAGCGGCAAAGAAAATCGACTCTGCAACAGCGATATCAACGCAATGCAACTATCCATCGGCCGCGATAAATACCAAGCCGATAAACATTGCGGAAAACGATCTAACGCGCGCGGAGTCGATCGGCTAGATTTGAAGACCTTCGCGCTCGAATCAGCGTGTTAGGCCGCCGGTCGCCTCGTTATCAACAACACCCAAGGATTTTCGACATGACACAACTGCCGCCTGTCGCGTTATCGGTTGGAGCGGATTACGAAAGTGTCGCCAGCCGCTTCAGGCCCATTTTCGAACACATTGCCGCTGGTGCGGTTGAACGCGACCAGCTCAGGACCTTGCCCTACGATCAGATTGCGGAGCTTAAGCAAGCGGGTTTCGGCGCGCTGCGCGTGCCTGTATCGCATGGCGGCGCCGGTGTCTCCATCAAGCAATTGTTTCGTTTGCTGATCGAGCTTGGCGCTGCCGATTCGAATCTCCCGCAAGCGTTGCGTGGCCACTTTGCTTTCGTCGAGGACGTGGTCAACGCGCCGCCAGGCGCCGAACGCGATCAGTGGTTTGCACGTTTCGTGCGCGGCGACCTGTTCGGCAATGCGTGGACGGAAGTCGGCAACGTTGTACTGGGCAGCGTCAACACGCAAGTATCGACACAAGGCGGCCGCTGGGTCTTGAACGGCGAGAAGTACTACAGCACCGGCAGCATTTTCGCGGACTGGATCGACGTCTATGCGCAGCGCGCTGAAGACAATAGCGACGTCATTGTCGCGGTGGCCGCGAAGCAGCCGGGCGTGACGCTAAGCGACGACTGGGATGGTTTCGGCCAGCGCACCACGGGCAGCGGCACCACGGTGTTCAAGGACGCGGTGGTCGAACCGGGTCATGTTGTCGACTTCGCGCGGCGCTTTAAATATCAGACCGCGTTCTATCAACTGTTCCATCTTGCGACGCTGGCCGGCATTGCCCGGGCGGCTGAACTCGATGCAGCGGCGGAAGTGCGCGCACGCAAGCGTATCTATAGCCACGGCAATGCGCCGCATGTCAGCCAGGACGTTCAGATTCAGCAAGTGGTTGGAGAAATCGCGGCCTGGGCCTATGCCGCGGAAGCGATCGCGTTGCGCGCAACGGAGCCGGCGCAGCGAGCGTATGAGGCGCGTTTTGCCGATGACGTCGATGCCGAAAAGCGCTTCAACATTGAAGCCGAAATAGAGTCGGCGAAAGGACAGATCGTGGCGACAGAACTTGCGTTGCGCGCCTCGACCCATTTATTCGATGCGCTGGGTGCATCGGCTATTGGTGGCGGCAAGGCGCTTGATCGCCATTGGCGCAATGCGCGCGCGGTCTCGTCGCATAACCCGATCGTGTACAAAGCCAAACTTGTTGGCGACTGGTCGATCAACCGGAAAGAACCCATTTACGTCTGGCAGATCGGGGCGGGCCCGGGACCGGGACCGGCATCCACTTAAGCTCACGTCTCCAGATGCGCTTTCAGTGCATCGATAAACACACGCACCTTCGGCACGGGATAACGTGCCGAAGGAAAGATGGCGTGAATACCCGCGGGCGGCGATGACCACGCCGGCAGCAAGCGCACCAGCCGTCCCGCTTCAACGTCCTCCCCAATCGAGAAATCCGTCAGGTAAGCCACGCCGCCGCCGGCCAATGCTGCCGCGCGACAGGTCGGCGCGGTGTCGGCGAAAAATCCTGGACTGAAGCGCACGGTCCGCTTGCCGCCGCGCGTGCTTTCGAGCGGTACGACCAACGGCTTCTGCAAAGCGGACATAGCGACGAACGGCAATTTCACGACTGCTTCTAGCGTGGTCGGCTTGCCCCATTGCGCGATAAACGCGGGACTCGCGACGAGCCATTTCACGAAGCCGCCGATCTTCACTGCGCGATGAGTCGAGTCCGCCAGCCGCCCGAGCCGGATCGCGACATCGACTGATTCGGCGACCAGATCCACCTGCCGGTCCGCCGATACCAGTTCAATCCTGAGTTCCGGATGGTCTTGCTGCAGCCCGACGAGTACGGGCGCGATCACGCTTGCGCCATAGTCAATAGGCGTCGCCACGCGCAACGTTCCCCGCAGCACGCCGGACTCCTGCGCCAGCGCTGAGATGGCTTCTTCGGTGGCGCTGAGGATCTGCCGGCTCGCTTCGTAGAACGTCCTGCCCGCCTCGGTCACGCTAACCCGGCGCGTGGTACGCATGAGCAAGGTCGCCCCGACCTCCGCCTCCAGACGCTGCATGTGCGTACTCACCATGGTCTTCGCTATGCCGAGACGGTCGGCCGCGGCCGTCAGCGAACCTGCCTCCACCACCGCCGCGAAAACCACCAGCCGGTTGAGGTTCACAGCGCTCAGGCTAGTCATGGATTGTCCACTTAAAGAGGATTGTGTAACCAGCATTATCCGTCTTCTCATCTTCAATGCGGCGCTTTATGCTGGCTTCATTGAAAACCCGGTTCAAACCTTTACAGAGTCGATCATGCCCACGCCGCCCAAACCCCTTCAGCCCATACGTCTCCACACCACATTGCTTTCTGGCCATGGACATCGGGCAAAGCTGTTCCTGACATTGCTCGACCTGCCTTTCACCACCATCGAACTCAACATGAAAGCCGGCGATAACCGCAAGCCGGCGCATCTGGCACTTAATCCGTTCGGCGAAGTACCGGTGATCGAGGACGGCGATGTTGTGCTGTCCGATTCCAACGCGATCCTGGTCTACCTCGCGCGCAAATACGGCGATGCGTCGTGGTTGCCGGAGGATCCGGCCGGCGCGGCGGCGGTGCAACGCTGGTTGTCGCTGGCAGCAGGAAAGATTGCGTACGGTCCCTGTGCCGCGCGACTGGTCACGGTATTCGGCGCGCCGAAGGACTATGCGACCGCCAAGAAGATGGCAGAAGACCTCTTCGAGATCATCGACCCCGAGTTTCGCGACAAACCGTTCGCCGTGGGACAAACGCCGACCATCGCGGACATTGCCGTTTATACGTACATCGCTCACGCGCCCGAAGGCGGCATCTCGCTCGAACCGTACCCGCATTTGCGCGCGTGGCTGAAACGCGTCGAGGCGTTGCCGCGTTTCATCGCGATGCCCGCGACCAAGGCTGGCCTGCTCGCCGAGACCGCGTAACTCACATAAGCCGCTTAACTCCCGCGCGCACTTATCTTCCGCACGGCATACACTTCTCTGATACCGGGAACATCATGTCCTCTCTTGCACCCACTCGTGTTGCCGCACCGCCTTCGGGCTGGCGTGCCGTGGAATCGCCTTTTCATGCCGGCGAACTCGCCGCGCAGGAACGTGCAGGCGTGCGCGAGAGAATGGACGTCGATGCGCGTCGCGGGATTCGCGATTACATGCCCGAGCAGCATCGCCGGTTTTTTGCAGAACAACCGTTCATGGTGCTCGGCGGAGTCGATGAAACGGGCCAACCGTGGGCTACGCTGCGGGTCGGCGCGCCGGGTTTTATTTCAGCGCCCGATGAACGCACGTTGCGTATTGCTGGACGGAGTCTGGCAGGCGATCCGCTCAAGGCCACGTGGCAGGTCGGATCGGTGTTGGGCGGACTCGGTATCCAACCCGCCACGCGGCGGCGCAATCGTGTGAACGGTGTCATTACCGCCATCGACGATCAAGCGATCACGCTTGCCGTCAGCCAGAGCTTCGGCAACTGCGCCAAGTACATCCAGAGCCGTACGCCGGTCCAGTTCGATGTGGACGAAGCGGCGTCAGAAGCGCCGCTTGTTTCGAATCATCTGAGCAATGATGACCGCGCGCTGGTTGCACGGGCGGATACGTTCTTCGTCGCCAGCGCGAATACATCGAACGAAGCGGGCTTGGGACGAGGCGCCGACGTGTCGCATCGTGGCGGCAAGCCGGGGTTTATTCGCATCGACGATGACAACACGCTTACCACTCCTGATTTCAGCGGCAACCTGTTTTTCAATACCATCGGCAACCTGATGCACGATCCGCGCGCGGGGTTGCTGGTGATCGACTTCGAGAGCGGCGATCTGCTGTATCTGGCCGCGGTGGCCGAGATCATCTGGGATGGCGCGGAACTTCATTCCTTCGACGGCGCCGAGCGCCTGATTCGCTGGCATGTGCGTGAAGTCCGTCGCACGCCGCATGCGTTGCCCATGCGCTGGTCAGGTGTGGAATACGCACCGCAACTTGCGAAACTCGGTAGCTGGAAAGCGCCCGAGAGCACGCAAGCAGCCGGGAACGCATGGAGCAGGTTAACGGTCTCCAAGGTCAGCGACGAAGCGGCCGGCGTGCGGTCGTTCTATTTTCAGGCCGCTGACGGCTCAGCGCTTCCTGCATACGAACCCGGCCAGTTCCTGCCGATCCGCCTGCACGTTCCAGGGCTCGATGCGCCGTTGATCAGAACCTATACGCTCTCCGATGCCCACCAAAGCTCGCTGTATCGGATCACGGTAAAGCGCGAGGGTACGGCATCGACATGGCTGCATGAGAACATCAAGGCGGGCATGGAGATCGAGGCCAAGGCGCCGGGTGGCGCGTTCGTACTCGATCGGTCGAGCGGCCGCGCAGTGGTCCTGCTGTCTGCAGGCATTGGCATTACGCCGATGGTCGCCATGCTTAATAGCTTGCTTACCGATAAGAGCGGGCGTGCGCAGCCCGAGCACATTTATTTTATCCACGGTGCTCGCCGATCCAACGAACACCCGTTCGCAGAAGAACTCAGGGCTGCTGAGCAATTACACTCGGACCTCTCGGTGCATCTGCGCGACAGTCAGGCCGATGCAGGTTCCGTGGGCCGTGTTGATATTGCCTATCTCAAGAGCGTGTTGCCGTTTGGTGACTACGACTTTTACCTCTGCGGTCCCGGCGCGTTCATGCAGGATATGTACACCGGCTTGCGTGCACTCAACGTGGCCGATGACCGGATTCGCTTCGAAGCGTTCGGACCGGCGAGTGTCAAGCGGACACAAAGCGCTGAGGCGGCATTGACCGTGACGAAGGCCGTTGCGCCACGCGATCTGGAGCGGTCATCGAAGGTGGTGTTCATGCGTACGCAGCGCGACGCGCGGTGGTCGCCGGAAGACGGAAGCTTGCTGGATTTTGCAGAGGCGAATGGCGTGCCGGTCGCGTCGAATTGCCGGTCCGGCGTGTGCGGTACGTGCGCGACGCGCGTGGTGTCGGGGGACGTGACCTATCCCGTGCCATGCGAGGGAGCGATCCCGGCGGGACATGCGTTGATATGCAGCGCAATTCCCGCGAGGATGGGGTCGGGAGAAGAGTCGGCGGTGGTGCTGGACCTGTGAGAGCGGCGCGGGAGTTGCATGTATTCAGAAGAAAATAAAGTCTTCATTGCTGTCAGGCAGAGCGCTTAACATGCGCTGAAACTGATACCCGCCAACCAGCCCGGCAACGCCGATGATGACCGCTAGCCACGCACGCGTAATGCGGCGCGGGTGAGTTTCGGATCTGGTAGGTGAATGCATCGCTTTCTTCAGTGTCGGCCGGCTCATTTAGCCAGCCGCCGCTGCGGTGTCCGGGAGCAGCGCAGCCAGGACATCGCTGAGTTCGGTCGTCCCGAAACGCCGCTCGCCAATTCCCTCTTCCACGTCGATGCGGCCCGCGTTGTGCGTATCGTAGAGATCCATGATGAGCTGTGCATGGCCGGCGCCAAGACCGGCGCGCAGCAGCATCGCCGGCCAATCATTGCGTGGTACTTCGTGCGCGCTGATCTCACGCCGGGTCACCTCGCTTAGCGCGCGGGCGACATCGAGCGCACAGACGCGTCGCGGACCTTCAATGCTCACTACCCCGCGTGGCGTCCCCACCAGCAGTTCTGCCGCGAGCAGCCCCACGTCCTGCGCCGCCACGGCTGGAAAGCGCTTGGTCAATGGACGATGCAGGCTCGGCAACTTCCCCGTTGCCAGCGCGGCCGGTATCACGCGTGCCCAGTTCTGCATATGCTCCGCTGCGCGCAACAATGTCAGGTTTTGAACCGATGTTCGCAACTGCTTTTCCAGCGCATGAAATAGCAATGTGATGCCTGTACCGTGGTCAAGTTCCGCGCCATAGTCGGACAGCGCCAACACATGAGACGGTGGATTGGCGCGCAAGGCATTCGCTACAACGTCGATCATGCGATGCATCGTGCTGCCGGGATGTGCATCGCCTGCCGGGAGTGGACACAGAACCTGTACCGCATCCGCGCCTTCTATGGCTCTTGCCACCGATGCCGGGTTCAGCAGATCGGCAAGCACGATCTCGCAACCGATGCGCCCAAGCCACTCGCCTTGAGCTTCATTGCGAACCACGGCTCGGACCGCATGGCCTTCCGTGCGAAGCGATGCCGCGCTCACGCGCCCTACCTTGCCCGATGCTCCGAATATGACGAACACGTTCAACTCCTTGTTGGTCTCGATGAGGTCATCGTAGGGAGGTTGAGCGTTCCGGGCGCGCAGGGAAGGATCAGCATGCGCAGATATGGATGATTGATTGCGGCGCCGCCGCAAAATGGCCGAGCGCAAGATGCCGCTTCATCACGACGTCGAGCAAATTGACGAAAAACCCCGCACAATGCTCGCTTGCCGACCTATGCGAGGACCTGCCATGAATGCCGTGACACCATTGCCGTTGCCTTCGCCTATGCCTATGCCGCTTTCGGGCTCCCGCGTCAATTTGCGCTCCAGCAGCGGTCGCGGCTGGAAGGGTTTTGGTGCGGCGCTGCTGGGAATATCGGCGGGCACGCACCGGATTCCGGCCATGCCGCATCACCGCGTTGGCGTGCATGTCGGGGCGCCGGTCATGGCGCGCTGCCTGTGCGAGCAACGCCGCTATGCACGCGTTCAGGCGCACGGCGATGCCGACGTCATTCCCGCAGGACTCGAAGGCCAATGGACCGATGAATCGGACTGCACGATCCTCAGCATCTGGATCAGCGAATCGTTCACGCAGAAGACGCTCGAGCAACTCGAATTGACATCCGGTGCAAGCGCGATTCGTCCGCAACTCCAGATGCGCGACGCGCGTTTTCAACATCTGGCGTGGGCGCTGCAAGCAGAACTCGAAGCCGGCGATGCGTCCGATTCGCTCTTTGCAGAAAGCCTGTGTACAGCGATGGTGATCCGGCTAGCGGGCAATAGCGCCGATGGTGCCATCGCCACGCTTGAGGGGCGCCGGCGCACCTTGGCGCCGCGAACGGCTACCAATGTGATCGACTTTATTGAAAGCAATCTGGACCAGCGCCTGACGCTTGACGAACTCGCCGCGTTGGCCCAACTTAGCGTGCCGCATTTCAAAGTGCTGTTTCGCGAGACGCTTGGCATGCCGGTGCATCGATACGTCGTGCAGCGTCGCGTCGAACGCGCAAAAGCACTCCTGTTGCAAGGCAAGCTCAGCACCAGCCAGGTGGCGCTTGAAACGGGTTTTTCCCATCAGAGCCATATGGCGCACTGGATGAACCGGCTGCTCGGATTGACGCCGCGCGAGCTTGTCAAAGACGGCGGCGCTGTCGCCACTCTGGCAAGTACAACGAATACAACATTCACCACGCATAAGAAATCGCTTTCACGTTGAGTCGATGACCGAAATTTCAGGCACTCCGTTTGTCCCCACCTCCGAGCGTTCAACCGATTACGGTTTGTGGGCCTTAACGTTCAGCTATGTACTAAGCCAGTTTTTCCGCAGCTATGTGGCCGTGATTTCGACACAGCTCATCGCGGATTTTCATTTCACTCCGCAGATGTTCGGCTGGTTCTCCGGCGCGTTTTTTCTCGTCTTCGCCGCAGCACAAATTCCTGTCGGCTTCATGTTCGACCGGTACGGCGTGCGTTATCCCACGGCAGTCCTGATGAGCGTGGGCACGCTGAGCGCCGGCGTCGTCTCGGTCACGACCGACCCGCGTCTCGCCATCATCGCGCAGGCCGGAATCGGGATCGGTTGCGCGCCCGTTTTTATGGGACTGCTCAACCACGTCCTGCGCCACGGCGCCGGACCACGCGATGTACGGTCGATCACCACGGCCAGCGCTATCGGCATGGCGGGAGGATTGCTCGCGGCGTTCCCGCTAAGCTGGGGAACAGCCAACTTTGGCTGGCGTCCGGTGATCGCGTTATCAGCCATGCTGATGCTGCTGGCGACGCTCGGCGTTATCGTCTTCGTACGTCGACGCGACGAAAAACCTTTGCATAAAGAAGCGCCCGCAAAGACCGTACCGCCCGCCCGCACAAGCGGCTTGTGGACGTTGACGCCGGTGTGCCTGGCGATGTCGGTGGGTGGAACATTCCGCACGTCGTGGGGCGGACCGTATCTAGCCGATGTATTCGGCTTCGACGTGATGGCGCGCGGCAATGCGATGACCGTCATGAGTATTGCCGGCATAGGCGCATCGTTTTGCATTCCATTTTTCGTGCGGCGATGGCCTCCCAAATCGTTGTCACTTGGCTGGCAAGCGGCCGGCATTCTCTCGGCACTCTTGCTCGCGTTCATGCCGCAACGAAGCCCGATCCTGAGCGTTGCTGCCATCTGCCTGTTGTTGTCGGTCGGCTGTATTCACCCGCTGGTCATGTCGCAGGCGCGGTCGATCATTGCGCCGAACAAGTTGGGGCTGGGCTTAGGTTTGCTGAATAGTCTCGTATTTTTGGGCGTGGCGTTGGCAAGCAGTATCTTTGGCTTGATCGCCGAGCATGCGCGCGTGACGGGCGTGTCGAGTGCTGACCTCTACTCCAGGTTGTTTGTTGTTACGGCGCTCCCGCTTACCGTTGGCGCGCTCGCTTTTTGGTTCAGCCCGGCAAGCGCGCGCAAGTAACGCATCCCGTGTTATTTGCCCTTCGATAAGCAAACGCCCACGGCGTACCCGCTATCCGCCAACCATCCGCCGCCCCCTTCCCCACCCGCTGGCAACAACGGTCATTCCCGCCAGCGCCACGAGCGTAATGCCGTATACGTCGGTCGTCAGACGCAAGCCGACGACATGGGCCATCGTCCCCGCGATAATCGCCGGCACGCTGAACGCGAGATAACTCAGCACGTAAAACGCAGCCATCAGCCCCGCGCGTTCGTGCGCTTCAGCGAGCGGTAAGACCGAGCGCAATGCGCCTTGAAACGCCGACCCAAAACCCATGCCGGCCAGGGCAGTCCCGGCGAAAAAGATCGCCGCATTCCCCGCATGCACGCCCGTTAGCGTCACTACCAATCCGGCCGCGAGGACAACCGCGCCTGTCATCAGCAACCGGGGCGCGCTCAACGCGCGCAACAGCAGCACCGCTGCCAAGCCGCCAACCGTTAAAGCAAACACCACCCAGCCGCCCGTCATGACATCGGTGTTGCCAGTCACGGCGCGAGCAAGCGTCGGCCCTAGCGATAGATAGAACCCGCCCAGCGCCCATACCGCGACGTTGACCGGTGCAATGCGCAACATCGCCGCGCGCGCCGCCCGGGGCACACGCACGCGCGGCACTAGCGAAGCCAGAGTGCCGGGGCTGCGGCTCACCGTCTCCGGCAGCATCCACACGCCTACCGCCTGAAGCACGAATATCGCGACCAGCATGAAATAGACGGTCTGCATGGGCGCGGGCGCATAGTCGACCAGCAGGCTCGTGCCGAGCGCGCCCACGCCCATGCCTAACATCGGCGAAAGCGTATTGACCAGCGAACCGCGAGTACGGCTTGCATCGAGAATCGCAGCGCCCAGCGCGCTCGTGGCCGTACCGGTTGCAAAACCCTGAAGGACCCGTGCGAGGATCAGCACCTGGACGCTGTGCGCGCTAGCGAAGATCAGCATGGCCCCGACCTCCAGCGCCACGCCCCCGATAATCGCCGGTCGACGGCCAATGTGATCGGACAACGACCCGGTCGTCAGCAGCGCGGCCAGCAGGCTGAATGCGTAGACGCTGAACACCAGCGTCAATGTCGCCGATGAGAACCCCCATGCCTCCTGATACAGCCGGTAAAGCGGTGTCGGCGCACTGGACGCGGCGAAGAACAATGCCGCGATGAACGCATAAAGCGGCAACGCGTAACGCGCCCTGTCGGGAAGAAACGGAGGATCGGTATTAACGGCCATTGCACGCTCCGGAAAATAAACGCAAAATAATTGCTTTAGTGAATTGTGCGCGCCGTTTTGCGTTAATGCAACTTTTTAGCTTTAACGAATTTAATCGATACGAGCGAACAACGCGGAGCGGAGAAGACAGGCAATGGCAACACGAGAAGGGTTAAGACCCGGTGGACGCAGCGCGCGAGTGCAGGAGTCCGTGCATCACGCAGTCAGGTCGCTGCTGGACGAAATGGCGCGCGAGGAAATCACTGTGCCGCAGGTCGCGGCGCGCGCCGGGGTGACGCCGTCCACCATTTACCGGCGCTGGGGAGATCTGCCGAGCCTTCTCGCCGATGTCGCCCTGCAGCGGTTTCATCCGGATAACGGACCGGCCGACACGGGTTCGCTGCGCAGCGATCTGGAAACCTGGGCGCAGGGATACCAGGAGGAGATGTCGTCGGAACCCGGCCGCGCCATGACTCGCGATGTACTGGCAAGCAACGACGCCCGCAGCCCTGCTTGCCAGTGCGCGGCCATTACGCGCTCGCAGATCCAGATGATCCTGGACCGGGCGGTCGAACGCGGTGAGACGCCACCCGATATCGATATCGTCATGGATAGCGTGGTCGCGCCGCTTATTTATCGCCTGCTTTTCGACGATGTCCCGATCGACCCGGCATTCGCCCGTAGCCGCATGACGACATTGCTGGCAGCGAGCTGATAAGCATTTCACGAAGCGCATGCAACTCATCTGCTTAGGCATGCCGACCATAGTGAATAGCTTTCAAGCGAGCACGACGTATTCCACAATCGGGTCCCAGGCGGAATAAATCCGGCAGGCGGGCAGTCTTGTTAACACGTCTTATGGACGCGGTTGCGCATGGAATAACGATTGTGTACAACGTACCCATTCACGTCCGAGGTCTAAGGGAATGGCGATGCAACCGATTTCGCGTCATCTGCAACTCGGGTCGGGCGTGGTGCTCCTAACCTACTTGTTCCTCCATCTCGTCAACCATGCGCTTGGCATCTGGTCGCTTGATCTGGCGGGACGCGGTCTGATGCTCGCCATCACGCTCTGGCACAGCCTGCCCGGTACGATCCTGCTCTACGGCTCCGCCGCGCTGCATTTCTCGCTGGCCTTGCGCACACTCTACGGACGTCGTCACTGGGTGCTGCCCGTCGCCGAATGGATTCGACTTTGGGCAGGACTCAGCCTGCCTCTGCTGTTGATCCGCCATGCAGTGGGAACGCGCCTCGCCGCCTCGCTTTACGGCTTCGAACCGGACTACGAAAAAATAGTGATTTCCCTGATTTCGAGCGGCACACAGGGTTTGCAACTTGCGTTGCTTGCGCCGGGCTGGGTGCATGGATGTCTCGGACTCTGGCTACGTTATCGCCATCACGATTTCATGCGCCGCTCAAGGCCCGCGTTGCTGGCGTTGCTCATCGGGTTGCCGCTGCTATCGGCGGCCGGCTTCATGCGCATGACGCGGACAGTGGAAGCGGCCAACGCCCATCTTCCCGCCGCTGATCCAAAACTGATGGCACATCGGGACGCGCTGGATGACTGGCGTCGTGATCTCCTGATGCTGTACGCGTCGCTGGTGATCGGCGCGGTGGCTGCCGGTCTGCTGCGCAATCGGCATGAGCGCCGGAATCTGGTTAAGCCCGGTTAGTGCATGCGTTCCACGTTGCGCAGTTGATACGACCCCTTGCCCCTTGCCAAAATTAGTCTCAACATCTCGCCCTTGTGCATCACACGGTGGCATCATTGTCCCCTCGCTTCTTCCACGAGCCTCTAGCGAACATGTCGAATCTGATCGTGCATGGCGGCGTCCCCCTACGCGGGGAAATCACGCCGTCCGCCAATAAAAATGCTGTCCTCCCCATCCTTTGCGCCACGCTGCTGACTGACCAGCCCCTGCGACTTATCGGCGTCCCCGAAATCACCGACGTCAAAAAGATCCTCGAGATTTTCTGTACGCTGGGCAGCAACGTGTCGATGGACTTCTCCACCGGCATTCTCAACCTGCATCATCACGCAACCACCTTCGATCCCGTCGCGCATCATTTGCCCGAAGAGATGCGATCTTCCATCATGCTCGTGCCGCCTCTGCTTGCGCGCTTCGGCGTGGCGCGACTGGAAAACGACGTCAAGGGCTGCACGCTGGGCGTTCGCGAAATCGATCCGCATGTGGAGGTATTCGAGCGTTTTGGCGCACAGGTCGAGCGCACGACCGACTCGCTGATCGTGCGAAGCGCCAGGCAGATGACCGCGAATCATCACTGGCTGGACTATGCCTCGGTCACCACCACCGAGAACTTCGCACTCTGCGCGGCAGCGGCGA
>Ga0153932_1000403_pt1 | contig 12499 bp, 7 predicted proteins | sample TSNJ016MetaG_FD_102273 | JGI IMG/M metagenome (GOLD analysis project Ga0153932, IMG submission 102273) | Attine ant fungus gardens microbial communities from New Jersey, USA - TSNJ016 MetaG | ecosystem: Host-associated > Fungi > Mycelium > Unclassified | place: USA: New Jersey, Wharton State...
CTGGGTGCTGCGCAAGTTCATTCACGACATGGACGAAGTCGAATCCATGGAGTTCCTGCTCGACAAGATCCGTCAAACCAAGAACAACGCTGAGTTCTTCGATCTGATGCGCCGCGGCGGCAGTTAATTCCGCGTAGTAAATCCAACGCGCTGGTTCGAAACATGAAAAGCCGCCCGCATTCGCGGGCGGCTTTTTTTCGTCTGGCGAAACGCGCGTCACGATTGATAACATGTACGTTCACGTTCATGTTGATCTATAATTTCGGAGCATCCACATCCGCCGATAAAACCATCGGCCAGCACCATGTCCAGCGAACTGCTCACCGTACGCGACGCCGCCGAACGCCTCGGCGTCACCCCGCGCACACTGAAATACTACGAAGAGCGCGGTCTCGTTACGCCCAGCCGTAGCGAGGGGCGTTATCGGCTCTACGATGAAAACGACCTGGAGCGCTTCGGGCGGATCTTGCGGCTGCGATCGCTGGGATTTTCGCTGCACGGCATCGTGGAAATGCTCAAGCGGCCGCTCGAAAAAACGGAGGCTGGGAAGAACCGCTATTCGACGGAGTCGCTGGCGGACATCCGCCAGGGTCTGCAGCAGCAACTTGATGCTATCGATACCCGCATTGAGTCCGTGCGTCGCGAGCTGAAGGAAGCGCAAGCGGTGCGCGCCGAACTGCGTCTCGACTTGGACTACGTAGAAGCCCGGCTCGCTGGCCAGCCTGCCGACGCATTGCTCGAACAACGATCGAAAGCAAGCGCGAAGGCCGGAGGTAAAAAGGCGTGAGCGCGCGGGCACCGGTGTTCACCGTCGAGCGATTGCGCGGCGATTTTTTCCCGTGGGTGCTCGCGCTCGTGACCGGGCTGGATTACTTCGACAACGCCATCTTCTCGTTTTTCGCCAGCTACATTGCGGGCGGAATCAATGCATCGCCGGATGAACTCGTGTGGTCATCGAGTGCTTACGCGGTTGCCGCGGTGCTTGGGATCTTGCAGCAGCAATGGTGGGTCGACCGTCTCGGACACCGGCGTTATGTGGCCGGCTGCATGCTGTTGTACGCGTGCGGCGCGATGATGTCGGCGCTCACTGAAACCTCGTTGCAACTGATGTTCACCCGCGGTTTGCAAGGCTATTTCATCGGTCCGATGATGGGCGCGTGCCGCATCCTCATCCAGGTGAGCTTTACGCCGCAAAAACGCGCCGGCGCGACGCGGGCGTTCCTGATCCTCATTGTCGGCAGCAGCGCGGTTGCGCCTTTGCTTGGCGGCTGGTTGGTGTCGCACTTCGACTGGCGCGCACTGTTCGCCTGCACCGCGCCCGCGGGACTCGCGTTCGCCGTCCTGGCTATGCTCGCGCTGCCTGATACCGGCAACGTGGTGCGGGAAGAACGTGGCGCGACCAGTTTCTGGCCGTATCTCTTGTTTGCATTCGCGCAGGGTGCGCTGCAGATCGTGATGCAACAAGTGCGCTTCGTACACTTCAGCACATCGCCCGCGCTCGTGCTGCTGACGGTGGCGGGGATTGGCGCCCTCGCCTGGTTCGCGTGGCATCAATGGCATCACCCTGCGCCGCTCGTGCGCCTTCACGCGCTGCGCGAACGCTCGTTTCAGGTCGGTCTCTTGCTTTACATGTTCTATTACTTCGAGTCGACGGGGTTCAGCTACCTGATCTCACGATTCCTGGAACAGGGACTTGGTTATCCGGTCGAGAACACGGGCCAGCTGGTAGGTATCACGTCGCTGATCTCGGGTTCCGCGCTGTTCCTGTATTTCAAATTCACGAGATATGTGCCGCGCAAAAAATGGATCATCGTGCCGGGTTTTGCGATTGCGGCGCTGATCGGATGGATGATGACGCGCATGTCGCCGGACGTGGCCCAAAGCGACCTGATCCTGCCCATGCTGCTGCGTGGATTGTTGCTGCTTTTCATCGTGTTGCCCGTCGCTAACCTGACGTTCAGAATCTTCGAGATCGAGGAGTTTACGCACGGCTACCGGCTGAAGAATATCGTGCGGCAGTTGACGCTCTCGTTTGCGACGGCGGCAGTGATTATTGTCGAACAGCATCGGGAAGCGTTGCATCAGTCGCGTCTCGCCGAAGCCGTGAATCCGCACAATCCGGAGTTTCAACACGCCGCGAATGCACTCGCGAATGGCTTCGCAGCGGCTGGCCATTCAGCCGTCGATGCCCACGCGCTCGCGATTGCAACCATCGCCCGCACGGTCGCGCAACAAGCGAGTTTCCTGGCTTCGCTCGACGGCTTTTATTTCCTGATGGGCGTGGCGATTTGCGGTGGCGTGTTCGCGCTCTGGCAGAAACAAATCGATTGAGCCAGAGAGCGATTCGATAAACCATCAAGAGAACAATACAGATCTCATGGCTAATTTCCTGACCCGGCTGATCAGCGGAAATCGTCGTGAAAGAGCACTGCGCAAACACGCCATCGACGACGCGCTCTGGCAAAACACGCTCGATCGCCTGCCGTTTTTCGGCCATCTCGACGACGCCGAACGCGCCCGGTTACGCGAATGCACCACGCTTTTTATCGCGGAAAAGGAGTTTTCAACCGCCCACGATCTGCCGCTCACCGATGCGATGATCGTCGCCATCGCGGCGCAAGCTTGCCTGCCCGTGCTGAACCTGAGCCTGGAGTTGTATCGCGGCTGGGTCGGCGTGATCGTGTATCCGGGTGAGTTCGTGATCCGCAAGACGGTCGAGGACGAGGCTGGCGTGGTGCATGAGATCGAGCATGACGCGAGCGGCGAGGCGTGGGAGGGCGGGCCCGTCGTGCTGTCGTGGGAAGACGCGCAGATGACCGACGGCGAGGATGCCTACAACGTGGTGATCCACGAATTCGCGCACAAGATCGACATGCTCAATGGCGAGGCGGACGGCCATCCCCCGCTCTTTCGACGCTGGCACGCGCCGCTCGATTCGAACGCCTGGAACGACGTCTTCGATCACGCTTATGACCATTTTTGTGCTCAAGTCGATGCCGTTCCACCGCGGCGCTGGGGCCGGTTTGAGCGCGAATCGCTGATTGATCCCTACGCGGCGGACCATCCGTCGGAGTTTTTTGCGGTCTGCAGTGAGGCGCTGTTCGTACAGCCGGCGGCGTTTGAGCGGGAATATCCGGAGTTGTATCGGCTGCTTGCGCGGTATTACCGGCAAGATCCCGCGGGCGTAGGTGCGCTGGCCGTGTCAGGGCAGCAATGACGCCGGCGCCTCAGTCCGGAGTCGCCTGAAAACATGCCAAACGGCTGTTTTTCTGGCATAATCTCCGCTTTTCGACCTCAGGCAAGTGGCTCGCTAGATCCGTGTGGGCTGGCTACCAACAGATACCAAGGAAAGACCATGAAAGAAGGCATTCACCCGAATTACCGCGAAGTGCTGTTTGTCGACATCTCGAACGACTTCAAGTTCATCACCCGTTCGACGATCAACACGCGCGAAACCGGCGAGTTCGAAGGCAAGACGTACCCGCTGGCAAAGATCGAAGTGTCGTCGGAATCGCATCCGTTCTACACCGGCAATCAGAAGATCATGGACACGGCTGGCCGCGTCGAGAAATTCAACAAGAAGTTCGCAGCATTTTCGGCAAAGAAGTAATTTGTCGAGAGAACAGCCCAGGCTGGATTCGAAGAAAGGCAGCGAAAGCTGCCTTTTTTTCGTCTGTGCCCCGTGCATTGCTGCAATTTGGCGACAATCCGGCGGTCTCGCTTCGCCAAATTCCACAGAACCCGGGCCCTTACAAGCACCGCAATGACGCGCGCGCCGCCGCCCGTCTACAATGCCGGATTCGGTAAAAAACGCACGACCCGCCGAGGCACGAGATTCGCGTGTCATGCAAGACCCAAGCGCCGCCGCCTTACCCTATTGGCGCTCCATCAGTTTTGTTTCCTCGCCCAAACGCATGCGAAATGTCGTCCGTCTGACCGCCTCAGCCACCAGCGCCCTGCCGCGCTGGCTGCTGCTCGCTATTTGTATTATCTACGCGTCGTTTGGCCTGTTCGGCCGCGATCCGTGGAAAAACGAGGACGCAGCGGGCTTCGGCGTCATGTGGACGATGGCCAACGGCAGCGTGAAAGACTGGCTGCTGCCGAACCTGCTCGGCAAGGCGCTGACCGGCGACGGTCCGTTCATGTACTGGTTCGGCGCGGGCTTTATCCGCCTGCTGAGCCCGTGGGTCGATGCAAGCAATGCATCGCGCGTAATAACCGGCTTGCTGTTTTGTATCGCCTGCGCGTTTGTCTGGTACACGGCGTATCTGCTTGGCCGTCGCGACGAGGCGCAACCATTCAAATATGCATTCGGCGGAGAGCCGGAACCGCGCGACTACGGCCGCACACTCGCCGATGGTGCGCTCCTGATCCTGCTTGCCTGCTTTGGTCTCGCCGAACGCGGCCACGAAACCACGCCCCAGCTTGCTCAGTTCGCCGGCACCGCCATGCTGGTCTACGGCCTCGTGCGTAGCTGCGACAAACCGATCCAGGGCGCGCTGATCTGGGGCGCGGCCATCGGTTTCGTGGGGTTGTCGAGTAGCCCGGTGCTGGTGCTGGCACTGCTGATCTGCACGCTGGCAATGACGGTGATCGTGCGCGAGGTGCGGCCGTTTTATCTGCTCGTGCTCGGCGTGCCCGTTGCTGTCATCCTGATCGGCGCTTGGGTGTGGCCCGTGCTGCACTTCTACCCGGACGACGGCGAATGGTGGCTGCGCCAATGGTGGCGCAACAGTTTCGACTCGTTTTCGGGTTCGCCGATCCAGGCGCTCTCCTACGCCCTCAAGAATCTACCGCTTTTCACGTGGCCGGCGTGGCCGCTTGCTATCTGGACCTTTGTCAGCTGGAGCGGATTGCGGCGCTCGCCGCATGTGGCCGTGCCGTTATCCGTGATCGGGCCGCTGCTGGTTTTGGTGATACTGCAAAGTCACCAGTCGAACCGCCTGTTCATGCTGTTGCTGCCGCCTTTGTCCGTATTGGCCACGTTCGCGCTGCCGACGCTCAAGCGCGGGGCGATCAACGCTATCGACTGGTTCGCAATGTTGAGTTTCACCCTGCTCGCCACGTTTGTCTGGCTTGTCTGGACCGCGGGCTTGTATGGCTTCCCCGCGCCGCTCGCCCGCAATCTCGCGCGTCTCGCGCCCGGTTTCCAGCCCGAGTTCAAGATCCTGTCGTTCGTGTGCGCGGTCGCCGTGACGGTCTGCTGGTTTTCGCTCGCGCGCTGGCGCCTCGCGCGTCATCCGAAGGTGTTGTGGCGCAGCGTCGTGCTGTCGAGCGCCGGCACCACGCTGATGTGGGTGCTGCTGATGACGTTGTGGTTGCCGGTGGTGAACTACAGCCGGACGTATCGCGACGTGGCTGAGCAGATTGCCGATCATCTGCCGCCTGACTACACCTGCATTTCGCCGGTCCGTCTGGGCGATGCGCAGATTGCAACTTTCGCGTATTTCGGCGGCATGCATTTCGCCTTCGATGAAGACTGCGACGTGATCCTGCGTCAGGACACGCAGGATTATGGCGAGCCTTCGTCGATCTCCTCGTTCGAGTGGAAGCTCGTGTGGGAAGGCCGGCGCGTGGCCGACCGCGACGAGCGGTTCCGGCTGTACGTGCGCATCGAGCGGCCGGTGCCGCCGGTCAAGCGGCCGCGACCGAAGTCACTGCATCGCGGAAGCAACTGACCATGTGGTCCGATGTCCGCAAGATCGTGGCCCTGGCGTGGCCGGTGCTGATCGGCCAACTGGCGATCATCGCATTCAGCGTGATCGATACGGCCATGGTCGGTCGATATTCCGCCACGGATCTTGCAGCGCTCGGTCTCGGTTCGTCGATCTACATCTCTGTCTATATTGGTTTGACGGGCATCCTGACGGCATTGCAACCCATTGCCGGACAATTGTTCGGTGCGCGGCGTGAAGCCGAGATTGGCGAGGAAGTCCGGCAGGCGCTATGGTTGGCGGCGGTATTGTCGGTGATTGGCTTCGTTTGTTTGTATTTCCCGCAGCCTCTCCTGAGTATCGCCGATACCCCTCCCGCCCTGCACGACCGCACCCTCGCCTATTTGCGCATCCTGTCGCTCGGACTGCCCGCGAGTCTTGCGTTTCGGGTCTATGGCTCGCTCGCGAACGCGGTGGGCAAACCCCGCCTCGTGATGTTCCTGCAAGTCGGTGCGCTGATGCTGAAGGTCCCGCTCAACCTGTGGTTCATCTTCGGCGGATTCGGCGTGCCGGCGCTGGGTGGTCCAGGCTGCGCAATCGCGAGCACGATGATCAACTGGCTGATCGCCATCGTTGGAATAATGGTGCTGGTGCGTGTCGAGTTTTTCGGGCCGTTCGGCATATTTTCGCGCTTTTGCTGGCCCGTCTGGCATCGTCAGAAAGCGCTGCTGAAACTCGGCATTCCGATGGGGCTGTCCTACCTGATCGAAGTGACGTCTTACACGTTCATGGCGCTGTTCATCTCGCATTTCGGCACGACGACGCTGGCTGGACATCAGATCGCCGGCAACATTGGCGCGGTGCTCTACATGACGCCGCTGTCCATTGGCGTGGCGTCCGCGACCCTCGTTTCGCAAGCACTTGGCGCAGAACGTTTCGATGCCGCCCGTTCGCTCGCCCGCCACGGCATTGCGTTGTCGTGCGGTATCGCGTGCGTGTACGGCGCCGCGTTGTTCGCGCTACGGCCTCACTTGCTCGCGGCCTACACGCCCGACAGCCAGGTGATCGCAGCGGCCATGCCCTTGTTGGCGATTGTCGTGTTCTATCATTTCTTCGATGCCCTCCAGATCACCACCGCGTTCGTGCTGCGCGCCTACAAGGTGGCGGTCGTGCCGACGGTGATCTACGCGGTCGCTTTGTGGGGCATCGGGCTGGGCGGCGGGTACTTGCTCGGGTTTGACGTGGGCGGTTTTGCGCCCGCCTGGTTGCAGGGCGCACGTGGGTTCTGGGTGGCGAACTCGTTAAGCCTGGGCGTGGCGGGCGTAGGACTGTTTCTCTACTGGCGACACATCAGCACACGGCACACGGCACGTCCCGGATGATCGTGCCCGCGCAGGACCTGAGCCAGTTTAGATTCAACCGCACCAACCGCACCAACCGCGCACTCGATGCAATCAGCTCTCGCGCGTTGTCATAAAATGAAACCAATTGGCAAGGATGACGTAACACTCCGGTAAAATCGCCAGCGTTTTGGCCACCCTGGAACGAGTGCGATGATCCGCGTCATAAAAAAACAACGCTGGCCCATGGCGGCGCTTGCCGCCCTTTCCTTGCTCGCCGCGGGTTTGCTCGGCGCCACGCATCGCGCCGACGCCGCTCGCACGCTAAGCGTATCGCCACAGGGCAAGGTCACGCAGGTGCGCCAGGTGGTCGTCAAGTTCGACGAAGCGATGATCGCGTTCGGCGACCCGGCGGCCAAAGCTCCGGCTCAGGTCCATTGCAGCGGGGGACCATCGGCGGGATCCGCGCATTGGATCGACGATAAAACCTGGGCCTTCGGCTTCGCACAAGACCTCACGCCCGGCATGCGCTGCTCAGTCGCGCTGAACGACGGTCTCAAATCCACTGCGGGCAACGCGCTCACCGGCCCACGCCAGTTCCGCTTCGAAACGGGCGGCCCGTTTGTCACGCAAGTCATGCCCGGCGGCGGCGAGATAGAAGAAGACCAGATCTTCGTGTTGCGCCTGAACGGCCCCGCGACAGAAGCGTCGGCGTTGCAAAACATCTGGTGCGAATCGAGTGGATTGGGTAACCGGATTCCCGTCAAGAACGTCGACGCCAACGCACGCGCCGCGCTCCTCAAACGTTTCCGCCTCGACAAAGACAGCGCACGCGTGCTCACGCTCGCGTGCCAGCAAACCTTGCCGTCCGCCACGAAGATGCAACTCGTGTACGGTGCGGGCGTCGCCGGTCCGAGCGGCCTCGCCAACGACGTGGAGAAGCGCTTCGACTTCGATGTACGCGAACCCTTCACCGCGAGTTTTTCGTGCGAACGTGAGAACGCCAAGGCGCCCTGCACGCCGTTGCGCCCGCTGAGCATTCGATTCAGCTCGCCGGTGCCGCGCGCGGACGCCGAGAAAATCACCTTGCACGGCCCAGGCGGCAAGACCTCGCCCCAGTTCGATCCCGATGAAAAAGACAGCGACATCACCAGTGTCAAGTTCGCGGCGCCCTTGCCCGAACACGCGGATTTATCGATAGAACTGCCTGCACGACTCAAGGATTCCAGCGGCCGCACGCTATCGAACGCGGACCTCTTTCCGCTGAAGACATCGACGGCGCCCATGCCGCCGCTTGCGAAGTTTTCATCGTCGACATTCGGGATCATCGAGCGCTTCGCCGAGCCGAACATGCCCGCCATGTTGCCGGTCACGCTGCGCCACGTGGAAGCCGACCTGAAGGTGAACGGGCTCAACGCGGGGTCATCGAGCGTGACGAAACTGCGCGTGGATGCTGATAGCGAAATCCGTCGATGGATGAAAACCGTCGATCGTTTCGACGGCTTTTCGATGTCCGTCGCACAGATCAAAAAAGACATGCCGCTGGCGCTGAACAACGGCATCAAGCCGGTCTACGCCCAGGGCAGCACGGCGAAAGATCCGCAAATCGATATCCGCTCGCTGTCCTTGCTGACAAAGCAACCGGGCGTTGAAACCCTGAGCGTGCCGCAAGCCGATCCCAAGTCGTTGCGGCCGTTTGAAGTGGTCGGCATTCCGCTTCCCAAACCCGGTTTCTATGTAGTCGAACTGGCATCGCCGGCGCTGGGCGCATCGTTGCTCGGCAAACAGCAAGACATGTACGTGCGCACCTCGGTGCTCGTCACCAACCTTGGCGTGCATTTCAAGCAAGGCCGCGAAAACAGCATTGTCTGGGTAACCGCGCTCGATAGCGGCAAACCCGTTCCGAACGCGCAAGTGCGCGTGACGGATTGCAACGGCGAACAACTTGCTGCCGGGAAAACGGATGCGCGTGGCATCGCGACGATCAGCAAACCGCTGGCGTCAGCCCGCCCTTGCGATGAAAACAGCCTCGACTATTCGGGCTTTTTCGTCTCGGCGCGCGTCGATGATCCGAAGACTGGCCCGGACATGGCGTTCGTGCGGTCGGACTGGAATCGCGGGATCGAGTCGTGGCGCTTTAACGTGCCCACCGACATGAGCCGCGATCAAACCACGCGCGCCACGACCGTATTCGACCGCACGCTGCTGCGCGCGGGCGAAACGGTATCGATGAAACATTTGATGCGCGAGGAAACGCTCACCGGTTTTGCATTCCCCTCCCATCTGCCGTCGCGCGTGACGATCCGTCATGAGGGCAGCGGCCAGACCTACCATCTGCCGCTCAAATGGGCGGTCGACAAGAGCGCCGATTCCACCTTCCCGATTCCCGCCGCCGCGAAGCTCGGCGAATACAGCGTGACGCTGGATGACGGTTCGACGAATTCGGACTCGGACGATAACAACGACGACAACAGCGACAATTCCGGATCGGGCCACATGAGCATCGAAACCGGCAATTTCCGCGTGGAGGAATTTCGTCTGCCGGTGTTCAAGGGATCGATCGGCATTCGCGATCAGAAGACCGGTGCACTGGTCGCCGCGACTACAGCGCCGCTGGCGGTACAGATTGAATATGTGTCGGGTGGACCGGCATCGAACTTGCCGGTGCAAGTGTCGGCGCTGATGAAAGATACATCGCCGTCATTTGCTTCGCAGTTCGAATCGTTCAGCTTCGCGCCGTACAAAAAGCCTGCCGATGACGGCGCCAGCGCGCCCGCAACCGAAGGTGACGACGACAACAGCAACGCGCAGGAAGACACGTCCACGGACAAGCTTATCGCCGATAAAACCGCGCTCACGCTCGACCGCAATGGCACGGGAACGCTCACGCTCAAGTCGCTGCCGGTGGTGGAAGCGCCGAAACAGTTGGCACTGGAAGCGACCTTCGCCGACCCGAACGGCGAGATCCAGACGCTGCGCGGCAGCGCCACGCTTTGGCCTGCGGCTGTTGCTGCCGGCATCAAGGCAGGCGACTGGGTATCTGTCGGCGACGCAGTGCCGGTGCAGGCACTCGCCGTCGACTTGCAAGGCAAGCCGCGAGCGGGCGTTGCGCTCGAAATCCGCGGCGTGGCGCGTACCATGACAAGCTCGCGCAAGCGCATGGTCGGCGGCTTCTACGCGTACGACAACCACACGGAAACGAAGGATCTCGGCACGCTTTGCAAAGGCAAGAGCGACGACCACGGCCTGCTTTCCTGCGAGGCCAAACTCAAGGAAGCGGGCAACGTCGACCTCATTGTCACTGCCAAGGACGGCGATGGACGCGTGGCGAATGCGACCACCTCGGTCTGGGTCACGCGCGAAGATCAACTCTGGTTCGGCGGCGAAAACACGGACCGCATCGACGTGCTGCCTGAAAAAACCAGCTACGAACCCGGCGAAACCGCGCGCTTCCAGGTGCGCATGCCGTTTCGCTTCGCGACTGCGCTGGTGGCGGTGGAGCGCGAGGGTATCGTGGAAACGAAGGTCGTTGAGCTGGATGGCAAGAACCCGACTGTCGAGTTGAAAGTACAGGATTCGTGGGGACCGAATGTCTACGTCTCCGTGCTCGCCATTCGCGGTCGGATTCACGAAGTGCCGTGGTATTCATTCTTCACGTGGGGCTGGAAAGCGCCGCTCGATTGGGTCCACGCGTTCTGGTACGAAGGGCGGCAATATGAGGCGCCTACGCCGCTGGTCGATTTGTCGAAGCCTGCGTTCCGTTACGGGCTCGGCGAGATCAAGGTGGGGACCGCCTCGCACAAGCTCGGCGTGACGGTCACTCCGGATGCGAAATCCTACGCCGTACGCACAAAGGCGCATGTGAAAGTCCGCGTGACGCTGCCGGGCGGCAAGCCGGCACCGGCCGGCACGCAGATCGCGTTGGCCGCCGTCGATGAAGCCCTGCTCGAACTGATGCCGAATCAAAGCTGGAACGTACTCGACGCCATGCTGCAGCGGCGCGCGTATGGCGTGGAGACATCTACGGCGCAAATGGAGATCATCGGACGCCGGCACTTCGGGCGTAAAGCCGTGCCGGCCGGCGGCGGCGGTGGACATAGTTCGACGCGCGAACTGTTCGATACGCTCCTGCTCTGGAACCCGCGCGTGACGCTCGATGCAAACGGCGAAGCAACTGTAGATGTGCCGCTCAACGACGCGTTGACGAGCTTCCGCATAGTCGCGATCGGGGCTGTGGGCGCGGGTCAATTCGGTACCGGCAGTGCATCGATACGCAGCACGCAGGATCTGCAGTTGATCTCTGGCCTGCCGCCGCTCGTCCGCGTAGGCGACCAGTTCCGTGCGTTGTTCACGCTGCGCAATACGACCGCACGGACGATGCAGGTCGTCGTGACGCCCCGTGTTCCGTCGCTCGATCTCGCCGCGCAGAACGTGACGCTGGCGCCGGAGTCATCGCAGGAAATCTCGTGGGATGTGAAGACGCCGGATGCCATAGGCATGGCTGCAACGGGCGCGTTGAACTGGGAGATAAGCGCCGCGGAACAAGGCGGTCCGAAAGCCGCCGATGCCGTGAAGCTCACGCAGCGCGTGGTGGCCGCCATTCCCGTGACCGTGCAGCAAGCCACGATCACGCAGGTTGACGGGTCGTTCGCGTTGCCTGTTGCGCCGCCGGAGACCGCGGTGGCATCGGCTGACGGACAGATTCGCGGTGGCATTGCCGTGACGCTGCAGCCGAAACTCGCCGATGGCCTGCCGGGTGTGCGGCGCTGGTTCGAACGTTATCCCTATAGTTGCCTCGAGCAGCAAACGTCCCGCGCGTTAGGTCTCGATGACCTCACGCAATGGCAGACGGTGATCGCGAGGATGCCTTCCTATCTGGATAGTGACGGGCTCGCCAATTACTTCCCACCATCGGACGATTCCCGGCCGTACGGTAGTCCGGCGTTGTCCGCTTATCTGCTCGCAGTCAGCGATGAAGCATCGAAAGCCGATCCCCGCTTCGCATTGCCCGACGACCTTCGCGACAAGCTCGCAGGCGCATTGACCAACTTCTTGGAAGGCAAGATCGAGCGGAAATTCTGGGCACCGCGTCAAGACCTGGACTTCGTGAAGCTCTCGGCAATTGAAGCATTGTCCCGATACGGCCTGGCCGCACCGCGCATGCTCGGCTCGATCACCATCGCGCCGAATCAATGGCCGACGTCCGCGCTGCTCGACTACTACTCGATCCTTTCGCGTGTCGACGGCATTGCACAACGCGACGATCAGCGTGCTCAAGTCGAACAGATCCTGCGCGCTCGCCTGACGTATTCGGGCACGCGCCTCACCTTCTCGACCGCCGCCGACGACGATCTCTACTGGCTCATGACCGGCCCGGAAACGAACGCGGCGCGAACAGCCCTGCTTTTCGCCGATAACCCCGCGTGGAAAGACGAAATGCCGCGCCTGGTCGGCGGTTTGCTCGCGTTGCAGACAAACGGCGCGTGGCAAACCACGACGTCGAAC
>Ga0153932_1000404_pt1 | contig 12473 bp, 11 predicted proteins | sample TSNJ016MetaG_FD_102273 | JGI IMG/M metagenome (GOLD analysis project Ga0153932, IMG submission 102273) | Attine ant fungus gardens microbial communities from New Jersey, USA - TSNJ016 MetaG | ecosystem: Host-associated > Fungi > Mycelium > Unclassified | place: USA: New Jersey, Wharton State...
CCGGTCGTTATTGAAAAGCCGCACGTATTGCGACACGCCCGCAAAACTATTCGACGCGAACGTGCGCGAGTTCGTGAACGACGTGCGCAAGCTCCATAACATCGTGCCGAGATAAGCGAACACCACCGTGAGCGCCATCGGCAATAACGCAATGTAAGCCGCCAGCGCAAACCGCTTCCTCAGCGGTTTGCGCTTCGCGTGACCGACCGGAGCGCGCAGGGTTTTGCCGGCGGGCGTCGTCACCATCAGCTCTTGAGTCCGCTGGCGAAGGCCTTTTGTGCATCCTCCACCGACTGGTTCTTGTTCCAGAAGTTGGTGATGACGTCCTGCAACGCACCATTGATATCAGGCGGCGTCAGCATCTCCGGATTCGGCAACTGCCGCGACTTGTCCTTCATGATCGCGATACCCTCCTTCGCGCACATGTCGAGACTCGAATCGTCGATGTCCGAGCGAATCGGAATCGAACCTTTCTTCGCGCTGAACGCAACCTGCGCAGCCGGCGATGTCATGACGGTCGCCAACAGTTTTTGCGCCTTGACCGCGTTGGCGTCGTCGGTCTTCGGGAAGACGAACGCGTCGCCTGCCACCAGATACGGCGAATGCGGACCGAAGCCCGGGAAGCAGCCAAAGTCCTTGCCGGCCGATTGATTGGCCGCGACGAACTCGCCCTTCGCCCAGTCACCCATGATCTGCACGCCGGCCTTGCCGGAGATCACCAGCGCGGTAGCGTCGTTCCAGTTGCGGCCCGGTGAGCCCGGATCAATATAATTGTGCAGGCGCTTGAACTGCGTCAGTACCTTCTTGAACGCGTCGGACTTGACAGCATTCACATCGCGATCGCGATATACCTTCAAATAAAGGTCTGGGCCACCAACGTCGGCGAACACGGCATCGAAAGTAATTTTCTCCTGCCAGGCCTGACCGCCGAGCGCCAGCGGAATCACGCCCGCCGCTTTCAGCTTGTCGAGATCCGCGATGAATTCATCGTAGCTGGCAGGCTCTTTCGTGATGCCGGCTTTCTGGAACGCCGGCTTCGAGTAGAAGAACCACGCCGGCATGTGAATGTCCACGGGCGCCGCGTAGTAATGCCCGCCCGACTTGATGCTTTCAATAATCGACGCCGGGAAGATCTTGTCCCAGTTCTGCTTGGCCGCGACGTCATCCACATTGTTCAGGAGTCCCTGATCGATGATGTCGTGGAATTGCTTCGATGTATTGAACTGCGCGGCGGTTGGCGGATCTCCGCCCATGATGCGGTTGATCGCCGTGGAACGCGCCTGGTCGGCGCCGGCCACGGCCTGGTCGATCCATAGGCCACCGGCCTTGTTATAGGCATCGGCGAACTGCTTGATGGCCGCTGATTCGCCACCCGATGTCCACCAGTGGATCACGGTCGCCTTCAGCGGATCCGCGTGTGCTGCGCTCATCGCCGCGACGGCTGCAACGACACTGACCACCAGTTTTTTCATGCTGTTCATTAAGTCTCCTCCGGGCTATATCTTCTATTTGGCCCTGCAATTGACACACTCAAACACAGGGCCAACGACTTCGGCATTGAAAATCGAACTGCGGGTCAGGCGTTTGCGTTGCGTTCCTCAAGGAATTTCGCGACCAGTTCAGCACTGTGTTTCATGGTGCGTTTCTGCGTCTTGTAGTCGACATGAAACACGCCGAAGCGACGTTCATAACCAAACGCCCATTCGAAGTTATCCATCAGTGACCAGATGAAATATCCGCGTATGTCGACACCGGCGTTGATCGCGCTGTCCACGGCGGCAAGATGGCGCTTGAGGAACGAGATGCGCTGTGCATCGTCGACGCGTCCGTCGACCACCTTGTCATCCGACGCCATGCCGTTTTCAGTGATATAGATCGGCGGCAGCGATGCATAGGTCTTGTTGAATCCGATCAGCAAGTCGCGCAAGCCATCGGGATGAATCTCCCAGCCCATCTGCGTGCGCTCGACGTCCGGCAGCGGCACCTCGGTAAAGCCATGCGCGCCGTCGCTTTTCACGTTGGTACGGAAGTAATAGTTGATCCCGAGGAAGTCGAGCGGCGTGGCGATGGTTTCCATATCGCCGTCGAGCACCAACGGTTCGGTGCCCGGCCAGAGTTCAAAAAGGTCCTTGGGATAGGCCTTTTTCAACAATGGGTCGAGTATCCACGCGTTGTGCTGGACTTCAAAAAGATGCGCGGCGCGCACGTCGGCTTCGCTGTTGGTATCGGCGGTACCGCGGCCAACATTCGCCACAATGCCCTTGAGCGACGCCGGATCGTTCGCGCGCAAGACCGGCACGGCCGTACCGTGCGCGAGCAGCAGGTGATGCATGGCTTGCGTCGCAAAGCGGTCGTTTGCCAGACCCGGCGCATGATGGCCGTTGCCGTAACCGAGGTACGCGGAGCACCAGGGTTCGTTGAGCGTGGCCCAGGCATCGACCTGACCGCTCAGTTCGCGACTCATCAGGTCGGCGTAATCGGCGAACCGATACGCTGTGTCGCGATTCAGCCAGCCGCCGCGATCTTCCAGATGTTGCGGCAGGTCCCAGTGATACAGCGTGACGAAGGTCTTGAGCCCCTTCTCTTTCAACCGCCCGATCAGGCGCTTGTAAAAGTCGATTCCTTTCTGGTTCGGACGCCCCGCTTCATCCATCACGCGCGGCCATGCAATGGATAGCCGGTACCCATCCACGTTAAGCGCGGACAGCAAGTCAAGGTCCGATTCCCACCGATGATAATGATCGCAAGCGACCTCGCCGGTGTCGCCGGCCAGCACATTGCCGGGCGTGGCCGAGAACGTGTCCCAGATGGACGGGAGCCGGCCGTCTTCGTTGACGGCGCCTTCTATCTGATAGGACGCGGTGGCTGCGCCGAGCAGAAAATCCCGGCGCCAGAGGGCTGAATCGGATGGTGGGGAAAACGGATCGCTGGAAACAACGGATGCGTCGAGTGCCACGAAAACTCCTGTTTAGCGTTGGAGTGGAAGCGCTTCCACAAATGCCTGCGAACGATAGCAGCGCCGAATTGGCGCGGACAATCCGGGTTTGTATGGAGAGGGTTTGGAAGGAAGGCTTGGAGTTGCCGCGCCAATCGCGCAACTTGGATGGTGCTAAATCAAGTCACTTCCAACTATGGCGAGTGCCGTGTCGGTCAGCGAACGTCTTGGCGGGGGCGATTGGCGGGGGCGATTGGCGGGGGCGATTGCAACACGCAACCGCGAAGCGCCGCTGCCAGCGGCACTGTATTTACGCATTCCGTCAGAGCAAGTAAGGAACACGAACCCCTGGTTGATCAGCCGGAAAATCCTTAATGTTGCGCGAGACCAGCAAAAGCGAATGCGCTTGAGCCGATGCCCAAACAATTGCGTCAGGGAGCTTGATCCGATACTGCTTACGGATGTCGACCGCTCTGGCGGCAATCGATTTATCAATGGAAATAATGCGAAATGTGTCAAGCCAGGCGCGAAGTAGTTGCTCATCGTCGGGCGTCGCGCCCACCATGATCTCCATCCACGTAATCAGGCTGATCGCACAAGATTCGTAACGGGTCATCTCGACTTTTGCGGCTTCGACCTTGGTCAAATAGTCGATGAGGATACAGGTGTCAAACAGCGCGTTTACCATTCAGAGCGCAACGTATCTTGGTAGTCCAAACCATCGATATCCTTGTCTTTCCACAACCCGAATATGTCGACGCCAAGAACAGGTTTGCGCTGCGCTATATATCCGTCAAGCGCGTCGCGAATCACGGCCGCCCGCGATCGCTTGTCAGCGTCGGCAATCAGCATCAAATCGCTAAGTTGAGAATCGGGTACGTCGACAAGAATACGCGTCATGGCACCCTCCATATATGATATATATATAGTATATCACTCTAATCAAAGAGGCAATGACGGGCTGTATTCACGTGGAAGGCCTCGGCGTGGCGCTGCGTTATCCACACGGGATCCGAGCCACAAAACACGTCCCCATCGCCGCCGATGAACTCACGCTCAACGTACCGCCGTGCGCTCCGACGATCTGCGAGCAGATATAGAGTCCCAGTCCAAGCCCGCCGCCCGGCTGGCTGGTTGCCGGCCGCCAATACGGTTCGAACACCTGATCCAGGTCCTGGGGCGCGATCGGTCTACCCAGATTGGCCACGGAGATCGCCAGTTCACCCGCGTCCACCGATATCTGGACCCGCACGGGTTGATCCGGCGAGCCGTGCGTCAATGCGTTAGCCAGCAGGTTCGACAGCAACTGCTGGATGCGCCCCCGGTCGCAGTGAACGCGGCCTTTCACCGCAATCTGTTCCAGGACAACACGCCCCGGATTCGCATCGCGCAATTCCGTGACCACGTGGTGCAGCGAGTCGGCGAGATCATCGACTGGAGACAGCGATACGCCCATGCCCGCGCCAAGCCGGCCGCGGGCGAAGTCGAGGACATCATCGATTAGCCGCGACATGCGCCGCGTGGTCGCCCGCAAGCGCGTGCCGATGGTCACCAGTTCCGGCTGGGTGCTACGTCGCGTCAGCCATTCCGCGGTGGCGCCCACGGCGGCAAGCGGATTGCGCAGGTCGTGCCCGAGCACGGCGATGAACTGCTCGCGCAACTCGGCGGTCGTCCGCTCGTTGAGCAGCGCGGCTTCCGTCTCCGAGCGCTCGTTCTCGCTCTCCAGCTGCAGTGCGATCAGTTCCGAGAAGAGCGTGAACATGGTGAGGGTGCGCGCATCCGAGATCATTGCCGGACGCGGATCGATGGCGCACAGGTTGCCGAAGTACTCGCCGTTGGGCAGGATGATCGGCACTGAGATATAACTCTCGATATTGTAAATACGGGGCGTATGGTGTTCGCGGTAGACCGGATCGGTGCTCGCATGGTCGATAACAACCGGCCGGCGCATGGCGCGAGCCTCGCTGCACAGCGTGGTGTGGACATCGAGCCGGCCACCGGGCAACAGTCCGAACTGGATGTCGTCCTGCACGGCACAGGCGGTCCAGGTTCCCTCGGTGACGCGCGCCACCGCCGCGAAGCCGAGGCCGGTGTTTTTGCAGATCACGCGCAGCATGGACGGAACGGCGCCGATCCGGCCGATAGTGGCCACGTCGCGCGCAATCGCTTCATCGCTGTCGTCCATGGTGACCTGCAAAGCGCCAGAAACAGGGTTCAAAATACTACCTCTCAGTACTCGATATTTTTGTTCGATGCCGCGCTCAATTGTACGGGTCAGATTGCTCGCGCCAAAGATTCAAAAATGGGGGCCTGTTTCCGGAGATCGGCGATTCGAATTGATTCCGATCCTCTGGATTGCATAGAGCGTACCGCGATGCCAAGATGCGCTGTCGCCTCGCTGTTGGCACACTGTCGCCATTGACCAACTGGCGCAGATATCGAGCCCGGGGTCGTGGTGCCTTCCTCGCTGGTGTCTTCTGTTAAACCTTACAAAGAAAAACGATGACTGGAGCAGTGCTTTCAAAATCGCCAACAGGCATTTCAGGCTTCGACGACGTCACCCTTGGCGGCTTGCCATCGGGCCGCCCGACCCTGATGTGCGGGGCGGCGGGATGCGGCAAGACCTTGTTCGCCATGACCTTCCTCGTGGAAGGCGTACTGAAGTACGGTGAACCCGGGGTGCTTTTGAGCTTTGAGGAATCGGCGGAGGACCTGGCGGCAAACGTGGCGTCGCTCGGCTACGACGTGATGTCGCTGATCGACCAAAAGAAGCTCGCCATCGATCACGTCAAGATCGACCCGGCGGGAATGGAAGACACCGGCGAATACGACCTCGAAGGCCTGTTCGTGCGGCTCGATTACGCCATCAAGAGCGTGAACGCAAAGCGCGTCGTACTCGATACGCTCGAGGCATTGTTCGCCAGTTTCCCCGACGCCGTCCTGCTGCGCGCCGAGTTGCGTCGCCTGTTCGACTGGCTGAAGGAGCGCGGCGTAACAGCCATCGTGACCGCGGAGCGCGGCACCGGCGACGGCAACCAGCTGACGCGGCACGGCATTGAGGAATACGTCTCCGACTGCGTGATCCTCCTCGACAACCGGGTTGAAAACCAGGTCACGACGCGCCGCATGAGGATCGTTAAATATCGCGGCTCGGCGCATGGGACCAACGAATACCCGTTCCTCATCGATACCACCGGCATCAGCGTCCTCCCCGTTACATCAGCGGGCCTGGCGCATCTGACGTCGAGCGAAGTCATCTCCACCGGCATTGCCGATCTCGACGCCATGTTGGGCGTGGGCGGATATTTCGTCGGCTCCAGCGTGCTCGTGTCGGGCCTCGCGGGAACGGGCAAAACGACCTTTGCCGCTAAATTTGTTGAGGCCCGGTGCAACCTTGGCGAACGCACGCTGTGGTTCGCCTTCGAAGAGTCGCCCGAGCAGATTGTGCGCAACATGCGCTCAGTGGGCGTGGATCTTGCGCACCATTTAGGGAGCGTGCTCAGTATCGAATCAGCACGGCCCAGTTTCTTCGGGCTGGAAATGCACTTGGCGCGGATGGTCCGCGACATTGACTTGTTCAAGCCGACCGCTGTGGTGATCGATCCAATCTCTTCGCTGCGCGGCGTGGAGTCCGAAGTGCACGCCACGCTGTTGCGGCTCGTCGACCTCCTCAAATCGCGTGGCATTACGGCAGTTTTTACAAGTCTTAGCAGCATCGACCAGGCATCCAGCATAAATGACCGCAGCATCTCGTCACTCATGGATACCTGGATTTCGCTCTCGCATATTGAAACAAACGGCGAGCGCAACCGCCTTGTCTACGTGCTGAAATCGCGCGGCATGGATCACTCGAACCAGGTCCGCGAATATCAGATCAGCAATGGAGGAATCGCCATGGTGCCCGCGTACATAGGCGCAGGCGGCGTGCTCACCGGGACCGCGCGGCTGGCGCAGGAAGCGCAGGAACGCGACGAATACGCCGCGCGCAACGAACTCGTGATGCAGAAGAAACGCGACCTCGCGCGGCGCCGCAAAGCGGTCGAGCAGCAGGTCGCCGAACTACAGTCGGCGCTCGATGCTGAAGCGTCGGACCTCGATGCGCTCATCGAACAAAGCGAAGAGCATAAGCGCCTGCATGAAGCCGACCGTACCCGGATGGCGCAACTGCGGCGATCCAAAGAATGATCGAACACGACTCGTCCACGCCAGCGCAAAACGAAGCGGACATGGCGGAATTGCCCCTCGCCGCTGACCTGCCCGTTTCGGCTGCTTCGGCTGTCCCGGCCGCATATTCGCTGCGCTTGTATGTAGCGGGGGAAACGCCGAAATCGATGGCCGCGATCCGCAACCTGCGCGTGCTCTGCGCCATGCACCTGGCAGGCCAGTATTCGATCGAAGTCATCGATCTGCGCGTCAATCCGCAACTTGCAGCCGAGGACCAGATTCTCGCGATTCCAACCGTCGTGCGGCATCTGCCCTCGCCGCTCAGGAAAGTGATCGGCGATTTGTCGGATACTGAGCGCGTGCTGGTCGGTCTCGACATCCGGCAGAGGGCCCCTTCGTGAGTGCCCTGCCCGTCGAAGCCGACGGCGGAGGTGGCGGGGGCATGGGATATGTCACACCGCCCCCGGCGCAATCGGACATGCTTGTACTGCGCCTGTACGTAACCGGCAATACGCTGCGTTCCACGCGCGCCGTGGACAACGCGCGGCGCCTGCTGGAAACGTACACGGCGGGTCGCTTCGAGCTTGAAGTAATCGACATCTACCTGCATCCGGAAGCTGCGATCGCGGCGCAGATCATTGCCGCGCCAACGCTGGTCAAACTTCGTCCGGGACCGTTGCGCCGGGTGATCGGTGACCTGTCGGATTCGAACAAGGTGCTGGCCGCGCTCGGCGTGACGGTGTCGAACGTAGCCGAAGGTTCGTCCACAGGTGCCTCCGCAAGCACGTCCTCCACCGCGCCAGCGGTCGCGTCCATCAGACCCTGAAGCGTATGTCCGATCAATCACATTCGGCGTCACTGGAAACCGCATCCATCGAGGAGCTGCGTGAGCGGCTGCGTGAAGCGGAAGATACCCTCGACGCAATCCGCAGCGGCGCGGTAGACGCGGTGGTAGTCGGCAGCGATGACGACCGCCGCATCTATACGCTCGAGAGCGCGGACCGGCCGTATCGCGTGCTCGTGGAGCAGATGCAGGAAGGCGCGGTGATGCTTTCCGCCGACGGCACCATTCTCTACGCCAACGAACGTGCCGGGCAGTTGCTCGGCGCTCAGGTCGAGCACGTGGTTGGATCGGCGTTCAGCGTTTTTGTGCTCGATAGCCAGCACGCGCGGCTGCAGGCGTTGATCCGCGAAAGCACGACCGGCACTGCCCGCGATGAACTGACGGTGTTATCGGCCGATGGGGAAACACCCGTCTATTGCAGCTTAAAGGCGCTCGAAGCCGAGCGCGACCAGGACCGCCTGATCTGCGGCGTCATCTCCGATCTCTCGCAGCAACGGCAGATGGAAGCCCGCCTGCATCAGGCGCAAAAGATGGAAGCGGTGGGTCAGTTGACCGGTGGCCTGGCCCACGATTTCAACAATCTGCTGCAAGCCATTCACGGCAACCTGGAACTCGTGAAGCGCTCGCCGTCAGACCCTGAACGCGTACTGCGCTGGACCGGCAATGCCATTCGGGCCGTCAGCCGCGGCGCCAAGCTTACCGCGCAGTTGCTGGCCTTTTCACGCTCGCAGAAACTCGAATTGAAACCGGTTGGACTGGCGCAGCTCGTGCACGGCATGGCCGATTTGTTCGACCGCACGCTGGGCGCCGGGATCGACTTGCGGCTGGAACTTGGCGACGACGACGCCCTGGTCGTGGCGGATGCAACCCAGCTCGAACTCGCGTTGCTCAACCTGGCAATCAACGCGCGGGACGCGATGCCCACCGGCGGCATGCTGCGCATCAGCACGTTAGCGTGGACGATCACGGACGACGCCGATCTCGCCGATGGCGACTACGTGGAACTGAGCGTCGCCGATACAGGCACCGGCATGCCCCCCGATGTCGCGGCCCGCGCGTTCGAGCCGTTTTTCACCACCAAGGAACTGGGCGCGGGAACCGGTCTTGGTCTCGCGCAGGTGTATGGAATCTGCCAGCAGGCGGGCGGCCATGCGCAGATCGAGAGCAGTCCGCGCGGCACCCGGGTGTCTTTGTTTCTGAAGCGTTCACCCGCTTCAGCCGCCGCACCGGACCCGTCGGCAGCGGCGATTGTCAAGGCGAGTGACCGGGGCGCGCCCCGGATCCTGGTCGTCGATGACGATCCGGATGTTCGTACCTTCATGGTGGAAACGCTGGTCGCGCTGGGGTATCGCGTAGACTCGGCGGCGGGCGGACGCGCAGCGCTTCATATGATGGCGAGCGATCCACCCGATTTGCTCGTGTTGGACTTCGCGATGCCGCATCTCGATGGCGCAGCGGTCGCAAAACTGGCGAGGTCTCAGGGGATGCATATGCCCATTGTCTTCGCGAGCGGGTACGCGGACAGCTCCGCCCTCGACGCCGCGATGGGGAACAATATCTCGCTGCTTCGGAAACCGTTTACGATCGGGAATTTGTCGGCGGTTGTTGCGGCGGCGCTGGCGTGAAGCGTTGCCAGTAGCTGGGCACCTACGCTACTGACAGAAACTGGCAGCAGTCACGCTTACGATGGGTTCGACTTCAGCACCGGCGGATAACTCCGGTTTCCTCGACCCTTCGCGAGCAAACACCATGACCGATCCGAACTTCATCATCCTGTACGTGGACAACCCCTCCGTCAGCGCCGATTTTTACGCTGACTTGCTCGGCAAAAAACCCGTCGAGTCCTCGCCGACGTTCGCCATGTTCATCCTGGGGTCGGGTCTCAAGCTGGGATTGTGGTCAAGGCACACGGTCGAACCCGCGTCGCCTGCGGCAGCAGGCGGCGGTGGTGAACTCGGATTCCCGGTGCCTGACAACGACACCGTGCACAGTCTCTTCGCCGATTGGGGCAAGCGCGGACTGGAAATCATCCAGCGGCCGACGGAAATGGATTTCGGATTTACCTTCGTCGCGCTGGATCCCGACGGTCATCGTCTGCGCGTTTTTGCGCCGTCCGGGCAGTAAAACCCCGTCCAGGCGACAGCGCATTGCAAACGGACGGATGGACGGTGCCTACCACCTGCTCAACGGCGTGATGGCTTTGACCGATTTAGCCACGATGCGCATGTGCGGATCGGTTTCATCGGAGTGGCTGTCCCCTCTGCGCCGCGCGTGGTCGAGTTCTTCCGCCAGCCGTTTCGCTTCCCAGTCGCGCTGCCACGCCTCGGCATTGTTCCGGCGCTCGATCGCGCGCCGCGCCTCGTCTTCGCTATCGATCCACGCCGCGAAGATCGAAAATGCGCGTTCGATCGCTTCGTATTTTTCTGCCGGGCCAGTCACCGAAAACAGCAGGCGGTCACCCTGGCCCGCGTGTTTCCAGTACACGGCAATTTCACGTTCGCCAGTGGGCGCGGTGCTTGCGCGCGATCGAGTATCAGCATCGATACCAGCGTTGGACGAGGACCCCGTCGCCTCGCCAGCCCATCGCTCTGAAATCCCGGACGTCGTGCCGGGGCTCCCGGCGTTCGGCTCAGACTGAGGCTCAACCGTCAGCACCCCGAACGGCCATTCGAAACGGCCGGCGCGCAAGCGTTGAAACTCGCCGGGGGCATCGGTCGATACAAAGCGCTTCGCCACTCTCTTGACCGTGAGCGTTCGTGACACACGCTGCAAGGTAAGATCGACACCGCCGCCCGCCACGCGGATATGGCCCTCGTCTTCGCGAATCTCGGCCTCGCATTGCGCCGATGCATACGACACCCGCCTGCCTTCACGATAACCGTGGAGCCAGAGCGCGACGATCACCGCAAGCGATACCGCGACCTGCGCACTCGACTGCGGCGTGGAGGTGAAACCGACATAAAACGCGACGGCTGCCGCGCCGAATACCAGCGTCTTGACGATACGTCCAAAGAAAGTTTCAGCCTGGAACAATGCAAACAGCCACATGAGTTTTCCCGAGGTCACATTATTTTTGGTTTAGGGTCGAACACGCGGCGGGTTGCATGTCGCTGACATCTCCCGCATCGCGTGTTTCGCCTTGAAGCGTCCTGGAGACGCTTTCACTCTCAGCCGGCGATTCCTGCGTCCTGCGTTGCTCAATACTTGGCGCGGTCTGGCCCGAACTTGCGGAAACGGGCATTGCATCGCGCGCCGTCTGCTGCCGTGTTGGCGTGTTGCCGACGGATAGTCCCGCATGAGAGCCGCCGCAGTGGCGCTTGATGTGACCGCCCAAGCGTGACGCCCCCATGTCGGCTCAATGCGAAGGACGCCCGCAACACGCATTGGAGCGCGTGGTTTTTAGCTGAAAGCGGCCAGCGGTTTCAACATGGGTGCGCAACGCAGTGCGCGGCTGCGAAAACACGGGTCTCCTTTTCACCGTTTTCCACACGGAGTCGATACCGTCCACGACGCCAGCGTGAAAGTTCGGCAATGATGCCCTCGGCGCATCCCACCTCCCTCTCATTCCGTCCGCTCGTTTCGCCCATTTCGTTCGGCCCGTCGACAAATTGTTTACCCTTTGTTACGGTCCGATTACACCCTATTTACGCAAGCCTTTTTACCCTCTTTACGCGTTCAAGCGCCCAGGCCGCGGATCGTCGCAGCGGTCCTGACGCCGACGCCGCGCGCTTCCCCTCGATGGCTCGTACTACCGGCCCCGGCGCCAGCGTTGACGACGCCGCCCGCCACCGCCGCAGCTGCGCGTCGCCTGCGCGCTTCTGTCGGCGTACAGCCGAATCGCTCCTTGAACGCGCGGTTGAACGTCGACTCGCTCATGAAGCCGACCGCACAGGCAATCGCACCGATGAGCTCGCGCGCATGCAGTGGCGATTCGAGCCGGCGCATGGCTTCGTCGAGCCGGCGTGCGCGCACGTATTCCGCGACGCCGCCCATCGGTTCGAAGAGTTCGTAGAGCGCCGTTCGCGACACCTTGAGGATTTCGCGCAGCCTCGCAGGACCGAGGCTCATATCGGCCAGATTGCCTTCGATAAAACTCAGCGCCTGCGCGCGGATCACCGGCGTCAGGCGCGGATCGCCGGATTGCTCCCAGCGCTCGGCGCGCCGCAGCACGCACGCCGCGACGAAATCCAGCGTCGCTTCGCCTGCTACGCGTGCCTGCTCGTCGTCCATCGCGCTCGCGACGCTCACCAGGCTGCGCATATGCGAAGCGATCAGCAGGCCGATAGGGTCAGCAGCTTCCCACGACAAACCATGCAGGCGCAGTGCGCCGCCCGTGCGCCGGTCGATGGCCTGGCGCGGGATAGTCAGTGTCAGCATGGGCGCGTCGCGCGTGAAGCCGACGTTTTCGACGACGAGGTCGCGCACAACAACCGAGCCGAGCGACACCTCCTGGATGTCGCGGCCAAAGGTCGACAGCAGTGTGCCGTCAAGCAGGCAATGCACGAGGTAATGATCGATGCCTGACGTCGC
>Ga0153932_1000405_pt1 | contig 12469 bp, 15 predicted proteins | sample TSNJ016MetaG_FD_102273 | JGI IMG/M metagenome (GOLD analysis project Ga0153932, IMG submission 102273) | Attine ant fungus gardens microbial communities from New Jersey, USA - TSNJ016 MetaG | ecosystem: Host-associated > Fungi > Mycelium > Unclassified | place: USA: New Jersey, Wharton State...
AACTGCACGCTGTGGACACTTAGGGTAGAGCTGTTAAAAGCGCTTTCTTTGCTTCGTTTCTTTGTCGCTTTGGACAAAGAAATGACGCGCCGCCACGCGCAGTGGCTAATAGTGATAAAGAAAACAGCTAACGTAAAACCCGCGAAGACCTGGAAAGCAGCAACCCGGCAATGAACGAGACCGCTAACGCAAGAACCCGTGCAACCCCAAGACCAACCCTAACCAACCCCAAGTGCGAACGACCTCCCTCTGGAATGGCCATTGCTTGAACCAAGTCCAATTGAGCGAGACCAAAGCGAGGCACGCAGTGACAGCACCCCTTGACCAACAACCGCAAAGCGAGATCAAAGGCTGCCCAGAAGACCTGCCTCCAGGTCTTCGCTACGTCGACGATTCCCGCCCCGGCTACACGCGCGAATGGAAAAACGGCGCTTTCGTCTATTTCAACACCCAGGGCAACCGCCTCTCCGACGATGCCGACATCAAACGCATCAACGCACTCGCGATCCCTCCCGCTTACACCAACGTCTGGATCTGCCCCGATTCACACGGCCACCTGCAAGCCACCGGCCGCGATGCCCGTGGCCGCAAGCAATATCGCTATCACCCGCACTGGCGCGAAACCCGCGACGCCACCAAGTACGAACGGATGCTGGCGTTCAGCGCGGTATTGCCGAAACTGCGCGCACGCGTCACCCGGGACCTCGAACTCGAAGGCATGCCCCGCGACAAGGTCTTGGCCACCGTTGTCAGGCTCCTCGACACCACACTGATTCGCGTAGGCAGCGAAGAATACGCTCGCGACAATAAGTCGTACGGACTCACCACCCTGCGCAAAAAACACCTGAGCGTCAAATCCGGCACGCTGCGCTTCCAGTTTCGCGGCAAAAGCGGGATCGAACACGATGTCTCGGTGAGCGACCCACGCATCGCCAGGATCATAAAACGCTGCATGGACCTTCCCGGCCACGACCTGTTCCAGTACCTCGACGCAAACGGAGATCGCCACACCGTCAGCTCCTCCGATATCAACGACTACCTCCACGACATCACCGGCGCCGACTTCACCGCAAAGGACTACCGGACATGGGCCGGCAGCGTGTTCGCGCTGGCCGCGCTGCGCAAACTGGCGTGGGAAACCGTGACCGAAGCTCGCAAGCATGTGGTCGGCACGATCAAGGAGGTATCGAAGATATTGCGCAATACGCCGGCCGTATGCCGCAAATGTTATGTCCACCCAGCGGTCATCGAAGCTTTCGAAGCCGGCGAACTGGCCGATGAACTCCCGCCCTCGCGTCGTTCCGGCCTGAAATCCGATGAAGCCATGCTCGCGATTTTTCTGGAAAAAGACGCGAAGCGCCGCGCTCGCGAAGCAGCGCGAGGCCGCAAGCATCCGGCTAACGGAGCTGATCCTCGGCTCGCGCGACTGCTCGCGAAGTCCAGTCAAAAGGCGAAGGCGGCGGCGCTGAAGCATTCGTCGAAAGATGTCGCGACTGAGGCGCTGGCGGCGGTGTCCAAGGCGGTCGCGCCGAAAGCTGCATCGACGGCCGCGCGCCCCGCGACGAAGAAAATTGCGCGTGTGCGGTCGTCGACCGCTGTGGTCATCAGCTAAATGCTCGGACCAAACTATCCGACCTTGCTCATCTCGAAGACGTTGGTGACGGTCTCGCCGTTCCATTCGTACTCCAGATAAGCCGCGTGATGGCAATCGCGTAGCAGAGTAGTGCGGAAAGCGGCGAGGCATTCGCCGCCGTGATCCCTCACCGACGGATACGCGATTCCCGGCGCACCCGCTTCCCGCGCAGCCCGTCCCAACGCCTGACCCGCGACGTAACTGGATGGCGAAAGAATGGCGGGATCGAGCGCGGCTTGTTCTAGCCGGCCCTTGCATAAATCGATGACACCGCCTTGCGCCAGCACCGTGTAAAGCCGCATCTGCTGACGCAGCGGCGCTTGTTTTGTATCCGCGAGAAACAGCGCCGAGTGATAACGCGTCTCCTCGATCGCCGTACGCCGGTCGCGCGCGCAATAAAACACGCCGTAGCTGCCATCGGAGAAACGGCTGCCGTTTGGATTCAGGTGCGTAAAAGCCGCCATGATCGGGCCGTAACCGGCGCCAAACTGTCGCTCAGCAAGCGGCACCAGATCCAGGTCGCCCACTTCCGTGCGCAAGCGGTCATTGGTCATGGCTTCGAGCGCGTAGAGGGCATCGAAATCCTGCGGCGACGCCACGCGGTCGAACAGGTTCACGGCAGGAAAACGCGTGGGAATCACGCGGTAGGCCGGCGACCACTTGAGGTCGATATGCGGCCAGTCAGCGTGCCAGTCGTTTTCAGCGTGCGGAAGATTGGATAGGTCGCTCACGCCCAACCGCCCCGCATCGCATCGAGATATTGGCGAACTGCCACGAGATCGCTCACGTTGCCCGCGAGCATGCGGTCAAGCGCGCGCCGTCCGCCAAACGGCGGCGCGGTATTCGCGCGCTTGATCCAGCCGTCCGCGGCTTCGGCTTGCGGCAACAAGATCTGCAACGCCTTATAGATGCCGAGAATAAGCGAAAGCCGCTCAAGCGTGTCACGCCCAAGACGCGCCGTTTGCGGTGTCTGTTTCCATTTGAAGAAGGTGGATCGCCCGGGAGAGCCGAGCAGGACGATCTGCTCATCGGCCGACAGCGCCCAGTCGCGCGCGATATTGAAAAATGCACGCAAGCCCGCCGCGGACATGTCTGCAATGGAAGGGTGTGGCGGCGGAACGGGTCGCGGAACGCGTTGGGCGCGGGGCATGGAAAAGTCTCATTAAGAACTTGATTCGCATATTAGTCCATTTGTGGACTTTATCAAGTTTTAACTGCAACCCGCGCCGCGTAACGTTGTTCGTGTGATGCGCAGCGGCGCTGGAAACCGCCGCGCCCGCTGATTAGTTTTACTCTTGCTGCACGGACGCGTCGGAATCCGTGGGACCGTAGCGCCGCCCCGACACATGCGCGCGCAATACTTCTGCAATCTCGGAGGTCGTGAACTCTGCGGGCACGACACTCAATTGACTGCACGGATCGCTCTTGCGCGCCCACTCGACCATTCGATACGGCTTGCCCCACGGCCTTTCCACCGCCTCGGAAAGGCGACATTCGTGCAGCGGCAGGGAGTGGTCGGTTTTCATCGTGGACTTGATGTTCTGAAACGATGCACTGGCGGCCATGACGTGTCCTCGCGGTGAAAGCCCTGAATAGAAGCCGCCCTTGATGGCGGCGATAAAAGCTCGCGTTTGTAATGTGCCCTCCGACAATTAAGTGCAACTTAAAACCAGACGGGTTTACGTGCACACTGCTGATTCCCGCACGAATGCTTTTCCGTCGCGCGGCATTACTGTATATTCATACAGCTTAGTGCACAGGTTAGTGCTTTTGCATGGACGAGAAACATGAACAGCCATTCTTCTGCTGAAGCCGCCGCACTCGCGCGTTACGTGCAGGCCACGCGCGCGGTATCGGCCGCTTTTGACGCCACGCGCAGCGAACCTGAACTGGGCGCGGGCGGCCGTACGGTTGCATTGGCGCTGCAACGACTGGACAGCGCGTTGCTTGAACTGGACACATCGCAGCGCTCGCTGGACGCAATACTTTCGCGCGCTGTTGGACACTGAATACTCTGGAGCACTTGTTGTGAGATCTGCTTTATCCATTCTTTCTTCGAACGTCGTGCTTGCGATCCTCGCCGGATTCATGGGTTTGGGCCCGCTCGCCGCGGCAGCGGCTGAGCGATACGTCGAAGTCTGGAATCCGCCCGAAGCGCAGATGCATAAATCGAAGGCCAAACCGCGCGGCGTGCTGACGGCGCAGGCAAAGAAAAAGCGCAAGAGCGGCCCGGCCGTCAAGCAAGTCGCCGATAAAACCAACCTCGCGCCACCTGCACTTTCGCCCGCTCCGGCAATGCCGGGCCATGCGAAAACGGCGCCCAAAGGCACGGACTCAACGCCGCGCCTGCCGCCGCTGATCGGGCCGGATGGACGTGTCTTGCGCGTGTGATCTTGCGTTTTGGCATGCTGACCTAGCGCGGCAACCCACGTTCTAAAAAGCCGACCGCACGACTCCGCCGTCCACTCGCAGCGCGGCGCCATTCGTGGCCGAAGACGCTTCCGAGCACACGTACACCACCATATTTGCTACCTCCTCCGTCGTGGCAAAACGCTTGAGCAGTGAACTCGGGCGCGCCGTTTCGAAGAAGCCTTTCTCGAATTCCGCGAACGACTTGTCGCCCATGCCCTTCGTGGCCATTTCATCGAGACCATCGGAATGCGTCGGACCGGGTAACACCGCGTTCACCGTCACGCCCGTGCCTGCGCAGTGTTCGGCGAGCCCACGCGACAATCCCAACTGCGCTGTTTTCGTCACGCCGTAATGGATCATCTCGACGGGAATCTGAATACCGCTTTCGCTGCTGATAAACACCACTCGGCCCCAGTTCTTCGCTTTCATCTTCGGCAGATAAGCACGCGCCAGGCGTACGCCCGACATCACGTTGGTATCGAAGAAACGCGACCATTCGTCGTCCGGAATGTCCTCGAACGGCTTTGGATCGAAGATGCCCAGGTTGTTCACCAGCACATCCACAGCCGGATAGCGCGCGACGAGCGCATCGATCTGGCTGGCATCGGAGAGATCGCCGGCAAAGCCTTCCACGTTTGCATCCGGCACCTCGGCTCGCAGCTTTTGCAGGGCTTCATCAACAGACGCTTGCTTGCGCCCGTTCACGATTACGTGCGCGCCTTCACGCGCCAGTCCGGTGGCAATGGCCAGGCCGATGCCTTTCGTCGATCCCGAAACAAGCGCGAGTTTGCCTTCAAGATGGAGATCCATGAATGTGTACTCCTGGATTAGCGGTTGTCGAAGAGCGGTCAAAACCACTCAATGAAAAGCCAATAAAAACCGCCTGCCATCAGGGATGTTCTCCCTCAGGCAGGCGTTCTTTTTAGCAGCGTTCCCTAGGCGGGCAATAACGCAGCGGTTCCCGGCATGCTGGCTAGGGCCCGCTTTGACTAAGGCGCCGTCGGTGTTAAGTCAGCGCATGACTGCACGGCCAAGCAGCTGACACGCCGATCAACTTAACGCTAGATTCGTCCCATAAGCAGCAGCACGATCACGATAATCACGACCACGCCCAAAATTCCGCTTGGGCCGTATCCCCAACTACGGCTGTGCGGCCATGAGGGGAAAGCGCCTAGCAGCAGCAAGATCAACACGACAAGCAAGATTGTTCCGATCATTCCACTTCTCCTTATTTATTAAAGTCTGCTGAAGAGTGAATGGCGATGCCGCGCGTGATGCGGCGTGAGTATTGGCGGTTTGCCTCAGCTTGCGTGTCCCGCAGCACCAAATACCCTCGCGATTGCCGCTTAGATAGAGCAAGCGGTGTGCCTGACGGCAAAGATCAGTGGATTGAGGAGGGCGGCCGGAGAAGGGACAAACAACCGCCGGCTATCGGCAAATTCTGCAAACGCGCGAGCGATTTGAAAAACCGCTCGCGCTCTGACGTGCTGCAACGTGCAAGAGAATCAGCGGACGATCAGAACAGCCCGCGGAACACCCAGAACAATCCCGCAGCAAGGGCGATCGAAACAGGCAAGGTCAGGATCCAGGCAAGCGCGAGGCTGCGCACGGTGCGCCATTGCAGCCCTGAACCGTTCGCCGCCATGGTCCCCGCCACGCCCGAGGACAGCACATGGGTCGTACTGACCGGCAAGCCGTAGACGTCGGCTGCGCCAATGGTCAACATCGCGACCAGTTCCGCCGACGCCCCTTGTCCGTACGTCAGATGGGTCTTGCCGATCCGTTCGCCGACCGTCACCACGATCCGCTTCCAGCCGACCATGGTGCCCAAGCCGAGCGCTACCGCCACGGCCACTTTCACCCACGTCGGAATGAACTTGGTTGAGTGATCGAGCTGGCCTTTGAAGTTCTTGAGCACGGCGGCGTCATCGGCGGCGAAAGCGGGTGCGTTTTGCTTGTCCATCAGACGCAGCGCTTCGGACGTCACGTACATGTTGTTACGCACGTTATTCACGATGTTTTGCGGCACGGCTGCCATCGATGCTGAAGGGCCAACTTGTCCATCGATGATATCGGTGAGCTGCTGGAGCGCGACCACGGTGTCCGGCTCGACCTTCTTGGTTTGTACGTAGTGCTGAACCGTTGCGCGCGGATCGGCAACCGGTGCGGCGCCGTTGGTGTATTTGCCGAGCACTTCGGACGCGTGATGGCCGACCGACAGGAAGGTTTGCGTCTCGGCCGACGTAACGGCCTTGTTCAGCGCGTAGGCGGTCGGCACGGTGCCGATCAGGATCAGCATGATGAGGCCCATGCCTTTCTGCCCGTCATTGGAACCGTGCGCGAACGATACGCCCGTGCAGGTCAGGATCAGCAGGCAGCGAATCCAGAACGGCGGCGGCGTATTTTTCTTCGGCTCTTTATAGAGCGCGGGAACGCGTACCACGAGCTTCATCACGTAGAGCAGCAAGCCTGCGAGGATGAAACCGACCAGCGGCGAGAACAGCAGCGATTTGCCCACTGCAAGAGCCTGGCCCCAGTCGACGCCCGATGTCCCCGACGGGCCGTGCATCATCTGGTTCATCAAGCCGACGCCGATCACCGAGCCAATCAACGTATGCGAGCTCGATGAAGGAATGCCGAGCGCCCAGGTACCGAGATTCCAGATGATCGCGGCGATCAGCAGCGCGAAGACCATCGCGAAACCCTGCGATGTCCCCACGCCCAGGATCAGTTCCACCGGCAGCAGTTGCAGGATGCCGAAGGCCACCGCGCCGCTGGAAACCAGCACGCCGAGAAAATTCCACATGCCCGACCAGACGACCGCGAGGTTCGGCGCGAGCGAATGCGTATAGATGACGGTGGCGACGGCATTTGCCGTATCGTGGAAACCATTTACGAATTCGAATCCGAGCGCGATCATCAATGCAACGCCGAGCAGGACGTAAGGCAGTATTGAAGACTGCTGGACCGACTCCAGGTCGTGCATCAGGTGCGTCACGCAATAGATAATGCCCACGCCAATCACGACGAGGAATATCGGCATGCTCAGCCGGCGTCCGAGCGAGCGGGGCCCGTTGCTGTCGTTACTATCGGGAAGAGTCAAGTCAGGCATGGAACGTCCTTTGAGCTTAGAGGCTGAGCGTGTTACGTAAGGGGATTCGGGCTTAAGGGGATTCAGGCTTAAAGCCGCTCTGAAAGGCGAAACACTGAAAGGCGTTGCTTCTGGCGATGACGTCGACCATGTTTGCACACGGTTTATGGCGTTTTGATGACACCTGAAAGGATTGAAATTCGTCTGATTTGAATTAGCGGTCTGCGACTTGCTGCCCAATAAACACGCTCGATCATGATGAGGAAGTTATGTTGCAACTCGTCGAGTTAAGGATGGTTTCCCTGGATGCGCTGAATGGTCCGCCGGACGAAGTGCTGGCGCGATTGGGTCGATTCGCCACGGCGCATCGCATGGATTTTTTGCTGCGGTCGCAAAAAGCCGGGACGGGTTTGGATCATTTGGGTTCGAACGTGACTTCAAAGCTGGCCGATTGGGAGATCGGGATCGAGACGCACGATGACCATCGGGTGTTCGTGGCAATGCATCAGGAATGGCCGCTGATCCGGCGGATTGAAACCGAAGCAGGGCCCTTCGACACGCTGCATGGCTGGATCAAGTCTGAAGCCTCGCTGAGTGACTTGAAGACCCTTATCGGCAATGCCGGTTTCACATTGAGCGAAGCTACAGAGACTGCGGTCGTGCAGTGGGACACGCCCGGCGAGATGGATACCGGCGTTCACGTGCGCGCCACGCTGCGGCTCGATACAGATCATCAGCCGGCAACCCTGACCCTCACGGCTGCTCCTGACGAACGCAAAGCGTTGCTCGCGGCCGCGCATGAGATTGTGGAGACGCTGCCTTTCCTGATCGTGCCCGTCGCCGTCAGCAACACGTCGCGCGAGCCGGTCAAGGCCGCCAAGCTGAAGCTGCCGAAAGACGCGATTCCGACGGATGCGTTCGTCGCGATCGGCAAGTCGGTCGCAGCGCACTGGTTCGGCAACGATGCCGCTTCGCGCGCGGGCCTCGAGGTCGAACATGTGCATCAGCTGCGCGTGGCCCAGCGCCGCTTGAAGACGGCGCTCAAGCTTTTCCCTGACTGGATCGACGATGCATGGAATACCGGAATCGCGCCCGACCTGAAATGGTTCGGCGACCTGCTGGGCGATGCCCGCGACTGGGACGTCTTCACCGACACCACGCTGCCCGCTTACGCTGCGTCCGATGATCCGCATCGCAAGGCCGCATGGAAGCCGACACAAAAGGCAGCCGATAACAATCGCACCGATGCCCGCCGGCGTCTGCAGGAAGCGATGAATTCCCCGCGATACGCTCGGCTCGCGCTGTCGTATGTCGAGTGGTTCGGCACGCTCGCACCGCCCCCGAACCATACGGACCAATCGCTCGCCGAATATGCGCAGAAGCGCATCACGAAGCATTATCGGAAGATCGAACGGGCTCCCGATCTCACCACGCTCGATGCCGCGAAGCGCCACAAAGTGCGCATTCACGCCAAGCGCTTACGTTACGCGCTCGAGTTTTTTCGCTCGATGCTGACCCGCAAAACCCGCAAGCAAGTGGAAGACGCGTTGGGGAATCTGCAGAGCGTCCTGGGTGAAGGCAACGACGCCGCCGTCGCTGCTCGGCGCCTCGCCGATCTGAAAGAGGCCGGGGAATTCCAGAAGGGTTTGGCAAAGGGCTTCGCCGTCAATGCGCAACGGATGAGCGCAACGGAAGGCGAGCGCATCCTGCGCAAGATAAAGCCGCCGCGCATCAAGTAACTGAATTGCATCGATACAATAACCGCACATCCATACCACTCTGCCCCATGATCGACGAATCCAGTAGTACACCGCACGATCCCATCGAAGTGGCCGGTTCGGTCTGGTTTCGAAGTGGCGAGGCCACGCTCGGCGGAGCGGCGCGCATCGCGTTGCTCGCGGCCATCCAGCAGACCGGTTCGATCACGGGCGCGGCGAAGGCGGTCGGCATGAGTTACAAGGCGGCGTGGGATGCCATCGACACCATGAACAACCTCGCCGGCACCCCGCTCGTCGTGCGTGCCACGGGCGGCAAGGGCGGCGGGGGAACCACGTTGACGCCGAAAGCGCTGAGACTGATCGATACCTATCGGGTGATCGAACGGGAGCATCGGGCGTTTCTGGAACGCGCGGGCGCGGCAATTGAAGGCTTCGCGCAGGATTGGCGGCTTATTGGACGAATCGGCATGAAGACAAGCGCACGCAACCAGCTGTTCGGCACGGTCAGCAAAGTCACGCGTGGCTCCGTCAATGACGAAGTGGACCTCAGGTTGTCCGGCGGCCAGTCGATAGTCGCCGTCGTCACGCACGAAAGCACCGCGTCGCTTGGTCTCAAGGAGGGTGTTGAAGCGTTCGCGCTCGTGAAGGCGTCATGGGTCATGCTGATGGTCGATGACGCCGAAGGGTCTTCCGAACCCATGCGGATTTCGGCGCGAAACCAGTTGCGCGGCAAGGTGTCGAGCGTGACGCCGGGCGCGGTGAATGCGGAAGTATCGCTGGCGCTGGACGACGCTACCACGGTCACGGCCATCATCACCAACGAGAGCGTCGCAACGCTCGGCCTGGTGCAAGGTCAGGCCGCTATCGCTGCGTTCAAGGCGTCGAGCGTGATTCTTGGCGTGACGGACTGAGGGTGTTGAGCGCATCGTCCGGTCGCACGATGCCTTCGCGCAAACTCACGACCTGATCGCCGAACATGGCGACGTCGTCGGGATCGTGCGTGATAAGCACCATGGGAATATCCAGGCGGCTTTGAAGGTCGGCCAGCTCTTGGCGCATGCGCTGGCGCAGGGTCATGTCGAGCGCTGAAAAGGGCTCATCGAGCAACAGCAATTGCGGATGCGGGACCAATGCACGCGCCAACGCAACACGTTGCTTTTGTCCGCCCGATAACTGCGCCGGAAACTGCCGCGCAACCTGCATCAGGTCGAACGCGTTCAGCCAGTAGTCCACATCGGCGTGAACAACGTGCTTCGATGGATTCCACCAGCCGCGCTTCAAGCCAAAGGCAATGTTCTGGCGCACATTCAGGTGCGGGAACAACGCGTAGTCTTGAAAGAGATACGCAATCCTGCGCGCTTGCGGGCTAAGGTCGATCGCATTGGCGGTATCGAGCAGCGTGGTTCCATTCAGGATAATTTCGCCTTCGTCCGGCGTGATCAACCCGGCGATGGTTTGCAGTGTCAGGCTTTTCCCTGCGCCCGACGGCCCGAACAGCACGATGCGCTGACTGGTCGAACGAAACGCGATATCGAGCATGAAATCGCGCTCGGGCGTGATGAAGTGCTTGCGCAGGCGGACGGTCAGGGCGGTCATTGATGTGTGTCTAACGTACCGATGCCGTGGAGCGCTGCGGCAGCAGCCGGCCGGCTGCGAGCAGGATGACCACGCACGTAACCGAGGTGACGATCACGAGGATGTTAGCGGTGCTGTCGTCACCCGCTTGGACGGCGGCATAGACGGCGACCGAGAGCGTCTGCGTCCTGCCCGGCAAGTTTCCGGCGATCATCAGCGTGGCGCCAAACTCCCCCAGCGCCCGCGCAAACGCTAGCAATGCACCAGCCAGAATGCCGCGCGCGGCAAGCGGCAGCGTCACGCGAAAGAACACGGCGGTTTCGCTGACGCCGAGCGTGCGTGCCGCGCGTTCAAACTGCGGATCGACGGTCTCAAATGCGGTTCGCGCCGACTTCAGCACGAGGGGAAATGCGACCACGGCGGACGCGATCACCGCGCCTTGCCACGTGAACACCAACTGGATGTCGAACTTGTCGAGCCATGCGCCGATCACGCCGCGCCGGCCGAGTAATACAAGCAGGTAATAGCCGAGGACAGTGGGCGGCATGACCAGCGGCAGCGTCAGCAAGGAGTCGACAAGCTCACGCGCCGACGAACGCCAGCGCGACAAGCCGAATGCCACCGCAACGCCGAGCACGACATCGATTGCCGTCGCCCATCCCGCTACTTTCAGCGACAACAGCAACGGAATCCACGCCTGGTCCATAGTCTAAGTTTGATAGAGCCGCGTTATTTCACTGGCGGTTTAAAGCCGAATTGCGCGAGCGTCTTCTGGCCGTCCGGCGACAACACATACGCGATGAACTGCTGGGCATCGGCGGCGTGTTTGCTCTGAGCAACCTGGGCGATCGGGTAGGTAATCGATGTTTGCGTCGGCACGCTCAGCGCCACTTTCACGCGATCCGGCATCACGGCGGCGTCGGTGCTGAATACGAAGCCGGCGTCCGCTTCGCCGCGCGCCACGTAGTCCAGGCTTTGGCGCACGTTGGCCGCAAGCACGCCCTTGGCGCTGACCGCATCCCATACACCGGCTTGCTTGAGCGCGCCTTCGGTATAGCGGCCGACCGGTACCGATGCCGGATCGCCGTAAGCCACGCGTTTCACGCTGGCGGCCGTGAGGTCTTTCACGCTGGCGGGCGCAAACGTGCTGTCTTTCGGAACGATCAGCACGAGCGAGTTGGCGGCAAAATCGCGGCGCGATTCAGTGGCGATGACCTTTTCGTCGATAGCCTTGTCCATGGCCTTTTGATCGGCGGACGCGAACACATCGGCAGGCGCGCCTTTCACGATTTGCTGCATCAACACGTCGGAGGCGCCGAAGTTCATCAGGACTTTCGTGCCGGGATGCTGTTTCTCGTAGGCGTCGCCGATGGTTTTGAACGCATTGGTCAGGCTTGCTGCAGCGGACACGACGATTTCATCGGCGTGGGCGGTGGATTGCAGTGTGAACGTGAAGACAGCAGCGATCAGCGAGTGTTTGAGATTGAACACGATGGACAGGTCGAAGGGAATAGAAAGCGCATCGTAATATATTTGGGGTTATAACGATAGCCGCTTCATTCGCGCTCAACGACGCGAACGAACGCCCCTTTAAGATTCCGTCGTCCCCGAGAACCGCACATCAATATGCGCTGGACGTGCAACGGGCTTGTCATAGCGACCCGCTTTCCATTTTGCGCGAATATAGGGTTGCTCGCGGCCCGACAAATGCAGGGCGATATCGGTGATCCAGCGCTGCGTCGGCACCGAAATCCCGTGCAGCACGATAGCCACCATCGCAAGGCTCACCGCAACCGGCGCCGCCGACAACTTGCCGGATTCAGCGCGCCAGGCGAACACCACGAACACCAGCGCCGCGAGCGCACCGAGCCCACATCCTGTCACTACCTCGGACACTGAATGGGCATTCAGGAAGATCCGCGATATGCCGACCACAATACCAGTCAGCACGCCTACGGAAACGCCGAACGCGCGCACCCATTGCCGCCCCGGTAAACACGCGACGAACAACGCCACCGGCAATACCGCCGACGACACCAT